>Ga0194113_10001352_pt1 | contig 33599 bp, 27 predicted proteins | sample TA2MahC200mmetaG_FD_146193 | JGI IMG/M metagenome (GOLD analysis project Ga0194113, IMG submission 146193) | Freshwater microbial communities from Lake Tanganyika, Tanzania - TA2015017 Mahale Deep Cast 200m | ecosystem: Environmental > Aquatic > Freshwater > Lake | place: Tanzania: Lake... | reverse complement strand
GGCAGCAAGGGAAGGGAGGAAGGCAGGAAGGCAGCAAGGGAAGGGAGGAAGGCAGGAAGGCAGCAAGGGAAGGGAGGAAGGCAGGAAGGCAGCAAGGGAGAAAGGGACGATGGAAGTTCTATCCCCTGGAAGGAATTCCGGGGGTATCCTGCTTTCAGACCTCCAATACCCCTTCCTGCCTTGCTGCCTTGCTGCCTTCCTGCCCCCTTTCTCCCTTCCTGCCTTTCTGCCTTGCTGCCTTCCTTCCTTTCGCCCTTGCGCCTTCTTCACGGCACCTTTATTTTATAAAATCAACCCGTTAGTGTTAAATAAGTTGCATGTAGTTGCACGACCTGCCGCGGATGCGGGGAGCGCCGCGGAAGGGACGGAGGGGAGGACGTGGACGGGGACCGGATAAAGACGTTCATCAAGGGCTTCGACGACCATCTCGAGGGGGGAATCCCCAGGGGGCATGTGGTGCTCCTGTCCGGCACGCCGGGCACCATGAAATCGACCGTGGCCTGGAACATCCTCTGGAACAACGCCCGCCAACGCGACCAGAAGGGGATGTACCTATCCCTGGAGCAGAGCGAGCGCTCGCTCCTGGACCAGATGGAGAGGTTCGGCCTGGGCCTGAAAGGGATGGAGGACCGGCTCTCCATCGTGGACCTGGGCACGATCCGCGGGGAGATGGCCCGCGCCCAGATAGAGTCCGACAAGGAGAACTGGGCGAGCGTCATCAAGGGCATAGTCGGCGACGCGAAGGAGCAGAAAGGCCTGGACATCCTGGCGCTCGACTCGCTTGAGGCCTACGAGCTCCTCTTCGAAAGGACCATGACGCGCAACGAGATGTTCCACTTCTTCGAGTGGCTCCGGCAGCTGGGCGTGACGGTGCTGCTGATAGCCGAGATGTCCCCCGACTCCAACCGGTACAGCAAGTACGACGAGGGCTTCCTGGCCGACGGGATACTGCACCTGAAGCTCTCGGAGGTGAGCGACGTCGACGTGCAGCGCCGGATCCGCTGCGTCAAGATGAGGGGCACGCGGCACTCCCCGGGCTTCTTCAACCTGCTCGTCGACGGCCAGGCGCTCGCGATAACGAAGACCATACTGGACTGAGGCGGGCGGGGCGATGGTCTTCGAGATAAGGCTCATGGGCGGGCCGGCGGTCACCGACCAGGGGGCGCTGCACGAGACGATGCTCCCCTTCCTCAACTCCATCGGCTACATGCCGGCCGGCTACGACCCGCGCACCGGCGTTTCGACCCTCACCGACAGCGTGCCCTACCGGCTCTTCGCCGACTGCTTCCTGGGGCACCTGGACAGGGTGTGGAGCGTGGGCGAGCTCGCCCGGGAGCTCGGGACCTCCATACCGACGGTGTACCGCCACCTCGACAAGCTCTCGGCGCTCGACATCCTGGGCCAGGGGAGCCTCCAGAAGGACGAATCCCGCAAGGGCTACTTCATCCGTTACCACGACCTGTCACAGGCCTGGCGGTTCACCGAGGTCAACATCGAGCTCTCGCTGGCCGCGTACCGCCGGGCGGTCGACGCCATCCAGAGGGGCGTCTCTTCTCCCCGCAAACCCTCCGGCCAGGACCAGCCGAGGACCGCCGGCGCCGAGGGGGAATTCTCCCTGCGGGTGGTCAACCGCCCGTTCGACATCGGCCAGAAGTGGGAGTCGCTTGCGGTCGACTTCCTGGGGGTCATCGAGTACCTGCCCGAGAGCGGCCCCGCCGGGCGGAAGCGGTCCCGGACGGGCGTCCCGTTCAGGCTGCTCGTGGACTGCCTGCTCCGCCGCCCGGAACAGGGGTGGACGATCGACGAGCTTTCGACAGAGCTTGCGACCACCAAGCCCACGGTGTACCGGAACCTCCACAAGCTGGGCCGCCTCGGCATCCTCGAAAAGAGCGTGCCGGACCTCCCCGGGGACGGCGAGGGCGCACCCGGTGAGGGTGCCGCCGGGGAGCGCCCGACGCGCTCTCCCGCCCGGAGGCGCTACCGGATACGCCGGGGCAACCTCTCCAAGGCCTGGAACGCCACCGAGTGGTACGCCGGCGCGGTGGTCAAGAACTACCGCCGGACCGTGGACGAGATAGCGTCCTTCGGCCGGCGCTCGGAGGGCAAGCCATGACCAGGAAACCGGAGGCCGTCAGCCTCACCAACGGCTCGAAATACATCATCACCTCGCTGGGGAACAAGGACTCGGCCATAGTCACGCGCGGTACCTTCCGCGGCTACACCGTGATAGGCAACGTGGACGGGGTCTGCATCGAGCTCGACGGCTCCCACAAGGGCCTGCGGGGCAAGGTACGCGTCATCCCTTCCCACATGATCCTGGCCATAGACATCATCGACGCCGCCCGTCCGACGCCCCAGGTCACGGAGGAGAGCATCGAGCGGTACTATAGGTGAACGGCAGCAAGGCAGCAAGGCAGCAAGGCAGCAAGGCAGCAAGGCAGCAAGGGGGGCAGCCAGGCAGCAAGGCAGGAAGGGTGGAAGGTCGCGGCCGCCATCCCTTGCTGCCTTTCTGCCTTGCTGCCTTGCTGCCCCCCTTGCTGCCTTGCTGCCTTGCTGCCTTGCTGCCCCCCTTGCTGCCTTGCTGCCCCTTCCACCGGAGCGACCATGCCCACGATACTGCGCAGCAGCCTCGAGCGTCGCATCCTTGAGCACGCCCTTGACCACTATCCGGTCACGGCGGAAGAGCTGGCCCGGGCGCTCCATGTATCGGAGGGCAGGGTGATGGTCGAGCTGCGGAGGATGGAGAGCCGGGGCCTCGTCGAGCTCGACCTCCTTCCCGACAAGGTATTCGTCCGGCCCCTGGCGGTGATTCCCCCGGGAAGGGCCCCGGGCCGGAACAGGGGCGAAAGGCGCGGGTCCGACGGGGGCAGGGAAGGCCGGAAGGAGGGCGGGGACGACCCCGCCTACCGGTGAGGCACCGCGCGCGTCGCGGCCCCTACATGCCCGAAACGAACAGCGGCGCCAGCACCAGGGTGATCGTGCTCAGGAGCTTTATGAGCACGTGCAGGGACGGCCCGGCGGTGTCCTTGAACGGGTCGCCCACGGTGTCGCCGACCACCGCGGCCTTGTGCATATCGGAGGTCTTGCCGTAGATTACCATGTCGTCTGGGGAGTCGCGGGCCTTCCTCATCAGGTCCTCGAAGATCTCGGGCGAGCGCGCCTTGAGCCCGGAGAGGAGCCCCGGGTTCTCGCGCAGCTGCTTGGCCTTTATCGTCCCGAACTCCTCGACGAACTTCTTGGCGTTGTCCCACGCCCCGCCGCCGTTGTTGAGCACCAGCGCGACGAGGAAACCGGTGATGGTGCCGACCATCAGCGTCCCCCCGAGGGCCTCGGCCCGCAGCAGGAACCCCACCGCTATGGGGAGGGCCACCGCCAGTGTGCCCGGCAGAATCATGTTCTTCAGGGCGCTCTCCGTCACGATGCTCACGGCGCGGCCGTAGTCGGGCTTCTCCTCGAACGTCATTATCCCGGGCCTCTCCTTGAACTGCCGGCGCACCTCGACGATGACGGAGTAGGCGGCCTTTCCGACCGCCTTGATGGCCCAGGCCGAGAACAGAAAGACCAGCATCGCGCCCAGCATCGCCCCGATGAACACGTCCACCTTGTCGAGCGAGATGTGGGTGAGGTGGGAGGCCTCGAGGTAGGCCGAGAAGAGCAGGAACGCCGCCAGCGCCGCCGAGCCCACGGCGTATCCCTTCGTGAGTGCCTTCGTCGTGTTGCCCACGGCGTCGAGCCGGTCCACCTTGTGCCGGATCTCCTCGGGCTGGCGGGACATCTCGGTGATGCCGCCGGCGTTGTCCGCTATCGGGCCGAAGGTGTCCATCGCGAGTATGTAGGCGCACACCGAGAGCATGCCCATCGTGGCTATGGCCGTGCCGTAGAACCCGCCGGCAAGGGTGCTCACGCCCAGGCCTTCGGCGCCCATCTCGCCCAGCTTGAACGCGCCGAAAAGCGCCGCCGAGACCACCGCGACCGGTATGGCGGTGCACTCCATCCCGACCGCAAATCCCGAGATTATGGTCGTCGCCGGGCCGGTGCCGGACGATTTGGCGATATCCTGCACCGGCCGGTACTTCGACTCGGTGTAGTACTGCGTGATGTAGACGAAGGCCCACGAGGTCAGGATGCCGATGAGGCCCGCGGCGAAGTACCAGGTCCAGGCGTCCCGGAGCATCTGCTGCGTCGCCAGCCCGAAGCCGGCGATGGCGAGCACCGAGGTGACGACGTAGCCGCGGTTGAGGGCCGCCATGGGGTCGCCGTCCTCCCGGGTGCCGACCACCATGACGCCGGCTATGGTGGCCAGCAGGCCGAACGAGCGGGCGACCAGCGGGAACATGATCCCGTTTATCCCCAGCACCGGGAACAGCGCTATCCCCAGCACCATCGCCCCGATGTTCTCGGCGGCTGTGGACTCGAATAGATCCGCACCTCGCCCGGCGCAGTCGCCGACGTTGTCGCCCACCAGGTCGGCGATGACCGCGGCGTTGCGCGGGTCGTCCTCGGGGATGTCTTTTTCGACCTTGCCCACGAGGTCGGCGCCGACGTCGGCCGCCTTCGTGTAGATGCCGCCGCCCAGCTGGGCGAAGAGGGCCACGAAAGAGGCCCCGAACCCGAAGCCGACGATGAGCAGGGGGGTCGCCCGCGGGTCGCCCCCGATGAGGTCGTAGCCGTAGTAGATGCCCGCCACCCCCAGAAGCGACATGGCCACCACGGCGAAGCCCGAGACCGCCCCGCCCCGGAGCGCCACCTTGATGGCGCGGTCTAGGCTCGAGCGGGCCGCGCTGGCCGTGCGGATGTTGGACCTTATCGACACCCACATGCCGATGTAGCCGGCGATGGACGAGCACGCCGCCCCCAGGACGAACGCCACGGCGGTCATCCAGGCCTCGCGCAGGTTGGCGGTGAAGAGGAAGATGAGGATGAAGAAGAGGGCCGCCACGGCGCCGGCTATTAACCAGATCCACTTGTACTGGGTGCGCAGGAAGGCCTCGGCGCCCTCCTTTATCGCATCGGATATCCTCCGCATCTCGGGGGTGCCGGTGTCCTGCTTGAGCACCCACCAGGTCATGACGCCGGCGAATGCCAGGCCGATGAGCCCGGCCAGCGGGACCACGACGACCAGGGGCGATTCCGAGGGCCTCTCCCGGACCTCGAACGTTCTCGTCACGGTGGTGGTTATCTGGCCCGTCACGTTGACGACGAGCTCGTGCTCCCCCTCCAGCGCCACCCACGGGTACGTCCTCTTCCAGACGCCTTTGCCGCCAACGGTCTCGTTGATCCAGGAGACCGAGAGCCCCGGACCGAGGGTGTCCTCCAAGTGCACATCTATCGTCCGCGTCTCGTAGTGATCGTTGTGGACCGAGATCTGGATAAGGACGGAGTCCCCGAGCACGGGCGTCTCCACCAGTATGTCCCCCGTCGCCGCCTTCACCTTTAGCTTCATCTCCGCGTAGGCTCCCCCGGAGCCCTCGCCGAGCGAGGCGGCCGGTACGGCCGCCACGAGCGCGAGTGCCAGGAAGCCCAGTGCTGCGCAAACCCACAGTCCCCTCATCCCATCCCTCATCCGGGGCGGCATCTGCGGACCTGTAAATAAGAATTTGTATGGTTGGTGAAAAAGGCGCACGGCGCAAGGCGCGAGGCGCAAGGCCTGAGGCACGAGGGACGAGGTGCAAGGGACAAGGTGGAAACAAGGGGCGCGCCCCTTTCCCTCTCCGACTCCTCCTTCACCCCTTGTACCCCGTGCCCTGAACCTTGCGCCTCAAGCCTTGCGCCTCGCGCCCTGCGCCAGGTGCCTTCCTAGGCAGCGCCGCGCTCCTTGAGAACGGGAAGCAGGGCCGGGTGGACCGAGTACATGTCCTTGCGGCCCGGGTACTCGAGGACCGCGCCGCTCTCGAGCAGGGAGTTGAGGGGACCGTCGGCGGCGACCGCCCGGTCCCGGAAGACCTGCCCCAGCTTCTGCCACTCCTCCGCCGTCAGGAAGCGCCTCATCTCGAGGCGGTGCTCCTCGAGCACGCCGTCCACGATGCCGGCGTCGATTCGGCCCTTCCCCTTCATCGAGGCCCGCAGGCAGCAGGCGCCGGCGAAGCGCACGAGGTCGCCCGGGCTCCCGCCGGAGTTGAGCAAAAGCAGGTCGGACGCCGCGCCGTCCAGGAGCTCCCGGCCGGTGCGCCTCTCCAAAAGGTCTCGAAGGTCGAGCACTCCACCCCCTTTGAGGGAGAGCGCGGCCTGGTTGACCTCGGAGAGAGGCTGGACCGATATCATGTCGAACGACTGGCGGAGCCCCCGGAACTCGCCCGAGTGCAGGACCGAGAACGGGACCGTGCAGACGCACTTGAACCGGAAGTCGAGCAGGCCCGACTCGAGCAGGAAGGCCACCGCCGGCTCCACCCCGAGCCGCTCCAGGCCGTCCACGATGAGCAGGACCTCCCGGCCGCTCTTCGAGCGCGCCTCCTGGGCGATCTCGCAGAGCCTCTGGGCGAGCTCCTCGCGCCGCGAGTCCAGCGCGGCGAGAAGCTCCGGGCGGCCGTCGCGCCGCTTCAGGCGCTCGGAGAGCTTCGAGAACAGCTCCGCCATCCCGGAGAGGCCGGTCCTCTCGTCGGCGGGGAGCTTGAGCGCCTCCTTGAGCCAGGCCGAAAGGGACCGGGCCACCTGCTCCGAGACCGCGAGCTTCTCCTCCTGCAGCCGGCGGCACATCCCGGCGCCCAGGGCGCTCAGGATATCGGGTATCCCGGCCATGTCCGGCGGCAGCTCGACGGGGACGTGCAGGGGGAGCACCACCTCCCGGGTGTCCATCGCGACCCTCATGAGCTCGACGGTCTTGCCCGAGCCGCGCTGGCCGGCGAAGATGGCCTTGACCGGCCGGCGGTCCATCCTCATCCGCTCGGCAAGCTCCAGCGAGGCGCCGTTCTCGCGCGCCACGTAATACCTGAGGAACGCTTCGGGTTTCCTGAGGTCCTCGCCGCAGGCCTGGAAGGCTTCCTGAAGGCTCGGCCCTGCCATGACACCGTCTCCGCCGTTGGAATGGCTTTGACCGAGATAAAGATTGCGCGACGGGGCGCCCCTTCACCCCAGGCGCTCCAGTTCCGCGGCGAGCCCGGCGAGCCCGGCGACGGTGATGTCCGCGGCCGGCTCGTCGGGCGAGAGCGGCCTGCCCTTCCGGTTGAGCCACACCGTCGACATCCCCAGCCGGGCGGCGCCGGGAACGTCGACCCTGGGGGTGTCGCCCACGTAGACGGAATCGGCCGCCGACCGCCCCAGGGCCTTCAGGGCGAAGCGGAATATTCGCGAATCGGGCTTGTAGGCGCGGGCCGTCTCCGAAGTCACGACCTGCTCGAACTCCAGCCCCTCCCGCCTCAGGATGTCGAGGAGCGGGTAGTTGTCGGCGTTCGAGACGACCGCGAGCGCGCGGGCCTCCCCGAGCTCCGCGAGCGCCGGCCGGGCGTCGGGGAAGGGCGCGCACCTGCGGGTGAGCTCCACCCAGAGCTCCACGCCCGACTCGGCGTCCCCGTCGATGCCGAAGTGCTCGAAGGTCTCGCGCAGGCTCTTGACGTTGAGGGCCGCCTGCAAGACGAACCCGGCCCGGCCGCGGGATACCGCCTCCTCGAGGTTCCTCCTCTCCCGGACGTCCCAGTACGAGTGGAACAGGGCGGGGTCCACGGGCGAGCCGGCCCTCTCCAGTATCTTGGCCACGGTCGCCTCGTGGACGCGGTCGAGGTCGATGAGCGTGTTGTAGCAGTCCAGTATCACCGCAGAGAGCCCGCTCACCCGCCTCTCCCCGCAAGCTCCCGCTTCAGCCTCTCGATGACGTCCACCGGCGCGGGGTCCACGCCGCGCAGGAACGCCAGGTGGATGGAGGCGAGATCCCCCACGAGCACCGTGGAGAGCAGCCTCGCCAGCGCGCCCTTGCCCCGGGAGCGGACCTCGAGGACGCGCCGGGCCCGCGCCAGCCCGAGCCTCTTTGCCGCCTCCATCCGCCGGGCAAGACGCGGGTCCTCGCGCTCGTCGCGCAGCACCACCACGGAGCATCGGGCCGCCGCCGGGTCCGAGTCCCAGCCGACCAGGTCGTTGTGGTCCAGCTCGGGGAACTGCTCGGCGCGCGCGAGCACCTTGGCGTTCTCGTTGAGCTGGGTCTTCCACCGCCGGGCGGCGGGCGCCAGGAAGGGCCCGGCCATCACCACCGGGGAGGTCCCCTCGAGATCCCGGGCGACGCCGAGCGGGAGGTTGGCCGGCCCCTTCCGGTCGGGCCCGAAGCGCCCCCGCATCGCCGCAAGCACCGCCACCGCCTCCCGCACCTGCCTTCCGAAATCCGCGACGCCCAGGTCCTCCAGGACTCCCATCATCGGCAGTAGCAGGAGCGCCAGCGCCGACCTGGGCCAAAGCCCGCCGGGCACCGTGATGTGGCGGCCCGCTCCGTACCTTTCCCTCAGGACGCCGCCCGAGGATATCGTGACCAGGGTGCATCCGCGCGCGGCCGCGGTCCGGCAGGCCGCCAGGGTCTCGGCGGTGTTCCCCGAGTAGCTGGCGGCCAGGACCAGCGAGCCCGGCCCGACCCAGGGGGGCAGACGGAAGTCCCGCACCACGGTCACCGGCGGGCCGCCCGTCTCGGCCAGGAGCGAGGAGAGCAGGTCGCCCCCGATGGCCGACCCGCCCATTCCGGCGACGACGACGTTCCCGGGATGGCGCACCGGGATGCGGGGCCTCGGCAGGGCCCTGCCGGCCAGCACCTGCTCGGGCAGGAGGAGCGCGGTCTTCAACATGCCGGAAGGGTCGAGCGATTCTAGATCTCGCGGCGAGAGCGGGGCTTTCATACCGCGGCCCCCGGGCTGTTCAATGGGACGGCACCCTCCGCATCAACCCTGCCCCACCTGGACGGTCGCGCCGCACCACGGGCAGGTCACGTTCGACACCGCGCCGGTGCTCTGTATGGCGAAGACCCGGTTGCACACCGGGCAAAGGCTCTTCTGCAGCCGGCCCGCCGCGGACAGCGCCGGCTCGCCGGGCGCCGGCAATGCCGCGATCACCGGCCGGGGCTCGGGCATCGCGCCCGAGGAGGGCACCGCCGCCGCGGCCCCGGGCGCCGCCGGCCCCAATGCGAGCTCGCCCAGCTCCATGGAGGCGCCGTAGTCCCCGGCCTCGAACGCCTTCTGGGCCCTCTCGGCGGCGTCGGCCCTCTCGGGCGGCAGGGCCGACACGCCCTCGGGACCCGCCCGCAGGCGCTGTATCCCTTCGAGGAGCACGAGACACCGGGCGTGCATCTGGGAGAGGTCCCTGGCGCGGCCTTCGGACTTGAGCGCGAGATCGCGAGCCAGCGGGTAGTCCCCCGCGCCGAAGGTCGCCTGGGCCTGCTTCAGTAGCTCCTCCGCCTGGCCGGGGATGATGGCGGCGGCGCGCAGCTCCTCCACCCTCTTCTGGCCGGAGGTTATCGCGGCCCAGGCGACGTCCCGGGGCTTGTTGGGCGGGGAGGGAGCGCCCGGGGCGCCCTCGCCCGTCTCGGTTCCGACCCGGGCCTCGATGGTCTTGATGGAGGGCCCGGCCTTCTTGGTGGCGGGTATGGCGTCCATGGAGGGGACCAGCAACCGTCTCTCCGGTGCGGTCTGCGGCCTGGCGACGAACTCCTGCTCCCTGGCGTTGACCTCCCTCTCCCTCTCCTCGAGCGCGGCGAACCGGGTGCCGTACTCCTCCTCCCGGCGCTTGGAGGTCTTTTCCAGCTCCTTGAGCGCCCGGGCCGTCTTCAGGAGCTCCTCCTTGTTGGCGTTGTACTTGCGGTAGTCGGCCTCGAAGCTCTCCTGGGCAGCCTCCAGGGACCTCATCTCCTCGACCAGTTTCTCCCGCGACCGCGCCAGCTGGCCCTTCTCCGCCTCGAGCCGGGTCTGGAGGTCCATGAGCGCAACGCGGTCGGCCTCGATACCGTCCTGGGCGCGCTTGAGCTTGGTCCGGTCGTCATCCAGCGCCCTCTGCTCATCGTCCAGGCGAACCTGCGCCTCGTCGAAGGCCCGCCGGTCCGCCTCCAGCCTCCGCCTCTCCTCGTCGAGCTCGGTCTTCTCGGCCTCGAGCAGCGCCACCGGCGGGGCGATGGGCCCGGCGGGAGGGCTCTCCGCGGTGCCCCGGCGGAGCTCCGAGAGCTCCAGGCGGAGGCGATCCAGCTCGTCGTCGCGGGAGGCGAGCTCCTCCCGGAACGCCGCCTCCATCTCGTCCTTCTCGCGGAGCTGTCCCTCGAGCTGCGATACCCGGGACGGAAGGTCCGCTCCCCCCGGCACCGGACCGGCCGGCGCCCCGGCTGCCTCCCCCGTCGGGCCCGGCTCCCCGGCCGCGCCCGCCTGGCCCGGCTCACCCGCCGCGCCCGGCCGGCCGGCCTCGCGGAAGGCGGCAAGCTCCCGCTCCGCCTGCGCGAGGCGCTCCTCGACCTCGGTGAGCTTGAGCATTGCGGACTCGGCCCTGACCTCGGCCAGGTCCTTCTCGTCCCGGGCGCGCAGGGACTGGGCCTCCCGCTCCCTCAGCGTGCCCTCCAGCGCGGAGATTCGGGCGTTGGCGGCATCCAGGGTGGACTCCAGGAGCGGTATGGAGGATTGGGTCTCCCCGGCCCTTGCCAGGGCGGCCTCGCGGTCGGCGAGCGCCTGCTCGAGCTCCGCCACGCGCAGCGAAAGGGCGCGCAGCTCCGCGGGGTCCGGCGCCGGGGCCGCCTTGAGCTTCTCCTCGAGCTCCTTGAGCCTGCGGGCCCTCTCCACGAGCTCGGCCCTCTCGTTCTTGACCTCCGCGGCGCGCGCTTCGAGCTCGGTCTTCTGGCGGATTATCTCCTCGCGCTCGCGGGTGATCCACTCGGTCTCCGCCAGGAGGTCGGAGTTCTGCTTGTCCTCCTTGACCTTGAGCCGGGCCTCCAGCTCCTCCAGGCGCCTGGCCTCCTGCTCCATCCCCGCGGCCCTGCGGGCGGTCTCCCTGGCCAGGTCCCTCTGGGACGCAAGCTCCGCCCGGGCGGCCTCGGCGGCCTTCTGGAGCCCGTCCCTTTCGGCCGCCACCTTCGCAAGCTCGGCGCGCAGCGCCTCGAGCTCCCGGGCCCGGTCGACGCTGCGGGATTCCGCCTCAAGCAGCGCCTTCCCGACGGCGTCCTCGGCCTGCTCCACCTCGGCCTGCTCCTCGGCGAGCCGCTCGACGTCCTTGGCGAGCGTCACCGCCTGCATGGCCAGGGCCTCCTCCCTCACCTTCAGGGTCCTGGCGAGCTCCCGAAGCTCGGCGGCCTCGGCCTTCTGTCGCTCCTGCTCCTGGTCCAGAGTGGCCCGGTCCCTCCCCAGCGACGCCCTCTCCTGCTCGAGCGCCTTCCGTTCGTTCACCAGCGCCGCCTGGCCCCGGGCGAGCTCCTCCGATTCGAGCTCGAGGCCGGCGGCGAGGTTGTCCAGCTCGGCCTTCTGGGCGGCCGCCAGCGCGGTACCGGCGGCGGCGAGCTCCGCTTCCCTCCGGCCGACGGCCTTCTCGCGCTCCTGCAGCGTCCTCTGCAGCTCGGCCTCGCGGGCGCCCAGTTCGCTCTCGAGCCTGGCGAGCCTCTGGAGCTCGTCCCGGGCGGCCTTCTCGCGCTCCGAGGCCGTCCGCCCGGTCGCCTCCTCGCGCGACCCGAGCTCGGCCTCCCTGCGTCCCAGGGCCTCCTCCCTCTCCTTGAACTTCTGGACCGCAGCGGAGAGCCTGTCCCGCTTCTCCGCGAACGCGGCGGCCTCGGCCTCCAGCGCCCCGGCCCGCTCCCCGAGCTCCCTCTGGCGGGCCTCCTGGAGGGCGGCCTGCTCCTCCAGCCGGAGCCTGGTGGTGGCGAGCTCCTTCGCGGAGGCCTCGAGGCGGGCGTTCGCGGATGAGATCCTGGCCTCGGAGGCCTCGACCTCCGAGCGCCGGGACCCGAGATCGCTGTTGACGGCCTCGATCTCCTCCCGCCGCTTCTCGAGCTCCAGCGTCTCCGCCTCCAGGCCCGACTGGAGCTCCGAAAGCTCACGGCGAACCGCCTCGCTGTCCTGGAGCCCCTTCGATATCGCCGCCTCCCGCTCCCGGAGGGACCGGTCGGACCGCTCCAGCTCCGCGTTCCTCGCCTGGAGCGACTGCTCCAGCCGCGCTAGCTCGGCCTCCCGGGCGGCCAGCGCCGCGGCGGTCGTCTCTCCCTTGCCGAGGGCCTCCTCGCGGGATGCCAGCTCCCGGCGCGCGGCCTCCAGATCGTCCCCGGCGGCCTTCAACGCCGCCTCGCGCGATTCGGTTTCTCGGGCGAGCTGCTCCTCTCGCGCTCTAAGCTGGGACTCGAGCTCGGCCGCGCGCGAGCGGAGGTCCTGCTCCAGCGTCGCGAGCGCGCCCTCCTTCTCCTTGAGCTTGGCGGCCACCGTGGTGAACTTGTCCTTCACCTCGGCCTGCCGCGCCGCCTCCCCCTCGAGCTCCCGGGCGCGCTCCTCCTGCCGCGCGGCCGCCTGTTCCAGCTCGGAGCCCCTGCGTTCCAGCTCCCCGGACCCCCGCTCCAGCTCCTCGCCTCGCAACGCGAGCTCGGCGGTCCTGAGCTCCGCCTCCTTCATCCGCCGGTCGAGCTCGGCGGACCGGGCGTCGAGCCCGGCGGCCCTCTTGTCCAGGTCGTTTTGGAGCCCCTCGATGTCGGATTGCATCTCGGAGAGGTCCCTCTCCCGGGATGCGAGGCCGGCCTCCAGGGAAGCAAGCTCGCCCGCCCGGGCCCCGATGGAATCGGCGCGGTCGCGCAGGGCGGCCTCCGCCTCCGAGAGTCTCTGCTCGCGCCCGGCGAGCTCCCGCTCCCTGTCCCCAAGTCGCCGGTTGGCCTCCTCCACGGACCTTGCTGCGGCCTCGCCCCTGGCCCGGAACTCCGCCTCATTGCGCCCCAGGGCCATCTCGCGGGCCGCCAGGCGCTCCTCGCGCTCGTCCGCCGCCCGGGTCCTCCGCTCCGTCACGGCGGCGGCCTCGGCCTCCTGCGCCGAGAGCGCCTCGCCCCTCTCCCTGAGGGACGCCTCGGCAGCGGCGGCCGCCGCCTCCCTCTCCCTGAGCGCCGCTTCGGCCGCGGCCGCCGCCGCCTCCCTCTCCCTGAGCGCCGCTTCGGCCGCGGCCGCCGCCTCCCCGCGCTCCTTGAGCCTGCCCACGGCGGCGCCCAGCTTGCCCCTCGCCTCCTCCTGCCTGGCCCGCTCGCCCTCCAGTTCGGCCTCCCGCTGCTGGAGCTCGCGGGTGCGTCCGTCCAGGCCGGAGGCCCGGTCCTCCAGGCTCTGCTGGAGGGTGGAGAGGTCCGCCTGGATGGTGTCCAGCTCGGCGGCCTTGTGGGTCGCCTCGGCCTCCCTCTTACCCAGCGCCCCCTCGCGGTCCTCCACGACCTTGTTGAAAGCCTCCGCGCCGGCTGCGATCTCGCTCTCCCGGGCGCGGGCGGCCTCCTCCTTCTTTAGAAGCTCGCCCTCCTGCCTCATCACGAGCTCCTCGCGCTCGCGCAGCTTCACGGTGAGGGCCTCGAGCTTGGTCTTCTGCTTGTCCTGGTCGACGGTGATCTCGGCGAGGGCGTCCTCCCTCTGGTTCTGGGCCTTCTCCAGGGTGTTGAGCTCGGCTCGGGTCCTCTCCATCTCGGAGGTGCGCTCGACCAGCTCGCCCTGCAGGGTCTGCAGGTCCGTGTTGAGCGTCTCGAGCTCCTGCGCCTGCCCCTCGAGCGCGGCCTGGGCCGCGACAAGGGCGGCCTCGCGGGCCCCCAGGGCCGCGTCCCGCTCCTGCGCGGCGCGGGCCATCTCCCGCTCGTGGGAGGCGAGGGCCGCCTCCCGGACGGTCGTGGCGTCCTCGCGCTGCTTGAGCAGCCCCAGCGCCTCGTCGAGGCTGGCCCTCGCCAGATCCTGCTGGCGCTCCCGGTCATCCAGCGCCCGGGCCCTCCCGTCGAGCTCCCGGCGGGCGGACTGCAGCTCCTGTTTCGCCTGCTCCTGGCCGGCGACCTCCTTTTCCAGGAGGGCCCGGGCCGAATCCAGCTCCGTTCGGAACCGGGCAAGCTCGCCCTCCCGGCCGTCCAGGGCCCCGGAGCGGGCGTCCAGCTCCTCGGAGCGGCGGTCGAGCCTCTCGTCCCGGACCTTGAGGTCGTTCTCCCTTCCGGTGATGGAGGACGCCTTCTCGCCGAGGAGGGTCTCGCGGGCGGCGGCGTTGACCGCGGCCTCCCTCTCCCTGGCGATCATCTCGCCCTCCCGCGCCTCGAGGGCCTGCTCCTTCTCCTTGGCCTTGGCGACGATGACCTGGAGCCTGGCCTTCTGCTCGGCCTGGGAGGCGGCCTCCCTCTCGAGCGCCCGGGCCCGGTCGTCGAGCTCGCCGGCCCTCCGCTCCAGCTCCTCGTGCCGGGCCAGCTGGCGCGCCGCCTCGGCCTCGAAGCCGTTGCGCATCTCCTCGAGCTCCTTGTTCCAGGTGTCCAGGTCGGAGTCCCTGGCGTCGAGCTCGGCGGAGCGCGCGTCCAGCGTCTGCTTGCGGTCGTCGAGGTCCTTCTGGCGCAAATCCGCCTCGGAGGCCCTCCGCCGCACCTCGTCCTCCAGCGCCCGGGCCTGCTTCACGGCCTCCTGCGCCTTCCGGACCTTCTCGGCGGACTCCTCCTCCTGGTTCCTCACCCTCTCCTCGTCGAGGATGAGCTTGGCCTTCATCCAGCCCAGCTCCTCCTCCCGCGACTTGAGCTGGAGGTCCCTGGTCTCGATGGTCCTCTGCCACTCGTTGAGCTCGCGCTCCTTCTGGTCCTTGTCGGAGCGCCAGCGCGCCGCCTCCTCCATGAGCGGCAGGAGCTCGCGCTCGCGGGCGGCGAGCTCCGCCTCCTTCTCGGCCCCCTGCCGGAGCTTCTCGTCCAGCGACTTTCGGTCCTCGTCGGTGGCGTCGCGGTCCGTGCGGAGCTTGCGGATGGCCTGGGCGAGGGCGGTCGCCCTCTGGGTAAGCTCCTTGTCGCGCTCCTTGAGGGCCGTGGCCTCGGCCGCCAGCCGCTTGCGCAGCTCCTCCATGCGGTTGTCGGCGGCCAGGCTCTTCTCGGCGTCGCGCTCGAGCTCCTTTTTGAGCTCGTCTACCGTCCGGCGCTCCTCGGCCAGGGCCCGCTCGGCCCGCTGGACCTCCTGCATCCGGCTTTCGAAGAGGGAGCGCTCCTGGCGCACCGACTTCCAGCTCTCGTCGAGCTGCCTCTCCCGGGCGCCGATCTCGGCCGAGCGCCTCTCCAGCCACTTGGCCGAGTCCTCTAGCTCGAGCTTCTCCGCCCGGACGCGGGCGAGCTCGGCGGCGGCGTCCCGGGAGCGGGCCCCCAGCCAGTCCCTCCACTCGCGGAGGGTCTTCTCGTCGAGGTTGCGCGATTCGAGCTCCAGCTTGCGGGCGACCACCTCGCCCGTCTCCTCGAGCTTGAGCTCCTCGGCCCGGAGCTCCTTCTCCCTCGCGACTATGCGCTCCTCGCGGGCGGCGAGCTCCGACTCGGTCTTGCGGAGCTTGAGCTCCAGGTCCACGAGCAGCTGGGCGTCCCTGGTCGGGGCCCGCACCCTGGGCTCCATGCCGGGCGGCGGGGGAGGCAGCTCGGGGCGGGCGGGGGCCTCCGGTCTGACCGGCGGCGCCGGCCGGGAAGGGGCCTCGTGGCGGGCGGGCGCCGGGGCCCTCTTTTGCCGTTCGATGAAGTACTTCTGGACCGCCTCCAGGTCCTGCGTCGAGGGAGGGCTGCTTCCGGTCAGGAGGTTTTCGAAAAGCGGCATGAATTGCCCCAGCTCGTCGGGGTCGGGCGCCGGCTCCTGCTTTTTTGGGTCCTTCCTCTCGTCGGGCGGCACCGGTCGTCCTCCGTGTCTAGCCAGGTAGCTTAATGATGTACCCAACTAAACTCATATAATCTTTGTCTCTCGAAACCGACATAGTCCCGCCCCCTTTCCACGCAGGGCGGGGCGGGGTGGCGCTATCGTTGGAAGGGGCGAAGGCAGCAAGGCAGCAAGGCAACAAGGCAGCAAGGGGCAAGGGGCAAGGGCGGCGGGGATGGCGCTTCCCCCCTTCACCCTTGACCCTCGCGCCCTACCCCCTGCGCCTCAAGCCTTGCGCCCTGCGCCCCGCGCCTTGGGCCTTGATTTTTCAACGGTATCCTGCATGAGCAGCGCGTCCCGGTCGGGCGCCGGGCTCTCGCAGATGAGGGTGATGTCATATTCCTTTTCCAGCAGCAGGGGGGCAAGGAGGGAGAAGTCGGGGGAGGCGGAGGAGACCTCCAGGTGCCTTCGCTCGCCGCTTGGGCCCCACTCCACGCCGGTGAAGTGGCCGTGCAGGAAGGGCGCGTCGAACGCCTCGAACGCGGCGAGCACCGAGGCGAAGTCCTCCCGCGTCCGGAGGCTTCCCCGGCCGCGAGCGTGGATGTGGGAGAAATCGACCACGGGCTGGACGTTCCCGACGCGAGAGCACACCTGCCGCATCTCCCCGAACGTTCCCCAGCTGCCCTTCTTGCCCATGGTCTCGAGGCCCAGGACCACCCCGGAGCACCCCTCCCCGTCGGCGGCCTCCCGGACCTCGGAGACGCCCCGGGCGATGACCTCCGTGGCCTCATCGGGCGCCATCCCGGAGTAGAATCCGGCGTGCACGACGACGATGGGCGCGCCCAGGTCCCGCGCCGCACCCATCGTCCTCAGGAGGTGCTGCCTGCTCCGCTCGATGATCCCCGCGTCCTTGGAGTTCAGGTTGACGAAATAGGGCGCGTGGGCCGAGAGCCGGACGCCCAGCTCCGCGGCCGCCCGGCCGACCCTCCTGGCCTCCCCGGCCCCCATCCGGACCCCGCGGACGAACTCCACCTCCATCGCCTGCAGTCCCATCTCCGAGACCAGGCGGACCCCTTCCTCGGCGTTGCGCGCCGCCTCCGGCACGCCCGCAGGGCCGAAACGGAGCATGGCGCCACCTAGTGCTCGCGGGCGCAGGGGCAGTCGCGCTCCTTCGGGAACCGGCCCAGGGACCATCGTATCAGGTTGACGAGCTCGCCCTTCATCTGCCCCACCTGCTCCAGGGTCTGCTTGTGCGAAAGAAGCTCCCGCGTGAGTCCGGCGGCCCAGTTCACCGGCATGCAGACGGGGAGGTAGCAGATGCCCGCCTCCCGGGCCAGCTTGGCCTCCGGCGCCAGCGTCATGCCCACGAGGTCCCCGCCCAGCACCTTCACCATGCGGATCTCGGCCGCCGTCTCGAAAGTGGGGCCCGAGAAGCAGGCGTAGGTCCCCCCGATATGCACGCTCGGCCCGGTCTCCACGGACACCTCGCGGACGACCTCGCGCAGCGCCGGGCAGAACGGCTCGGTCATGTCGACGTGCCTGACGCCCTCGCGGCGGCCGTTGAAGAACGAGCGCGTCTCCTTCGTGAGGTCGATGAGCTGGTCCGGGACCGTGATCCTTCCGGGCGGAATCTTCTGGTTGAGCGTGCCCACGGCGCAGGTGCCCACGAGCCTCCTCACCCCGAGCTCCCGGAGCGCCCATATGTTGGCCTTGAACCGGACGCGGTGCGGGGGCAGGTCGTGCTCCGGCCCGTGCCTGGGAATGAAGGCGATCCTCTCCCCCATCCAGCTCCCGGTGGTGTAGTCGATGACCCCGTGCGGCGTGTGCATGATGTCCGTCTTCCGGTCGGACATGTCCCGAAACGACTCGTAAAGCCCGGAACCGCCGATGATGCCTATCATCCTGACGCCTTGCCTCTGGTATCGCCATCGATGCAATATTATCCTTTGGGTGCCAATTGGTGCCGGCGAAGGCGCAAGGCGCAGGGTGCGAGGCGCATTGTCCCTGCGCCCTGGGCCTTCGCCCCTTGCGCCCTGCGCCTTGCGCCCTGCCCCTTCTATTATTCAAACCATCGCGCAAACCGAAATACATATATAAGAACGTCCGTTTTTGGTCGTACAGGCATTGTCCCGAGGTGTGGACTGATGAGACGGCTCAATCACGCTGCTTCGGTGTTCCTGGCTCTGGCCCTTCTGGCACTCCCCCTGGCCGGATACGCCGAGGTCCGGACCAAGTGGTCCGACGGCTCGGAGGCCATAACGGTCACGTCGGAGCTCATGACGGGCGGGGAGTGGACCTACAACTACTCGGTGCCGCGCAACTCCGAGGTGCGCTCGGCCACGATGCGCGTGCTGGGCCAGCCGTACGTGATGGACCCGGGCACCGAGTACCAGACGATTCACTGGCCCTACGACACCTCCGTGGACTTTTTGGCCGACGGCACGACCGACTGGGCGTTCCCGGGCACCCTGGGGCTCCAGTCGAACCTCGCCGCCAACACCACCGAGATGGACCTTCGGTGGGAGGCGTCCGGGCTCACTAAGAACCTGGACATCCGGCTCCCCCGGAGCACCATCAACGACTTCTCGCTCACGGTGAACAACTCCCAGAGCACCAAGTTCGCCTACAGGATGACCGTCGGCGAACGGGAGGTGTGGACCAAGGACAGCCTCTCGTTCTCCTTCAACCAGACCTCCACCACGAAGGAGCTGCTAAATTACGTCACCTACGCCGACATCAACGGCGACCCGTACCTCGACCTCATCGGATGCGGCGCCAACGGGAAGGTCTACGTCAGCCGCAGCATCAACGGCGTCTTCGGGCCCGCCACGGTCATCGACTGCCAGGTGGAGGCCCTGCAGAAGGACATGCTGATGATAGCCGCCGGGGACCTCGACGACGGCCCGGGCAAGGACCTTGCGGTGGCCTGCGCCGACGGGAACATATACTTTCTGCTCAACCAGGGCGGCTACGGGCTCTTCGGGGGCGCCTCCCGCATAGAATCGGGCGTCTCCAGCCGCATGGCGAGCCTGGCGATAACGGACATCGACGGCGACGGCGTCAACGACATCGTGGGGGGGAACCTCAACGGCCGGTTCTACGTGTTCTACAACCAGGGCGGGGCGCAGTTCGACACCTCCGGCGGTCCCGGCTCCGACCCGTTCAAGGTGATCTTCGCCGGGACGGGCCAGATGAACGATGTCTGCGTCGAGGACATCAACCTCGACGGCTTCCTCGACCTGGTCGGCGCCAACTCCGACCGCAAGTTCTACGTCGCGCCGAGCCTGGGAAGCCGCGACTTCGACCTGGCGGTCCCGGTCGTGACCGGGGCCTACCGCGACATCAACTCCGTCGACGCGGTGGACATCGACAAGGACGGCGACTTCGACCTGGTGGGCGCCTCCAGCGACGGGAACATACGGATCTGCATCAACCTGGGCAACGCGCAGGGCTTCAACCCGGGCGACTTCGACACCGAGCCCGGGCACATCCCCTATCTCGCCTGCGAAATAGCCCCCAACAGCCTGAAGACCGCCGTCGTGAGGGACGTCAACGGGGACGACTGGCCGGACATCGTGGCGCTGGGCATGAGCAACAACGGCCAGGTCTACCTCGCCGTCAACGACGGGCAGGGGGCCTATTCCACAAACAACCTCTACAAGATATTCTCGGCCGGCCAGTCCTCGAAGAGCGTCGCCGCCGCGCCACTGGTGAGGCTCGGGTTCGTCGACGTGGTGGTGACCAACGGCCCCCGGATGGACATCTGGAGGAACAACCAGGGCCCGTTCAGCGAGACGATCACCGGGCCGGACATCGTGTCGGCCATCCAGACCGCCGTCGACGGCGCCACCGCGGCGCCGGACGTCTGGGGGAACCCGATGGTGATGCTGAGGCTCTCCATCTCCAACAGGTACACCGGCCAGCTCCATTTCGCCAACCTTTTCCTGAACTACTCCTACAACGCCCTCCTCGACATGACCCCGGTGCTCTCGGCCCACATGAACGCCACCGCCGGGCCCGACGAGGCCCCCGTGACCGTCCCGGTGCTCTTCCGGATGGCGTCCGCCGGCGTATTGCGGGTGACCGAGCTTCGGGTCGACTCCCAGATAGGCCTCGTGGCGATCATCGATTTCCCGATAAACGGAGGCGAGCTCTTCAAGGACCGCACCTACACCCTCGTCGGGCGGTCCAACTACGACCTCGACGGGACGGTGTTCAACTACACCTGGACGGACACGGGCAGCGGACGGCTGCTGGGGTACGGGAGCCGGCTGCAGTACACGCCCGCGACGCTGGGCAACGTGACCATCCAGCTCAAGGTGCGAAACGACGTCGGCGGCAAGGAGGCAGTGTCCTTCGTCCGCTTCAACGTGGTGGAGGAGCCGGCGGCCTACCTCGTCGCCAGCCGGGTCGTCGCCAATCCCAAAAACCCGCGCCAGGGTGACACCACCTCATTGACCGTCACCATCAAGAACACCGGCAAGGTGAACGCGACGAATGTCGGCTTCCAGGTCTACATCGACAGGATAAGGGGCACGCCCGTCGCCAGCGGCTCCATCGACCGCGTGGACGTGGCCCGCACCGGCACGACCGAGATCTTCTGGCAGCCCTCGGTCTCCGGCGACCACAAGCTCATAATAGATGTGGTGGACTGCGACCAGAAGCTCGAAAAGCCGCTGCTCCCTCCCACCTTCTCCATAAGCATCCGGACGAGGGAGGAAATCAACATCGGCCCCATAGTGGCGGGGATCATCGGCGCGTTCATCGCGCTGGGCGTGGTCGTGTCCCTGGTGAAGAAGCGGCTCGACGTTTCGGCCAGACGGAGGAAGCAGGAGATGGAGGCCCAGTCGGTCCCGGGGACCGTCACCCCCGCCGACCTGCAGGCCGCGTCCGCCGCCCAGGCCGCCCAGGCCGCCCAGGCCCAGGACCTCTACGCCGCCGATCTTTCGGGCCGGTCCGCCGCCCTCTACGAGGCCGCCTCCGAGGCGGCCTCCCCGACGAAGCGGCGGTTCACCTGTCCGCGCTGCGGCAAGACCACCGAGGAGGAGGGGCTGCTCTGCCTGGAGTGCAACGCCAAGGACTCCATCGCCGGCGCCCGGGCCGCCATCGCCGAATCCGGCGAGATGGCGCTGGACATCGAGCACCCCCAGGAGCTCCTCAAGGCCGCCGAGGAGGCCTTCTCGGCCGGCAACTTCGCCGACGCCATAGAGAACGCCACCGAGGCGGAGGACGAGGCGCGCACCACCAAGGAGCGCTTCGAGGAGGCCTCGGCGTTCGCGACCGGCAAGAAGAAGGCCATCGACGTCGAGGATGAGGCCCGGGCCACCCGGCCGTCGGGACCCGTCCTCGGGCCCGCGATGAGAATCGGGGACGAGCCGGCCGCGCCCGCGCCCAGGCCGGTCGTCAGGCCCGCCGCCCCCAAGGTCGCCCAGGGCCCGGTCCTGGGCCCGTCGCTCAAGGTCGGGGAGGCCGGCCGCACCGAGGCGCCGTCCGCGGCGGGCGGGGCGGTGACATTGCGACCGTCCAAGTGCCCGGGCTGCGGCCGCGACGTCCAGCCGCGCTGGAAGATTTGCCCCAACTGCCAGACGAAACTGGTATAAGGCGCACCCGGAGGACCTTCGGTCCTCCTCGCCTAGGCGGCCTGCGGGCCGCCTGCGGAGGCGCAAGGCGCAAGGCGCAGGGCGCAAGGCTTAAGGGGAAAGGCGCAAGGGTCAAGTGGCAAGGGTCAAGGGGGAATGGGGACTACGGGCCCGAGCCCGGGGAGGGGCGGTTCCATGGCGGAGGAGCCTCGCAATTCATTGCGGGGGTTTGGAATGGCGGGCGCGGGGGGAATCGCCCATGAATCAGGTCCACCGATAGTAAAATCGACCCCGCAAAACCGTCAATCCGCAAGAATTGAACTTTTCCACCAAACACGAAAGACGGCCCAAAACGGCCCCCATTTGGCGATCTCTGGGCATCGCTCCCGATCTTGATGCTGCCGCCCTATGCCCGCTCTCCCCCGGCCCTGACGACAGGTCCGGGGGCTTCTCTTTTTTTTAGGGGAGATGCAAATATTGAAATAACACCATTTCCATTGTATAACGCATGACATTGGAAAGAAATTTTAACAATGTCACAATGCAGCGAGCCCACCGAGCATGCATTGATGCTCTCAACCGATTGGGGTGGAGGATTTCAACGAATACAGCAGATCGAATTGAAACTGAGGTTCCCGGCGGTCTTCGCTCTTGGGGTGAGACTGCCATTATAACTATTCATCAGCATCAAAATTCAGTAAAAATTCAAGTTACCTCCCAATGCACGAGTCAACTCTTTGGATGGGGTAAGAACGATGAAAACGAGAGGAGCTTCGTCGATACATTGATGGAATCGATATGAAATTATACACACTATGCCCCAACACCCAAAGGAAAGTTTACCTAACTTTAAGGGCCGCTCATAGGTCCGATCTCAATTTTTATATTACTTATGTCTGCCCCCACGATCACCAAGAACATACGATTTCTCGTGAAGATGTTAGGGCCGAAGCGGAATTAGGCGCATTTGCTGGAGGAGCGGTCATTGGTGGATTGATAGGATTACTCGGAGGCCCTCTCGGTGCAATATTAGGAGCCGGTGCGGGCGGGGTATTGGGTAAGAATGCTGAGAACGATGAAAACCAGAGGACAGATGAGTTTAATAGGAGTCATTGAAGATGTTTAATTTTAATCTGTCCTCAAGATTGATTCGCACTCTTGGTATAATAGTATTATTTGGAATCATTATTGTCGTGGTACAATGTCATGGGCTCTTGCTTGACGGATTAAAATTTATCCTCTCGATAGGTCTATTAATTAATGGTTACCTATTATTTGCCGTCTGCGTTCATTATCTTGCCCTATTTTTGGATTATCAAAATAATAAAAAGTTGCATGGGGAGAAGACTTTTGGAATTACAGAATACATGAAACCCGCTTTTGAAGCTGGGACAGCGACAATGGCGTTTTATATCGGTCTGACCGTGTTAAAGGATGTTGTTGCTGGTAACTTTATTCCCGAATTGTCCGTTGAGGGAAATATGATATTAGGGGTCTTTATGCTTGTTCCGATTGGATTGAGCATGTATTGGATTTTCTGGGAGATCGTCATAGTCAGAATCATTAACGCCGAAACAAGATTAGAGCAGGAGAAAGATGTTGGAACAATAATAAATACAAGTTCAAAACCGAACGCCGATAAAGAGATAATGAAACCCCCTGACCCGAAGGCTCAATAACAGAGGGTTGGAGCCTCCGATCTCCAGCAGCAGGGCCGATATGGAGCTGCCAATCAGCAGCAGGAAGAAGCTGCGCCCCAGCTCCATCTCATCGGAAAAGCTCTTTCTTTCCCTCTCGGACAGCTTTAACCGCAGGGTCTGAATCAAAGAATCCGAGCGCCTTTAAGGTATTTTCAGGAATGCCCAAGAAGCTCTGAACTTGCGCCAAGATTTCGATCCTGAGCTTGTCTGCATCTCCTGAATTTCGGGGCTCATGGCTCTTTGCAGAGAGTATCTGGAGCTGCTCTAACCGTTCGTTGAATCGCACGAGATTCCAACCTTTCTCCGATAGGGAGAAGTTTTCTTCGGGCCGTCCTGCGCTCCCGATCCTTTTTGTTAATTTTGGTAACAATCTTTCGACACCAGAGAAGCGTTTAGATAGAGCGTCATATCTGTCTTTCCTATCCTGATTTATCGTCAAGAGGCCCCATCTTCCCTCTGGGTCAGACAATTTTTTAATCTCTCCATAAACCCCTCGTTTTGTGGGAGCATCGAACAGTCTCAGATGACCGTTATATTTCGTATTGGGGGCAATATCGATTTGCCTTAAGCCATAGAGTTGTTTTAAGGTCAAGCGATAAGTTCCCAGCTCGTGCATTCTTCTGAATGCTCTCAGGATTAAACAATCAAGTTCGGTTATCCCGCTTCTCCTGCCCCTACGCCCCATGCCAATCCACCTCTGGATTTGATAATGAAGTTATTGTACCGCCACTATTTAATATGTTGTCCATCAGTTAAAACCCCAGAGAGGTGATGGGAATGAAGCTAAAGGTAAGCCAAATATCGTCAACGAGCATCGGGATTTTAGTACCAAAGGCCGTCGCAGACGCAGAGCAGATCGCCATCGGAGATGAGATGGAGGTCTTCAAGAGCGGGGAGGCCCCCATGACGGCCCCCATCGATGGAGGGCTCCTCATCCCCTCGACCCTCAAGCATCAGGTCATCGAGTATCTGAGAAAGAGAGGCGCTGTTCTGGAGGTCTCCGAGATTCCGGCAGCGAAGAAGCGTCTCGAAAACGGGGCGCTGTCCGTCTCTCAGCAGATGGCAGCAGCTCAGTATTTCCCCAAGAAGACCGACAAGACAGAAATGCGGAGGCTCCTCGAAGCAGAACTCGTGAACGGGCGAAAGAAGCATCTCGCAGAGCTGGAGGCGGAAGCGAGCGCCATCGAGGAGCTGCTCAAGGGGGCCTGACCATGCCGGACCTCTCCCCAGAGATCGCTCACATGGTAGAACGAGGGAAGCTCCATCAGGCCATACTCGACCAAAACGCTATCTGCCTCTGCATCAAGAAAGACATCGAGCAGATCGAGAATCGCAAGTCCCAGAATTGGGGGCGATGGCCGGCCGTCACTGATGCTGATTCCCATGCTGCGTTCACGAACCGGCTCGCCATTGAAAGTGCGAAGCTCGAACGGCTCAGGGGCATCGAGATTGAGCTGCAGGACCGAGACAACGCAGAACGGCTCCAGAAGCGCCCAGCTCCCAAATTCTCGTTCTGAGGGGGTTTTGGCATGGGCAGGGAGGGCAGGGTAGTTTACAGGGAAGGAAACGATCTGCGCTGTCTGAGAGGCGATGTCGTGGACGATCTCGCCTCCCCCTATGTTGTCGTCCACCGGCGGGACGGGACGATCAGCATCAATCGAGATGCGGTCATCAAGATCGAGGTTTGAATGAGCGACATCGCTGGGGCCCAGAATAACGGGCCCGGACAGCAGCTCGCCAAACGAAGAAAGCCCATCGTGAGGGCGCTCTCATACGGGCCTCGATGCTGCATCGTCTTGGACACTGACGCTTTATTCGATCTCTACATCGAGCGGAAGCTCGCACGGCTCAAGGAGCAGGGATGACAGCGGAAGACCTCCAGCAGCGGGGTTCGAGGCCCCCCAGAGGCCAGCAGCAGGGCGAGATCGAGCTGGAGGCCCAGCAGCAGGGGGGCGAGTTCCCAGCTCCGCAGCAGGCTCAGGACGGGCCCCAGAAAGGCCAAATCGATTGTTCGGGCTCGACCCCCTCCCCGAACAAGAATCCGAACAATGCCGGCACCGTTCCCTTACGAGCAAGGGTTTACATGGGCCTCGTGTCGGGGCTCAGCATGGGGAAGATCGCCAAAGAAGCGAGCTGCTCTCGGTCCACCGTTCACGGAATAGCGATGACGCTCCAGCGTCAGGGAATCCTCCAGAGGATCAAGGGCTCAAGGCATCCGGTCCTTTTCGAGCGGGGTCCGAAAGCGAACGATCTTGAGGTTTTAAAGGATATAAATCGGAGGGGCCGTGCGTTCGGTCTCGAACGGGGGCCCGATGCCCCTGACGGTGCGACCCCGAACATTGGACCGGCCCGATACCGAACAATCGCATCGGGGGCCCGATGTCCGACCGGCCCCAATCCGAACAATCAAGCAGGGCTCATGGAACTCGAAACAGGGGGTCGAGTTCACACGGTCCAGCTCTCGATCTCGTTGGACCGGCCCTATTCTTGGAGCGAGGTCAAGAGAGCCTTTCTGAGCGTCAAGGACACGCATCTCCTACATGATGTCGTTCGACACGAATGCACCTATATCGGAAAGGATGGGCCCGTCAGGTTGGCGATTCAGGGCCCCAAGCTCGTTCTCTACATGCCCAGCATTGTCGTTCGGAGCTGGGGAGACCTCCAGACATGGTTTGACTATTCCGCCTCTCGCATCGAGGCGCTCAAGGTCGAGCTGAAAGAGCGAGCGGGTCTCGTTCTCGGAAAGGTCTCGATGCCTCGTTTGCATTGTGCATTTACTGAGCTGGGCGAGGCCTATAATCTGCTGTTCGAGAAAGTTCCCGTCGATTTCCGGCTCCCGTCCGTCTGGATGGATTGTTCTCTTGGTCCTCCAGAGATCGAGGTTGGGAGCTACAAGCTCGCCCTCACCATGTACCTCTTACCGGCGCTCGTGGACGATCTCCTCACGAAAGATGCTGAGAAAGCTGAGAAGATTCGAGAGCTGGAGGACCAGCTCCAAGCGATGCGGAAAAAGGGGGGCGCTCCATGAGTTACGGAAAGGGAACTCTGCGCCTATTCTTGAGGGTAGCGAGGACGAACCCCGATAAGGATGACATCTGGTTCACAGCTCGCTTCCCCGGAATGAACCCCATCGAGATAAGGAAATTGAGACGAACGATCAGGAATGAAGCTCAAAGGAACGGGGGGCGGTCCCCATGAGGGGCGAATGGACATCGCTCAAACTGCGCCCCTCGACCCTCGACCCCCAAATTCTCGCCCAGCTCTGCGAGCATCTGAGGAAGGGCCTGTCAGCTCGTGAAGCATGTCGGAGAGCGGGGCTCTCGATCTCGTTGTTCCGGCGCTGGATACATCTCAGCGGGTTCAAGGGTCCGGGGTCCGAATACCGGCGCTTTCTCGACATTATCAACGGGGCCAGAGCGAGCGCCAAAGCCAGAGGGTATAGATCGAGGAGAGGATAGAAATGAAGCTCAGTGAAGACCGAACGAGAGCGTTGAACGCTGACATCTTGTCGGGGAAGAAGACGACGCAGGACATCCGGCGGGAATACGGGGTCACGGCGGAGAACATCAGGCAGAGGCGGAGGCGCCTCCTCAGCGGGAAACAGGCTCCAAAGGCCCAGAGGAGGGCGAATGTCACGCCCCCCATGTCACGCCCCCCAGCTATTATCGGAGAGTCACGCCCCGAGAGTCACGGCTCGTCACGCCCCCCTGTCACGGTCGAGCTGATGGAGGAAATCGATGTAGATGCAGAAATCCGGCGCTGTCTCGACGATCTCAGAGTTATTCGCTCCAGAGCTGGAGGCGGTCCTGAATCCGGCCCTGTCATCATGGCAGCGGTCGAGGAGATTCGAAGATTGATGGAGACCGTTCTCCGACACAAGGTCATCGAGGCTAATCTGGGCGGAATAGGGGGGCGCAGCATCGAGAAGCTGCGCCCTGACGATTGCGGGAAGCTCCCGATCTGTATATCCTGCCCTGCCCGGAAGATCGTGATCGAGGATGTCGAGGCGGGCGAGTTCGGGCTGGGCTCAGAGCTGCTCGAAGACAGCGAGGCCCCATCGCCCTCCAGCTCTCAGGATGCAGCAGGACGGCCCCCAGCAGCTCCAGAGGTAGCGCCGGCCCTCCCAGCAGCAGAACAGGCCCCAGCTCCATCAAGACCCCCAGCAGAGGCCCAAGAAGCTCCTCCAGCAGCTCCTCCAGCTCCAGAGGCCCCAGCAGCTCCAGAACACGCCCCAATGCTTCCAGAGCCAGAGCCCGGGCTCATAGGATCGAAATTAAAGGCTCCGGTCGAGATCGGGGAGGGAGACCCCCTTCTATCTCTACCAGCCCCAGAGGAACAATTACGCAATCGTGATTGGAAAGAAGCGTGGAAACTATGACACGGCCTCAGCTCTCTAAGTCGTCTCTGAAGCAACAGAAAATCAGCGTGAATTTCGGGATTTGAAGGTGACGCCAACGCCCCCGCTCTCTGAGAGAAAAGCCTTATCTCTCCCTGCTCCCATATCTGATTCACCGGAGGGAGGATTGGAACACTCCCAAAATCCGGGGGCATGGGAAGATGAGGCGACCAACCGTCGTAAATCCAGCGGTTGGGCATCGGGCGGCAATCGACGACGACAAGGCGGTTATCTACGGAAAGGCGGTTCATTGGGCCGCTATCCGTGGTTAGCCATCGTCAATAACTACATCGAGGCGGGAGCGAAGCATTGGAGCCCTGAGACCACAAGCACGAAGCGACGGGGGCTCATCCGCATCGGGCGAAACTTGGAGCTGCTCAAATCACTCGAACTGATTTCCACCACGAACCCCGAGAAGCTCACCGATAAGGACATCGAGGCCTATGATCGATGGAACGCAGAGAGGGAGCTGACCGATCAGAAAGGCAAGAAGATTAAGATCGTGTCTCGTGTCAAGGACATCGAGATGATAAACGGTCTGACCCTGTTCTGCGGAAATCCCGTCGTTGAGGCCATGCGGAAGATGCCGGGGCATCAAGGCCTCCCAAAGAGGCCCGCTCTCGGTCCAAAGGTCAGCTACTCGGAAAAGACGGTCCTGAGCGTTCTCGAAACGGCCCTGAATGCAGCGAGGGAGGCGGTCCGGCCCAAACAATGGGGGGCAATCGCTACTCTCGGATGGCTCGTCATCGAGAACGGATTCGGTCCACGACCCCGAGAGGCCCGGATGCTCCAGCTCGGAGACTTGGACATCCGACAATTCAAGATACGGGTCAATCATCCGAAAGGCGAGGGTCAATGGGCCGATGGGGATTGGGTCACACTGATTCCGACATTCGCCCCCTACATGATCGAGTTTCTCAAGCTAAGGGCGAATTTCCTGACACAGACAGGCATCGACCCCAACGATCTACAAATCCCCCTTATCCCGAAGATCGTCAAAGGCAGGACCGAGATTTACAGCTCCAAACAAGTAGCTCTAACCCATCGGAAACTCGCTAAAGCGACGGGAATCAAGCTCAGGCCCAAAGACGGACGGACCTCGTTCGGACAGAACTTTATCGACCACGGTTTCACCGTCGATGAGGTCAGCAAGAGGATGCGTCATGCGACGGTAGCCACAACACAACGCTTCTACATCGAGCTTCGACCTGACGACGATTTCGAGCGTCTGCGGGCGAGATATGAGGCCTCGAAGGGGTCACAGATCGGAAAGGCCCCAAAGGTCAATTCGAGCGGATTGACCGAAAAAGAGGCCCTGAATTACTATCGGTAAAGCCAGAAATGTGGCGGGCGCGGGGGGATTCGAACCCCCGACCACCGGCTTAGGAGGCCGGTGCTATATCCTGACTAAGCCACGCGCCCTTGCCAGCACGGCGGGAATAGCAGCAATAGGATAAAATAGGTTGCGCCAAGGGCAGCGGCGCTGGCGCAGGTGCTTTCCGGCGCGAGGGCGGATCGATGGCCTATCCGCTCCACCCGAGCTGGAGCCTCAGGTAGAGGTCCACCGCGACGAACGCCGCCGTGCCGGCAGCGACCAGGGCGGCGAGCATCTTCCACGACCGGCCGGCGAGCTCGCGGGAGGTGGCGCGCACGATGAGCAGCTTGTTCAGGGTGCTCACCAGGCAGGCCACAGTGGCTATCTCCCCGGCGACCAGGGGGCTGATCTGGCCGGTGAACGCCAGCGACCCGACTGAGAACGAGACCGCGGCGCTGGAGACGAACCCCAAGAGCGCGGTGAGGTACACCGCCCACCCCACCTCGCCCCACGGCCCCCTCGCAATGGAGTACACCACTATCGAGATGAACGCGATGAGCACGCCGAGCAGGATGGCCGGCCTCATCCCGAAGGGGGATTCGATTCTCAGCCGGTGGCGCTTCCCGGCCGGCGGGCCATCCTGGGCAAGCCAGGCCCAGAGGACGCTCAGGGCGACCATCACGGTCGCCGGGAGGGCCAGGACGAGCGCCACCCGGAGCGTCGGGTCCGAAAAGCCGGCTATGGCGACGTTGCGCCCGAGCATGCCGGCGTTGGCGAGCAGTATGCCGGCCAGGGCCTGCCTCTCGATGGCCGGGTGCCTCGCGCCGAAGCCCGAAAGCGACGCCGCCGCTGCCTCCGAGTTGACGAGCCCGCCCATCAGGCCCGAGAAGGCCAGGCCCTTGGAGGAACCGAAGTACATGATCGCCAAAAACGACAAAAAAGAGATCATCGACACCAGGATGACCGTCAGGAGGACCGTGGGCAGGCTCACAACGCTCGACACGTCGAAGCCGTTGACCACCAGCGGCCCGGCGTCCAGCACCAGGGGGTAGAGGATGAACGCCACCAGCATGAACTGGAGGGCCCCCATCATGTCGGCCTCGGTCACGGCCGAGGCGAACTCGTGCAGCCGCCCCTTGGCGAGCAGGACGAACGTGACCGCCATCCCCACCGCCACCGCCTCGACGTAGTGACCGTACCCGACCAGGATCCCGATAATGAAAGTCACCAGTATCGCGATGGGGGAGGTGAAGCCGGTGTGCCGCAGGGAGTGCCTGATGTAGATGTAGGCGAGCGAGACGGCCCCGAATATGCCCAGCCCGATGGGCACCGCAGAGGCGATGTGGCCGTCTGTCTCGAGGAACGAGAAGAGGAAGCCGGCCGCGGCTATCAGCGGGTAGGTCCGGAAGCCCGCCACCACTGTCTCGGCGTCCCGGTGCTGCTCGCGCTCCAGTCCGATGAGGCCCCCGATGGCCATCGATATTCCGAGCTTGAGCAGGAAGTCCAGCGTGTCCATGCCGGCGAGTCATTTGCCGGCGGGCTTATAAACTTTGCACGGTGGGGGAAATCAGGGGGCCGGGTGCCGGGTGCCGGGTGCCGATAGCGCGCTCACTCCGCCTGGATCCTAAGGCCGCCGTCCTTGTAATAGATGTATATCCGGCCCTTGAGGTGCTTGGCGAGGTTGGAGAGGGACTCGTACACCTGCCTCTCTTCGAGGCCGGTGGCCCGGGCCGCCTCGGGGGTCGACCAGGGCGTGGTCTGGAAGTCCCCGGCCCGGATGTACTCGAAGAGCTTGCGGTCGCAATCGGTGAGCTCGTCCTCGGCCACGTCCGGGCAAAGGCGCGGTCCGATAATAAACCTATCGGGCCCGGGGGCTTCGCGGCATCAGGATGAGGCCCTTCTGGAGGTCCCCCACCACCTCGCAGAGCCGGCCGTCGCGGTCCCAGAGCATCACGGTGTAGGCCGCCACGGTCGCATCCAGCGCGTCACCGAACTCGTCCAGGTCGGCCGGGGACATCCCGTCGATTTCCACCTTCCGCCTGTCCAGGACGTCCAGCGACACGGGCGGGTAGCGCGGGGGCAGGCCGGCCCCGAGCAGCCCCTTCAACCGGAGCAGCGCCCGGCGCCGGTCGTCCGCGGGCACGCCCTTGAACCTGGGCACGTCGCCGAAGAGCCGCTTCCAGGATCCAGTGGGATAGACCTCGACCACCGCCTTGCCCGTGCTCGAGGGCAGGCGGTCCACGAGCTGGTAGCCGTGGTCGCGCTCCCGCAGCTTCTCGGCCAGCACCACGCCCCGGCACCCGCCGTACCACTGCGCGAAGCGCTTCGGATCGGTGGGCATCACATGTATCTGCATCTGCGCGAGCATGCCCTCGCACTGGCGCCGGCCCCGGGTGTCCGGGGGCACGACGAGCGGGGCGTCCACGCCTATCACGCAACCCACCGAGCAGAGCCGGTCCAGCGCCTCGATTATCTCCTCGTCCGTCCGGAACCGGTCGTAGTAGATCACCCGGGCGCGGTCGTCCAGGCACACCACCGCCGAGCGCCTCTCCCCGGGGGCAGGGACCATCTTCCACGCCAGGTCGATACCGATGTACCTCATATTCGGCGCTCCCTCGGAAGGCGCATCCCGTCACGGGCCTAATACCTTTTGCGTTGTCCTGAAATGCAGCTTCGCCACCAGCCCGAGGCGCCCCTCGCCCCCGGCCCGCAGGAGCTCCCGGGCCGCGCCCTCGACGCCTGAGGCCCCCTTGGGGAACTCCATCCCGAACTGCGCCCCCAGAGCCTCCAGCCGCTCGAGGAACTCGGCCCGCGCGAGCACCGAGGCGGCGGCCACCGCCTGGTCCCTCTCCCCGCCGGGGGACTGCACCACCTCGATGTCCCGCCCCCTCCCCAGCAGCGCCCGGCGCAGGGAGGCGGCCGAGAACTCGTCGACCACGGCGAGCCGGCAATCCGGGTGGGCGGCCAGGAGGTTTCCGATGAGGCGGGCGTGGGCCCAGGCCAGCACTGCGTTCTGGTCGCCCATCTCCTCGTGGAGCCGGTTGTACGTGGGCGGGTCGATGCGCAGCACCTCCCACCGGCCGGCGCCGGCCGCCCGCCTGACGAGCGGCGCAAGCTCCGCCACCCTCCCGTCCGACATCCGCTTGGAATCCTTCACGCCCAGCACCCTCATCCGTTCCTCCGCCCCGGGGCCCAGCAGGACCGCCGCCACGACGAGCGGGCCGAAGTAGTCGCCCTTGCCGGCCTCGTCGGTCCCGACGCGCAATCGGCCCCGGACCGCCTCCAGCCTCGCCGGCGACGGTTCGCCCTTTGCCCCGAGCTTCTCCAGGTACCAGCGGACCTCCCGCTCGAGCCGGCGGTCCTTCCCGGCGATGACCACCTTTCCGCTCTCGTAGAGGCTCACCACCAGCTTTCCGGAACGTGCCAGAAACACCTGGTGGGGCCGGTCCTCGAACGCGAAGCCGACCCGCTCGAGGTAGGCCCGGAAGTCCGAAAACCCCTTGCCGGGAAGCACCGGCGCGGTCATGTTCCGTCACAACCCCATCGGCGACCGGGATAATCAGGCCATCGGACGGCCCCGCTCGCCGGCCGCTCCGGGGTGATTGGTTTTGGTCTTCCACCAAACCACTTGGGTGTACCACCAAAGCTAAATACTCCCTATGCGTAGAACAGGAATGGGGGGTATCCGGAGGTGTCGCTCGAGGTGGACCTGGAAGAGGTGGAGTTCGTCACCGAGACCAAGCTGACGATACGGGGCTCCCGCCGCCGGACCACGGTGCCCAAGGCCATCGTGGACCGGCTGCGCCTGCGCAACGCCGGGAAGGTGCGGTGGATACTTTTCAAGGACGGCCGGATCCTGGTCTCCAAGGTGCGGTGACGGCCGGATGTGGGACGTCTTCCCGGCCACCACGCTCGAGCCCTGGCAGATGGCGGTCGTCTTCGGCTTCGCGTTCATCTACGAGCTCGTAGACTCGTCTTTGGGCCAGGGCTACGGCACGCTGGGCACGCCCACCTTCCTGCTTTTGGGCATGGACCCCAAGGCCGTCGTGCCCGCCATCCTGCTCTCCCAGGCGATGGGAGGCATCACCGGGGCCTACTTCCACAACCTTTACAAGAACGTCGACTTCAACGGCTGGACCACCACCGACGCGCGCAAGGTGTACGTCATCGTCGCCTGCGGGATCGTGGGGGTCATCATCGCCAGCGCCATAGGCATAAAGCTGCCCAAGCAGTACATGTCCTACTACATCGGGGTAATGGTCCTCGTGATGGGCGCTCTCGTGCTCTCCGGCCTCACGTTCAAGTTCACCTGGGGAAAGATGGGCGTGATCGGAAGCATCAGCGCCTTCAACAAGGGCCTGTCGGGCGGCGGCTACGGCCCGGTGGTCGCCGGGGGCCAGACCATAATCGGCGTGGGCGGCAAGGCGGCCGTGGGCGTCACGGACATGGCGGAGGCCCCTATCTGCCTGGCCGGGTTCGTCGTGTGGAAGTTTTTGGGCGGCACGCCCGTGTGGGACGTCACGCTCCCGATGTGCCTCGGGGCCGCCCTGGCGCCGGCCCTCGGCGCCTACATCACCTACAGGACGCCGCCCAAGGCCTTCAAGATGGTGCTGGGAATCGTCTTGGTCATCCTGGGGGCGTTGTGCCTGCTGAGGCTGCTTTCGCCTTGAGACGCTTTGGAAGGCAGGAAGGGAGCAAGGCAGGAAGGCAGGAAGGCAGCAGGGCAGAAAGGCAGCAAGGGATTGGGGAGCAAGGCAGCAAGGGAGCACCTATGTGAAAGCCGGCCGTCCCCGTGACGTGGACGGCTTCTCTCCTTTTTAAACCTGTCCTTCAAAATACCCAATCCGGTCAAAGCTATCGCTAAAACGGACCCCGGATGCATCTTGGCCGTTT
>Ga0194113_10001351_pt1 | contig 33610 bp, 26 predicted proteins | sample TA2MahC200mmetaG_FD_146193 | JGI IMG/M metagenome (GOLD analysis project Ga0194113, IMG submission 146193) | Freshwater microbial communities from Lake Tanganyika, Tanzania - TA2015017 Mahale Deep Cast 200m | ecosystem: Environmental > Aquatic > Freshwater > Lake | place: Tanzania: Lake... | reverse complement strand
GCCCTGGGACGGCCTCCCCTCGGTCGAGGGGGAGGCTTGGGTATGAGAGGCTCAATCTTCTTCCACTGCTCATCAGTCAGATACACGACACGTTTGCTCACCGGACTTACCTCCGGCGAGTCAAATACACAACTTCTTCTAAAAGAACAAGCACTTAAATCGTGCGCGATTTCGCACGGTTAGTGCCCATAAGAGGTTTTGCAACCAGCTCTCGTGGTTTTCGACATAGCCGTTGCGCTCAATAAAATCCTGGAACCGCAGACGATCGTTGGGATCCACGTACAGATCGACCGCGTTTGTTGCCATAAACTCCTCTTCAGTGTAGCCCAATATGTCCAGAAGGGCCTTGTTGGCTGCCAGAAGCTTCCCGTCACGCGTGTTGGCATAGACCCCGTCTCTTGAGTCATCGAATAGTTTCCGGTACCTCGTTTCACTTTCCCGCAACTCGTTCTCAACTCTTTTCAGCTCTGAAACATCGTTGGCCGTAAGGAGGAGGAAAGGTTCTCCTCCTGATGTGAAACGGCTGAAAGAGCAGTCCACCCAGACCTCTTTTCCGAATGTGGACACGAATTGAGCCTCGACACGCCTCGAAACGCCGGTTTCCAGAACCTCTTCGGCCGCAGTCAGCAGGCCGGATCTTTGCCATGATCCGATCTCACGGAAATTCTGTGCGACAAGCTGCTCCGCTGTCGCGCCTGCAATGGAGGCTATCGCTTCGTTGGCCGAAACACATTGCCCATCGGACCTGTAGGTCGCTATGCCCAGAGGCGATGCAACCAGAATGCTCCGGTTGAACTCGTGAGCCTCGGCCAAACGCTGTTCAGCGAGCTTGCGTTCGGCGATGTCCTCGACCATCACTAAGAAGTAGAGAAGTCGCTCCTGGTCGTCCAGCAAAGTGGAGGCTGTCATACTAACCCAAGCGACTCCGCCATTCTTTCTCATGTACCGCTTTTCCATGGTATACGATGGTATTTCGCCGCGACTCAACTTCTCGGCATATCTGAGATTCGCCTCCATGTCGTCCGGGTGGGTGATGTCAACGAAGGTGAGCTTGGTCAACTCGTCCTCCGTATATCCTACCATTTCACACAGTGTAGGATTGATGGCAATCCACCGATAATCCGTACCGACTATGGCAATCCCAAGCGGACCTTGTTCGAACACGCTGCGAAATCGTGTCTCGCTTTCTCGAAGCGCCGCCTCAGCTTGCGAGCGTTCCGTTTCCCGCCGCTGGAGGGATTCGGCCATCCCGTTAAATGCGTGGGATAAACGACTGAATTCTTCTAAACCGCTAACGGAGCCGATGCGCGCGCTCAGATCCCCCTTGCCCAATTGCCCTGCGGCTTGTGCCAATTTGTGAACAGGTCGTGTAATAGTCGTGAAGCCCATTATCCATGTTAATCCTAAGGCCAGCGTCAAAGAGACACCCATAATCAGCAGATCCACCCTCAGGGCTTTGTCCGCGGCGGCATAAGCCACAGCGACTGGCGTGCCTGCCAGGGCGTAGCCCACAGGATTCTTCCCTAATGCTGTAAAAGCATACAGCCTCTTGACGCCGTCCGCCCCAACCTCTTCCAGGGTTCCCTTTCCTTCTTTCCGGACGACCTCAAGAAATCCGGGGGGCAGAGTCTTTCCGATTAGCTCTTCCGGGTGGGGATAGCAAGCCAGCAAGTTTCCCTTGTCATCAGTAATGGTCAGATCGGACCCGGAGGGGAGCCGGGCCTCCTCCATTAATTCTGGGAGCCAGCGCAGGTTGAGATTGGCAAAAAGCACCCCTTGCGCTTCCCCGGATCCGTCCAGCACCGGGTAGGTGCACACCAATGTGGGTTGCCGCAGGATCCGGCTCATTTGCAATTTGCTTGTAGCGAAGTCGCGGGATTGTATAGCCTGCCGGACATGCTGCCGGTCACCCAGATAGTACACGCCGGCAAATGGAACAGCGCTGACAAAGGCATATCCATCTTTCCCTATGAGGCCGATATTATCATAGAAACGCGAAAGGCCCTTAAGCCCGGCGAACAGATCTTGGCAAGCGGCCGCATCCGCTCGGCCCACTTCGGGCATCCGCGCCAGGGAATAAAGGAGCGCGTGGGTCGCCTGGATCTGATGCAAGTACTGTCGCGAAATCTCGTTCACTGAGCGCCGAAGAGCCTCAACTGACTCTTCACCCTCATGCGACTTGAATCTCAGCGCGTTGTGAACAATCACCCCAACCGTGGGGAGCAAGGCTACCAAGACTATGATGACCAAACGAACAATCAATCTATTGGAATAGTTTCCCCCCATATCAGTGTCCTCCTCGACCTTGAATCATGAGGCGCTCTTCCAATTCCCTTGTAAGAGCCTCCAAGAAAACAGGACCTCTCTTCCGGTTGCTCCAACGGTGGAGGTTACGCCTGTTAGGGAACATCTACCCTCCGAAGACGCCTCATAGATCCCCAGAATAAGCCGGGCTAACGCTCCAGGCGAGCAAGCAGCCTCCTAACATAACGATAATACCATAGAAAATGGGGGGGGGTAATTATTTCGCGTTGTTGCGAAAAGACGGAAAGAACGCTGTGAGACAGCCTGCCGTCAGCCCAAGAGCGCAACCTTGCCCCCTGTTCCAGCAATCTCCGGCTGGATTCATTTATGGGGGTCTCTTGGTTGGCTCTTTTCGGCGACCTGCCGAATGACTTCCAACAGTTTCTTGATGTTCAGCGGTTTCTCCATAACCACGTCCACACCGCTCTCGGCCATTTTCTCCTTTTCCGTCTTTTGTCCTCCCCAACCGGTAAGAAGAATGAAAGGAGTTTTTGGGGCTCCTCGCTCCCGACATATTGCCCCGATTCCTTTCCCTACCTCCCATCCAGTCATCCCCGGCATCCCAAGGTCACAAATCACAAGGTCAACCGGGTTTTCCTTGAAGATGTCCAACCCCTTCTCGCCGGAAAGGGCTGTGAAGACTACACAGTCATGTCTCGTCAGAGCATTCTTCATAAGATCCACAATCGGTTCATCGTCGTCTATCACGAGAACCGTGAGGCGCCGACCAACGGCAGGCGCTCTCACATCCTTCAGCGGCTTTGGTTCCCCTTTGGCGAGGGGGAGGACAACGGTAAACGTGGTCCCTTTGCCTTCGGAGGTTTCCACACGGATATTTCCTCCGCAGTCTTCAACAATCTGGCGGCTGGAGGCCAGCCCTAAACCCGATCCGGCATTCGCTTTCGTCGTGAAAAAAGGATTGAAAAGCCTTCCGAGATCGTGTTCGCTTATGCCCACGCCCGTGTCGCGAACTTCCAGGATCACCCGGTCCCCCTCAACACGGGTCTGTATATCTATGGCGCCGTCTTGAGTGAGCGCCTCCGTAGCATTCTTGATGAGGTTGATCGCCACCTGGAACAATTCGTTCTTTTCGCACCAAACGAGGCAGCCGTCTTGCAGTTGAACGTCCAGAGAGACTTTTCTTCCCTGTTTCTCAGGAAGGGTCTTCCACCACGTCTTACTCATATCCACGGCTTGTCTCACAATACCGGATAAATCAAAGGATCCCATCTCCCCGGATCCTCTACGTTCACGGAGACCGGCGAAACTCTGGAGTCGCCGGACCGTCTCAGCGCCGAACCTGGAACTTTCCAAGACCTTTTCCAGGGCATGCTTAATGTCGGTATAGTGACCCATCTCTAGGTCCAGGAGAGCCAGCTCCAGGTTACCGATGACGATCTGGAGCAGGTTGTTGAAGTTGTGCGCCACTCCACCCGCCAAATCCGCCACGGCCCTGAATCGCTGGGCTTGGAGCAGGAGTTCCTGGGCACGTCTTTGTTCCGAGACATCTATACTTATCCCAACCAGCCCCGCGACTTCACCGGCCGCATTGTAAAACGGGGCCTTGCTCGTAGAAACCCACAAGACCTGTCCCTGTTGATTTGTTACTTTTTCTTCATGATTCAATCTCGCGTCACCCGTCGCCATGATTTCCGAATCGTCTCTACAAATGCGATCCGCTTCTTCCTTGGTGAAAATGTCGTAATCGGTCTTTCCCGGCAACTCATCTTCCGTGACTCCAAACGATTCACACACTGCCCTGTTCCCTGCTAAATAGACGGAATCCTTGCCTTTCAAATACACGTACGCGGGGATGGTCGAAAGCAATGCTCGCTGGATTTCATTCCGCTCATACAGGGCCTGTTCCGCCCTTATCCTGGCGCTAATGTCCGTCGCGCTCACGAGAGCGGCTATGTCCCCTTGCCAGGGAATCATGCGTGACTGCGCCAATAGCCACATTACTTTTCCGTCAGGGGCAACGATTCTCAGGGTGTACTGATACGGCGTATCATCACCCGCCATTCGGTCTCTGTGGCGCTGAATCACCATTTCGCGGTCATCCGGATGAACGAATTCCAGAAAGGAACGGGAAGTCAATTCCTCAGCAGAACGCCCCGTGAACTCGACAGACCTGCGGTTGATAAATTGAATAACTCCGTCTTTCACCACGAAAATCCCCTCATTGAGGTTCTCTACGAGCGCACGGTATCGGTCTTCGCTGTCCCTGAGGGCCTTTTCCGCATCCTTTCGCTGCGTTATGTCTGAAATTATGCCGACTGTGGCGCCGAGTTTCCCAAGGGCATCTCGAACCGCCCTCACCGATGTGTCTACCCAGACCACCCTCCCATCCTTGCTGATGTAGCGTTTATCGATTCTGTAACTGTCGAGGTCTCCTCTTTCCAGAGCGGCGTGCATCTCTCCGGATATTTGCAGGTCATCGGGATGGGTGATGTCAAGGTAGGAAAGCTTGCGCAATTCTCCCGGCGTGTATCCCAGCATGTGGGCCAGAGCCTGATTGATTTCCGCGAAAGTCCCGTCCGGCGCCTTTACATTGATGCCGACGGCGGCATTGTCGAAGACGGAACGATACCGTTCTTCGCTGTCTCGCATCGCCTTCTCGACTCGCTTTTTGTCGCTGATCTCCTCGAAGATGTAGAATCGACCATAGTATCGGTCCGCCTCGTCGCGCAATTGAGTCGAAAATCGACGAATGGTTCGGTCGTGAACAAATTGGATTTCATCCTCCACGACGGACCGGTCTTCCTCACTCTGCAGGGGCTTGCATGATGCGGCGAATTGTTCCGCGTCTTTAACGAGCGGGATGCAGTAAGGGATAAGGTCGTTATTCTTGAGTTCGCCTTTTTTCATCCGCTCTTCGAGCTGTTCGACGCCCCATATCTCACAGAACCGATGATTGAAGTAGAAGATCTCATCGGTCCGATTGTCCACAACCAAGTAGGCCAACGGTGAAGAGGCGGCCATCTGGCGCAGGAGGGTTTCGTTCCACTGGAGTTTTTCTTCCGCCACCTTTCGGTCCGTGATGTCGCGTGCGAACCCGGTGGTTCCGATCACATTGGCCAGCTCATCGAGGATCGGGGTTTTGAACGTCTCGAACCACTTGGTGACACCCCGGTCAAAGACGGGCTCTTCGACGTGCTTCTGCCGCTTTTGGCTCATGACTTCCCGGTCGTCGGCGCGGTAACCCTGCGCCAAGTCGAGCGGCCACACGTCAAGATCGGTCTTGCCGATTACCGCCTCGGGCGTTTCTTGCCCGCACGATTGCGCGAAAACATCATTGACCGCCAGAAATCTTCCCTCAGGATCTTTGAGCCACATCAGGAAAGGCGCGTTGTTCAATATCGCCCGCAAATACGCCTCTCTCTCTCGAAACACCTGCTCTACCTGTTTGCGTTTCTCGATTTCCCTTTGTTCCCGGGTAAGATCATCCGCAAGCACGAGGATAAATCTCTCGTTCATGATCCTGATCGGTCGAAAAGCCATCTGAGACCATATGGTGGCGTTGTTGATCCTCAGCGCGGCCTGAGCAACCCGCGATTTTCTGGTGGAAAAGATCGATTTGACCAACTCCCGAGCCTTTTCGGCCGAGGAGGGACTGACAAACAGCTCGCTGAACGGGTGTCCCTGAAGGCTCTGGTAGTCGGGGCTAATCTGGGCCCAAGCTTGGTTTAGTGAGACTATGCAATGAGAAGTGTCAATCATCAGGGCAGGCATGGGAAGGGCTTGCAATAGCTTGCCGAAAGTTGTCTTCCAAATATCCCCTCTGATGTCAAAACTTCCGCTGGCGGTAACGGATTGGGTGAGAAATGAGGTGAAATCAATCGTTTCGGTTATATCATCATCCGGTGTTTCATTGGTACCCGTTTTCTTCAGCCAAGAATCGGGCCTTTTCCCTACCTGCCGAAACTCGGGCGGTTTCTTTTCCAGGTCAGTAATTCTTTGCCTCATCTCCGCCAATTCGTTGATGAGTTCGGGTTTAGTCTTGTCCTCGTCTCTCATGGCCTCCCCCCTCCCAAGATCGCAGCGCGGGGCGAAAAGTTGTTTCTAACCCATTATACCGCTTGCCGGTGTTTTTGTCCTCTTTACCTCGGCCGTCGCATTATGCTCCGGCCGCTTGTCGGAGGGCTTCAAGCGCTTCGGGAGGAACAGAGGTAAAACGCATGAGACATTCGTAGCGCCCCTGCGCATGTTTCACCGAGATAACCTTGGCGTAGCATTCTCCAGCTACGGGCGCGAGATTGTCATCCAGCATTTGAATCTTCACTTCTTCCCATTTTTCTATGCCGCGAGAAGAAAAGATGGGTCTTCGCGTAAGTGCGTACCTGCCTTGAAAAATAAAAAAGGACATGCTTTCTGCCCTCTTGGCTTTGTAACGAATCTGAGAAGGCGAGGAAGTCATATCCACCAGCCTACTGCGTCAGTGTTTTGGGATCACGGGACGGGAAATTCACCGTGTTCGGTCTCGATTCGAAGAGGGGCGGACGATCTTGCGGTTGTGTTCGTCGGTCAAGGCAAGGGAGCTGATGCGCTGCATCTCTTTTGGAGACGGCTGAAAGCCTCCAAGGCACGAATCGGGGCCGTTGCCATGGACATGTCCCAAGCATGCATTTCTGCGGTGACTGCAAATCTGTCCGACTCGACCATCGTCTTTGGCCGCTTCCATGTGATCAAGCTGTTCAACGAAAAACTGACCCAGTTCAGACAAGACCTGTGGCGCGAAGCCACCGACTTGTTGCAAAAGGAAGTCTTGAAAGGAGGTCCTTCGGCTCTTGTGGTCTCAGTCTGACAAAGCCGCCGCACAGGCCCATCTCGGCGACTAGCTCGCACGGGCCGAGTCCTCCGGCATTCGGACACTCATGGACTTCGCAAAGACCCTCTTTCAAATTAGGGATGCTGTCTTTCGAGTTGCTAAAGCGGGCTGATAAAACTGAGAGTAAAGTTGCCGCCAAAGGAAAGGGTGTTCCGGTGAAAGCTGAACAGATTCTCTTCACTGAATCCAATGCGCGGGATTTCCACCGGAATGAGGCCTCGGCCCTCCAGTAAGTTCCACCTGACAAAGGCGCCCACTTGCGAATCACCGAAGGCTCTTGTGGCGTATTCGGCGGCCAGTTCGACAAAATAGCTCCCGGTGAAACGGCCGCGCTTTGACTCCGTCCTATAACCGAGACCCGCTTCACCCGTTTCGACGTGTTCCAGGTCCGCGGGCACATACGGAAATCCGATGGCCCGGACGGAAAGCATAGTGGTGGGACTGTCGTATTTGTGCTGGATGCCTATGTACGGTTTGTAGCTAATGATCGTAATGTCGGCCGTATCCTGGGAACTCAGAACAAACCCCCGCACGTCGGACGGATTCTTGAAGCGGGTGGAGAAGTGCTCGTATCGAAAGCCTGCCAGAACGCCGAACAGTCCGGAGCCCTTCCAGGCGATCTCCCCATCGACATACCACCAATCGGTATAAATATCCCAGAACTTGGTAATTGGTTGAACATTCCGAACCAACACATCCTCTTCCTGGCTAGGATTAAATATCAAGAAACTTCGCACGATGACGTCGGCTTCCTCGGCCCGACCATTCACCGGGATCAAGAACCACGCGTGCGCATTGAATCCCCATTGTTCCCGGATGTCCAAGGATTTTGCCAAGCCGAGCCAAACACCGGCAGGGCGCCATTTGTGTTCGCCGACCGTAAGAGCTTCAGTCTGTTGGGGTTCAAAGCGCCAACATGCCCCGGGGGTCGCCTCCAGCCAACCGACGTAGAACCTCAAGGGGCTGCTCGATGCGGCAAGCGCGTCGCCCGCTCCTAAGAATAAGCCGCGAATAAATGGCGCGCCGGTTCGGGGCAGCTCACCGAAGACCTGAGCGTCGGCGGTGGTCGGCGGGATGAATAGGCTCCCAATGGCGATAAGAAAAATCGCCGCCTTTCTCACAACCCAACCCTCCAAATCCAATCATCCCAGAGTCTGGGCGGCTCCTGAGATGAGAAAAAGGAACAGGCAAAAACAATAATCTTTAACCGAATGAATCGCTTTTATCAGGAAATCAAATAGTTGTCAACCCAATTCCGATGGGACCGGCAATGGGTCAAGATTTTGAACCTCAGGAGCTTTTGCCTTCAGTTTCCCATGCGTTCGCGTTCGCACTGCTTGCCTGACGATTAGATCGTTACGGATTATTGTTCTTGCTGTTCCAGCCCCTCAGTCGGGCTCGTGGCGCCATGCGTCGGGGAGGCATGTCCGTTTTCCGTTGTTGCGTTCCCAACGGCGCTGAATTGACCCCCGCGAGGCGGGAGATAAAATCCTGGGCGCGGTTGCTCTGGATTATGGTAGCCGGTGTACGATAATACGAACAACAGGAGTCGGCTCGGGAGAGGGTGAATTGCGTGGTTTGCCATCATGCGTCGGGTGCGGGTTCTGCTGCGCAGAGGTCATTTGTCGGATCGGCGCTATGCTTTACGGACACTACACAAACCCGTGTCCCGCCTTGATATGGAACGGAGCGCGATACCTCTGCTCGTTGTGCCGGGATGATCCGCTCCGATACGAACGAGTGTTGGAGATAGGGCTTGGTTGCCGCTTTCCCCTGAACCCGAGGAGAAAGGTGTTCCCGGACCGGATCTGACACGCGGGACGCGATATCGCTTCCAACCTTGCGATGCCGGCGGCGTGTTCGAGGTCCTTGCAATGACAAATAAGATACGCTTGGCTTTCGCACGTAAATAAATCCTTGCAGCGCGTAAGTAATGTATGGAAGACTCTTTCGGTTGACTGCCGGAGCAAGCTCACATATGGTGACCGGGTCGTGTGGAACGTCGCCGCCGAGCTTACTCCATCGTCGGCTATGGTCCCGGGGCCCGCGTCGAGCCCCCTCGGCCTCAGTTCAGGCCCCGGATGCGGCTTGGAGAGGCGTTGTGCGCTCTGAATCCGGCCGGACTCGTCGCGGAGCATTCTTCATCAGTGACTGAAAAGGAGGTGCAGATGCTAAGGGCGCTGTCGCTGGCTTTCTTGTGCATATGGGCCGCGGTCTCATGCGCGTGGGCCGCGGAGCCGATTGTTATCGGAGCGTATCTCTCCATGACCGGAAACGTGGCCGCGTACGGTCAGATGGGTTGGAGCGGCATCTCGATCGGAAAGAAGATGCGAGCTGAAGTCATGGGCCGGCCGGTTGACGTGAGGCTGGCAGATACCAAGTCGGACAAGATCGAATCCGCGAACGCGGTATCACGGCTCATAGAAAAGGATAAGGCGGTCGCTGTCATCGGTGAGATGATTTCCGGCAACACCATCGCGGGAGGGGCGGTTGCGGAGAAAAGCGGTATTCCTATGATTTCTCCCACTGCAACGAATCCGATCGTGACCCAGGAGAAGAAATGGATCTCTCGGGTCTGCTTCATAGACACGGACCAGGGACGAGTTCTGGCAAAGCTCGCGCTCGACCAACTCAAGTCCAAGAAAGCCGCGCTCATCTACGATGTGTCGCAGGACTATTCAGTGGGTCTGGCGGCGTTTTTCAAGCAGGAATTCACCAAAGGCGGCGGCAAGATCCTTTCGGAGGCCAAGTTCAAGACCGGAGACAGGGACTTCAACCCCCAGCTCAGCTCGATCAAGGCGTCAGGCGCCGAATTCATTTGTGCGCCGATCTACTACACGGAGTGCGCTCTCATGGCAAAACAGGCCAAAGCGATGGGCCTGAACGTTCCTATTCTTGCCGGCGACGGGGTGCAAGCGCCGGAACTCCTGGAGCTGGGCGGCGCCGCGGTGGAAAATATATACTTCACCACGCATTTTCACAAAGATATGATCACGAGCGATCGCGGTAAGAAATTCCTCACAATCTTTGAGCAAGATACGGGGAAAAAGGAGCCCGACGCATTTACTGCAATGGCTGCGGACGCTTATCTGCTCCTCCTCGACGCGATCGAAAGAGCTGGTTCCACGGATCCGGAAAAAGTCAGAGCCGCAGTGCTGGCCACCAAGGATTTTGACGGCGTCACCGGTAAGATCACGATGAAATCCGACGGGGACCCGATAAAGGCTATGGTCATCGACAAAGTGGAAAACGGCAAGTTCGTGTATGTGACGACCATTCAACCATAATAGATCTGAAGGGCAGGGGGGCGCTGTTCGCGCAGGTGGGTCATGAGCAAGCCTAAACAGATGGTTGAAGAGCTCCTCTCTTTGTGTGGAGTGAGCATAAACGGCGCGAATTCATGGGACATGCAAGTGAAGGACGAACGTCTCTTCGCGCGCGTGCTTCGTGACAAGAGCCTTGGGCTGGGCGAGTCCTACATGGACGGATGGTGGAGCTGCACGCGTGTGGACGAGTTCATATGCAGAATTCTCCGAGCGCAACTCGATAAAAAAGTAAAGGCGAACTGGAAGCTTCTCGCGCCTATGGCCCTGTCGCTCGCGTTCAATCGTCAATCTCGAATGCGATCGAAAGAAGTTGCGGAACGACACTACGATCTTGGAAACGACCTTTTCCTCTCCTTTCTCGATCCGTACAACCAATATAGTTGCGCATACTTCAACGGAACGGATGACCTTAACCAAGCTCAAATCAACAAGATGGAGCTGATTTGTCGCAAACTGGATCTCAAGCCTACCGATCATGTGTTGGACATCGGTTTTGGCTGGGGAGGGCTGGGCCGGTATATGGCCGAGCATTACCAATGTCGTGTGTCCGGAGTAAATATTTCCGAAGAGCAGATTCAGTTCGCACAGGAGTTCTGTAAAGGGCTGCCGGTGGAGATAATCCGCGCGGATTACCGAGACGTGAAAGGAACATTCGACAAAATCGTATCGGTTGGAATGTTTGAGCACGTTGGGCGCAAGAACTACCGCAGATTCATGGAAGTGGCGCATCGAGCGCTCAAAGACGACGGCATTTTCTTGTTGCATACAATAGGCAACAACAAATCGCAGCGCACGTCCGATCCTTGGATAAATAAATACATTTTCCCCAATGGCGAGCTGCCGAGCATTGCGCAGATCACAAAAGCTGTGGAGGGCCTGTTTGTTGTAGAGGACCTTCACAATCTTGGACCTCATTACGAAAAGACCCTCATGGCATGGCACGAACGATTTCAGAACGCATGGCCGAATCTACGAGACAAGTATGACGAGCGATTCAAACGTATGTGGGAATACTACCTGCTTTCATGCGCGGGAGCTTTTCGCGCGCGAGACATTCAAATCTGGCAATTTGTGCTCACGAAGACCGGCGCACAACAGCCGAATTGCCGATACTGACACCGCTTCGCTTTCAGAGAGGTAGGAATCGGGGAGGACCTTCTTGTAAGAAGGTCCTCCCCGACCCCCTCCCCAAGAACTTCCGCCATTTTTCGGAATGCTCATTTCTCCTGCGGGAAAATGAGCATTCCGAAAGCCGTGGGAATTTCTTTGCTGAGCCGTGGAGTGCCTCTCTCACAAAGAAGATTTCCCCAATCTTATCTCCATGAATGCGGACCAATATGACACCACTACGCGGTCCAATAAGTAGCTTGTGCGGTGCGGCTGGCCGAGAATCTGCATCACATCGGACGACGCAAGGACGTCGAACCTTCGCACCGGAGGTTCCCGACGCGCCGCGGCGCTGATCCTGGATCATTTTGGGAGACGAGCGTTTCATGACCATACATGTTGAAATCGGGTCCCAATTGCGAACTTATGCGCCGAACTACAATGCGGATGTGAGCCTGAAGGTAGAGTGTGAGCCGAGTACGACCGTGGGGCAGCTCATCGAAAAGCTGGGTATACCGCTGCGCGAAGCTGGCATCATTATGGTCAATCGGCGAACGGTCGGGACAGACGAGATACTCAAAGACGAGGACCAAGTTGGACTCTTCGTAGGGGCCTTCGGCGGCTGACTTCAATCCCACATAGGAATCGTAAGTCATGCGCGATAATCAGGCGGCCTTCCATGCTCGTCCCAGCCCCTGGCTCGGTAATAATTCGCGAGCAGTTGACGCATCTGATCTTCGGAAATGATTTTACCGGTTTCCGGCAACGGCTCGGTGAAGAACCGACGGGGCAGCATGTCGTCTTGGACAGTCAAGCCCTCTCTCAAGTTGAAGGTCCGCGTATCATTTGCGATCTTGCCGGCAATCTTCCTCATGCTCTCTTTGTCCAAAATGAGGCCGGTGGTCCCTTTGATCATCTCAGCGAGTTCTTCCCACTGATAGAGATCCCGGTAGAAACGGCACAGGACAAGCGCATCGAAGATCGTAAGCCGATCTTCCCATTCAGCGAGCATTTCCGCTTTGCCCTCGACCTGGTCAGGATCGATCATCTTCGAGAGTTCAGGCTTGTAGAATGTGGTGCGCAAATGACACGCGCCACGGTCGCTCGTCCCGTACGCGAGGCCCATGCCTTTGAGCACCCTTGGATCGTATCCTGCGGGCTCAAGGCCCTTCACATGTATTGCCTGGTCGGAAAGACCGAATTCCTCCGCCGCGTGTTTGATTCCTCGCGCAAGGATTTGACCGAGTCCGCGGCGATAGGCGATATCTTCAAGTAGTTCCGCTATGCGGTCCACCTGGCCGTACTCTATGGCGTAATCGACTTTCTTTTGTATTGACGCCTCAATCGTCAAGGCAACGAGGTTTCCCGCGCTGATCGTATCTATGCCGAGGCGGTCGCAGACGTCGTTGAGATGTGCGATCTCTTCGATTGAATCCACCTCGCACAAGCCGCCGAACGCGTAGATGGTTTCGTATTCGGGGCCTTCAATGCGGAGCCCCTCGTGCCTACCCTCTTTGACGGTTCCCAGTCTACCGCACGCGATGAAGCATCTCAGGCACGCGTGGGGCTGCACCGCAAGCCGTTCGTGCAGCGCGGCAGCGTTGATGCGCTCCCGATGCTCCGCGGTTCCTTTTCTCCAGTAGCGAGTCGGGAAGCTCCCCACGTGACTCATGATATCGACCATCATGGGGGTTCCCAGGCTCTTGTAAGCTTTGACCCCGGGGTTCTCCTTCGCGCTCTTGGCGAGCCGGTTGGCAAAAGCCTTGACCAACTCCGGGTCGGCAAGCTCTTTCTTGCGATCCCCCCAGAAGGCCATTGCCTTGATCTTTTTGGAACCCATGACCGCGCCCGCGCCTGTGCGGCCCGCGGATCTCCAATAATCGTTTTCGATCACGGAGAAGCTTACTCCGTTTTCCCCCGCAGGTCCGACCACCAGCACACCGCAGTTCTTGGCTTCGGGCCGATTTTCTTTGATCCACGCCTTGACGCGATCTTCGGTCTGAAACGTATCAAGGCCCCACAGGTCGTCCGCGAGATGGAAAAAGACCTTTTCGTTGCACACCTCCAGCCAGATCGGGGCCGCGGAGGCGCCGTTTACCATCACTGCATCGAATCCCGCGGTAGACATATACTCAGCGGCTTTGCCTCCGGAATACGATTCCGAGTAATAGCCTGTCTGAGGAGACTTGGTGAAGACCGCATGGCGGCACGAGCCCCAGATCCTTGTTCCTGTTACAGGACCCAGGGCAAGAATAAGGTTGTTTTGAGGCCCGAGAGGATCCACTTTCGGAGGGTTGTGCGCCAACAACAGATGGGTCGCCAGCCCCTTGCCGCCCAGCGTGGTTTCGAGTAGCCGGTCAGGCATAGTCTCGATCTCAAAGGTCATGTCCCTTGCGTTTATCTTCAAGATCTTGTTAGAAAAGCCGCGCATGCTTCAATTTCCTTTCTTCGGCGCGCGGATAGCGCCGAGGCGAAGGAGTTTGCCATAAGAAGGTTACTATCAGAGAACGCTTCGATAAATAGCTTCCGCGTCGCTGAGCGTCAGTTCCCGCGGATTGTTGGCAAGCAATCTGGTAACTTTCATTACGCCTTTCGCCAATTCGGGGATGTGCTCCTCCGCTACACCGAAGTCGCTCAGTCGGCTGGAGAGCCTCAGATCTTCCGCGAGCGTACTGAGGGAGTCCACCGCGCACATCGCAGCGTCCCGGAGACTCATGCCTTCCGTATCTTCACCCATAACATTCGCGATATCGGCAAACTTCTCAAGATCGCCCAGCATGTTGAACTCCATAACCGGGGCGAGCATGATGCTGTTGGCGAGCCCATGGGGAATATGGAACTCAGCGCCGATAGGGTACGCGAAGGCGTGAACCGCGGTCACTCCCGCGTTGGCAAAGGCCATCCCCGCGAGGAGGCTCCCTTCGAGCATAGCGGTTCTCGCGGAGAGATCGGCGCCGTTTGCGTAAGCGGTGCGAATGTTCGAGGCAAGCAAGTCCATCGCTTCTATTGCCAACATGTCGGTAATGCCCGTCGCGTTGCGGGAGGTATAAGCCTCTACCGCGTGGATAAGCGCATCCATGCCCGTGGCCGCGGTGACCGCGGCGGGAAGGCCCAAAGTGAGCTCCGCATCCAGCAGAGCCGTTCGCGGGAAAAGATGGGGGCTGACTATGCCTTTCTTGAGCTTTTCCTGATAGTCCGAGAGTATTGCGATGGGGGTCACTTCGCTACCTGTGCCCGCGGTCGTAGGTATGAGAATAGTCGGAATTCCCGGTTTCGGTATCATGTCGATGCCGAAGAACGACTCCACAGGCTCGGTGTTCGTTGCAAGCGCCGCGGCTACCTTAGCTATGTCAAGCGGAGAGCCTCCGCCAATTCCCACCACCAGATCGGCGCGGGCAGCGCGGATTTGGTCCGCAGCCTTGGCGGCGATTTCATAGCCGGGATCCGGCTCCACAGCGTCAAACCGAGTCGTTGAGAGCCCGCCCCTTGAAAGGAGCTTTTCCACGCGCTCCACAATCCCGGTGCTCACGAGCCCGGGATCGGTAACGATCGTCACATTTGTTCCGCCAAGGCGCTTGACTTCGTCCGCGGAAGAATCGAGCGAACCAGGACCCATAACGATCCGGGGAGTAGTCTGAAAAAATCTTACGCCGGCCATTTGTTCCCACCTTCCTGCCCTAAGTCTTGGAAGCGGCTGTAGTCAAACCGCAAGATATTTCTTCTGGATGCTCTCCTCTTTCTTGAAATCTTCCATGGGGCCCCTGAAGACCACGTGGCCCTTGTCGATGACCACCACACCATCCGACACACCCATCGCAAAGCGGATGTTCTGTTCGGAGAGCAGAATGGTCGCGTCGGCTTTCTTAAGGCTCATCATAAGGTCCTTGAGGACCGATACCACAACAGGCGCCAGCCCCTCGGTCGGTTCGTCCAGGACCAGCACGTCGGGGTTGCTCATGAGAGCCCTCGCGATCGTGAGCATCTGTTGCTCGCCGCCGGAGAGAGTCCCTCCAAGGCGGTCGAGCATGTGGCTCAACACGGGGAATTGCTCCAGCACCGATTCGAGGGTCCAGCGGCCTGTGCGTCCGGGAATTCTCCCGAGTCCGAGATTTTCCTTGACCGTGAATGGTCCGAGGATCCTGCGATCTTCAGGCACGAATCCGAGTCCCAGTCTCGCTCTTTTGTACGGAGGCAGCTTTGTGCAGTCGCGGCCTTTGAACCGCACAATCCCGGTCTTGGCGGGCGTGAGACCCATGATCGAACGGAAAGTGGTTGTCTTGCCCGCGCCGTTCGGACCGATGATGGACGTCAAGACGCCTCTTTGAAAGGAGACATTCAGATTCTTGGCCGCGGTCACCATGCCGAAGGCTTTGTTGAGATTGCGAACGTCCAGCAGCGTTTCCGTCATGTCACTGTTTCTTTCCTTTTTTCAAAGCGCATTCGTATGAGAATATCCCCATTCTCGGCAGGAGGTCGGGCCTCCGTATGGAGAGGCTTGGAGGGGAGATGAGTCTCTCCTCCAAATTATTGCCCAGCGATGCGCTCTTGTTACCGATCTCCGAGGCGAAGCCGCGGAGCGCTTATCGGAGTCAATGACTTTCATGATTCATTGTAGGTCTCTGACGATGGCGGTTGGCGTTACGCTCGCGAGTATCGTTTCAGGATCTCCGCCGTGGAGCCCACGATTCCGCCACGGAATCCCATGATAATGGCCAGCAAAATAACCCCGAACCAGAACATCCAGTTGTGGGTGAATCGTTCCACCACTTCTCGCAGGACCACAAAGACGATACTCCCCACCAGGGGTCCCGTGAAGGTCTGCAAGCCTCCGATGAGGCTCACCAGAACCGGCTCCGCAGACCTGCTCCAATGCGATGCGAAGGGAGTGATATTGCTTTCCAGCAGAACCGCGAGAGCGCCGGCTAGTCCCGCAAAAGCCCCCGACACCACGAACGCCCCCAGCCGATACAGCTTTACCGGCAGACCCGCAAACTCAGCGCGAACATGGTTCTCGCGGATACCGGCAAGGATCAGGCCGAACGGGGAACGATAGATTCTGTGGATCAGGAAGACACTCAGAACAAAGAAGAAGAGCACCAAGAAATAGTATTGGTATTCCTTGTAGATCGGGATCTTCAGAATCCCGAGGGAGATAGCTGCGCGTGTAATTCCGTACAGCCCGTCATCCCCTCCGGTAACGCTTCGAGCATTCCACATGAGTGAAAAGACCATCATGCCGAAGGCCAACGTGAGCATCGCGAAATAAATCTCAGTATGGCGCACGCAGAAGAAACCGATGATCAACGCGAGAAACGTCGCGGCCGCCACCCCGAGAAAGATGCCCAAGAGCGGATGGGGGCTTATGTGTATCGTCGCCAGCGACAGCCCGTAGGCGCCCGCCGCGTAGAACGCGGCATGGCCGAACGAAAGTAGTCCTGTTCTGCCCAGGAGCAGGTTGTACCCAAGCGCAAAGATCGCGAGAATCATCACCCGCATCGCAAGGTACAGGACGAACGGACCGGCCGACAATCCCAGGAGGATCAAAGCTGCCAAAGCCGCTCCCAACAACGCATATGTCCAATAGCGGTTCATCGATCAGCTCTCTGCAAAGAAACCTTGCGGCCGCCACAACAGGACCGCCGCCATGAGTATGAAGGTAAGGAACATATCGAGCATGGGTATGAATCTCGTCCCGAATGAAGCGAGAAGGCCGATCACCAAAGAACCGAGAAACGCTCCCTTGAGACTCCCCAATCCTCCGATGACGACCACCACGAATGCGCCGATGATGATCGTTTCGCCCATCCCGGTGGTGAGGAGGCCTACATAGGGAACCGCCAATGCGCCTCCCACCGCAGACAGCCAGGCCCCGAACACAAAGACTGCGGTATAGAGCGCAGGCACTTTGACACCAATGGCCGCGGCCATATCGCGGTCGGAAGCCGCAGCCCGAATTATCCTTCCCCACCAGGTTTTCTCCACGAGCAGATACAGATCCAACGCGACCAGAGGGCCCACCACGATGATGAAGAGGTTATAGACCGGGAAGTTTCGGCCCAGGATCGGTATGGACCCCGAAAGTCCCGGCACGCTCGGGGAACTCAGTGAGCCGGCGCCCCAGATCATCTTCACCAGATCGTCGAAGATGAGCACCATGGCGAAGGTCAAGAGTAGTTGATAGGGCAGCTCGAGATGATAAACATAGCGGATCAGATACCGCTCCATCGCATACCCAACCGCGCAGACTACCAGAGGACCGAGCACGAGCCCTACCCAGAAATTGCCGCCCATCACCTTTAGGACGGTGAAGCACAGATACGCGCCCAGCATGTAAAAGCTGCCGTGGGCGAAGTTGAGCACCCTGAGCACACCGAATATGAGGGTGAGCCCACTTGCTACCAACCAGATGAACATGCCTGCGGAGATCCCCGCCAGGCACACGTGCGCCAAAGATTGCAACATAAGCGGTCACTCCCGGTTATTGACTACTCTAAGGGAGCTTCGTGCAGAGTCAGGAAAAGAGACGAGCGATTCCCTCGTTTTGATCACCGTCTTTGTGCGCTCTCGAAGGGGCGGGTTTGAAACCCGCCCCTAACGCTCCCGGCGCCTCACACCGCTTCTATGCCTTGAACGGCGGCTTGCACGCGTCGCCTTCAAAAGGCGGTCGGTTGAAGCACTCTTTCGCCGGGATCATTACCTGCTTACCCATAATCTTGAATGGATATTTCGGATCGGCTTTCGTCAGGCCCCAGGGCACGTCGTACATTGCTTGGTGATCTTCCTTACGGAAGACTCGACGACCCGCGGGCGAATCGAGCTCCATGCCTTCAAGAGCCTGAACCACGGCCTTGGTCTCTTTTGATCCCGCGGCCTCCACCGCCTTCTTGAACGCGTACATGGCAGAGTAAGCGGTTTCGGAAACGTAGGCGGGGTAATGGTTCCACCGTTTCTTGAAACGAGCCACCCACTCATTGTTTTGCGGATTATCCGGGTACAGGAAGAAATAGCGTCCGGAAATCCAGATGTTATCAGGCAGTTCGGCGCCAAGCCCTTCAAGAACGTCCATGGCCGCGCCCACAGGGAACATCACGTGCTTGATCTTGTCGAAGAGGCCCGCCTGCGCGGCTTGCTTCACCATAGTAATAAGCTCGCCCGCCCATCTTTTCCCTCCTTTGTTGCCGGCGGACAGGCCGCCACATTTATAGTGAACGGCATTGACATTTGCGCGAAAGGTCACCCTCCCCCTTCCCCCTCCCATCGAGGGAGGGGTCATAAAACCCTCTCCCCTGGCGGGAGAGGGAAGGGAGAAGGGGATTCCAGCCTTATCCAAAGGCGCAGATCTCAACGCAGCCTTCTATAATTGCCGTTTCAAAGGGTGAAACCTATCTTTCCGCGGTCACCAGATCGTCCATCCTCCGTCGATGAAGATCGTTTGTCCGGTTATGAAATCCGACGCTCGTGACGCCAGGAAAATCACCAGCCCGGCGAGTTCCTCCGGTTGTCCCCAGCGCCCCATCGGAGTGCGATCCACAATGAAACCGTATCGTTCGGGGTCATTTCGAAGCTGGGCGACCAACGGCGTCTCGAAGTAGGTAGGACCGATCGCGTTCACCTGTATGCCCCGCTTGGCCCATTCCAAGGCCATGACCTTGGTCATTTGCATCACACCGCCCTTGCTGGAGGCATAGGCCACCTGGGACGGGAGTCCCACCGTTCCCAAGATAGAGGCCATATTAATGACCTTGCCATACCCTCGAGACAGCATATCAGGGACCACGGCCTGGGCCATGAGCAAATAGCCTTTCAGGTTGGTATTGAGCACCAGGTCCCATTCTTCCGAAGTAAATTCCAGCACGGGCTTCCGAACATTCACCCCGGCGTTGTTCACCAGGATGTCTATATGCCCGAACGCTCGCACGGTGGCTTTCACGTTTTCATCTATAGCCTGTTTGTCCAAGACGTCCACGCAGGACGCTTCCGCCCGCCGGCCGAGCGACTCCACAGATGCCTTCACCGCTTCAAGCTCTTCTTTATTTCGAGCATAGAGCGCGACGTCCGCGCCGCCCGCGGCTAGGGCATGCGCTATTGCCTTTCCCAGACCTTTTGACGCGCCCGTTACGACGGCGACTCGGCCGCTGAGGTCAAAGATTTCTTGATGCATGAGTCTTCGTCCTCAAGGGTGATCCCATTTTCAACGTAAAAGTGTTTTTCATGGCGCGTCTCCCACTTGACCACTGAAAGTCGATTCGACATCACCCGGATTCACCATTCGGCCATTACTTACGGCCCCTTCCCGTAAGGCCGGCAGCGCGTTGAAAGCTTTCCAAACAGCGCCTGGAAGGTCATTTTCCGATACCGGTTGATGGCCTACGTGGGATCCTTCAACAGAGACGCGCCGCCGCGCGGTCGCGAGTTCCGGGCGCTCTTCCTCCAGACACGCCCGTGGACATCCATTAACCAGGAGGAGCCAGTCAGCGCCGCTATCGTCGCAAACATCAACGCGGAAGCCACCCTCCTCAGCGATCTTCACGAATCGGCTTACCAGCGCGCTCCGATCTATCTCGGGATTGCAGCCACCGCAATAGCGCACTTGAATTGTGGGTGGCTTCGATTCCATGATCTCGGGACAATCCTTTGATGAGACCGCGGCGCACGCTCGCAGTCACTTGATGATGCGGCGGCAAATCCTTACCTCTTCCGCCTTGATCTTCTCTTGCTGGCTGCGAAGATAGTCTTCCTCGGTCGTCCCCACGATGCGTTCAAAAGCCTCGTCTCTTCGTATGCCGGTGATGGTCTCCGCGAGCTCTCGCTTCTTGTCGAACGCGCCGCGACGGGCGATCATGATCTTCTGCGCGGCCGGAGAACCCGCTCCGTGCATGGCCTCAGGGAGTCCCGCGCCCACCGACATATTTTCCACGAGCCTGAGCATCTTCAGGATCTGGTGGACATCCACATTTGCTTTGCCGGCAAAAAAGCCCGCGATCAGGTCCCCCATTTCGGGGTGCTTCAGGTCTTCTTCCGAGGGAAGCGTGATAATCTTACCGCCCGCGATGTCCTGCGCGACGCGCATCCACTCGTAAACCATACGGGTGATGTTCAGCTTGGTCACATTGGCCAGCAGCGGGTTGATGTTGTATGCGCCGGACGGCGTCTTGTGACCTTCATACGCGCACGCGAGCGAGCAGGCCCAACAAGTCTCGGCCATCGCCACGATTTCCGTGAGCTTGTCGATAATGTGTGAAGCATTGGCAATCCCGTGCGCGTCCGCGAGCCAATGGGAGCTGCCGGCCACCACGTCCGCGGCGCCCACTTTGCACCCGCCGTAGTTCGATCGATGATGGCCCGCGAAGAGTTCGACCAAGGGCGCGGCGAATTGATACTCGCCGGCCATGAAGACCCTTTCCCAGGGCACAAAGACGTCTTTGAAGATGATGAGCGCCTCTCCGCCGATACTGCCGTACTTGGGATTTCCGGTGTCCAAGGTTCCGTCCAGCCGTCGCATATCATTTGTCTGACGTGCGAAAACTAGCTTAATCCCGGGTTCATCCACCGGGACGGCCAACGCCACCGCGAAGTCGCGATCTTCTTCTCCCAATGCCCGCGTGGGCAATGCGATGATTTCGTGTGAATTGATCGCGCCCGTTATGTGAGCTTTCGCGCCGTTGACCACGATTCCTTTGTCGGTCCGTTCCGAGATGTGGAGGTATAGGTCGGGATTCGCTTGCTGATGAGGCCTGAGGCTCCGATCCCCACGGGCGTCGGTCATGGCGCCCGCGGACATCAGGTCGTTCTCCTGAATGTAGGTCAGAAACTTCTTGAAACGCTCGTGGTATTCGGTTCCCAGCTTCGCATCCATGTCGTAGGTTATGGCGTAGAGCGCATTGAGAGCGTCATAGCCCACACAACGTTGAAAACAGGTGCCGGTTTTTTGCCCGAGAACGCGCATCATGCGTATCTTCTTCACCAAATCGTCAATGCTCTGGTGAATATGGGTGAAGCGATTGATCTTATTTCCGGTTAGATGCGACGTCGCGGTTGTAACCTCTTGGTGAAGCGGGTCATGGGCAAGCTCGTACGTCATCGCCGCTGTATTGATGTGAGGCGCGAACATGGGCTCCTCCACCACGTCGGTGATCTTCTCTCCCATGAAATAGACTTCCGGCTTCAATTTCCGCAGCGATTCTCTATATTCCTTTCCCGTCATCATGCTCACGGTTTGATCCTCCTTGTGGGAATGGCGGTTGCGGAACGCTAATGCCCTTAAACACGCTCTTTGTCGCGGAGCGCTCTCCGCAAGAATTTCCCTGTCAAAGTCTTCGGAATCTCTGAGACGACTTCCACCTGTCTTGGATATTTGTACGCCGCCATGCGATCCTTGCAAAAAGCTATGATTTCATCGACGGTCACCGAATGCTCCCGGCCTTCCTTTAGGGCCACGAACGCCTTGACGGTCTCACCTCGGTACGGGTCGGGCACGCCCACTACTGCGGCTTCCCGCACCGCAGGATGTTGGTACAGGACGTCTTCCACATCTCTCGGCCATACTTTGTATCCGGAAGCGATGATCATGTCCTTCTTACGGTCAACCACAAAAAACCACCCGTTCTCATCCATCTTGCCCACATCCCCGCTGTACAGCCAGCCGTCCTTTATGGCGCTCGCCGTTTCATCGGGCTTGTTCCAGTACCCTGGCACGATCATCGGGCCGCGATTAACAATTTCGCCCACTTCCCCGGGCGCCAGGGCTCGCGTGCCGTCATCCAAATCCATGATCTTGGAGACTGAGCTGGGAACCGGAACGCCCACGGAAAGAGCGCCGCTCTCGGGATCCACCGGCGCCCGCTTGCCAAGTGGGACAATGTGCGAAGGAGAATTCGTTTCGGTCATGCCGTAGACGTTATGGAGCATGAGACCCGTAAGCTCTTTGAAACGATCCACCATGGCGCTGGAAACGGGCGCTCCGCCGCTGTAAGCCTTCACAAAACCCGACAAATCCCTTTTCGTGATATCGGCGTGATTCATCAGAGCTATGTACACCGTGATGGAAGCCACCGTCATGGTTACTTTCCATCGTTCGATCAGCCTGAGCGCCTCGGCCGGATCGAACCGGTAGAAGAGAACCACGGGAATGCCGGCCAGCGCCGCTATCGCGCCGTGGGCCACCTCTCCGGTGACGTGGAAGAGTGGAGCTACCCCGAGGACAACGTCGCTCGTGTCGATGCGCATCATGGCGCGGTACACGCGTGCGCTGAACGCGATGCTTCCGTGGGTATTCATAGCGCCTTTGGGTTGTCCGGTGGTGCCGGACGTGTAGGTCAAATACGCGATCCGATCCGGAGAATCCTCGACGAGATCAACCCTCTCGCCTTCATATCTACTAAGGATCTCTGCAAAGTCGAGGCAGCCTTCTACGGAGAGTCGCTTCACGCCCTCGAGAGTCTGGGGAGGAGGCGAATCCGCGGGAATAAAATCCAAAGCCGACGTGGTGATGATCCGTTCAACTTGGGCGCGCTTGAGGGAAGAGGGATCCAAATTCGCCGCGGTCTCGTCATGTGTCACAAAAAGCCTGGCCCCTGAATCGTTGCAGAAGTACGAGAGTTCCCGCTCCTTGTACATTGGATTGAGAGGGACTACGATCAGGCCGATTTTCCACGCGGCGTACACCGCGATGAGAAACTGCGGGACATTCTGGAGGTCCACAATGATGCGATCCCCGGGGTTTAGTCCGAAATCGCGGAATGCAGCGGCTAACGCATCGGAAAGCCGATCTAGCTTCCCGTACGAGATCGGGTAGTCGAAGTAACAGATTGCGCGCGCGTCCGGCCTCGTTTTCGCCGTGTTCACGAAGTCGCCAATAGCGGTGGCAGACCCGGTCTCCACGTTAGCGGGAACCCATTCCGGATACAAACTCAACCAGGGTCTCTCTTCGTATATCGATGCCATGAACGCCCCCGCCACATGATGAGCGACAGAAGAAAATGACCGGGAATATTGCGTTTCTAGTCGGCGCCCCCGGTGCATCGGAGTATCTGGCCGGTGAGATATTTCGATGAATCACCGGCGAGAAAGAGTACGGTGTCGGTTATGTCGGAGATTTCCCCCATGCGACCGGCAGGGATCTCCTTGTTCAACCGGTCCGCCAGCTCGTTCTGGATCTTGGACGGTCGTATCGCGCGTATGAACCCCGGCACAATGCAATTGACGTTGACGCGAAATCGAGCCATATCCCGCGCGCACGCATGGGTAAGCGCGATTATGGCGCCTTTTGCCGCCTCATAGCTCATCGAGTCGGGATATTTGTCCCACGCCCACGGGGCCAAATAGATGATCCGTCCGGAAGACCTCCGTGACATGCTCTCCTGTACGGCCCCAGTCATTGTCTGAGCGCGTGTGACGTTATCTCGGAGCTGTTTGGCTGCTTCCAGGCTTTCGCGCTGCCCGCGGATTCCACGTAGGTTGCCGATGCCGATGTCGTAAACAAAGATGTCAGCCGGACCATTGGCCTTTTCCATCTCTCTGAACAGCTCCGGGCTCATAGGTCCGCGGTCTGCGGTCACATAGCAAGTAAGGTCTCCTCCACTCTTGGGGTTGAGGACAGGATACTCGCGGCTCTTCTTGACGAATTCCATGTGGGCGGCCACAGTAACCCCTTGAGAAAGAAAAAAGGAGATAATGGCCGACCCCAGGACGGTGCCGCCGTTTGCCACGATCGCGACCTTCCCCTGCAGGGGGCGCTTGGACTGCTCGTGGCGTCCCGGAACGTCGTCCGTTGTGAGGAATCCGTGCAGGAGCAAATCCAGAATTGCCTGTTCCACCTCCTGAGCGGTGGCGTGCCCTCGAAGATCCCATCTCTTGAGCACCCACGCGTCAACCATGGACTTCACCAAATTGGCCAGGACACGAGTGTTGCACGAGCGGAGCGCCCCTGTTTTGACGCATTGCTCGATGATGGACTCGATGACTTCGAGATGGGCCCGTTCTTTCTTCAGGAGGCTGCGCAAGAGCGGCTTCTTAAGGATATGGCCCTCTTGGTAGATAAGCATAATAGCGTCGGCAAGACTGTCCATGGTGGTGAATTCGGCTCGAACCATGCGGCGCAACTTCTCCAAAGGGTCGGAAACCTGTTCCAGCGCCTTGGTCATGGCCTCCATCGCAGAGCCGGCCGCGAACTGATGTATCAGGAAGAATATGTCCTCTTTGGATCCCACGTAGTCGTAGATATTGCCCTGACTCAGGCCGGCCTCTTCGGCCAGGTTTCTCAGGGTGGTTCTATGAAATCCTTTTTTCGCGAAGAGCTTGATAGCCGCCAGAACGATCTGTTCGCGCCGTTTTTCAACTAATTCCTGGTTCTTAACTGTGGTGGGAATGGCGCTCACGAGTCGGGTCTCGCCATCGAAAATCATTGATGAGCGGACGCTCGGTTTCCGAACGACTACTCACATTCCCACGGTAAAGCCGACCTTGTCAAGCAAAACCGGGATGCGCGGACAAGCGTTGATTTGTTGGGGATAAGAGCCCACTTGATACGTCATCGCGAGCCGCGCGCTTCGCGCATTCTTGAAATCCACGCGCGCATGTTGTACAAACGGCTGTCTAAGGCAGAGGCGCGCAGAAAAGAGGTCGGCCCGACAGTGCGTATGAAGTCTTCATACAACGGGACGTTTCTGAAGTTTATCAAGGCGTTCGCTCAGATCGGCAAGGATTCAAGAATCTTTCCCAAGAAATGCCGCGCCTGCGGCGCAGTTTACCCCAGTTTCCCCGACTACATTCATAACACCAATCCTCTCGGCCGTGGTCTGGAGCCTTATCTGGAGGATCTGGATGTCCCGCGGACATTGCAGTACCGGAATTGCATCTGCGGCAGCACGCTCACAGTATCATTCACGAAAGAGACGTACCCGCGTATCGAGAGCTTCTGGGAGATGATCGGCACGGAATCGAAAAGGTCCGGCAAACCGGTGCGAGAGGTTGTTTCCGAGTTCCGCAAGCAGCGTAATCGCTACATTCAAGAAAGAGATGAAACAGCCGCGTAATTACGGCTCTCCAACCTGAATAGGGAAGATGGTATGTGGAGAGTGTTTTCAATGCTCTTGACCGAAGTTTGGGCCGTCATCAAGGAAACGCTCCAGGCCTGGTCACAGGACAATGTCCTGCGCATGGCGGCTGCGCTGGCTTTTTACACCACCTTTTCCATAGCGCCCGCCCTCCTTATTGGGTTGGGAGTCGCCGGCGCAATCATCGGAGAGACCGCGGCAAAATCGGAACTCAACGCCAAGATTCAGGAATTCCTGACGCCGGATGTGGCCGCGTACGTCGCATCGGTCCTCCAGTCTTTCTGGCTGGAATTGAAATCCAGGAACCTGCCGATTGTCGGCATTGGAGCGGGGATCGTGGCCGCGACCGCGGTGTTCGCAGAACTCCAGAGTTCGCTTAATGCGATCTGGGGCGTGAAATCCGGAGGGATCAAGGGCCTGCTAAAGCTCCTGCTTCAACGCTTTGTGTCCTTTGTTCTCGTGGTCGGAATAGGAATCCTTTTACTCGTTTCGGTCACCACCAGCGCAGTCCTGGCCGCGATTCAGGCTTTCTTCGCCGATTTGTTCCCTGTTCCGGACTTGCTGATCCACGGGCTGAATCTGTTGGCGTCCTTCGCAATGGTCCCTCTGCTTCTCGCTCTTGCGTATAAGCTGATACCCGACACGCCCGTCGGATGGAAGGAGGCTTGTATCGGGTCGGTCGTAGCGTCACTGCTCTTTCTGGCGGGAAAATATCTCTTCGGGATGTATTTGCGCTTGAGCGTGCTGCTCTCCGTCTATGGCGCGGCAGGATCCTTGGTCATTCTCTTGGTCTGGGTTTATTACTCTTCGCAAGTGTTCTTTCTCGGCGCGGAAATCACCAAGGTGTGCTCAAAGAGATTCGGATCTCACGGAAGTGGCGGCGCCCGCGATCAAGGCGATCCCGTTGGTTGAAACATGAAGATGACTCTGATATCGCACGCCTGTCGATGCAGAGAGGCATGTTTGACCCGGATCATAGGAACCGACGGCGGAACGTTCACACATGACAACAGGAGGAAGTCCCAATGCCGAAGCAAAACAGGTTGGGCCGCGGTCTTTTCGCGCTAGGCCTGATAATGATCTTGGGCGTGAGCGCGGCCGGTCTTCAGGCCCAAGAGCGCATCCAGTCCAAGGCGCAGGTCACGGCCAAGGCCAAACTGACCGATAAGGAGCGAAAAGCCATTTCTTACGCCGCGGTGCGAATCTTGAGACACGTTCAACAGGCGCGAGTGGACATCAAGCACAAGGATGGAAAGGATTCCTTGCGCCATACGGAAAATGCGTTGAAATTAGTGTCCATCATCGAAAAGGCCCTGCCCCAATACACGGTCACCAGCTCGATCAAATCCGGAGATCTCACGTACGAAGACGAGCAATCCGTGCAACAGGGACTCATACCCGTATATGCCGAACTCGATGAAGTGAGTTCAATCTTGGTCCCTATCAGGCGCGCCAAGAGAGAAACGGAAGAAAACGCCGCCGCGGGTGGCGCAGCACTTCAGTACACACGCGTGCTGCTCGACCTGAGCGAAACCAAGTACGCGTTGGCGGAGGCAAAAGCTTTCCTGGAAAAGCGGAACTTAGAGGACGCGGACAGGGCCCTGGCGCGAGTCCAGGAAGAGGTTATCTTCGAATATGACGAGGTGGACCTTCCGCTGGTCCAGGCGCGCTGGAGTTTGGCCGACGCGGCCCGACAGCACGCGACGCAAGAATTCGACGCAGCGAAGAGATCCCTCGCCAGAGCCGCATCCAGCTTGGAAATCTACCAGAGGAGGGTCGGAGGCGAAATTTCAAAGCAGGTTCAGGCGCTGGCCAGCGATATTAAGGGTCTCTCCGAAAAATTGGGCGAAAAGAGCGAGGCCGTCGCGGACACCATCGCCAAATTCTGGGACAGGCTGGTCAATTTGTTCTAAAACCGGGCCGTTAGCTGCGCGAAGCGAACGGAAGGGAGTCGGTCACTGGGTGGTGCGGATTAGTCCTGCGGACTGGGCGGGTTTGCTCGAGACAGGTCTTTTCTTCAACATCTTACCTGCCATCGCGAGGTCTTTCTTAGCCAGGTCGGGTTTCTTCCTATTTTCGTAAACCCGGGCTCGACTCTGATAGGCCTCGGGGTTTTCCGGGTCCAGCCGGATGGCTGTGGAGAGATAAAGCTCAGCCTCCTCGTACCAACCCTGGTTCATGAATTCGTTACCCTTGGAGACGTAGCGATCTGCCCGGTCCGGTCTATCGTCGAAGATGATTGTAACCTCACGTGAACAGGCGCTTTCGCCGGAATGGTTCCATGCTGTTGCCGCGAAATGGTACCGCTCACCCCTTCTCGGATTATTGATGATAGCGGAATTTGAAGGAAAGTCCGCGAGATCTCTGAACTCTCCCGGATCGGTCCCCCACATGAGCGTATAATGGAGGGCGCCTTCTGCAGCATCCCACGCGACATGAATCGAGGAGTCGACGATCTGGGCTCTAACGTTGGTCGGAGGGGCCGGAGCGCGCGCAGACGAGCTGGTCTGCTGGGCGCCATTGCAGGAGGCCAAGAAGCCCATCAAAACAAGTATACCTAATAGTTTCAACAGCTTAGCGTTAGTCGTCAAACAACCACTCCCTTGACTAACCCCGATCTATTTATTCTACTGCTTTCAGCTTTCAAATGCAAGAGGCGGGACAGAGACGCTATCTAGCTTGTTGACGAGCTGCACGCAAGCCCCCCTGCTTGCTTGGTCCCACGCGCTCATGGACAATCCTCACTGTGAAGCGGAGCCACAGTATATGCGTGGCGGTCCGGAATCAATTCTGGCGAAACTCCCTCAATTTTATGTTTACCGCGGGAGATCTTCGCAAGTCAAGAACCAGGATCGAAGCCCACATCAATCAGCGCACAACGGGCTGCGGATCGGCCGGTCTCTTATGTGCGGCAACTCAAAAGCGTCGCAATTCCGAAAAATAGCGCCAGAAAAGGCTCAGCACCGACTCCAAAACCACTGTGAACAACAGGATCAACCCGAAGAACACGATAAAAGGAATGGACCCCGGCGCCGCCTCAAGAATAAACAGGGCCATGGACAACATGATCGTCGCCGCAATGACGATGAAAACGCTTGCGGAACTCATGACCGCCTCCAAACCTTCGGTTCGGCGATGCTTACGCCGTCAACTGGGGAACCGTCTCCAACCTCGTCAGTTGAGTTGTGGATGAGGTCTCACCGCGACTTCCCCTCCAAAGATTAGGGAAAAAAGGATCAAGCCGAGTCGGTTCTCCTACGCCACAGGTTGAAGAAATTCGGAAACGCGCGGAGGCGCCTTCTCGGTCGAGCGCAGATCGTGTCACAGGCGCAATTGTCCCATGTGGATTCCGCCAAGCATAAAAATGAACCACGCGGTCTGCACGACGGTCTGCCCCACCTTGAATGAGGCGCCCTTGGTTTCGATCCAAGTAACGATTATCACTACGCTCCACGCGCCGACCAGGGCCGCCAGTCCATACTTGGTATAGCTCAGCCACTGGAAGAGCGCAAAGATCACCTGGTGAATACAAAGAGCTATCACGGGCCTTGGCTGCATACTGCCTCCTTATCGCTCCGCTCGCCGAGATCGCGAGCTTGCGTCACTCAATTTCACATTATAACGCCTCCTCGGCCCCACTTCTTGTTAAATTCCTAACGATTTAGATGCGCGGGATCCGCGAAAGATTCGCGTATGTGAAAGACTCGGCTCCGCGCTTCAATAGCCCGCTTTAGCGCCAAGCGCCACCACTCGGGGCAGGATGCTTGTCCCACCTAGGATAACGGGAGGTTGACGCCGCGTGCTTTTTTCGACTAGTCTAGATATTGAATTCATGCATTCCCGCACTGTAGTCGGAACCGGCCGGCGCGCCCCTTGAGGCAGGAAGCGGCGTTCCGTGACCTCTTCCCGATCCGAACGCGCGCCCGAGAGGAGTAGCTACGCGATGTCGCTCATCAGCAAGAACGAACCGGGCCGAGAGGTCCTGCTCATGGGGAACGAGGCCATAGCCAGGGGCGCCCTGGAAGCCGGGATCAGCGTAGCGGCCGCATACCCGGGGAACCCGTCTTCAGAGATCATCGAGTCTCTGTCAAAGGTGGCCGAGGAGCTGGGCATCTATGTGGAATGGTCCATCAACGAGAAGGTTGCTCTGGAAGTGGCCGCGGCCGGAGCGGCTTCCGGATTGAATGCGATTGTGGCCATGAAGCAGAACGGCATGAACGTCGCCTCGGATTTTCTGTTGAATTTGAACCTCTCCGGCATCCGGGGAGGGTTAGTGCTGGTCGCGTGCGATGATCCGTCGGGAATATCGAGCACAAACGAGCAGGACTCCCGCGTATTTGCCAAGCTCGCGGATTTGCCACTCCTGGAGCCCGCCACATTTCACGATGCCAAGGACATGGTTCGCGAGGCCTTCGCTCTGTCTCGAGCCATTGAGAACGTGGTCATTGTCAGGAGTGTGACCCGGATATCGCACGCGCGGGGGAACGTGGTGCTCGGATCATTGCCTGAGAAGCGACCTGCGCCTCACTTCGACACATCTCGACCCTTGGCCGCCATGCCGGTGTCCGTTACTCACCCTCGGATCCACCAAAGGCTGAAACAGGCGGCCGAAATGCTGGCCGATTCGCGGTTCAACACTTATAAGGGTCCGGAAAAACCGGAACTTCTTATCCTGGCGTGTGGAGCGGCATCGCTCTTTGCCGGAGAGGCGGTGAGCCTTCTCGGGCTGGAAACGAGGGTGGGCCTGGCTACGATCGGAACCACATGGCCGTTGCCGGAAGCTTTCTTGCTCAAGCATCTGCGGAGCGCGGATCGAGTGCTTTTCCTGGAGGAAGTCGATCCGGTGCTGGAGAACAACGTGAAGGAGCTTTATGCGGACCGCAATATGGAACTGCCGCGGGTCCGGTTCCTCGGAAAGCGCTCCGGAGATGTTCCCGACACGGGAGAACTCACGCCCGGGACCGTAATCCGGATTGTCGGGGAGCTCATGGGCGCCACGGCGCCGGACGCTCCTTCCGATTTCGAAACTGCAGCCAAGGAGGCTCTGGAATCCTTTGCCCCTGCAAGGTCTTTAGCTTTCTGCGCGGGTTGCCCTCACCGCGCTTCTTTTTGGGCGATCAAGAAGGCGCTTGCTCTGGACGGCAGAGACGGGGTGGTCTTCGGTGATATCGGATGTTATTCCCTGGCCTATATGGCTACCGGGTTCTATCAAGCCAAGACGCTCCATGCGATGGGCTCTGGGGCCGGTATGGCAGCGGGCTTCGGCAAGCTGGGGAGGTTCGGAGCTACTCAGCCTGCCATCGCGGTGTGTGGTGACTCCACGTTCTATCACGCGACCATCCCCGCGTTGATTAATGGGGTGCATCATAGCTCGGATTTCCTGCTCATACTTCTGGACAACAGCGCCACGGCCATGACGGGCTTTCAGCCGCATCCGGGCAGGCCGGTGGACGCTATGGGACACGAAGCGCCCCAGATTGTCTTGGAAGATCTGTGTCGGTCGCTGGGCGTGAAGACGCTCGTGAAAGACCCGTTCATAATCGAAGAAGCCGCGATGACCATCTACGAGCTTCTTCAGGAGAAAGGGCCCCGATGCCTGGTCCTACGCCAGGAGTGTGCATTGGTCAGGGCCAAGACGGGTCCAAAACGTCGGCCGGTCTCTGTGGATCCTGAAAAGTGCATCGGTGAGGATTGCGGATGCAACCGGCTGTGCACCAGGGTCTTCAGGTGTCCGGGCCTCAACTGGGACGTGAGCGTGGGCAAGACCAAGATCGATGAAGCGATTTGCACAGGATGCGGAGTCTGCGCGGACGTTTGCCCGCGTGGAGCCATCGTAAAGGAGACCGCGTGAATGGAAAAAGACCCGTATAATATTATCGTCACCGGAGTCGGCGGGCAGGGGAACGTCGTCGGATCACAGTTGATGGGCGCGGTCCTGGTGGAGCTGGGTTACAAGGTGACCATCGGCGAAACATATGGCGCGACCCAGCGGGGCGGGTCGGTCATGAGTCATGTGCGTGTCTCCAAGGCGCAGCAATTGGGGCCGCTCATCCCTCCCAGGTCAGCGGACCTGGTTATTGCACTAGAACCGAGTGAAGCTGCCCGCGTGCTCGGGCAATTCGGGAACCCGGGGACTGTTGCGCTGGTCAATACCAGACCTGTCTACCCGGTTGACGTGATCAGCGGCGATCGGGCATACCCTGAGGCTGACCTGCTCCTGGAAAAGATCAGATTCTTGTGCAAACAGGTTTACTTCGTTGAGGCCACGAAAGAAGCTCTGGAAATGGGCAATCCCATCCTGGCCAATATCGTACTGATCGGCGCGGCCGCGGGTGCAGGCCTGCTGCCGATTTCCGAGGACCACCTGGCAAGAGCCGTCGCGGACTACATGTCCCCCAACCTGGTGGAAATCAACACAACCGCATTCCGCAGAGGCATGCGTCTGGTCCCAAACGAGCGATGATATGAAAGAATGCGCCCTTGAGGTGGAAAGAGCGTCACACGGGTCGCCAGGGAGATCCCGTAAGAACTCCCCGGCGACCGAGACGCCAACGTTATCGGGTATGGATGACCTCTACTGAACCAATTTCCACTTCCCGTCTTCGATGCGCACCAGGATCATGGAATCGACGCCCAGGCCGTTGTGGTCCTCGGGAGTCAGGTTATATATTCCGCTGATCCCCACATAACCCTTGGTTTGCTCGATGGCATCTCGCAACTTCGCGGGGTCGGTTCCGGCCTTTTTCATGGCGTTGGCCACGATGTAGATCGCATCCCACGCATAGCCTGAATGTGTGTTGATCGGGAACTGCTTGTTGATCTTGTACGCGTCGTTGTACAGGGTGACAAAGTCCTTGATCACCTTCTTCTGAGGATCGGTGTCAGGGAGCGCCTCCCAGGCCATCAATTTGGTGGACGGCATCATGTTGCCTTCAGAAGCCGGGCCGGCAAGCTCGATATATTTCGGATCCGGCAATCCGTGGCACTGGAAAAGCGGGCTCTTTAGGTTGAGTTGCTTGACATTCTTGGCCACGATCGCTCCCGCGGGGCCTATGGTCCAGCACACGATTGCGTCAGGCGTAGCCGCCGCGATCTTCGTGAGCTGCGCGGTCATGTCCGTATCCTTCGGGTTGAAGGACTCATCCGCGACGATTGTCAGACCGAATTTCGACGCCAATTTGTCGAGCCAGCCTTTGCCGTCTTTGCCAAAGCCGTCTGAAGCGGTGATAAGCGCCACCTTTTTGAGATTTTGCTTTTGCAAATATCCATAGAGCTTCTCCACCGCGACGGAGCTCCTCTGCGGCGATTTGAAGACCCATTTGAAGGTGCCCAACGGGCCGCCACCCATGATCACAGGATCGCCTCCCACGGTCATAAAGGTGGGAATTTCGGCCTCCTCGATCATCTTCTTGACTGCCATGCCCAGGTCCGTGCGGTCGGGGCCGATGATCGCGGCGACTTTGTCCACATTGATGAATTTCTTTGCCACCATGACAGCCTTGGTCGGCTCGGATTCGGTGTCCCCGAGGACCAGCTCGATGGGACGACCATTGATTCCGCCTTCTTTATTAATCTTCTCGACGACCATCTCCGTGACGAGTTTGGTGGGGGTCCCGATAGCCGCGGCCGGGCCTGACAAAGAATAGAACGCGCCGATCTTGATCGGCTCTGCGGCCATTACAGGTGAAATGAGGAGCGCTAAGAAACTTATCAGTAGGAAAGGGGTGATTTTTTTCATGACGATCTCCTTGAATTCCCGTATTCACTTGGAAGAGCCGGCACAATAGGCGACGCCCGTTCCTTCGCGCGGAAGCAGGCGCAGAAATCCCTCACAAGCTTGTGCGCCTCACCTCCTTCCCTTGCAAAAATCCGTTAATCACTGCTATTCCCCATCACTGAGCAAGAACATCATGTCCGAGGAACGCTCTGCGAACTCCGTCGTTCTCCGCGAGGTCACGAGCGCTTCCGCTCAGCGTCACTCGCCCCGTTTC
>Ga0194113_10001336_pt1 | contig 33812 bp, 35 predicted proteins | sample TA2MahC200mmetaG_FD_146193 | JGI IMG/M metagenome (GOLD analysis project Ga0194113, IMG submission 146193) | Freshwater microbial communities from Lake Tanganyika, Tanzania - TA2015017 Mahale Deep Cast 200m | ecosystem: Environmental > Aquatic > Freshwater > Lake | place: Tanzania: Lake... | reverse complement strand
AAAGCCGCTGAACTCATGCTTGGCGATGCTGACTTCCATCGAGAGATATTAGCTCAAGAATTGAGACTGTAACATTAGAAGTCTTAGCAGTTTGAACTTAAGAGCTCACACTTATCTGGTTGCCCACGGGTGAATCTTTGAAGGGCTCATCCGGTACTACCCTGTTTCTTCGGATAAAGATAATTGCCTATCCAAGCACCTTGTGCTATACTGTTGAGCAACTTTGGTCAAGTAGTCGTACTTAGAGTTAGGAGACCAGAATTTGCCTGAGTCTATTTCAGTTAAACAGCTTCTGGAAGCCGGTGCCCATTTTGGACACTTAACCGGTCACTGGCACCCACGCATGAAAAGCTACATTTTTACCCAGCGAAATGGCATCCACATCATCGACCTAGAACAGACTGTAGCCATGCTAGATAGAGCCTGTGCTTACGTCAGAGATTTAGTCAGTAATGGGCAAAGCCTTCTCTTCGTCGGCACGAAGAAACAAGCCCAAGAAATAATAGAAGAGGAAGCTAAACGATGTGGTATGTATTATGTCAATCAGAGATGGCTAGGAGGAATGTTAACTAATTTCTCTACCATCCAAGCCAGGATAGATTACCTAGTCCGCCTTGAGGATAGAAGGGACAAGGGTGAATTAGATTATTTATCTAAGAAAGAGAAATTGAAAGTTGAAAAGGAAATAGTGCGTCTTAACAAACTGCTGGGTGGCTTTAAGGAAATGACCACCCTTCCTGGAACTCTATTTATTGCTGACCCAACTAAGGAGAAAATAGCTCTGGCAGAAGCTAGAAAGGTTGGCATACCCATAATGGCTATTGTAGATACCAACTGCGATCCCACTGGCATCGATTACCTTATTCCAGCAAACGATGATGCCATAAAGGCGATAAAGCTCATATGCAGCAAAATAGCCGATGCTGTTCTCGAAGGTAAGATGATTAAGGAGACCGGCGAAATAGTAACTGCTGAGCTATCCCCCGCAGCGGCAGAACCTGCCGAACCAATGGAATCTCATATTTTCACACCTGACGAAGACGAAAGATAGATAGTATACCCTCTTTACCTACAAAAGGAGGTAAGATTGCAAGTTTCAACCACAACGATAAAAGAGCTTAGAGAAAAGACTGGTGCTGGTGTTATAGATTGCAAAAATGCCCTACTTGAGGCAGAAGGAAACATAATAAAGGCAGCTGAGATTCTTAACGAGCGTGGCTTGGCCCTGGCTCGCAAGAAAGCCAACCGCGCCGCAGACCAAGGAATAATTGAAGCTTATGTCCACCCCGGAGGGCAAATTGCGACACTTGTTGAAGTCAACTGTGAATCCGATTTTGTCGCCCGTACTGATGAGTTTAAGGAGCTGGCTCATAATCTGGCTCTACAAATAGCCGCCATGTCCCCCCAATTCATTTCTCCAGATGATATGTCACAAGAAGCAGACTCAGACCCCAAAGAAACTTGCCTTTTGCTCCAACCATTTATCAAAGACCCAAATAAGTCAATCCAAGACATCATCACTGAAACGATAGCCAAGGTTGGTGAGAATATCAAAGTACGCAGATTTGTCAGATTCGAGCTGGGTTATTGAGGTGGCAGCAAAAAAGCCCAAATACACACGTGTCCTTCTCAAATTGAGTGGTGAAGCACTCATGGGAAGGAAGAAGTTTGGCATCGATCGTGCGGTTCTAACACGTGTAGCCCGACAAATAAAGAAAGTAATCGAGCAAGGGGTTGAGGTAGCTATAGTCGTTGGTGGAGGCAACTTCTGGCGCGGCACCGGTAGCGAAGCTAAAGGAATGGACCGGGCTACAGCCGACTATGCAGGCATGTTAGCCACGGTAATTAATGCCCTGGCACTTCAAGACTCACTAGAAAACGAGGGAGTCACCACCAGAACTCAGTCAGCCATTAGTATGCAAGCTGTTGCCGAGCCTTATATTCGCCGCCGAGCTATCCGACACCTCGAGAAGAAAAGAGTAGTGATTTTTGCCGGAGGCACAGGAAACCCATACATGACCACCGATACTGCTGCCGCGCTACGAGCCATTGAAATCGGAGCTGAAGTCCTCCTAGTAGCTAAAAATAGAGTAGACGGGGTATACGATGCTGATCCTCTCAAGAATCCACAGGCGAAAAAATTCGACCTTTTAACACATAAAGACGCCCTAAACTTGCACCTCCAGGTAATGGACAGCACCGCTTTCTCATTATGTCAAGACAACAACCTTCCTATAATAATCTTTGACGTTCGGGGAAAGCAAAGTATTGAACGCGCTATATTTGGGGAACACGTCGGCACCTTTGTCGCTAACGAGAAAGTGAGATGATTGAACAAATACTTACTGACACTAACAGTAAAATGCAGAAAGCAATCGATGCCTTGACCCGAGATTTAGCAGCTATACGCACTGGACGGGCATCACCAGCTCTAGTTGAGCATATCAGAGCGGATTATCACGGCGTTCTCACTCCACTGAACCAAATTGCTTCTATCTCAATCCCCGAAGCTAAAATGATACTTATCCAACCGTGGGACCGCAGTTCCATCCGCACCATTGAGAAAGCTATCCTCACATCTGACCTTGGCCTCAATCCAACAAGCGATGGCACCTTCATACGTATCCCCATCCCACCCCTGACCGAAGAGCGACGCAAAGAGCTGATTAAAGTAGTTCATAAAAGATTAGAAGAGGCAAGAATCGAACTACGCAATTTTAGACGGGACGGCATCGAAAGACTAAGGCAAGTGGAGAAAAATAAAGAAATATCCCAAGATCAGTATACTCGAGCCTCCGACCAACTTCAAAAACTCATCGATAACTTCATATATCGAGTTAATAGCATAGGACAAGATAAAGAAAAAGAGATTATGGAGGTCTAAGAACTCCTAAATCTACAGCATGCCATCTTTAACGAAGTCAATCTGCGTCAATGAAAAGACGACAACGTTGAGCTCGCCAGTTCCGAAAAGTTCTATCAGTGGCCAACATCTAGAGTTACCAACACCTTAGGCATTAGAACCTGAGGATAAACAATGCTGAGACAAAGAATTATCACTGCTACCATCGGTATACCACTTCTTATCGCCATAATCTGGTTCGGCGAACCATGGTTTACGCTCCTTGTATTTGTTATGGCCGGACTTGGCAGCTTCGAGTTCTACCGAATGGCTAGCCATTTAAAAATACAACCAATCACTTATTTGGGCATAGCCTGGGTACTACTGCTTATCCTCAGTCCCCATTGCTCATATCCCGCCATGACACCTTTTCTCATTACCTCTGCCATAATCATCTCACTAATCTGGCTATTATTCAGACCTCAGCGAGAACAAGCTTTCGATAGCTGGGCATGGACAATGGCTGGAATACTCTACATCGGCTGGATGCTAAGCCACTGGGTCAGTCTTAGAAACCTGGAACTTGGTAAAGAGTTGGTATTCTGGGCAATGTTCACCACGTTCGCTAGTGATACCAGCGCCTTTTTTGTCGGCAGAACCTGGGGTAAACAACCATTAGTTCCATCTATAAGTCCAGGCAAAACATGGGAAGGAGCCATAGGTGGGCTATTAGCTAGTATTATAGCTTCAATAATCCTTAGGATAATCTTTACTCTACCTTTCAATTACTGGCAGACAGCCCTTTTAGGCGGTGTTATCAGCGTATTCGCCCAGCTCGGCGATTTAATAGAATCATTGCTTAAACGCAACGCAGGCGCCAAAGACGCAAGCAAACTAATACCTGGACATGGCGGTATGCTTGACCGTCTCGACAGCCTCATATTTACCGGGGTTGTAGTATACTATTGCGTGGTGCTTGCTACATTATGGTCAACGCCATGAAAAACCTTGCCATTCTAGGCTCGACAGGCTCAATAGGAAAACAAACCCTAGACATAGTCAGGAGTTTTCCAGACAAATTCAGGGTTGTAGGATTGGCTGGGGGAAAAAACACGGACTTGCTAGCCGAACAAATCAGTGAATTTCAGCCCCGGCTAGCATACTCATCTCTCAAGTTAACCCTGCCCGGTAAAACACGATTCTCATCTATGGAGGAGATAGCCAGCCATCCCGAAGTCGACCTCGTCGCCATAGCAACAACAGGCAAGACAGGATTGTCTCCGACTTTGGCAGCCGTGAGAGCTGGCAAAAGTATAGCCCTGGCTAATAAAGAGATACTGGTCATGGCAGGTGAAATCATTATTACAGAAGCCAAGCAACATCGTGCTAAAATCCTGCCTATTGATAGTGAACATAGTGCCATATGGCAATGCCTTCGTGGAGAGAGGGTTGGGGTAGCTAGGCTTATCCTCACCACTTCAGGTGGCCCATTCTATCATTACTCCCCGTCTCAATTGGTCAGAGTCACTGTTGAAGAATCGCTACAACATCCCACGTGGAAAATGGGAAAGAAGGTCACTGTTGATTCAGCAACTCTCATGAACAAGGGACTGGAAACAATCGAAGCCCATTGGCTTTTCGCTATCTCTTTTGAGAAAATCGAAATTATAATTCATCCCCAGAGTATCATCCACTCATTAGTAGAATTTGTGGACGGCTCACTAAAGGCACAACTGAGCTTCCCTGATATGCGTCTACCTATCCAGTACGCCCTGTCTTACCCCAAGCGATTGTCTAACTCCACGTTGCCGCGCATTGACCTAGCTAAAATAAAATCCTTAACCTTTGAAACAATAGACTATGCCAGATTTCCTTGCCTCGAACTAGCATTGGATGCTGGAAAAAAAGGAGGAACATATCCCACCGTGCTCTGCGCTGCCGATGAAATAGCCACAGAACTGTTTCTCACCAGGCATATCCGCTTCTCTGATATTCCTACAATAATAGCCGAGACTATCGGCTTACACCATGGTATAGCCAATCCTACCCTAGATGAGATTCTGGCTGCAGATGCTTGGGCAAGAGAAACTACACTTAAGTTAGCCAAGCGAGAGAGTTTATGTTAGAAACAGTTGCACTGACCACCATCAGCTTCCTAGGCATGTTAGTAGTACTCGTATTCGCTCATGAGTTCGGCCACTTTATCACAGCTAAGCTTGCGCACGTAAAGGTAGAGGAATTTGGTATCGGTTTCCCACCCAGGCTTCTCAGCTTCAAGCGCGGCGAGACAACATACTCACTAAACGCCATTCCGCTCGGCGGATTTACCAAGATGCTGGGAGAAGAAGACCCAACTTTACCAGGCAGCCTAGCCAGCAAGAGCATCCCTATCCGGTTGCTAGTTCTTAGTGCCGGCTCATTGATGAATATCCTGCTTCCAATATTATTGTTTTCAATCAGCTTTATGATTCCGCACAATGTAACGTTAGAAAAAGTACAGGTTCAGGAAGTAGCCTTAGCCTCGCCAGCTCAAATCGCTGGCATTGAATCAGGAGACACAATCCTGGCAATAAATGACCGCACAATTAAAAACCGTGCTGATGTGGGTTATCTTGTCCAGCTTAACCTGGGCCGAGAAATGAAGATTTTGCTACAGAAAGGTGAACTTGGTCAACACGAGGTAAGTGTGATGCCAAGATGGAATCCACCGGAGGGACAAGGAGCCATCGGTATCACTATCATGGGGGTAGACAGCACCCTAGTCCGCGAGTCCTATCCTATCTGGAAAACAATACCTTCAAGCATAACTCATTGCTGGGAAATACTTATCTTATTCCGAAATGAAGTGATAGGTTGGTTCGTTAGAGGCACAGCACCCCAGCTAGCTGGCCCGATAGGCATTGCCGGCCTCACCGGTGAGGTTGCTAAAGCTGGCCTTAGCCCATTTCTTAAACTGGCCGCTCTAATTAGCATAAATTTGGCCATAATCAACCTGTTTCCCTTCCCAGGCCTAGACGGAGGCAGACTTATCTTCGTAGTCTTAGAATGGATCCGACGAGGAAAGAGAATATCACCTAAACGAGAAGGGCTTGTCCATCTTATTGGTCTGATAGTGCTAATTCTACTGATTGTTGTCGTGAGTTATTACGATATTACGCGTATTATTCAGGGAGAGAACCTACTGCCTTGATAGTCCGAAGGTCATCTAATCCAATAAGAGTTGGGACAGTAACTATAGGTGGCGATGCACCCATCGTGGTGCAGTCTATGACCAAAACAGACACAAGGAATATACCCGCTACTGCAGCGCAAATCGAGGAACTTACTGACTGTGGTTGTGAGATCGTCCGATTAGCCGTGCCCGATATGGAAGCTGCTCAGGCTATTTCAGCTATTAAACAGAATATCTCTATTCCCATCATTGCCGACATCCACTTCGACTACAGGCTCGCTATAGCAGCATTGAAGGCTGGCGCTGATGGACTCCGCTTAAACCCTGGCAATATTCGTGACCCAGAACAAATTACCAAAATAGTGCGTGTAGCTAAAGAAAGGCAGGCACCCATTCGCATCGGTATAAATGCTGGAAGCCTACCACCGGCCTCAAAACCATACCCTTCTATAGCTGAGCATATGGTATGCACAGCGCTAGAACAAATCCATTTGCTGGAAAGCCTGGACTTTGACCTGATTAAGATTTCCCTTAAAGCCTTCGATGTGCCCACCACTATCGAGGCTTACAGAGCAATAGCCTCTAAAATACTCTACCCTTTACATCTAGGCATAACCGAGGCTGGTCTTCCCAAAGCCGGCATCGTTCGTAGCGCGGTAGGTATCGGCATACTCCTTCATGAAGGTATCGGCAATACTATTCGGGTCTCCCTTAGTGCTCATCCCTGCGAAGAAGTAAAAACCGCCTATGAAATCTTGAAATGCCTTGACCTACGCCAACATGGCCCTACCCTAATAAGCTGCCCCTCATGCGGGCGGGCTGAAGTCGATATCATCAGCCTTGCTGAATCCGTAGACAGATATCTAAGAGAGATAAGTAAACCTATCAAGGTTGCTGTCATGGGCTGTATTGTCAACGGTCCCGGCGAGGCAAAAGACGCCGATGTCGGCATCGCCTGCGGCAAAGGCAAAGGCGCCATATTTAAGAAAGGTAAAGTGGTAAGGACCGTCACTGAAAAGGACTTCCTGAACGCACTTATGGCAAAGGTGAAAAATGTCTTAAATAAACAAGTCCGTGTTCCGCAACAATCTAAATCTTACTGAACCATAGTTCTTAGATAAGAATAGCAAAAAATCACAAAGGAGCATAGAATGGACTATCCGATAACTATCACTGTGGAACATCAAGAGAAACTCTCACGGCTGACAACCGTCTTTAGGGGCCTTATGGTTATACCTCATGGGATTGTCTTATGGGCCCTTGGCATAGCTGCCAGCATTGTCGCTTTTGTCGCCTGGTGGGCCATTTTGTTCACCGCTAAATACCCAAAGTGGGCTTTCTATTTTGTTGCCGGCTATATCCGATGGTACACGAGAGTAAGCGGTTACTGCCTGCTTCTGACTGACAAATATCCACCATTTAGTATAGAATAGCTGGAAATAAGGACTCTGCCAATAAGGACTAAAGGCCCGCTTCGAAGAATAAAAGATATGCGATTTTCCCAAGTTTTCGGCAAGACATTAAAAGAAATACCCTCAGAAGCTGACACCTTGAGTCATCAGTTGTTACTCAGGGCAGGAATGATTCAACAAGTGGCCGCCGGTGTCTATTCCTACTTACCGTTAGGCTGGCGCGTGCTCAGAAAAATCGAGCAAATAATCCGAGAGGAAATGGACAAAGCCGGGGGGCAGGAGCTGATGCTACCTACACTCCAACCCTTTGAATTGTGGAAAGAATCAGGAAGATACCCTTCTTTTGGCAAGACGTTATTCACTGTCACTGACCGAAGAGAGCACATGCTGGTCTTGGGGCCTACCCACGAAGAAGTTATCACAGAGCTTGTCCGCCGCTATGTGCAGAGCTACCGTGACTTGCCTCTTCTCCTCTATCAGATACAAAACAAGTTCCGTGATGAACCTCGACCTCGAGGTGGTTTGCTGCGTGTCCGCGAGTTCATCATGAAAGATCTCTACAGCTTCGATGTTGATGAGGCAGGGTTAGATAACAGCTACCAAAAGATGCTTCAAGCCTACAAGAATATTTACTCCCGTTGTGGCTTACCGGCAGTGGTAGTAGAAGCTGACAGTGGTGCTATAGGTGGTAAAGAATCTCACGAGTTTATGCTTATCGCTGAAACTGGTGAAGATGAAATTATTTGCTGCTCAGCCTGCGATTATGCCGCCAATATAGAAAAAGCTCGGAGTATTAAACCCGAACTAGATAAGAAAACGCCTTTACCCATCAAAGAAATATCAACACCGAACATCAAAACTATCGAAGAGGTGGCCGACTTTGTGGGTGTACCAACAAGCCACACCTTAAAGGCAGTCTTTTATTCAGCCGATGACAAGCTTGTCTTTGTAGTGATTCGAGGAGACCTGGAAGTCAACGAAACGAAACTCAAAAACTTGTTGAAATGTACTGAGCTGCGCCTGGCCGCAGAAAACGAGGTGAAAGCAGCCGGCTTAGTAGCTGGATCAGCTTCGCCAATTGGCATAAAAGGTATTAAGATTATAGCCGACGACTCAATAACTTTGGGCTCTAACTTTATCGCCGGCGCTAATAAACCAGATACTCATCTTAAAAATGTAAACTACCCTCGTGATTTCAAAGTTGACGTTATCGCTGATATCGCTGTGGCTCGTCCCGGAGACAGCTGTCCTAAGTGCAACGGCATACTTCTCTCCAGCCATGGCATCGAGGTAGGTCACGTCTTCAAGCTCGGTACTTTTCTCACTGAAAATCTAGGGGCTTATTTCCTCGACCGAAATGGTATCTCACAACCAATTATTATGGGTTGCTACGGTATTGGATTGGGAAGGCTATTGGCAGCCGCAGTGGAGCAGAATCACGATGATAAGGGCATTGTCTGGCCCGTAGCGATTGCACCCTACCATATCTACCTCTGTCCTCTTCGTCCGGAAAATTCTGATGTTGCAGAAACTACAGAAAAAATCTACAAGGACTTGACTAGTGCAAACTTAGAAGTGCTTTTCGACGACCGGGATGAGTCCCCAGGAGTTAAATTCAATGATGCTGATCTATTAGGAATCCCTCTCCGCTTAACTGTTAGCCCCCGCACTTTAGAGAACCAAAGCATAGAGATAAAATGGCGCAAGGAGAGCCAGGTACAACTTGTACCACTCAAAGGAATAACTTCGATAATAAGAGAACTGTTAGAAAGATCACTGTGAAGTCGGTTGATTTTTTTACGGACTTCGGAGTCGCTTTTACCGGTACAGCCACCAGCAAAGCTCTTGTTGCTGGAGCTAATTGGCCAAACCCTTATCTGATCGGCAAAGACTTTGATGAATCAGCACTGTCACTTAATCGAAACAACGGTGAGACATGGAATCAACTGGCATTAATTGACACCAAAATTAGCCAGTTAACTGACATCGCCCCAGCTCCTGATTGCTCAACTGTCTACCTGAATTCAATCAACCACAATCCCAACTGTTCTGGTTTCGACAGTGTCTGGCGCAGCTAGAGTTCACCCATTGGTTCGAACTGAGAATGGGTCCTATGCCAGACTACCACTAATCAAGATTGTGCTACAGGTCAAACAGACATTGCTATTCTCAGACTGACAGGGATAAAGCCGATGGGCAAATTGTTTTTTGGGCAGCTGTCAGTACACGAAAGATAATGTGGTCACCAGATTTCGGCGATTACTGGACCGAGATAAATCCGAGCCTTGTTTCTCAAGATATAGCTGCTGAAGACAGCAAGACGTTGTATGTCCTTAGCCCCGATGGCTATGTTCAGAAGTTTAACTTCAGTGGGGCAGGGTGGGTATCAGGTAGCAGTGTGTCTATCGAGCTTGGTACCGGATACAGCATTGCCACTGCTTATACCGGGCTAACACCAGATAATGACAGGGGGCATATCATCGTCGGTGGTATAGGCACTGGTATCTATGACGCAGCTTACCCTACAGACGGGGGTGATAACTTCACTCCCATAACTACGCAACTTCCCACCCGTGGCAACACATTGGTGGTCGCCAGTTCAAGCTATAAAAGCGATGGCAAAATCTTTGCCATCAATTCAGGTGGAATATATGAGTTGTCAACATATTATGGTGGGGAAGCTTGGGCTTGGCCACTACCTGATAAAGGTAATTGGTCAATTCAATGGGGTGGGCCGAGTTGACCTGCTCCCGTTACTAGCTTGGCAATATCGAGAAACGTGGCTTCTATTTTTGTGATGCTTGGGCTGCGTATATACGGTGGTCATGGGCTGGTGCTGGTCTTGACCCCATCAGCTTTGGCACAGAACCAACAAAAAGACTAAGAATCTGCGGTGGCTTGGAGTCTGGTGAACCAATTACCACCTGGCTCATTGACCAGCGCTCATATAACCCATCTCAAGGTGGAGTTTGGGGCTATAGAGATACTCTTTCCTGGATTGGTCCTACATCTGTTGCACCTGTAAGCCAAGCGATGATAAACCTCGACCCTGTATCAGGAAGAGCTGGCGAGATAAACCTTATATGGAAGCCAGTGTCTCTGGCTAAAGGTTATACCATCGAAATAGCTAAAGACGAGGAATTTTCTTTAAAGGTCGCCTATATTGGTGGCTATTGTAAAACCTCAAACTTAGTTCAGCCACAGGAGACAATTTGTACAGGCTGGTCAGTCCCATTCTACGTTCTCCACGACCTAGATGCTCCCGCTCTTGACCACCTGGTGGGGGGAAAGGTTATCGACGCCAATGGTAATTCATGGACCGTTCCTACTTTAGAAGCCGGCCATACCTACTACTGGAGGGTAACAATACAAAGTGTGTCTACCGGTGATAACATCTACAGCCCATCATTCTGGAGAGAAATGCTCATCGTCAAAGAAGGCCTACAGACAATAACCCCTACTACGGGCCACAATTACTATTGCCTAATAACGGCTACCTCGGCTGCCCGATTAAATTGGCATTATTCGCCTGGTCACCTTTCACAAACACCAAAAGATATAAATTCGTCTTGGCTAAAGATGCGGCGATGACTGAAATTGTGGTCGAGACAGAGCTCTCCAGTAATTGTTACAAGCATAAGGGGACACTTGATTACAGCACCAGTTACTTCTGACAAGTGATGGCACTAGAACCAACACAGAGCGACTGGAGTACTACTTTTGCCTTCCGCACCGAAGATGCACCACTTCCATTACCCCTCACATCACAACAAGTTCCCCTCTAGGTCTGGATAATCGGTGCAATAGGTGTGATGCTAGACATCAGCCTGCTTATACTTATCCTTCAGCGGCGATTCGATTAGGCAAGGTCTGCAAATCCCCAGAAAGTTAAGTCCAGCTTGGCTTAACACGCCGTTGAAACCAGGCAGCTATGAATATCAATATACCACCCAGAACAATAGAAACCAGTATCTTGATAACTTTCGGCAAATCCATAGTCAGGAAAAAGGTGAAGGTAAAAGCTCCTGAGACACAGGCAAGAATGTAACTTACCAAATGAGCTTTTATCGGTTTTCTCCTAACCGCTCGCCAAATCAGCCAGCCGATAAGCGCCAAAGAGCCAATTACAGCTATAGCCCCCATCAATCACCAGCCTCTCTCATCAAAATATCTGCCGAACAGGGCAAACATGGCTGTGGTCAGAGCCAGACAAGCAAGTTTACCCGGTTCGGAGAGATACTTGATGTACTCTGCTGCCAAGTAACCAACTCCTGAAATGCACAGTAAAATACCAAAACCATACAAAATATAGATTCTCATGCGATTAACACCTCATCATCTGCTCGGCACAGGAACAGACTGTGGCACTCCTTTCTCAGGATACCCGGGCACCTCGCGATAATAGCTCAGGATTACTTTCCGTTCTATGTCCCCAAATCCGATCCGCACAGTGTACTCTCTATATCCTCCTAGCCCCAAATCTGTTTCCCCCAGGTCCTCAGGCTGTAACTTCCACTCCACTGTTGCGTCCTTAAATGGAGCCACCGAGACACTTTCATCCAATAGCTGTTTTATCTTTTCACCGCTTCTCCATATCGAGGCTTCAACCTCATCTTCATGAATCGAAAAGGTTCGGTTCTCGATCCTGTACTTAAAATAAACTGGCTCCCCCCACGAGGTTCCTACTCCATAACCTTGTTCTTTTACCCAAGGTTGTTGCCAATAATCAGGCTCTATCCTTTGCTCATGCTCTTGAGATGTTACGTAAACTATGTCATAAACACCAAAATAACCATCAGCCACAAATATAGCCACTATACCAACAAAACAGGCTAGGGCCAGATATAGATAAAGATTCTTGGTTTTCCGTATTACCATAACCACCAATTATACCTGAATTTTCTAAGCCCTTAAAGTAGCTCCTAGCTCCCGACTTAAACTCTCAAGAATTTGCTGCTGGACATTATCTACTTCCTCATCAGTCAAAGTACGTGTGTCTGACTGATAGACGATTCTGAAAGCAACAGACTTCTTACCTGACGGCACCTGTTCACCAACATAAAGATCAAAAAGAGCCACCGAGTTCACCAAGGGAAAATCTTGAATGATTGCATAAATCTGTTGATAAGTTATCCGCTCATCTACCAACAGCGCAATATCCCTAGTTATGCTCGGATATCTGGAAATCGGTTGATATTTCTTGGACACAGCTCCAAAAGGCAACCTGTCCAAGTCAATTTCTATAATATAGGCAGCCTCAGAAAGCTCAAAAGATTCCGACACCTTTGGATGCAATTCACCAATGACACCTACCATCTTATTTCCAACGATTATGGCGGCACTTCTCCCGGGGCACAAGCTTTCATCCTCATTTATCTCAAAACTCGCTACCAACCCCAGTCGGGACAAAATGGTTTCCACTATTCCCTTAGCCACAAAGAAATCAACAGGTCGCGCTTTACCTCGCCAGAACGACTTGTGCTGTAATCCACTGAGCACAGCACAAAGCATCTCCTTCTCTTGAGGCAAATCTCCCTCCCGAGATAAGAATACTTTCCCAATCTCAAAAAGCCTGATACCATCCTCATGATACCTCTCATTGCGAGCTAAAACTGAGAGAAGGCCAGCTCGCAGAGTGGTGCGAAGATATTCTTGCTCCCTAGACATAGGATTAGCCACCTTAACTGGAGCCGGGCCTACCAGACAAAGCTCAGGTGAAAGCTTGCTTATCATCTCTAGGCTGGTCAAGGAATAGGTAAGTACCTCCTGAAAACCACAACTAACGAGGATATTACGTAGCTGCCGTCTAAGAGACAACATCGGCATTGGTTCATATGTTGGCAAAGATGCACTTAGCGTGGTAGTTGGTATTTTGTCGTAGCCAATAACACGGCCTACTTCTTCAACCAAATCAGCAACACAATTGATATCAGTGCGCCACCACGGAATCTTTACTCGAATCTGTGACCGTGAAGCAGTCTTTTCACAGCCGCACCCTAACAACTCCAAAGTCCTTATGATTTCTCTAACCCCTATATCCATCCCAAGTAGCCGCTTAACATCTGCAGAAGACAGCAATACAGGTTCACCTTTTACCTTGCTGGGGTAAGCATCAATGATTCCCTTAGCCACCTTACCTTCAGCCAATTCCGACATCAATTGAGTAGCCCGCTTTAATGCTATTAACGGCAAATCTCGGCTAAGCCCCTTCTCAAACCGCAGCGAAGCTTCGCTGCTTAATCTGAGTCCGATGCTTCCCCGATGAATAACTGCCTGGTTGAAGTTCGCCGATTCTATCAAGAGAGTGGTAGTATCAGCCGTAACTTCTGTATCCAAACCTCCCATAATGCCGGCAATGGCAACAGCTCGCTCCTTGTCGGCAATCACCAGTATATTTGGGTTAAGAATCCGCTCGACTCCATCCAAAGTGGTAATAGTCTCGCCATCTTTTGCTCGACGCACTATAATCTGATTTCCACGGATTTGAGCATAATCGAAGGCATGAAGTGGCTGCCCATATTCCAACATCACATAGTTAGTAATATCAACGATATTATTGATAGGCCTCATGCCGCAAGCTAATAAACGCTGCTGCAGCCATTGAGGCGATGGAGCCACTTTAATCCCAGTAAGCAAACTGGCACAATACCGAGGACACATCTCAGGCTCAACAATTTCAACCGAGGCAAATGAATCCATCGCCCTTTCTAATTCCTGGTAATGAACTTCAGTGATATACACCTTGGTATCAGTAAGAGCCGCTATTTCCCTGGCGATGCCTATGACCGATAGGCAATCAGGACGGTTCGGCGTTATTTCCAAATCCAGAATTGTATCGCCAAGATATTCAGCCAAGGGAATACCAACAGGTGCTTCCTGAGATAGAACCATAATTTCTTCATGGTTATCGGAAATTCCTAATTCTTTCTCAGAGCAAACCATGCCTTCAGAAACAACCCCACGAATCTTAGCTGGTTTTAATTGCACAACCTTACCACTGTGACCATCTATAAGTTGAGCTCCCACGTGAGCAAAGGCTATCTTATCTCCAACCATAAGATTAGGCGCGCCACAAACCACAGTGGACTGCTGCTTACCCAAATCGACAGTAACCAACCGCAAACGGTCAGCATTCGGATGAGGATTAACTTTAATTATTCTGCCAACTACCATATTCTGCCAGCTTCTGCCAATGACCTCTGTCCCCCCAACTTCCAACCCAGCCATAGTCAACCTATCACATAACTCCTCAAGGGGTACAGAAATGCCAACGTAGTCTTTTAACCAGCGAAGTGAAACTTTCATTCTCCAATTCTCAGAAGTAAAGTAACAACCAAATTTAGAATTGCCTTAAAAACCTGAGGTCATTACTATAAAAAAGGCGAATATCATCTATCCCGTAGCGAAGTATCGGGATACGTTCCACACCCATGCCAAAGGCAAAACCAGAATAAACTTCAGGGTCAATATTAACGCGCCTGAGAACTTCCGGGTGCACCATCCCTGCACCCAAGATTTCAATCCAGCCGCTATTGCTGCACAATCGGCAGCCATCTCCTTGACACACCAAGCAGTCAATAGCCACCTCAACACCAGGCTCAACAAACGGGAAGTAATCGCAGCGGAAACGGCATTTCCTATCCTTGCCAAAAAGGCGGCGAGCAAATTCAAAAAGAGTACCTTTTAAGTCAGCCAGGGTAATATTCGTATCTACTGCAAGTCCTTCAACTTGATAAAACATCCATTCGTGTGTTGCATCTGTGGCTTCATATCTGAATACTCGCCCGGGAGCTATCACCCTTATCGGCGGGCTTAATTTCTCCATAACCCTTATTTGGACCGGAGAAGTATGAGTACGTAAAAGCATAGACCTATTGCCAGCCCTGGTCTTGAAATCCACCCACAACGTTGCGAACATGTCTCGAGCTGGATGATCCACCGGCATATTAAGCGCCTCGAAATTGTAATACTCCCACTCCACCTCCGGCCCCTCAACAACCTGAAAACCCATGTTACTGAAAATCTCACAAATCTCATCAAGTATTTGAGTTGTCGGATGAAGGCGACCCAGAAGAACCTGCTGGCCAGGTAAAGTGACATCGAGACTTTTAAGCTGCACTAAACTAGACTTTCCAAACGCCACCCCCGACGGAATACCTAACGGATAAATGGTTTGCTTCTCCAAACTCCTCTTTTTCTCTGCCAAACCAGCTTCAAAAGCTTCCTTAATTTCATTAGCTCGAGCCCCAACTGAACGTCTCTCCTCCAGTGGCAAAGTAGCTAATGACCGCAAAATCTGTATGAAGGTGCTCTTTCTGCCTAAATAACGAATACGCCAAGCCTCAAGTTCCTTGGCATCAGTGACTTTATCTAGTTCACCAAAGGCTTTAGAGGCAAGCTCTTCAACTTGATTTAGTATCATTTGCTATGCGAAGAGGATTAGCTCTTAAGTTTGGCTGAAGCTAAAGCCAATAGATTAGAGAAGCTGGAGGGGTCGTTTACTGCCATTTCTGCTAGTGCTTTGCGATCGATTGCAATATCAGCCTTCTTTAGGCCATCAATAAATTGACTATAAGAAAGCCCACCGGCCCGGGCAGCAGCATTTATCCGAACGATCCACAACCGTCTCATATCACTCTTGCGCTCCCGGCGATGGCAATAGGCATAATATAAGGCGTGAAGCATGGACTCATGGGCTCGCCGATACAAAGCATGTCTGGTAGCTTTATGCCCCTTGGTTAACTTCAATACCTTTTTATGTCGCCGATGGGTAACCACACCACCTTTAACTCGTGACAATCGTCTCCTCCTGATTTATTTCAAGCCATAGGGCAAAAGTCTCTTTAGCCTAACCTTATCTGAAGATTGAACTTGGATCGTATCATCATAAAGGCGTTTGGTCCTAGATGGCTTCTTACGCCTTAGATGGCTCTTTCCACCTTTGACACGCATAATCTTGCCGGTGCCAGTTAGATGGAAACGACTCTGAGCTCCTTTATGAGTCTTAAGCTTCGGCATCTAAACTTGCTCCTCGACAGCTGTTTTCTTAGTATGCTTGCTCAAAATTGGCGAAAACACCAAGCTCATATAGCGCTCCTCCGATGACGGTGTTCCGTCCAATGCAGCAATGTCTTTCAAACTATCTGCCACTTTCTGCAATAACTTCAAACCTATTTCTGGGTGAGTTATTTCACGGCCCCGGAAAAATATAAAAACCTTTACTTTATCACCTGCTTCTAACAATTTCCTGGCCACTCTAATTTTGGTTTCCAGGTCATGGTCCTTAACCCTAGGCCTGATTCGAATCTCCTTGAGCACTGCGCCTTTTTGACCTTTTCGTGCCTTACGCTCTTTTTTGGTCTGCTCATATCTATATCTTCCATAATCAAGAAGCCGACATACCGGCGGGGACGATGTAGGTGCTACCTCTACTAAGTCGAGACCGCGCTCGCTCGCAATCTGCAACGCTCTTTCCAGTGGGAATACTCCCAGTTGCCCTCCTGTTTCCCCTATAAGTCGAACCTCCCTCGTTCGAATCTCTCGATTAACGCGCAATTCCTTGACTATGTTTTTCCTCACCTCCTTACGAGGAGTAGACCGTTGCGAAATATACCATATTTACAACAGGAAATCAAAGTTTATCTGGGGCTTTGGCTTCGATAATCGGCTTTACCCTACCAATAAACTGGATGAGTGAGAGCGAACCCGAGTCCTCGCCATTTCTCAACCGAAGAGAAACATTAGATGCAGATAGTTCTTTGTCACCAGTAATAAACATATAGGGGATTTTTTCTAGTTGAGCCTCTCTGATTTTTAAATTCATCCTCTCCGAGCGGTCATCAACCTGAACACGGATACCATGTTTCTTGAGTTCATCAGCTACTTGGCGAGCATAGTCCAAGTGACGGTCAGCTATAGGAATTATGACCACCTGAACTGGAGACAGCCACACGGGAAAGGCACCGGCATAGTGTTCAACAAGACAAGCCATAAATCGCTCCATGCTACCTAACACAGTCCGATGAACCATTACCACCCGGTGTTCCAAACCATCGTCACCTATATAAGTAACATCAAAACGTTGCGGCAGGTTAAAATCAACCTGGATTGTTGGCCCTTGCCACAGTCGTCCCAAAGCATCCCTCAGCTTTATGTCAATCTTGGGCCCATAAAAGACACCTTCACCAGGGTCTATTGCATATTTAAGCTCAAGGCGTTCCAAGACCTTCCTCAGAACCTCCGTAGCACTCTCCCAAACCTCGATAGTCCCAGCGTATTTCTCAGGCCGAGTGGATAAAAGAAGCTCATAATCGTAGAAACCAAACGTGTTCATCATAAAACGAGCCAACTGCACAACTTCAGTTATCTCAGTCTCAAGCTGGTCAGAGCGACAAAAGATATGGGCATCATCTTGAGTAAAGCCACGCACCCTCGCCAGCCCATGCAATACTCCTGAGCGCTCATATCGGTAAACTGTACCCAGTTCGGCAAAGCGCATCGGCAAGTGCCTGTAGCTGCGCAATTGTGTCTTGTACATCAATATGTGTCCAATACAGTTCATCGGTTTAATGACGTACTCTACCTCATCTATATCCATGGGCGAGTACATGCTCTCTCGGTAGAAGTCCCAGTGCCCGCTAATTTTCCAAAGGTCTACTTTGGAGATGTGCGGTGTAAATACGATGTCATAGCCGCGGTTTCTGTGTTCTTGCCTCCAGAAGTCCTCAATTAGCTGGCGTACCAACGCTCCTTTAGGATGCCAATGAACCAATCCAGGACCGGCTTCCTCATGAAGGCTAAAGAGGTCAAGTTCCTTACCTAGCTTCCTGTGGTCTCGCTTGGCAGCTTCAGCTAAACGAGCTAGGTAATCTTCAAGCTCAGTTTCGGTGTCAAAAGCAACCCCGTAGATTCTCTGTAACATAGGGCACCCTTCGTTACCTCGCCAGTAAGCTCCAGCAATACTGGTGAGTTTAAAAGCCTTGATCTCACCAGTTGAGTCCACATGAGGACCCCGGCACAAATCAACAAAATTGCCTTGTCGATAGATAGTCACAGTCTCATCAGGAAGCTCCTCAATGAGCTCCAACTTATAAGGCTGCTTGGAAAACAACTTTTGCGCCTTCGCCTTCTTTATCTCTTCTCTGGCAAAAGGAAGGTTTGCCATGATTATCGCCTTCATCTTAGCCTCAATTGCCATCAAATCATCGGGAACAAGAGCCCGAGGCAGTTCGAAATCATAATAGAAGCCATCCTCGATAGCCGGGCCGATGCCAAATTTGGCATCGGGAAAGAAAGCCTGAACAGCTTCAGCCATCACATGTGCGGCTGAATGCCTCATCCTTTCCAATCTGGCCTCTTTCTCCTCTATATCCACTTTCGAATCCTGCACTTCGATAAATAAAAACCTCACGCTATCGTGAGCGAACTGCATTTTATCAACGCCACTATAGAGAGTCAAGCTGAATGCCGAGCATCTTGGTTTGAACGCCCCCGAGATTACAGATATACTATTACGTGCTTTTGTGACTGATAGGACTCTTTAGGCAACTCAGTCACTTTTGAAATTGATGACACAGGAAAGGCAGAAGACCTACCATGAACACAGAAAAAATGAAAGAATTTGAATACTTTTTTTATCCCAAAGCTGTCGCTGTAATAGGAGCATCTTACGATGACGGCTTCTCACAGGCCTTAATGAGTACCAAGATGAAAGATAATTTGTTCCTGGTAAATCCAAAATATGAAGAACTCTCTGGTAAGAAATGCTACACCAGTGTCTTGGATATCAACGATGGGATTGACTACGCTATCATAGCAGTGCCAGCACCACTAACTCCAAAGGTATTAACCGAGTGCATACAGAAGGGCATAAAGGCAGCTCATGTTTTTTCCGCAGGCTTCAGCGAAACCGGGATAGAAGAAAGAAAAAGATTAGAAGACGAGGTAAAAAAGTTAACTAAAGATAAAATCAGGATAATTGGCCCTAATTGCATGGGAATCCACTGTTCTAAATCCGGACTGGCTTTTATTCCCGATGCCTCTACTGAAGAGGGACCGGTCGGAGTCATTTCACAAAGCGGCACTGTTGCTGAGCAATTCCTAACCCTTGGAAAAATCAGAAACATCAAGTTCAGCAAGGTAATCAGCTACGGAAATGCTATAGATTTGGATTGTCCCGATTTCCTCGAATATCTGGCAGATGACTCTGAAACCAAAGTCATAGCTCTATACATGGAGGGAACAAAGGATGGGAAACGCCTCAAATTAGAACTGAGCAAAGCTGCGAAGAAAAAACCGATTTTAGCGCTAAAAGGAGGCATGACAGCTCATGGCAGCCGGGCAGCATCCTCTCACACTGGCTCTCTAGCTGGCTCACCCGAAACCTGGAACTCACTTTTCAAACAGACCGGAACATTACAAGTAACCAGCTTCGATGAACTACTAGATGCTGCTTTAGCGCTCACCCACTCCCCCCTCCCTTCAGGAAAAGGAATTTCCATGATCACCAACTCTGGTGGCTTCAGTGTGATTGAAACTGACTCCTGCGTAAAGGCAGGCTTGGAAGTTCCCCAATTCAGCGAAGAAACAACACGAGAATTAAGGAAGATAGTGCCAATTGCAGGAACCAGTATCGGCAACCCACTAGATGCTTGGCCTATATACTACAACATGCCTGGAAATCCGGGAACTCTTGCTGACGCCATTAAAATCGTAATTCACGACAAGAATATACATTCGCTGGTGCTACACTTCGATGAAATAAATTACTTAAGGCGGTTTTTAGGTGACGCACTTGAAGGCCACTTGAAGGAGCTTGTTAAACTTATGATTAGCGGCTGTCAATATGCCCGGGATGAAATCGGCAAGCCCGTGATGATTTGCGTTTCACTTGATGCTTATTCCGAAGACGAAGAGGACAGAAAATATCACCTGATGGTCAAAAAAGCCTTCGAGAACGGAGGATTTCCCGTATATTCCTCGCTTAACGCCTCAATCAAAGCTCTGTTTAACCTCTACAGGTATGCGGAGCAACTCTGTAAAGAAGACCACATCTGCGTGAGGTAAAGTAATTACTATATGGTGGTTGTCGCAGGACTACCACTTGTGAAGGCTTACAGCGTCAGGGACTTTTATCGGCTCAGGAGTAAGGCGAACCACCTTGCTGTTAACAACCTTATATATAAAGATATGGTCATAGTTCTGCCTTGAAGTCTCGCTATAGGCGCAAGGAAAGGGAGATGTCGGATTTTCTGGAATCCAGCCAGTAAGACTTTTGTAAGCCTTAAACATCGCCTCCCCACCTAGCTTCTCATAGCCAACTTCCTTTGAGGCTCTCTTCAGTGCTTCTAGGAATGGGTCCATTATCCAGCCTGAAGCTGCTACATAGCTATCATCCATTTCCTCAAGTGGCCTGCCCTGATATTTCGTCCAGAGTTTACTTCTGGGATTAGCCCTAACTTCATCCCCCATGTAGCTGTGGGAGACGAGGATTGTTCCTTCTACAGCCTCGGGATGGAGTTTAATACCAATAGTCTCATGAGGTCCGTAGAAGTCACTTATCATCTGAATGGTTTTGGTTAAACCAAGAGCATGGGCATCTCGGATGACATTGCTGGGTGTCGGGTCAATACCACCAACCCAAATGTAATTAGCCCCGCTTTGCGCCAGCCTCATCAGATAAACATCGTGCTTAATCGCCCCTGTTGGAAACAGTTCAGGTGAGAGCAAAGTCGCGCCTATTTTGCTAGCATACTCCTTACCACCCAACAAGAATTCTATGCCGTAAGGGTTGTCCCAAGAGATATAGCCAACTACAGGCATCCCTGGTTTTCCCTTTTCCTTCCAGTCTTTTACCATCCAGCCCAGGCCTGCGGCAAAGACATTCTGATAAGCCACTGACCACATGAAAATCCTGCCCGGTTTTGCTTGAAACTCGCCAGCAGCAGAAATAACAGCTACTAATTTGTCATTTTCAAAAAAGGGCGCTAAAGCCTTAGCAACACTGGTAGAGATAGCGAGAACCATCAAGAGTTTGGGCTCATTACGATATCTTTTATAAGCTGAGACGGCCCGAGCTGTGTCATAACGTGTGTCAACCACAATGTGGTTTATCTTAATTCCGTCAACACCACCCCTCTCATTGATGTCTTTGACATAGTCGTCACCACCCATTGCCCCTGGCACATTAATCCCACCCAGAGGCCCTGTGAGGTCAGAAAGGTTAAGGATAGCAGCGGATTTTTCAGCCAGTGGCTTCGGTGCACTGCAGCCAGAAAACAAGGGCATCAAAGATATAAACAAAGCCAAAGAAATAAAACTAATCGCTAGGAGCTTACCCCTCATCATTTTTCACCTCCATACTCCATTCTTAGAGTACAAGTTTATTTGCATTTTTTAATGTTATTTCTATTTGTTTTTGTCTGAAATATATTTCCCTTATAACAAAACCCTAAAATCATGTCAAGCCGAACCATGATTGAAAGCAGGTTAACGGCAAACTATAAGCAGACTGACGACTCCTAAAAATAAAACCAGTCAGCAAACTAGTTTCTGATCGTGACACAAGCTATTGCGTATGACAGAATATTGAGCAAAGTGTTCAGATTAGGCACATTGTACAAGCCTGGACAAACGTACTGTACAAAGTGGTGGGCGGTACTGGATTTGAACCGGTGACCTCTGCGATGTCAACGCAGCGCTCTAACCACTGAGCTAACCGCCCATTACTGTCGCATTTTATCAGTGCATTTATTACACAGTCAAGCCAACACCTCTTGAATAAAAGGCTGCTCTCATCTATACTTTCACAAAACCAGATTGATGTCTGGGATTTTTGGCTGATTGGAGGGAGACATTATGGCTAAAAAGGAAGATGAGGCTAAGGAGTACGTCCTTAAGCGGACAAAGGAACAGAATATTAAGTTTATACGACTATGGTTCACCGACATTTTAGGCTTTTTAAAGAGTTTTGCCATCACCTCTGACCAACTCGAAGAAGCAGTGAACGATGGCATGGGTTTCGATGGCTCTTCCATCCAGGGCTTCGCCCGTATTGACGAGAGCGATATGATAGCTCTGCCAGACCCCAACACATATCAAGTGATACCTTGGAGACCCAGAGAACAAGGGGTGGCCAGGATGTTCTGCGATATATACTGGCCCGGCGGGCAACCTTTCGAAGGCGACCCACGGTATATACTGAAAAAGAACCTGAAGCGTGCTGCTGATTTGGGGTACACCTTTTATGTCGGGCCAGAGCTAGAGTATTTCTACTTCAAGAATTCAGAAGGGACGGAGTTTCTGGACTTAGGCGGCTACTTTGACCTAACACCCCCAGAAATAGCCACAGACATAAGAAGAGAAACAATTCTGTGCCTCGAAGAAATGGGCATCGATGTTGAGTATAGCCACCATGAAGTTGCCCCCAGTCAACATGAAATAGACCTCCGCTATACCGATGCCCTGACTATGGCTGACAGTGTGATGACCTACCGTTTAGTAGTAAAGCAGGCAGCCCAGCAGCACGGGGTTTATGCCACATTCATGCCCAAACCAGTCTTCGCCGTAAATGGCAGCGGCATGCATGTTCACATGTCTTTATTCAAGGGCAGTAAGAATGCCTTCTTTGATAAGGACGACAGCTATCATCTATCTGAAGTAGGCAAGCGCTTTACTGCCGGCTTGCTGAAACACAGCCCGGAAATCACTTCAGTGTGCAACCAGTGGGTAAATTCCTACAAGCGTCTTGTCCCGGGCTACGAAGCACCTTGCTACATCACCTGGGCACGAAGAAACAGGGCCGACCTAATCAGACTTCCTGAATATCAGCCAGGGAAGGAAACTGCTACCAGAATAGAACTTAGGTCCCCAGACCCAGCATGCAACCCATATCTTGCCTTTAGCGTGATGCTTGCTGCCGGGCTTAAAGGAATTGAGCAGAAATACGAGTTACCACCGCCAACAGAAGAAAATGTGTTCGAAATGAGTCAGGAGAAGCGAAAACGAATGGGTATAAAAACACTCCCTGGCAGCCTGTACGAAGCCATAGTGCTCACCGAAAAGAGCCAACTGGTCAGAGAAGCCCTAGGCGACCACGCCTTCAATAGCTTTATCCAGAATAAGAAGGTAGAATGGGATAGATACCGGACACATGTAACCGATTACGAACTGAAGAATTATCTCCCAATCCTATAGACACGACTACCAAAAAATCTGGCAGAATAATGGCTTCGCTCTGAAGCACCTATTTAAGGCTTCAGCTCAGGTTGCGTTGGAGACACAATCTAAATCTGGCAGCAATCTCGGTCAGACAATAGCTTAACCCTTGCTACCAGATTTCACGTTGCTTGTTACCGAGATCTGGACAACATTTCCACACTTAGGGCAAGAAACCTCGATAGTTACAGGTTGCCTCATTACCCGCTCTACCAAAGCTGTAACCACCGAATCGATGTTATCCAATCGCTTGTCTAACATCTCCAAACGCTTTTTTAACTGCTCTTGGTCCACAATTCCAGACCTTTTCCTGCTAGCGGCTTTCTCTTCCATGACCATAAACAAAAGAGGAGAGGCCTTTTGACATCCCCTCCCCCAGGCTAAATAACCTTACTCACCATTCGCTTTTACAAGCTTTTCTCAGCAACCCCCATAGCCCCCAGTTCAGACTTCTCAGTCTTTATCAGGTTATCTACCTTGGCACCAACTGTCCCCTCCAAATATTTGCGGAAGGCCTCCCGGGCTCCTGGAGAGGACCTGAGTGCCTCTTTAGCCCGTAGCCATTCCTCACTAGTCAACTCATTTATCCGCTCCGGGCTCAACGGAAATTCTTCCCCCATCATTTGCTCTGCTAAGTCGAGAACTCTGCTCGTAACCGCTCGTTTTAGACGGTCAAAGGAAAGAAATTCCTCATTGGAATAAGGCCTCGGTGACCACTTTTCTCCTGCCATCTCAAGACCTCCTGCTCACGTCTTTGCCTCTTTACTGCCTATAATATGCCTCATTAAAGGCTATGTCAAGTCCCGGTCCTGTTCACCATAGAACAAAAGGAATGTTATGTGAAAAAGCCATCCCTTTGCAGAGAGAGCCTGATAAATTCACCTATCCTAGTCGATATCGTAAACCATTTGAACGGTAACTTGAAATTCCAACTCACCAGGACTAATAGGAGTAGGTGCTTGAGCGGTACCTTCAGCTTTCATCACATAATAGTCCCTCATCGGTGGTACAGAAGGGGTCCCTTCAGAGACATATAATAGTCTACCCAGCTTAATGTTAGATATCCCGGCTATCTGTTTAGCTTTCGCCATAGCAGCTTTTACCGCTTCTTCTCGTGCCTCGTTGTAATAAGGTGTTGGGTCATCTACAGTAAAGCCTATGTTTTGAATCCGCGTCAGGTCACCACCAGCCTCAGCTACAGAATCAATGATACCACCAGCTTTGTCTACTTGTCTTACCTTAGCAACCACGATATTTGTCACTTGATAACCGATGACCTCTTCCCTTCGCTCACTTTCAATCCATCTTCGTATTGGAGAGATATTAAACCGCTGCGTTTGAATATCTTTCTCGGCTATACCATTGGCCTTTAAGGCTCTCATAACCTTATTCATCGCCTCAACTGCATTTCGCTGTGCTTCAGCCACGGTCTTAGCCTCAGATTCTATTCCGAGACTTAGTAACACAACATCTGGAACTGCTGTCGCTTTTCCCTCACCAGTTACCCATAAGCCAACTTGCTGCTGGCTATAGATTATCCCAAACGGCCTACCAAATTCTGGCGCTGCCACATAAGCAGAAATAGCAGGTGGTGAGACCTGGGCACCTTCACCAACCACACATCCACCAACCCCAATCAACATCACACTAAATAAGATTAAACAAAGTTTCCTCATTTAAATCTCCTTCAATTAGTTACTTTCAATGCCTTGCCCTCTCACTTATCAAACCATTAACATCACCTCTTTCATTATAATAACATGTTGGTGCTGACTACTACTATATAACGGTAAATCAGACGATGAGTTTAGTTTAACAATGGCATAAAAAGCTAGTATAGTCTATAATAACAAGGCTTTAATGATGATAAATCAATGAAATTTCTCCGTGACATAATTGTACCTATAGCCGTTGGCCTAATTGCATTCGTCATTTTTCATACCACAGTAGGCAGCTTCAAAGTATATGGCTTATCTATGTGCCCTACCGTTGAAGACGGCGAGTATATTCTGGTCAGCAAAGCAGCCTATTTCTTCAATGAGCCTCACCATGGCGACATAATCGTCTTTCGTTCTCCAAACGACCCCAACACAGACCTTATCAAACGGATTATCGCCGTGCCTGGTGATACCGTGGAAATCAGAGATAAGACAGTTTTTGTCAACGATACCCCTTTAGTCGAACCTTACATTATAGACCCTCCTAACTATATATATTTCCCCGAGGAAATTTCCACTGACCACTACTTTGTCCTCGGTGACAATCGCAATAACAGCTCCGATTCACATAAGAGATGGACAGTACCCCGCCAAAACATCATCGGTAAAGCATGGATTACCTACTGGCCACCCTACAGATGGAGGCTAATACAACATTATACTCTTGATATAGGTGCACAAGCTGTCAGGTTAGGGAAAACTTGCCTGACCATGGAAGTGCTATGTCCAACGAGATAATACAAATCTTCAAAGATGCCGAAGCCGTATTAGAAGGACATTTTCTACTGACATCAGGACTACATTCACCGGTGTACTGGGAGAAGTTCCACGTCTTACAATACCCGCATTACACCGTAAAACTTTGTCAGCTTATTGCCGAACATTTCAAAAAAGACAAAGTCCAGGTGGTTGCTGGGCCAACTACCGGCGGTATTATCCTTGCCTTTGAAGTCGCCAGACAACTGGGTGTAAAGGGCATATTTGCTGAAAAAGAAGGTGCGGAAAGAGTTTTTCGACGTGGTTTTACCATCAATCCTGGCGAACGTGTCCTGGTTGTTGACGATATATTAACTACTGGCAGCTCCATTATTGAAGTTATAAAAGCTGTCAAAAAACTGGGTGGCAATATCATTGGGGTGGGCGTGCTGGTTGACCGGGCCGAGCAGAAAAAAGATTTCGGCGTGCCTCTTTTTAGCTGCCTCCGCTCTGCCACTGTAACTTACACCCCTGATAAATGTCCTTTATGTGCCGCTGGCGTCCCCTTAGTCAGGCTTGGTGGACAAACATGAACTCAAGCAGTTATCTTGACAGCTAAAAACCAAAAAATCTACAATGACCTTGCGCCGAGGTAGCTCAGTCGGTAGAGCAGCGGACTGAAAATCCGCGTGTCCCCAGTTCGATTCTGGGCCTCGGCACTTGAATTTCAAGCCCCTAATTCCTACCATCCTCCCTTTGTTTTCATAGCCTCCCTTATTTCCTAACCAAAAAGCCAAACTCTGTACGATACCAATGTCAGTCCCAAAGAAAGAACACCTCGCATTGCCAGGTCAACTCATTCTACCTTATGCGATTGCTAAAATCTGAGTTCAACAAAGACATTTTGAAGTGGCATGTTGAAGCCGAGCCGCCTTATCCCTCAGACAAAACGTAGTGCTGAGAACCATGTAAAAGCGAAGGATGCTTATCTAACGAAAATTGAGGCTATTTTCCGTAAGGCGTGTGTTATCTTGCCCCTTCTAACTTGCTGATTATATGAGCAGATGTTGCACCACCTCTCCTGGCAAAGTTAAATACAGACACTTTCTCTGGTGAAATAAGCAAAGGCTCCAGCTTTTTCTGGACCTCCTGGCGCTCTGCACTGGTCTGCCAAGCTTTCCAGGCGTCAATATCAGCCCAGGTGCTGACTACCAGCCACAGCGCGGGGTCATCCACAGAGTGAAGTGTCTCACCAGAAATGTAGCCTGGCTGCCGCATGGCTGCAATTCTAAAGTCAATCAATAAAGTTTCCATCTCGGCAACTTTGTCCGGACGGCAATGCCTTTCAATGACAACTCGTATCATGCCCCGTCACCTCCTTTTTCTGTCTCTCACCGTATTAGCCAGCATTCTCTAGCTTTTAACCTAACCCTCCCAAAACCCACCTCAGTCTCTATTCTTGCACAGGAAGCACGGTCTCTTCAGCCATCCACTCATACCCTAATGCAGCACGCCATTCAGCCAAATCCAGCCTGATTGCTTCGTAGTTCTTCTTAGCAGAATCATAAAGCCTGGCATTCTCAAGAGCAATAGCGCCAAGGTTAGCTACCGTACCCACGAAATACATGTCAGCATCGGTAAAATGACATGGTTCGGCAGTATACACACGTATAACCCCTATTACTTCGCCCCGTAGTAATACTGGAACGCTGAGCACAGAGGAAATCCCTTCCTCCCTAGCCTGCTTCCGATACTGAATCCTATCATCCTCAAGAGCATTTAACACAGCAACCGGCCGGCCCTCCAATGCTTCAGCAATACTCTTATCAGCAGATACTGGACCTTTGCGGACATATCGGTCGCTCAAGCCATAGGCTACGGTATGGAGCAAGAAGCTTTTGTCGGGGTTCAGCAACATAAGCGCACATCCCTTGGCACCCAAGGCATCAGCGACATTCTGAACAATGCTGTGCAGTACATCTTCAGGGGTTCTGACCGAGTTTACTGCGGCTGCTACCTCATAGAGGCTGTGGTAGTATCTCTGTTCTCGCTCGTCCATAATTCCACCTCCCTTTACAGAGTCTACAATTTTATTATCCGTCGAAGCCTACCATATGTCAAGGGAGACCAAAGGCCTTATTATCTGGTATAATATTGATTCGAGAAGAATTTTTTCTGGTCAGGACACATGGAGCAATAAAGATGAACAGCAGAAGTTCAACATCTGAATTTGTCATCGGGCTTATCTTGGGAGTAGCCGCCGGTGCGGTTATCAGCTTTCTTCTTGCTCCCCGGTCTGGCAAGGAGACAATAGGACTGGCAAAGGAAAAGGCAGCCGATGTCTCCGAGAAGATGAAAGAACTCACCGCAGACCGGGAAAAGGTATACAAGGAAACCTGGAAGACTCGGAGAGGGCGACCCAAAGTAAGCGACGCTTACTTCGAATAGCAGCCCACAATTATCTGCCTCCCCAAAATTTAACCCGCATAATCAACATAACGCCACCACATCATTCCCGGAAACTATAAATATCAGACAGGTTTTGGGGTCTGTTGCATGACCTAGATAACAATGGTAGAATTCCAAAACAATTAGAAACCATGAGTGTGTGGCCGAAGTGGCGGAATGGTAGACGCGGCAGTCTCAAAAACTGTTGAGGGGCGACCCTCGTGTCGGTTCGAATCCGACCTTCGGCACCAGATAAAAAGGTTTGGCCGGTGTAGTGCCGAGTTGTGTAGTGGTAGCACAGGGGACTTTGGATCCCTTAGCCCAGGTTCGAATCCTGGCTCGGCAGCCAATCTATTTCTGCATTGACATCGCTTGTAAAACCTGTCTATCAACTGCTTAAATTATAGCTAAATCTAGTTCGAATCTTGCGTGGTTATAGGTGCCCACTGTTAAGGCAGGTTTCTTTTAGTCAGACAAAACGTCATTTCATTCAGGCTTTTCCACAGAGAGTCCTGTGTTGAGCCAAAATTTACAAGCCGATTTGCCTAACGTTCGAAAATCCTCATAAGGCTCACGCGCCATGAGGAGGAATTTCAATCTTTATCTCTTACTCTAATTTGAACCCTTTTTCATAGAAGAGACTCATGCAAGCTTCAACGACCTCAGAATCATAGAGGATTCCAGCATTATGTGAGATTTCCTCCAGTGCTGCATCTGTACCTAGAGCCGGACGGTAAGGACGATGAGATGCCATAGCCTCGATCACATCAGCTACAGCCAAGATTCTTGCTTCCAGCAGGATGTGTTCACCCTTGAGTCCCAAAGGATATCCGGAGCCGTCCATCCTTTCATGATGTTGAAGCACAATTTGGGCAATCGGCCAGGGAAACTCTATACCTTTCAATATGTCATAGCCGGCCTGAGGATGCATCTTGACCATGCTGAATTCGATTTCATTTAATCGGCCAGGCTTACTAATGATTTCAGCAGGCACATATATCTTGCCGATATCATGAACAATCCCAGACAACCTTAGCCTTTCAACCTTATCTTTTGGGAGTCCTATCTCGTTGGCTATGGCATAGGCGAGCTTTGTCACACGGCGTTGATGCTCAGCAGTGTATAGGTCCCTTACCTCGACTGTTAGTGCCATGGCTTCGATAGTTGTATTCATGGCATTTAGCAGCTTCTCCGTACTCTGGTTGCGTTCCTCCTCCGCTTGCTTGCGCTCGGTGATATCCCTTGTAATGGCAACGAATGCTGTCGGATTTCCGGATGTGTCTTTCAGCAGAGAAGCACTTAGCTCCCCATCGAATTCCTTCCCTTCTTTTGTCAAAAGCGAATACTCTATCGCGCCACTATATCCCTCCTCCAGCGTTTTTCTGAGGTTCTGCGCAGCTCTAGCATTATCCTTCTGAGAAATTAGTTCGAAGGCATTTCGCCCAATAACTTCTTTCTTATGGCTGTACCCGTGCATGTGCAGCACCGCCTCATTAACATCCGTAATATTAGCTTCCAAGTCAGTGATGGTAATCCCATCTGCAATTGATTCAAACTTGACGCGTAACTTCTCCTCGTTCTGCTTTAGAGCCTCCTCCACCTTTTTACGGTCGGTGATGTCCTGCGCCACCCCGTAGATGGCAACGACCCGATTGTGGCTGTTATCCCAAATGGGTCGCGCATGATTTCGCATCCATCACACCTCGCCGTGCTTAGCGACAATCCGCGTCTCGATCACCGTCGTCTCCCCTTCCATGACACGACGGTGGTTTTCTGCGACAGCCAGTCGGTCGTCTGGATGAATGTTTTCAAACGGGGCAGGCTGCGCCCGGAGTTCCTCTGCGGTGTATCCTGTCATCCGTTCAAATGCTTCACTGATCCATTCGAGCACAGGCTGGCCGGTCGGATCAATGCGGAAGACATAGACGTAGTCGGAAGTCAGCTCCGCGAAGATGCGGTGCTGCTTCTCCGAGGTCCGTAGCGCCTCCTCAGCCTTCCTGCGCTCGGTAATGTCAGCCCCTAGGGCAAGACTGCCAACAATCTGCCCATCTTCATTTTTCAGATTGTTGGAGTGCCAGGAGATGACCCTCTGTTTGCCATCCTTACAACAAATGGTCGTTTCGAAGTTCATGACTCTTTCGTCGCGCTGCATAATGGCCATCGCTTTGCCCAGTATTTCTTCGCGATAATCTGCGTCAGGATACAACCACTCCCAGATTTTGCTATAGCCAAGCACCTCTTCTCCGGTGTAGCCCGAAATTTGCTCAGCAGCACGATTCCAAAATGTGACATTTCCCTTTTCGTCCAGGGTATCAATCCATATGGCGGCAGTGTCCAGCATCTCATTCTGGAAGCGTAGAAGGGTAGAAATCCTTTCCTCGGCACGTTTGTGCTCGGTAATATCCCTAATAGTGCCAAGGATGTATTGTTTTCCAGCTAGTTCGATGAATTCACCACAAACAAGACCTGCTCGGATTTCACCAGTTTTTATACGGAACCCCGCTTCCATATCAATGACGCGTCCCTTTTCAAGTAGCATTGAAATGTAGCACTCTCTATCTTTAGTGTCTGCCCAGAGGTTCAACTCTACTGTAGAATATCCGATAAGTTCCTCTCGGGTATAGCCTGTAAGTCGAGAGCTAGCTTCATTGCACTCGATTATTTTTCCGTCGGCAACTGAGGTAATGGTGATAGAATCAGGGCTGGTGTCAAAAGCTTTATGAAACTTCTCTTCGCTGTCGCGCAGTGCCTGCTCCATCTGCTTTCGCTCGGTGATATCAGCTAAAATGTGAATTGCCTCTGAGAGATTACCTGCCTCGTCCAGTATAGGGGCTGCAATAACATTAAACCATCGGTCACCGACCGGTAAAGTCAAGGCCTCGCTGCGGAGGGTCTCCGACATATGCTTTACAGGGCAACCTTCAATGGGTTCTGACGTGCCATGTATAAGCTCCCAGCAGGCATGTCCCGTGATCTCACTGGCTGGCTTCTCTAAAAGTTTTTCCATGGCACTGTTGCATTGAAATATCTTACCTTTACGGTCCAGCAAACAAATGGCATCGCCAGCAGCATTGAAAGCCATTTCCAACTGATGTGCGATCGCCGGTTCAATGAGCCGTTGGCACTTCATTGTCTTTCCCTTGCCTCTCATTTCACACCTCCCAAAATAGGCGGCATTAACCTCACCGTCACATATCCGAGCTCTGGGTTTGCTTAATCTGCCAACTAAATAACAGGGGGCACTAAAGACGCTGAAGAGCATCGATTTCAGTGCCCCCTCATTTATTTCATCCCACAACTCCTACACCGATATCAAGCTTCTGTTAGTTCGAGCTAGTTACATATATCTCAGCTATAAATCTACCCCCCAGCGAGACTTTGTCAAATTTACCACGATAGGGCACAAAACATCTTGTTGAGCCCCTTATGTCAATATATTGAAACCTACCTAGCATCAGCTTGCGCGGCTACTGTTGTCGTTTTGTACTTGTGCTTGATATAATGACTCTGGCTGGGATTTCCACGGCCTCGATTTCTTAAGTAGCTCACGTAAGCCTGGGAATTAAGTCGGGACGCAGAAAGTTCGATATGGTTCCTAGGTGGCCCTACTATCTACATGTCCCCAGCTTTATTTCGCTAGAATAACCTCATTCCGAAAAGAAAGGGACATCAAAACCGCTCTGGAGATGCAAAAGAGAATAGCAGAACAAAAATAAGGAGCAGAAATGGAAAACGTCTTAGTTGTAGGTGCTGGTTTCATGGGCGCTGGCATCGGGCAGGTATGTGCCCAAGCAGGCTATGAAGTCCAGTTGATGGACATAAAACCCGCAGCCCTGGACAAAGCCATGGCCGAGATCAAATGGTCATTGGATAAGCTGGGCAGCAAAGGACTCCTTAAAGACCTTCCCCAGAAAATCTTCGAACGAATATCACCTGAGCAAGACCTTAGCAGTGCCTCCAAGGCATCATGGGTGATTGAAGCAGCACTAGAAATTGAAGACCTGAAGAAGCAAATCTTCCAGGAACTTGATAGGCTAGCTTCACCCAAAACTCCTCTGGCCACGAACACCTCAACTATTCCCATTACCCGTCTTGCCCAGGCGGCAAAACACCCAGAGAGAGTCCTTGGCCTTCATTTCTTCGGGCCTGTCCCGCTCATGGGCTTGGTAGAGGTAATCAAAGGCGAAAAGACATCACCAGCGGTATTCGAGCAAGGTGTGGCTTTCGTCAAGTCTCTGGGCAAGACTCCAGTCCGTGTACAAAGAGACATCCCCAGCTTTGTAATGAACCGCATCTTCTCCGCCGCCTTTCGTGAAGCTGTGGATCTGGTGGCTGAAGGGATAACAACTCCAGAAGATGTAGACATAGGTATGCGACTGGGATATGGTTGGAACGCCGGCCCCTTCGAAATCGCCGACAACGCTGGTCTGGACACCTATGCCCTTATAGGACAGACTATGAAAGCTCTGGGGGAGGAGAAACTGATGCCTCGCTCTGATCTGATAGAGCGGATGGTAAAAGAAGGCCGTCTGGGCCGAAAGGTTGGAAAGGGGTTTTACCGTTACACACCTGAAGGCAAACGGCTGCCCTGGGAAGGCAAAGTTCAAAAGTAAAGTATGAGGATTATGTACAATGCACTTTAAAAAAGAGCTGGAAGAATTGAAGCAGCGAAGGGAACAGGCTTCACAGATGGGTGGACCTGATAAGGTTCGGCGCCAGCATCAGCAAGGAAAACTCACCGCCCGCGAACGCATTGAGTTGCTTATGGACTCCGATACCTTCCAAGAATACGGTTTGCTGGCAACCCATCAGAGCCACCGCGCTGAGATGGCCGATAGAATAACACCGGCAGACGGCGTCATCACCGGGTTTGGCCAGATTGACGGACGAAGGGCTGGCGTCATCGCCGAAGACTTCACCGTCTTGGGCGGTTCTGTGGGGGTAACCCATGCTATGAAGAAGGTGCGCATGGTATGGATTGCCACTCAGGAACGGGTGCCTCTTGTCTGGCTGCTTGACGGCGCCGGTGCTAGAGCCGAAGAGTTCATCGGAGAAGGCCTCCCAGCTGTTTTCCATCACCTCATGATAGCTAAAATGTCTGGCATTGCTCCCCAGGTAGGTGTAGTAATGGGACCATCATCCGGGGATTCCTCTCTGGTGGGCAGTCTGCTGGAGTTCATCATAATGGTCAAGGGCACGGGGATGCTGGCAGCAGGCGGACCTCCCGTGGTGCTTACCGCCACCGGTGAAAAGATAAGCAAAGAGGAATTGGGAGGAGTTGAAGTTCATTGTGTGATTTCCGGCGTCGC
>Ga0194113_10001326_pt1 | contig 33928 bp, 25 predicted proteins | sample TA2MahC200mmetaG_FD_146193 | JGI IMG/M metagenome (GOLD analysis project Ga0194113, IMG submission 146193) | Freshwater microbial communities from Lake Tanganyika, Tanzania - TA2015017 Mahale Deep Cast 200m | ecosystem: Environmental > Aquatic > Freshwater > Lake | place: Tanzania: Lake... | reverse complement strand
ATTACTTTGGTTTTGCCAAGAAGGGAAATGGCACGAGGGCAAAACGGCTAAACGGCAAGGGGGCAAGGATGATTGATGATTGATGATTGTTGATTGATGACCCTGGATTGATGATTGATGATTGTAGATTGTTGATTGAAAATGCAATCATCAATCGACAATCGACAATCGACAATCCAAGGGCAATCAACAATCAACACTTGACAATCCAATTGCCGTCTTGCCATCTTGCCATTTTGCCACGTTGCTATTCATGTTATAAACAAAGTATTATATGATGAGCACCAAACGATAGCTACAGAATATAAACTAAAAGGATACTTTATATTTGCAACTTTGTCAACAAAAAAATTTGGGGTTGACTTATAAATGTTATTTGAATATAATATATTTATTCAACCAAAAGACTTTTGATGGAAAGCATCTTTTTCGTAAAACGTGGAACGTAAAACGTGAAACATGATAATGAGGTAATCATGTTTCACGTTTCATTCTTCACGGAAGGGGTAATCCGATGAACCTATTAGAAGTTCCCATTGGCCGACATGCTCCTGGGGTTGTAAACGTAGTAATCGAAATCCCAAGAGGAAGTAAAAGAAGGTATCAATATAATCCACAACGAAACAGGTTTGATGTTGAATACAAATTTAGCATGCCAATGCCTACAGAATATGGCTGGATTCCTGAAACGCTTGCGGTAGATAATGAACATTTGGATGCCATGGTCATTACAAGATACATTATGCAGCCGGGTTATGTATGTGAAGCAAGACCTATTGGAACGCTGAAACGGAAAGATAAAGACCATAAAGTAATCTGTGTGGCGATTAATGATGATAAATGCAGGCATATTCAAGATACATCAGATTTGGATGCCAAACTCCTTAAAAAGATTACAAGTTTTTTTGAACCATATTTTGAATTGGATGGATGGCTTGGAGTAGGTGAAACTTATGAATTTATAAAAGAATCATGCGCCAGATATCTGGCTAACAAAAAAGGAGTGCAGGATGCCAGTAACGACAATTGAATGGATTGATGGCAAAGTTAAGCTCATCGACCAGACGCTATTGCCCAATGAGGTGAAGTATATCTATTGCGATTCGGTTCAGAGCGTTTGGGAGGCGATTAAAATGCTTAGGGTTCGCGGCGCGCCTGCTATCGGTATTGCGGGCGCGCTGGGCGCTGTGCTGGGAGTATGGCACTCGGAGGCGACTACGTATGAGGAATTTGAAGCGCAACTCGAACAGACTACGGATTATCTTGCAACTTCACGCCCGACTGCTGTTAATCTTTTTTGGGCTTTGGACAGAATGAAATCTACAGCGAAGCGGAATAAAAACAGTAACATTGACAAATTGAAAGAAATACTTCTGGCAGAGGCTCAACAAATTATCCTCGAGGACCAACAGATGTGTCGAGCAATCGGCAGATATGGACAACAATTGGTCAATGATGGGGACACCATTTTAACACACTGTAACGCCGGCGGGTTAGCCACTTCAGGATACGGTACAGCTTTGGCGGTGATGTTCGCGGCATGCGAAGCAGGTAAAAAAATCAAAGTCTATGCTGATGAAACGCGGCCGCTGTTACAGGGAGCGCGTTTGACAACATGGGAACTTATGCAAGCTGGAATTGACGTTACGTTAATCTGTGACAACATGGCGGCGCAGGTAATGAAGGAAGGAAAGATTAACAGTGTTATCGTCGGCGCGGATAGAATTGCCGCTAATGGCGATACCGCAAATAAAATCGGCACATACAGCGTAGCTGTGCTGGCAAAAGAACATAAGATTCCATTTTACGTAGCAGCGCCAACTTCTACCTTCGATTTGACTCTTGCTACGGGCGATTTGATTCCCATTGAACAGCGTGGCGCAGAAGAAATCACAGAGGGTTTCGGCAAGCGAACCGCGCCGCTGAATGTCAATGTTTACAGCCCGGCATTCGATGTTACCCCTGCGCGTCTCATTGACGCCATTATTACGGAAAAAGGCGTGGTGAGAAAACCGTATACTTCAAAGGTAGCGTGTCTTTTTCGGTAGTTTTCAATAGATTTTATGGACGCACTGTGTTTACGAATTAAAATGCCTACATTGCCTACATTGCCTACATTGTGCTTCCCCCTTACCAAAGGGGGTAGGGGGTTGTTACGAAGTAAACTACTGAGCAAAGCGAACAGTAGTTCAAATTAAGCAATGCCTACAATCCCCCTTATTAAAGGGGGTTAGGGGGTTGTGCAATTCATCTCCACACCCCCCCCCTACCCCCCCGCACGCAGGAGGGAAGCGGCGGGAGCTTTCTTGTGATTACCTTGTAAACCAGTCCTCACGGATAATGTCTTATCCGCGTTCGTCCATTCTATCAGTGGTATCATATTAGAAGAAAGTAAATTTGCTTACGCGCATAAGTAAGTTTTTTGAGAAAGGAAACTACAATGGAAAAATTAGCAATTAATAGTGGTTCACCTGTTAGGACTAAGCCGTTTCCTGATAGGAAATTCGGCGATGAAGAGATTGCTGAATTAACAGATGTTATCAAATCGGGCATTCTTGGGCGTGGCCCAAAGGTACATGAATTTGAACGGGCTTTTGCGGATTTGCATGGCGTGAAACATTGTGTCGCTTCAACCTCTGGGACGGCGGCTATCCATATCGCAGTAGGCGTTGTTGACCCACTGCCTGGGGATGAGATTATCTCCGCGCCGATTACGGACATGGGCGGAGTCATCGCCGTCATCGCGCAGAATGCTATCCCTGTTTTTGCGGATGTTGACCCGAATACGGGCAATATGGACCCAAAAGACATAGAGCGGAAAATCACAGACAGGACAAAGGCGATTGTTCCTGTACATCTTGCCGGCAATCCATGCGACATGGACCCTATCATGGAGATAGCTGACAAACACAATCTCATTGTTATCGAAGATTGTTCGCAGGCTCATTTAGCAGAATACAAAGGACGAAAAGTCGGCACAATAGGCCACCTCGGCGCGTTCAGCCTTCAGCAGGGCAAGCATATGCGAACAGGGGAAGGCGGCATGACCATCACTAACGACGATAAAATGGGTGAACGAGCGCGGTTGTTTGGTGACAAAGGATGGCCGCGGTATAGCGCCGACGGCGCGAGAGAGCATTTAGTCTACGGGATGACGTATCGGATGACAAGTCTACAAGCTGCTGTGGGATTAGCGCAATTGCGCAAAGTCCAATGGGTTGTTCAACAGCGCATTCGTTTAGCGAATTTGTTGACGGAATTGATAAGCGATATTGATGGTTTAATTCCACCGGTCATCCTGGAAAATGCCGTGCATACCTACTGGTTTTACCATGTTTTGGTGAAGGAGGAGATATTGGGCATCTCGCCAAAACGGTTCGCTGAATCACTCCGCGCAGAGGGCATTCCCGCAGGAGCCAACTATATTGGCAAACCAATCTTTTTATATGAAATGGTCAGACAAAAGAAGATACACGGGAATTCCGTATGCCCCTTCGGTTGTCCACTATACGGCGGTACCAATCCCGTAAAATATGAGGAAGGTGCCTGTCCAAATACCGAGAAATTTTTGGATGAGATGACAATCCTTCCTCTCAACGAATTTTTCACAGAAGAAGATATTCGGGACATTGCTACTGCTGTGCGGAAGGTGATAGGAAGGTAGCGCGGACTTTTATTTAATCATTTCCAACCGCTGAGAAATTCAAGTCGATTGACCATCTCCTCGGCAGTTAGTGTTGAAAGTAGTCGAAGACAACGTTTTACCACTTCACCAATCGGAAATTGGGGCGATACGATAATGCCACAATGTTGCTGACCAGATGTAAGATACTCAGTATGCATCCGGCAAAAATCACGGCGATTGAAACTCAAAATTGCTCGTCTATGCTGGATAGCGAAATTTAGTTGCTCTTCATCAGGAATCCCTAAGTTGCCTGCTTCTGTGGCGGAAAGCGCATCGAAACCCCGCCGGCGAAGTTGAAGCGCAACTTGTCCATGTATATCTTCATCGGTGTAAATTGAAATAACACTCATGACAGTAATCCTTTTTTGCGAAGTTCATCTTTCAGTTTTGCTTCATCATTGGCTTGTATTTCCGCCTCAATTTCCGCCTGGTGCTCGAAATAATAGGTTAAAGCAGCGCAAATTTGCTCTGGACGGAGGTGGGGGTAAGTATCCATGATTTCATCTAAATTCATCCCCTGCTTATACCAACCGGCGATAATCCAGACAGGGATACGAGAACCTGTGATGACTGGGCTACCGCCGCAGATGTTAGGAGTGCTAATAATATGAGCGCCTAAAGGAATATAATGATGAGTGCTTATTCCTTTTGATTTAGTCATTTGCTTCATCTTTATTACTTCCACGTTAGTTCACCTCGATTACGGTTTTTTTTCAACTCAGCTTTTTGATATTATATCCGACGAAGAAAGCTATGTCAAGAAGAAGCCACGAAAGGAGATTCACAATGTCTACTACTCTTTTAGCGGGGAGCGCCAGGGTTGATATTACTCCGCCGCTCTCCATACCGCATTTAGCTTATGTCCCACGTCAAGGAAAATTCAAAAATGTACATGACCCGCTTTACGCACGCGCTCTTGTTCTTGAAAATGAGGATACGAAAATTGCTGTGATTTCTGCTGATTCCATCGGTTACAGCAATGACATCCTTGGAACAGACAGAAATTTCACATCAGAAGTGCGTCAAATGGTCGAACAGCGAGTTGGCATAGATGCCCAGAACATAATGCTGGCGTCCACCCATGCGCATTCTACGCCAGAAACAACTGGCATAACCCGCTTGTTAGATGTCCCTGAAGCCGCGCCCTGGCTTGAAGTGCTTATAGACCAGTTAGCGTCTGCGGTGGAGATTGCCGTTAGTAATTTGACTGAAGCTCATCTGAAAGCAGGAAGAGGCGAAGCTGAAGGCATCGGATACAGCAGACGCGTTATCGGAAAAGATGGCAAATTCTATCACTGGACAAATCGCCCTGCGGATGACCAGATTGCTCGTTGCGCAGTTGACCATCAGGTTGGCGTGCTGTTGTGCGAATCCGTAGAAGATAATCTCGGTTCCGTCCTTATAAACTTTGCATGCCATCCTGTGACGGTGCAAGTTCAGCCATCGGTATCGGCGGATTACCCAGGCGTCGCCACCAGGATTATCGAGCAAACGTTCAACGGATGCCGAACCCACCCCTCCCCCTCCAAAGGAGGGGACTGCATGTTTTTGCAGGGCGCGGGCGGCAATATCAATCCGTTACTTGGCACAACGAATTTCGATGATGTCGAGCGTTATGGAATGATATTAGCTGGCGCAGTAATGCAAGTTGTCGGGAGGTTACGAAGTCCAAAGGTTCCAGTGATGGAGGTGGCCTTGGGCATGGCAAGCGAAGTAGTTTACCTTCCCGCGCGTGAATTGCCCGAACGCGAGCCTTTTGAGAAGGCTTACAAAGAAGCATTGCTGGCAGCAAAAAATGCACAAACCGAAGAAGAAAGACACGTCGCGTCTCGCACTGCGATACGAAATAAAGAGACACTCGACCTTATTGACCGCGGAACTGACCCAATCCGCACGGAAGTTCAGGTGATGCGAATCGGCGATGTGGCTCTGGTAGCTACTCCCGGCGAATTGTTCGCTGAATTAGGATTGGAGATTAAACAAAAATCCGTAGCTCCGTATACCTTCGTCATTGGCTATGCAAACGATTGGATCGGTTATATCGTTTCCCCCGGCACATTCGCTGAAGGTGGCTATGAAGCATCGCCAGGGCCATGGACGAGGGCAGGGGAAGAAGGCGGGCAAATTATTATGAGGAAAGCGCTGGAGTTGATAAAGAAACTATGGTAAATTTTAGACTTCCGAAGTTTGCTCAAAAGACTTCGGAAGTCTAAAAAATGGAAAGCTAACCGAACATGTAGCTTTATGTTCATTGAAATTGAACCTCCAAATGTCCGTCAATTATAAGATTTAATAGCGCCCCATGCAATGGGAAGTTTTCCAGATGATGTCACACTGCCCGGACCAAGAAAAGAATATACTTCTATCTCAACCCAATGCACAGCAGTATTCGATGTACTGCCGAAAACCCAATCGCGGACGTATTGCGCTTTTACGGGCTTGAAGTGGTCTAACCGCCCGCCGGGAGTTTCCTGGTATTCTCCGCCGCCGAATTTCTTAAACTTGACGGATTTGTCATCGGCGACATCTCCAATCCACGACGTTGCTCGCGACTCGGATTTATCATCGCCATCGAAAATGACAACCTCTTCCCCCTCGAATTTGCTTTTGGTAGAGACAGCGAGTTTGACGTGATGATAGGTTCTTTGGTCGCCGTAATAATGCCAAATTCTGATAGTGTCAACCCAAAGAAGTTCTTTCAGGTCGATTTCACACCAGCCTATCTCCTCTCGCTTCTTCCCCACCTCGTTCCAGCCCATCCAGTCATTAGTATCTCTATTGCCATTGGTCGCTTTCTCTTTTGGCCCCCAGCCGGGATTGGCTTTGAATTGGTCAGTTCCATCTTTCGGGGCGTTCACGGGCTTATTCAACGCCAGGTTTTCGGCTTTTGACCAATCAATATCATTTGGGTCAATTTCTTTCCCCCAGGAGAGGAAAACAGAAAATAAACTTATGAAAATCAAAGTTGTTATCGAAATTGTACGCATCATATTTTGTCACCTCCTAATGAAACTGCAATTTTAATAGAAAACCTTCATTTAACAGGTGGACTTGGGTGTTCATCAACTGTATCACCAAGTCGTTCTATGAACGGACGGTTTGTGCCATTCATCCTGACGACTATAGAGCCCAGGGGTTTTCCTTCAGAATCGACATCTGCTGTATTATGAATGGTACAGCCTATGCGCTTAAGCATTTGTACTGTCGTTTTATCAGGAAACTGTCTTAAATGAATTTTTTGAGCTGACGCACTGATGAGTGCATGCTGCGGTTTCATCCGATGTAGCAAACCGAATGGTATGCCGTTGTCGCTTCCGTGATGGGGTACAACAAGCGTTTGGCAATTTAGTTCCCCCGGCACTGGAAAATCCGCCATTATTTCACCCCAACTTCGCGCTAACGCATCGGAGCCCAAAATCATTTCAGAACGCTCGTAGATTAGCTTCAAGACAATACTTGCATCGTTGATGTCAGTTTGGTAATTCATAAATTGGTTGTATAAGCGTTGAGATGGCGAAAAAACTGTCAGAGATACGCCGCTATGGTGTATTTGCGTTCCCGCGCGTTGGTAAATGCACAAAAGGTTTCGGTCAAGTTCTGCCAGTTTTAAAATGAGCGCATCGGTGTGTGAAGGGTGCGGAAATCCGCAGTGCCATAGTTGCCTGCTGCGACCGCTGTATTCTTGCATAAGATTTGGAATTCCTGGCGAATGGTCAGCATGCGGGTGAGTGGCGCAAATGAATTGCAGTTCGGTAGCGGCGAGTTTCGCAAGATAGTTGATTGTCTTGTTCGCCATGTAGCAATCGACTACGCCAAAGGTCTCATCGGGAAATTGGATAATGATATTGCATCCATGCCCCACGTTGAGTAGATGTACTCGCAATTCTTTCCTTCTTTCCTTCATTTACGTCCCCTGTTCACCGAATACGCGCTTATGCAGGGCGATGATTTCGCGCCTGGCCTGTTCTGTTATCCGTTGCACCTTCTTGATGACAAATTGCGACTTATTGTCGTCATCCCATCTTAGGCGTTCGTATTTGATAAGATGAACGTCACCTTCGATAATCGGTTCGTGTGAATCTAACTCAACAAGATGGCGGTATTGCTCTTTCGATAGATATTCTTCTCGTTCAGTATCCTGGCCATTTTCGCTAATCAATGTTCGAACACCATTGCCAATGCTTTCATCAACTACAACGCGCTCATACCACGAAGAAATGTGGACATCTTCTTCTTCTTGTAAGTCCAACTGAACTTTTACAAGCTGTGACTGAAGGTGGCAATACTCTTTAGGAAGGAATATTGTACCATCTTCGTTTACCTTTGTTACAAATTCTATGGATATATAATCACCCCATTTTTTAACCCCATCTTTGCCACATAGTAATTTCTTTTTACAGTTATGAAAGAAGGGCAAGGAGTTGTGCATCCTTACCTTTTCAGCTTAATGATTGGCACAGCACACTGCTACTTCATTATCATCATCTTGCGTGTAACTCTGAACTCCCCTGCCCCGATTCTCGGGATGGCTTCGCGCACCTGCAATGTGTAAAAGTACATACCTGATGCTACCTTCTGCCCTAAGCTATCCCTGCCATCCCAATAAGCAGCTTTATCTTTCGTAAGATAGATGCCAGCGGCCTGGCGACCAAGGTCTAATGTCTTATCCCACTCTTTATTTCCTGAAGCATCAGTCTTGATGAGGTAGACATCATTCGAACCAGCCCCGAAAGATTCTGTATATCCTGCGATTATGTACCCACCGTCTTTTGCTTGCTGCACGGAGGAACCAACGTCATTTTTTGCCCCTCCGAAAGTCTTCTCCCAATCAGCCTGAGCGCTTGAGCTCAGAATAATAAGAGAGAGCGCAACGGCGACTAATAGAAAATTTGTTGCGTGAAATTGGTTCTTCATTTTGAAATAACCTCCTTTATTTGATGTAGGTGCGTCCCTGCCCATTTTCCAGGACAGAGAACGTTCCCTACAGAGCTTTGGCAATAATTTTAAAAATTGATCTTTTATTGCTAATTATAGCATCGTTCGATGAAAAAGTCAAGCAAAAAGTCCATTTAGACACATCTTCTTCAAATACTCCCAACCCCACCGGCAAAACTTAGCATTGTCATCGAATCGCCGTGCGGCGTAGGAGCGAAAGTGGCTGAAGACGCCAGTCTTCAGGTGAAAAATTGATTATGCACGCTCTAATTCTTCAATTTTTACCAACCCGATCCCCAGCAAAAGACGCTGGTCAATTTCGCGCATGGTTCTCTCGGAAAGACGATAACGATACTCGATTACCATAGATTTATGAACAGTGTGAATCTGGTCCCAAATCACCCTTGCGCCAAAAGGAGCCCCGCATTCTTCTGGCGGAAGATATACATCCGTTAAAGACAGGGAAGGAAGTCGCTGGCTCTTGAAGGTGTTAATAAGCACGCACGTAAAAGTGGGTGAGTTTTCGCGGTTTACGAAGTAAACTGTTGAGCGAAGCGAACACAATTCGTCCTTCCTGTAGGCAGACGGCAAATTTATGGATAGTTCGTCCCGGTTGGTCGGGCAATGGGAAGCGAATCAAATAGACGTTCCCTCGTCGGAAGGGGCTATCATCACTCATGGATTATTCTCCTCGGAATCACCTAAAAGGCTTGGAAGCGTTATTGCAATCCCAAGTGCATTTTGTGTCATTTCCGCCACCCTTTCCGAATCGAAATGAAATTGTCTCTCTTCGGGTGAAGCCTCCTGAACTTTCTTTTGAAGTTCAGAAATTAGTTGAGCAATGTAAGAACCGGGAGCATCAGGAATCCTCACGTCGGAAGAAGAAAAAGAGGGCATTTTTCGCTCACGGCGTTTGTTCCGCAAGCGGAACTCAATAATCTTGGCTCGTTCAAATAAGGTTTTGCCTCCGACTCTGATAGGTCGGGGAAAGTTCTGTTGTTTCATGAGATTATACACTGTCGAACGACTAACGCTCAAAAGCTTCGCTGTCTCTTGAACAGTTAAAAGCTCCATGAAAATCACCTCTCTGATATCAGAAACCGAGTTTTTGGGAAAAACTCGGTTTCTGGTTCATTTATATCTTCATCGGCTGTCGAATCTCAATATTCGCGCCGGCTGAAAGTTGTTCCCAGGGAATGAATACTCCGCGGTTGTTCACAGGAGTAACAGGGTTACCGTTGACAATGACCTGTGTTTCAGTTGTTTCCTTCGACCGGGTTACATGGACGGAGACTTTTACGCCGCGGATGTTCAGGTTTTTGAGGCTGATTTCGTCCCAATCACGCGGCAATGCTGGCATGACTTCCAGTCCATTGGCTTTCGGTTCGACGCCAAAGAATATCTGCGTGATGAAAGCGGCGGGGATGCACGTCCAGATGTAGTCGTAGAGACATCCCGATGCGCCTTTGCCACTGTTGGTGTCGTAATATTCTCGGAAATGAGAGGTCAATTCTAATTCATCAAATACCATCTTAGTATTGATGTAGGCGAGTTCAGCCGCTTTTTCGTAATGCCCATACTTTTTCAACCCTAAGATGGGTAGCCAGCTCATTTCGACCCAATTGCTACCATGCCAGTGTCTATCGCTGCCGAATAGCGGCGCGTTTGTCGCTAATGTTGGCACTGGATAGGCGGTTTTGAAGGCGGGGTCATCGAAAAGTTTTACCAACGCTTCTGCTCTCTCCTCTGGCGCTAAGCCAGCCCACAGCGGGAAGAAGGTGGAGATGTCTTTGATATTCGCCCATTTGTCATTGACCAAATCCTTGCCGTAGTAGCATTGGTCGCCTTCATGCCATAGCAATCCGTTCATCGTCAAAGTCCGCTCATTTGCCGCATTCAAGAAAAAATCGAAATCCTTTGTCAACCCCAACTCTTTAGCCATTTCTGCGAGACATTGTTCCTGGACGAGCAGATAACAATTCAGGTCAAGCGCTTCTTGATTTTCAGCGCCGTTGGTGCTTGTCCAGGTCGGCAAATCGGCGTCATCTCGAACGGTTTCGATGAAATCGCGCCAATGCTGGAGTCCCTGCCCAGTTCGATTCCTGGTCTTCACCCACCATTCGTGATTCTTTTTGCATGCATCAAAGGCTTCTTTAAGGAAGTCTTTATCGCCAGACCAGAGATAGGTGTTCCAGGCTTCCCAGACGATGAACGGCGCAGTGGCGTTCGCGGTGGTCGTTTGGGGTTCACTGTTCTGATTGACGCCGTAGGGGAAGCCGCCATCTTCGGATTGATTGCGCAAGTGGCCTCGCAAGTGCATTTTCGCCAACTCAGGGTCAGTGATAACAGTTGTAAAGATGGATAGACTCTCGTGCGCATGTTCGCCATAAGTCCACCAGCCATGAGGTTGCTGTCCATGCGCTCGACAGAAATTGTAGAACGGCGTCTCCATCTTTTTGTATGGACTATATGTTTCAGCGCGCGGCAGTTCCAAACAAGCATAGTAATCGGGGTTCCAGGGCGCCTGTGGCAACGATATTGCCGGAGCAGTAGCGTATTTGCGGACACTATCGAGCATCAAACCTTGCCAATCCGCTTCAAGAGCACTGAGCACTTTCTGGGTGATTTTAAGGTGCGCTTCGTCGTCGGTAATCCGCTTAAAGAGTTCGACATCCCGAGGACCTGGAATATGCACTTGCGCATGGCGTTGTAATCCGAAGCTAAGTAAAGCAACGTTTCCGCCGTTAGCGGGAAGTCTGACGCGATGCTTCATGACCATGTATTGAATTGGATGAATACGAGCAGACTTTCTGACTGTTTGTCTCTCCATCAATTCGCTATTAAATTGATGGTTTATACTGTGTTCAGTAGAAGTCATAGCGCAGAGCAGTTGTCCCACGCGCTGGTTTGCGTTCGCCCCTGCCCATTCATCGAAACAGGACATGGCAACATCGTTGTCGTTGCTATATCCTCCCCATCTAATTTTGCCTGCGCTGGTAATCACCGAATCACCGAAGCGCTGGAATGGTCGAGTATCTACGGCAGGTTTCGCCATAACCTGGTAAACCATAACGTTTCTTGGGCGGTCCGCATTGTTATAAAATACAATGGCCGTCAGCAACGTTGAACTATCGTAGGGAATAAAGCACACCGTCGCATTGACTGCTCCGCCGTAAAGCTCGCGTTCATACGGTCGGGTTGTTTCGGCGATACCAACTCTCGTCCGTTCATACGGTCGGGCTATTCCCACCCCCGGCCTGCTCTCATCATATTCATAAATATTCACCTCCTCAACGAGCAGGTCAATAAGATGAAGTTTAGTTGTCGTCGGGGCGTTGTAATCGGGAAACCGACCTTGTGATTGAGGACCGATGATTTGAAATCCAAGAAAATAGCTGATATCAGTATTAGGGTTGATGAAGCCAAGCTTCCGCGCATAAGGAAGATCAAATCCTGTTTCCTTTTTCAAGTAATGCCATACGAAATCAGCTTCGTAATCCACAGGATTGCCGACATCGTAACTCTTGAGGAGATATGAACCTGGTTTCTTAGCCGTCTGTTGCAGGATATATTCCATTACTTGCCCCCCTGATGTCGGGGGGGTGGGGGGGGGTAAGATTTCATCTAATACTGCGCGTGCGCTTTCATATCCTACCAGCGTTGCTTGCCGTTCCTGTTTTGGTATAACTAAACGTTGTATGCGTTCTTCAGTGCGTCGAACCTGTTCCAAATCTCTCTCTTCCTGAGTTCGGATAAAGACATTGAAATCTCTCGGCATTCTAAACTCCGCATCGCCGACAAAAAAACCGTCAATGTTTACCTGATTACCGTCGGCCCTTGATTGAAGGCGGATGATATGTTCGCCTTTTGATACATCGCCCAATGGAACAGAGGCAAACTGCCACTCTCTCTCATTTTCCCCTAATCCTCCCGTTGGCGGGAGAGTCAAACTCGGAGTTGGCCCAACAAGTCGGCCATCGACCAAGACATCAAAATAGGCATTACCCTCGTTTTTACGGGCATAGCGCGCATAAAGCGTCATTGTTTTTGTCGGCACTGTTCTGGGAAACAGCGGGTTTAAATTGACCCGATACTCCACGTAATGTTCTGATTTCGCGCCCCAGCCATTGCCTAAACATTGTCCGCCAGAAGCGGTTCTTTTAGTATCCAACCCAGCAGAGCCGAATTGAATAGCATAGAATTCTCCTTCATGCCATATATACATAGGTTCCTCCTGAAATGTGTAATTTGATTGTGGCGCAGACATTCTTGTCTGCGATATGTGGACATTCTTGTTTGCGATGGTGGACAGGCAAGAATGCCTGTCCTACACAGAACTTTATCTCTCCATCATCTTTCTGACCAGCATTCTCAACAATTCCTCCGTACTGAGATGATTCACAACCGCGGACATGAATTGTTCGAATAATTCTTCGGGGGTAAGATTGGAAGTATCAAGCCGAAATTTTTTCTGCATTAGTGAACGGTTGAATTCCTCGGAAAACCGATTCAGAAGCATGGGGATGTCCTCTTTTTTGATGACGTTATATTCATGCGGATTTTCCTCCATTCGCTTAGCGATAACTTCTGGCGCTGCGGTTAGCAGAATCAGGATAGTATCCGACGGCATTTTCTCTTCAACCTCGCGCGCATATCCTACTTGGTGTGCCGGATAGTAGTATAGCGGACCGTAGATAGCCTCTTCAATATGAAATCCTACCAGAATAATGTGCTGATTCTTTTGAGCCACATCAATGTGGTAGTAGACTTGAAAGCGTTGAAAACGTTCTTTAAGAGTTGGTGTAAGATTAACCATCGCTTTCTTATCTTCTTCTCCCAAATGTTGTTCACCGGGGATGGTAAAATGGTCGTCCAGGTGGAAATGAATCCCTTGTTTTCGACCCCATTGCGCCAGGCTATTTAATAAAGTCGATTTACCAGTATACTCGCAGCCAATAATAATTAAACGCATATCCCACTCTCCTTCAATAAATTTGTCAATTCTTTCTAAAACTACCATATTATAGCATATTTTGTCAAGAGATAAATAAAGTCTTAATACTTTGTTGACAAAAAGGAAATTTCTGTATGTGCGCAAGAGATGTTGCACAAGTAGAACATGCCCGTCCGAGTGTAAAAATGTATACTACAAGTATAAAAACTTACACTATGGGTTCAAAGAAGGAATATCAGCGCCATAAGTTAGGAGCAAAGGTTGGACTATCAATATTCGGTATGCCTATAAAATTAGGAACTTTTTCTTTCCTGGCATATTTTTTGCTAATAATAGGAAGTAACAAATTAAACGCTTAGGGTGAATTAAAACGCCAAAACCTCGTAGAGCTTGCCCTGAGCTTGCCGAAGGGATGGGCATCGCCCATCAAAAGCGGCTCGCTTGGGTGGACAGTGACCAACTCCTATGTGTATCAACTTAAGCCTGTGAATCAATTCAGTAGTTTACGAAGTACCCACCCCTACCCCTCCCAAGAGGGGACTACTGAGCGTAGCGAACAGGCTAAGAAGCAGAAGTCATCTCAAAGACGACTAATTCCTCTCAATAGTCCACTTTGAGTGGACTTTAGCCGAAGTTGCGAGGAACGAAGCAATCAAAGCCTTGAACTTCAGTTCAAGGGGTCTTTGGTGTATCTCTTTTGTATTTCGCATTTTGGGTGTAACGACTATGTTTGCTTTTCCTATCAACCACACTTTTGGCTTATTTTGGAACAACGGTTTTTATAAAAAAGTTGTTATTTTAATCAGTATCGCGGTATTATTGTGCGCTGTTTATTTCGTGCAGAAGCAAATTAGCTCAGAGGAGCGCATCACGTTAACCGAAATTTTGTTATATTTCCCTTCAGGCGAACATATTAGGTTAGCCACGCTTGGTTTTGACGCTGTTACCGCTGATTTGTTGTGGGCGCGAACGGTAGTCTCATTCGGTGAACAATTTCAGACAGATAAAAACTACAACTGGTTGTATCACCCCCTGGACATAATCACTACCTTGGACCCATATTTCGAGGAAGTATATATGTACGGTGGTATTTTATTAGCCATGGCAGCGAAACAGGTTGATGAAAGCATCGCACTCCTTGAAAAAGGGATCCAAAATTGCCCTGAAAACTGGCGCCTCTATTTCTACCTTGGATTCTATTATACCTACTATAAAAACGACAATGCAAAGGCAAGTATGTACTTAAAAGAAGCAGCTAGTTTGCCTGGACATCCTGATTATTTGCCACGTTTAGTCGGGCTTTTGTATGCTAAATTAGGAAAGATAGACTTTGCTATTGAATATCTGCAGGAAACCTATAAATTATTTGCGAAAGATAAAAAGATGCAGGCGATGATTGACGCTCAAATCAAGGAATTGGTCGTTGAACGACACAAAATGTTTCTTAAAGATGCTGCTGAAGTGTATAAGGGAGCCCATGGTAAATATCCCGGCAAATTAGAAGATTTAATTACAGCAGGTGTGATTAATGCAATACCAGTTGAACCAGACGGCGGACAATATGTTATAGAACCACAAACCGGTGAGATCAAAAGGTACAGCGGATAAATAGCCATACAGATCAACTTAAGACTAATTTCGCAGCCCCCCTCCTTCCTCCCCCTTGACGGGGGAGGCTAGGTGGGGGTGAAATCACCCCACCCCGCCCTCCCCTACGCCCCTCCCATCAAGGGAGGGGAAAGGGGAGGATGCTTAACTTGATCATTATGGGTACAGCAGATAAATAACTCGGAAACCGCGTTAAGGAATGATGGTAATGAAAATCAAAGTAGTATTAAAAGGACAGAAGGGTTTTACGTTCATAGAATCGCTCATATTTTTGTCAATTTTACTCTGGAGCATCGCTGGAACTCTTAGTTTACTCACTTACGGATTTAGAAATCTTGTTTTGCCAAGGCATTTAGCAATCGCTAATAACCTTGTGCGTGCCAATATGGAAGAAATTAAAAATGCCCCAAAATTTACGGATATTAAAAAGTATGATAATACTCCTCCCGATTCGCCAACTCTTTATACATCGTTTCGTCCTGAACCTGATCGTCCTGAACCTAAATTGCGTCCTGACTTGCTTCCTGGTGAACAATTAACGATAAATGTAGACAATAGCAATCCTGACCTTTTAAATATTTCTGTGACTGTCTCCTGGCAAGAGGAGAATCTACCAAATCGTACCGAGGTAGAATTAGTCACATTGGTGGCATCACCATGATACAAAAAAGAAAAGAAAACGGATTTACTTTAATTGAAATGCTTTTAGCCGCGGCAATCGCGCTCATTGGCTTGTCAGCGAGTACGGCTATCCTTATGCAGGTATACAAAAACTCCCACCTGCTGGAGACGGCTGACCAGGTCCAGCAACAAACAAATATCGCCCTGGAAAAAGTGGTGAAGGAATTTCAAGAAACTGCGGTAGGTACCATAAATCCAGCCCCAAGCGATATTATGAATACTCCGGGATATCCTCCCGTCAATACCAGCGATATAATAAGTTTTGCTTCTGCCAGAGATAATAATGGCAATTTTGTAATAGACGAATATAGTGGAAAGCCTGTTTGGGCTAATGCTATAGTTTATTTCAGAGGCGCATATTTCATAGATGAATATCCAGATTTGGATCCAAATACACTTTACAGATATAAAGAAGGTTGGGATACTTATAATGGTGAATTTGACCCATCAACTTCGGAGCAAATGGCTACCTCTGTTACCGATGTAAAATTTTGGTTTTATGGTAATAATTTGTTGAACATCAAGATGACACTTGCGCTTAATCCTGAAGCAGCCAATCCCACTGAAGAGGAATTTATCACCGCAGTTGTAATCCGAAATTAAAATTTGCCAATAAAGCCCATGAAAGTTTATAGGAAAACTTTCATAAGTTCCAAAAAATATTGTCAACTTTGAGGTATTTTCACCCTCCCCCAACCCCTCCCATCAAGGGAGGGGAGTCAATGTTCCTCCCCCTTGATGGGGGAGGTTAGGTGGGGGTGGTCGGAAGGGGACAAAATGCACAATCTTTTTTAAAACTTGCTTAAAATCTCAGTAGAAAGGAGACAGAAATGTTACACTTATTTTTGGACAATAATCGTGGAGCGGTTATTATCATTACCCTTATTTTAGTCAGCATCTTAGTTATACTCTGTACTACTGTTGCCAGTGTCGTAACCTTTGGAGGGCGTAATGCCGCCTGGCAACGTTGTCGCGTCCAGTCGTTTTATTGCGCCGAGGCCGGTTTGAATAAAGGTATTGTGTTAGCGAGGGCGGATAAAAATTGGACAACCGGTGGAGATGGAAGCGCAACCCATAATTACCCTGGCGAGGACGTCTGGTATTATCTGTATGACGGTGGCGCTGATGCCCATAATGTTGCTTTTGGCGGCGGGACCTATTCCGTGTCACTGCGCAATCCCAGTGGCGGTGTCGGGAATGTCTTAGAAGTTAAATCCGAAGGTAGTGTCAGCGGGGTCAAAAATAGTGACCGCAAAGTTAAAGTGCAACTGAGAATCAAAAGTTTTGCCATTTTTGGTAGAGATAGCGTCGATATCGGCGGGAACGCTCTCACCGATAGCTATAATTCCGGCCAGGGGCTGTACGGCGTAAATGGAAATATAGGGCAGGAAGGCAATGTTGGCAGCAATGGGAGTGTCATATTGCATGGCGGTAGCTGTACCGTCGGCGGTGAAATCATTGACAATGCCGGCATAACGTTGCCGCCCCTCAATATCCCGGCCTTCACTCCCAGCGGCAATGTGAACGGTTCGCGCACACTGGCAGACGGTATATATTATTTCAATAATATTACATTAAGCAGCCACGAGGTGCTGGAGACGAACGGTAATGTAACTATCTATTGTAACTCCGCGAGTTTTGGGGGACAGTCAATTATAAGGGTTAATGGTAAACTCACCTTTTATTGTACCGGCGATTTTAAGTTGACTGGTGGTGGTCTGATTAACACCAGTCAAAAACCGGAGAATTTCATTTTGTATTGCACCGGCAGCACAGTTAAACTCACAGGTGGCGCTGAGTTTTATGGTGCCGTTTATGCGCCTAACGCAGACATAAACCTTAATGGTGGGGTTACGTATTATGGGGCAATAGTTGGAAAAATAGTGAATGTTATAGGTGGTCCCGTAATCCATTACGATGAAGCGCTCAAAAATGTATTTAATCCCGCCTATAAGGTCAAAATTACATCGTGGCAAGAAGGTATTTGAGCGCCGGGCATGCGGAAGTGGGAAGTCGGAAGTGGGAAGTAAGAAGTTTTTTTCCTTCCGCCTTTCGCCTTTCGCCTTCCGCCTTCCAGAGGGAGGTTTACCGTGAAATCTTTTGGTCGTTCCATATTAGGATTAGATATCGGTTCTCATTCGATTAAATTAGTAGAAGTAAAGCATACACGCGGCGGGCCGATTATTACCTGCGCCAAAGCTATTGCCATCGCGCATGAGGGGGAAGTAACCTATAATGATATTAGTCGCGCGTTGCGTAAACTCCTCAATATGTCGAAAGTGCGTTCCAAATATGTAATAACGGCACTGTCGTCGGCGGAAGAGCAAGTAATCATGCGTACTATATTTATGCCGGAGATGACTGCTACAGTATCTTATGATGCGGTAAGAGCTGGCGCAAGGTTCCAAGCGGAAGAACAGTCTTATATCCCGTATGATATAGATTATGCAGTAATGAATTTTGATATTATAGGAGAGGCGACGGTTGATGAAGTAGAAGGTTTAGAAGTCTTCTTCATCTCGGCTCACAGAGATTTAATCGGCAGCCGAGTTCAATTGTTGCGGGAAGTTGGTTTGACACCTATCGCCATAGATATAGATATTCTTGCCATTGCGCGACTTTTGGGTTTCACAGAACAAATCCAGGAGGACAACGATATTGCGATTATTGACATCGGCGCGTCAAAAGCCTCTGTATGTTTCTATCAACATGGAAAACCATATATCTATCCTCATATACCAACTGCCGGCGATAACCTGACCTCGGAGTTGTCACATCGACTTCAGATAAGCTGGAAAAAGGCGGAGGAAGAGAAAAAGCTCCAGGGCAGTTTTAAGAATTTTCCCCAGGCGGAAAGCATAAAATTCTCTTTAAAAACTGAAGTTGAAGCGAGTCTAAATGCCAACGCTAACGGCGCGGATAGTACGGGGCTCAGGGAACATACTGCTGACGAGGTTTTTGATATTCTCCAAAGGGCCCTGGAAAAAAATGAGGGGTTATGTCCACTACTACAGAGCCGCTTTGAATACTACGAAGCCGACTTTCCCAAACCTACGAAGATAATTACCACCGGAGGCACAAGTCAACTTGCTTCTCTCGACGAGTTTCTGGCATCTCGCCTTTCAATCCCGGTAGAAAGGATTAGTTATCTAGAAAAGATTCCCGTGGATGCAAAGGGTGATGTGAGTGAGATTAAGGACAATGAACCTCTCTTTACAACCGCGGTAGGATTGGCATTGAAAAAATTATGAAGATAATAGAAATTGACCTAATTCCTCCTGAAGATATTCCTGAAAGTCCTTATAGTCTTCGCAACATAGCTATATTGGTAATTTCTTTTATGATAGCTGTATGGTTAATATTCCTGGTGTTGCGAATGAGTAGCTTAAAAAATGACTATGCCCAACGTGAAGCCGAATTAACGCAAAAGCTCACAGCCTACAAGATACAGAAGGAAAAGATTGACCGGTTACAAAAAAGGAAAGCGGAATTAGAAAAACGCTATAAGCTAATTACCGATGTACTTGGTCAGCGGATTACCTGGCATGATAAGTTAATCGCTATGCACAGAGAAATGCCTGAGAATGTGTGGTTGTCTGAAGTTTTACTGGAAATGCAAGAAGCTGAAAAACCCCAACCTGAAACACAGACAAAAACTTCGACACCCCAGGTGATAAAGGAAAACGTTCAGCCTCTCATGGTGTTTCAGATTTCAGGTTACGCGATAGAACTGCCGCGCGTCGGTGAACTGATAGCTAACCTGGATAATTCACCCGCATTCGAAAAAACCAGTTTTCAAAAAATAGATAAGACAGAAATTAATGCTCGTTCCATAATTTCTTTTGATATTACTACGCAGGTAAGTGGTTTACAACGTAACCTGCTAAGCGAAACGAGTATAGGAAAGTAAACAAACTTTTCTTCCAACTTTTTCTTCCAAACTTTTCTTTTAAAAAGAAAAGTTTGAGCAAAAGAAACACTATGGAATAAAGTTGACAAAAAGAAATAATTGGAAGTTCTTTTTTTAATCAAACTTTTTCTAAAAGTTTGGAAGTTTGAGCAAAAGAAATAAGAGGAAAAAAGTGAGCCAAAATTATGTTCTCATTTAGATTAGGAAGAATTTTCATTTATATAATTTTCTGGAGCATTGTCTTCATTGCTTTTTACCTGTTCTTTTGGCGTGGCAGCCTTAATGAACTTAACAAGAGAAGCAATAATATAGCTAATGTAGAAAAATCGCTCGTTCAGCTTCAAAAGTATATTGATGACTGGCCAATAACCGCCGAAAGAGAACTGCAAGAAGCGGAAAAGAATTTAGAAGCGTTTTTTGCCAAAATACCTGAACAAGAAGACATACCTGAAATTTTACGAAAAATTCAGGAATATGGCATTAAAGACTCGCGCCTGAATCTTAAAACTATTGAAAACGAAGAAAAATCCAGAGGAGTTATTCCAGAAACGCAACAGCCTAAAGTGGAAGGAGAAGCCGGAAAATATGCTAAAAGCACCTATAGACTTGTAGCTAACGGCGATTATTTTGATATCATTAAATTTCTGCGTAACCTCGAGACGATGGAAAGACTAATAAACATTGACGACTTTGACTTGAATAGCGACAGTGGTGCAGTGGGCGTTGATGTGGTTATCATTTTCAGCATATTCTACTCTAAACCCAAATAGGAATCTACTACACTGTTACACTTAAAATGACGTGTAGCCGAATTCGCCAGAATTCGGGCCGATGAAAGCCCGAACTTTGGCAAGTTCGGCTACAAAGCATTACCCCTGGCGAAGAAAAAGATGAAAAAACTTGACAATATAATCTTCGTAATTTTAATAATCTGCTTTTTTATCTGTGGATTTTGGTTGTACCAATTATTTCAGTATAAACTGCCGCAAATAACATCGGCCAAAACAATACCACAAATTCAAGCTGTTACTGCGCCTGAACCGCCTTCTAATCAACCTCTATTTGACCTACCAAGTAACAGAGATATTTTCAAATTACCCTCCTGGACGGAAGAAGAGAGTGAAATTGTCGAAGCGACTATTACTTTACCAAAACCTCACCTATCAACTATCTGTTGGCTGGATAAATCTCCTTTGGCAATCATTAATGGTGAAATATTAGCCAAGGGTAATAAAGACTCTAAATTCCAATTCCGCGTTGATACCATTACGCGTGACAAAGTTGGAATCCGTTTTATGGGTAATGGGGAATACGAGTGGTTGACACTTAGCACTGAAGAGAACGATTTGTCAACGTTAAAATAAATGGTGGTTCTTCGCGCGTGAGTGTGGTAATATGGGATATTGTTGTAGCGGCATGCCTCCCCTGCATAGAAGTAATCGTCAACCAAGGTTTGTTGAAACCTCTTACCGTTTTTGCGTTGACATGGTTCTTTCTACTGTCAGCGTTCCAGGGCTTATGGTAGTGCTCAATCCGTTTGATTACTCCAGGAGTGAAAAGCCCACTAGCAACCGCATAAACATTGGGAATAACAAGACTTGCTACCATTGCCTCTCTCAAAATAAAGATTGTTAATCAGGAATAAATTTTTGCAACATTTAAGTAGAAACAACGTTTTATCTACAGTCAACACTGATGTGAGAAATCTTGTTCTACCAAAACGGGGAAGTCAAAAAATGATAAATAGAATATTGTTATTAATTCTCAGTTTAATATTGTTTTTTATGGTTGTTGGAGGATTAAACGTCCAGGCATTAACCATCACCAATGTATCCGCGCATCCAAATCCTTTTTCACCCAACGGCGATGGTGTTAAAGATACTACAACTATTAGCTTTGTTATCTCTACTTCTGATGATAAGCAACCTGCTAAAGTAACAATCACGGTCGATGTAGACGGCGACGGTTTTGGTCTCGGGAATGATTTAGAAATAGAAGATGGCGTGCCATTTGACATTGGTGAGAATAAATACCTTTGGGATGGTAGCGGCTTAGGTGATAACGCCTATCTCTTCAAAATCATCGTCTGGGACGCTAATGGCAAACCTCTTAATGATTCCTTCAGTTCCATTATCATTGACACCGCCCCTTCCCAAATAGAAAACATCTTCGTCTCCCTCTCCTCGTTTTCGCCAAATGGTGATGGTATCAACGATGTCACGGAAATCAGTTTTGATCTTTCCGCCACGAATCCCCCCGGATTTCTGGATAACAATATAGGAACGATTGCATTTGCCGCGGAACAAAGCAGTTACCCTCTACTGTTAGCTTTATTCCCATTTCCATTTGGTGCGTATTTGAAGGTTATACCGGAATATATTAATCCTTCGACCAAAGAAATTACCTTTACCATAAATGGCGGTTATAAAGGCGCCATCGTGCGCCGGGAATTTACGGTTTCTCCTGGCAGCGGCATTCAAGTTGGTAAGGAACTAAGTGGTGGGGATTTGTATGACACCATCTCAAGCATTACTGAGGTCTCTGGCGCGACAGATGGCGACAGTATTACTCTTGGGTGGTTCACCGGCAACGCTGTCGTCAAAATATATTCCAGCAATGGGACACCTAAAAAGACGTTGAATACAAGCCCCACTTATATAGGTGACCGTAGGAACTATCATGTCCGCTGGGGGCCTTTGGAAAAATCCGATGATTTTCCCGATGGAGTATATACTTATAGAATTCTGGCAGAAGACGGAACCGGGAACGTCAGCCAGCGGTCAGGACAAATTATCCTCAGTAATGCAACAATAGAAATTTTGGCGCACAAGCCCATGCCGGATAGGATTTCACCGGCGAATCAAGATAATCAATATGATGAAACCTCGATTAGCTATAATCTGTCCAAAACCGGAATTGTCACCGTAAAGATTTTTGATGCTAATGACCAATTGATAAAAACCCTGGTGGAGAGAAAACCCCAGGAAGCAGGCGCACATAGTGCCATCTGGGACGGTGCTTTAAGTGAAGATGGGCTCTATACTTACGTTATTACGGTAATGGATTCATTAACTTCTGAGACGGTGAAAGCTTCTGGGAATATCGTTGTCGATAACCAACCGCCTGAAAAAGCGCCACGGTTAAATCCTCTTCCGCTTTATACAAACAAGGATTTGATTACAATCAGCGGAACAGCCGAAGCCGGCGCGACCGTTCAAATATATGTGGGTGATAATTTAGCCGGGGAAGTTACGGCTTCACTAACCACCGGTGAATTCATTATTCCCTATGTACCTTTAAATGAAGGAACAAATACTATTAAGACTCTGGCTTTAGATGCGGTGGCGAATAAAAGTGATTACTCAACTCCCCTTAAAGTGAAACTTGATAAAATTCCTCCGGTTACAATCGTCCGGAATGTGCCAGAAGGCTGGCAGCAGAAAGCAACCGTTAATTTGGAAACTGTCGATGCGGGTGGCTCAGGTGTTAGCGCCATCTATTATACAACCGATGGGTCTATCCCAACTCCTTCCTCTGAAAATAAGATTTTACCTGAAACGGATGAAGTAATGAAACTGGCGGGAGAAGTGAAGCTCCCGGAGCAAGATGGGGTATATTTACTCAAGTTCTTTTCCCAGGATAACGCCGGCAACATAGAAAGTGTGAAACAAGCCGCTAATTATATTCAGCTTGATAAGACTTCTCCGACACTGGTGATAATTTCAAAGAGTACGGAAAAAGCTTTCGCTGGAGTGCTTCCGATGATTATCATCAGTGGTACAGCCGATGACCAGAATGGCTCTGGCTTGAAGTTAGTAGAAATTCAGATTACATCTCAAGGTACATCACCAGCGGCGGATTCATGGTTAATCGCTAATGGCACTTCGGATTGGTTATACAGTTTCATTCCTGCTTTCGTTTTGCCTTCTGAGGAAATGTACGCCGTGCATGTTCGGGCAACCGATAACGCTGGCAACCAAAAAGAGATAACTGACACTATCGTATTGGCGCCAGAAGCCCCCATTGAATTGACTGCTACACCTATATCTGAGGGCAGGATTAGGTTGACCTGGAAGGATGAAGGGGGAATATATAACATATACCGCGCTAACTACTCCGGTTTTGTTCCTGATGATGCCAAGACTTTGGTTGCTTCAGTAAAGGATGTCAAAGGCGTTTGGATCGATGATAATACCACTAACCAGACAGAATATTACTATAAAATCGGGCGTGATACTCAAGATGCAACCTCCAATGAAGAAGCTAACGCCATTGCGGATAAAACTCCTCCCGCCATTGAGAACATATCCGCAACGCCAAATCCTTTCTCACCGAACAAAGATGGTGTAGATGATATAATTACCATATCTTTCACGCTTACGGAGGAAACTTTTGTAACCCTCGAAATATATGCTCCAAGAGACGGCGATAATTTCATTAATGTGAAACAGTTGGTATACGAAGTACTCCCAGCGGGCGATAACCTGGTGGAATGGGATGGAAGAGATTCTAAAGGCCGGTTGGTTGACGAGGGTACCTACGTGTATCGGTTTGAGAAAGCAAGCACGTTAGACGCTACGGGCAATACGTTATCTCAAGATATAAGCGGCACAATAACCTGTACCCCCGTGCCACCTCTTGAAGTCAAAATGTTAGAGGCGCAACCGAATCCCTTCTCGCCAGATGGAGACAAAATAAACGATGTCATAAATCTGAATTATACTCTCTCCAATTTTGCCGATTATGTCGTGGTGAATATCTTTGATACCAGTGGTTCTCAACAAAAAGTCATAGCGCGCTTAAAAGTGGAAGCATTAGAGTATTATTTCAGCTATGAGGGCGAGCAACCGCAGTGGGTTTCAGTACACGTTAAAGATGGTATCCCACCGGGGCGTTCCGCTGAAAACTATTACCTTAAGCCCAACGACCCGAAAAATGTAGCGCCCCCACCGTTTGGCATTTTCAATAAGCCACCTGACGCTCAGACAGTGGACGAATATCTTGCCGCTTATCAAGCTGACTATCCCAATTGGCGTCCTGTTCCCTTTACTATTCAATGGGGTGGACAAGGTGCTACAGAGCAGGGGGCGTATGTCTATTCCCTGGCGGCAGCACAGTATTCAGGCATCAGTTCCGTAAGAAAAACGGGTGTTATTTTGTTAGAAGGACTTGTAGTTGTGCCTGACGATAAAACACCACCCATAGTCGCGAGAACCTATCCGCAAGATGGTACCGTCCATTCCGCCAAATTAGAGTTTGTCTCCGCGGATTTAGATGACGCACACGGCACAGGCGCTGACCTGACCGCCTCTACTATTCGATTAATTGGCCCCAATGGGACAATCCCCGGACGCCCCTCAAATGACGGCGTTGATACTATCACCTGGACACTTAACGAAGGCCTGGCTGATGATGGCAGCGACGACGGCGTCTACTCAATTTCTGTGCTCCCAGTGGACTACTCCAAGAATCGTCTACTTAATCCATTAATCTTCACTTTTGAATACAATACGAGTATTAACGATACAACCAAGCCACAGGTTAGCAATGCGGTTGTTGTGTTAGTCTCTGAACAAACCGAACGAGAGGAAATTAAGCTAGAAAAAGAAAGAAAAGTCACCATCTCCGGAAAAGGAAAATATATCGAGCGCATTCAAGTAAACGTAAGCGATGTAGGTAGTGGAATCGATTTATCTGCTTCCCTTATCAGTTTATTAGACCCTACCGGTGCTGTTGTTACCGCCGAGAAGAAAGAAACTCCGAGTGATAGATTCAGTGGGCAACTGTTATTGCGTAATATTGCTTCCCTTACGGATGGGGAATACACACTCAAAATACAACCTGTCGATAACGCGGGCAACGGCGGGAAAATCGTCGATTATGTCTTCAAGTATATAACTGTCGACGATGACACGAAGCCGCCTATAATTGAAGCCGATACTCTCGCTTTTACCTCGGAAGATGGCGCTTCAATCGGATTCCGCGCCGAAGAAAATTTCATCAACACTCCAATTTACTCACTTACAGTTGAGATAAGAGATGAACCGCCCTCAACGGGAATCAACTTCAGGCCTGAAGATACAACCATTCAACTGCATGATGCTTCTGGAGAGGAGATTAAAGGCTTCACCTCTTATGAGAGCCAGGCGGTAACACAATATGGCACTTTTAGCGCGACAATAAGATTGACTTTGGAAAAACCTTTGTCGATAGATGGCTCTGATGACGGCGATTATACAGTCACAGTGAAGATTTCCGACAATGCAGAAAACTCAACTAAACCAATTTCTCTTACCTTCAAATATGATACAATTGCGCCGTCGGTGAGCGCTATTACTCTGTCACCCAATAAAAGCATCCACAATGTTCTGCCTGAGATATCTGTTGGCTTAGGAGACAATGGTTCAGGAATTGACCAGGCCACTTCAGTTATCTATCTCCTTGCTCCTGATGGAAACCGCATTCCAGTAGAAAAAGTGTTCAAGCAAGAAAAAGAGTTGGTAACGATTATTCTTAAACCTGACCAGAGATTTGCCGGCGATGGATTATACACCATAGTGTGTGATTCTCAAGACAACGCCGGGAATGTAGGCGAGAAAGCTTCAGCAACGTTCCAGTTGGATAATAAACCCCCTTCGGTAATTTCCATGATTCCTGAACGTGGCGCAAGCGTCAATGGAGAAGTGAGCCAGATTCAGATTACCTTTTATGATGAAAACGGACTGGATTTTAAACACACCGACACCAAACTCGAAATTATGTCCCCGCCAGAATTAATTATCCCCCAACATGCTCTGGAGGGTAAATTGATACCTGCTGATGGTCTTGACAATTCTCTTCAATTTCACCTGATAGTTCCATTATCAATCAGCGGGGTCTATACTATAAGCGGCAAAGTAGCAGATAAAGCGGGCAACTTGCTGGAACTGGAGAACATAACGCCGCCTCTCGCTTTCACTTTTGATAATGTTGCGCCCGCAGTTTCGTCCGTCTTAGCCGTCAAAGCAGGCACAGGTGAGCTGCTTGAATTAAGCGAAGGGAAAGTAATAAATGAGCAAATCAGCCGAGTAAAGGTAGACGCGTCCGATTTGACCTCCGGGATGGATTTAGAAAGTACGAAGATATTACTTACAGAAGAAGACAACCCCCTGCCCCCCGTAGCAGAAGTTGCCAAACTTCTGGGTAAGGGGGAGACGGGGAAAATAGTCCCAGGCGCTCTACATTTTGAAGTAAACGAAAAAACAACCATCGAATGGATAGTAAATGACGTTCAAGCGCTAAAACCGGGGGTTTATAAAGTGGAAGTGGAAGCAACTGATATGGCTCAAAATGTAACAAAAAAAGCTGTTACCTTCGGTTTTTCCCCTGCGCCGCGGTTTGAACCTGAGATACTATCCATCACACCTAAAAACAAACAGCACTTCAATACTCCGATAAGCCAAATTATTATGGTGGTGAAGGATAACAGTGGAACCGGAATAGATTTCGACAATTCAACCCTCAAGGTGACCGGCCCTGGCGTGTCAACTGCAGATTACCAGAGTAATAATGGCGTGAATACGCTCTTCTGGAATTTTGCGCAGCCGTTTGCGACTGACCACAGTGACGACGGCGAGTATGTAGTTACTGTAAAAGTTGAGGATAAGGCCTCAAATAGCACTGAAACGGCGATAACCTTTACCTACGATACCGAACCGCCTAAAGTAAAAACCGGGTCAGAGCTTCAGGTTATACCAACGCCCGGGGCTGTGATTAACACCGCAGGATTAAAATCAGTCAGCGTTACCTTGGAAGACCTATCGGGCATTGACCTAAATAAATCCACCATAGAGTTAAAAGGGCCGAGAGGCGTCATCGCTGGTCAAAAAACCGACAACGGCGTAGACAACCTCATCTTTGAATTTGCACCTCTAAAGAGCGATGGCAGTGATGATGGCAAGTACACCATCACTGTAACGCCCGCGGATAAAGTTGGCAATGTCGCTTTTCCACTTGAATTTACGTTCATGTATGACACCCGTCCGCCGATTATCCGAACGCTTGTTCCACCTGCTGGTTCAACCGTATTCTCCCCGCTATACTCCGTTTCAGCTACTCTGGATGACCGCGAAGGTAGTGGTGTGGATGTGGTAGGCTCTTCAATTCAACTAATCAGATTAACCGACCGGCAAATTATTCGCGGTGAACCAGGTAATAATGGTGTGGATACCATAACACTCAACTTTGCTAAGTTCGCCGCGAATGGCAGCGACAATGGCATATACCACATAGAGGTGCGGCCAAAAGACTTATTAGGAAATGCAGCGGAAAACCCACTAATCTTTGAGTTTACCTATACAGTAAAAGCGCATCTCCTGTTTTCAACTATTCCTGAAGCTAACGCTGTACTTAGTCAACCTCTTTCTGACATCTCTGTAACCGTTGAAGCACAAAGCGGCGCGGAAATTAATTTAGAAGGTTCAATAATCCAACTTTTCAACCCTAAAGGTGACCCTAAAACGGGAAAATTGACGCATAATGGAATGGACACTCTTTTCCTCAAATTGGATACATCCCTGGCGACTGACGGTTCCGATGATGGCTGGTATACCATAAAGGTAATGGCTATGGATAACCGGGGCAACAGTGTCAACCACACAGCGAAATTTCTCTACGATACGACAGCGCCTGAAGTCGTATGGACCCAACCGGAAAACGGCATCATTATAAACGAGAACATAAATAGTATCTCGGCTCGACTTTCGGACGAACACGCCGGAGTTGATTTAAGTGAGTCAATTATCAGTTTGCCTGGTATTGAGGGAAGAAAACAGAACAATGGCGTGGATACTATCAAGCTGCAGTTTGCACAATTGCCGGGTGATGGTGTGTACGAAATGACAGTACAACCAAGGGACGTCTTGGGTAATACGCCTCCAGAACCACTGCAATTTCAATTCACCCTGGATACGACCCCTCCAACCGTTATATCAACGGAACCTGCTAACGGTGCGCTTTTGGTCAATACGCGTTTATCCCAAATCAAAGCGATACTCAACGACGGCGCAAAAGGCTCCGGGGTAGACTTATCAAAGTCAACCATTACTTTGACTGGCCCGCGGGGGAAAATCACCGGCAAAGAACAAATTGATTCAAATACGTTAAATTTCGTGTTCGATATGCCGCTCACCTTAAGCGGCGCAGATGACGGAAAATATATAATTGAAGTATTTGCCATAGACAAAGCAGAGAACATTGCCAAACCTTTTATTTCCTCGTTTGTCTACGATACGGTACAGCCGGGCGGGCCAAACTTAAGCAACATCTCAGCTTTGCCTGTCTCATTCTCGCCGAATGGCGACGGCGCTTCAGACACGACGCGCATTTCTTTTGCTCTCTCCAAAAAAGCCAGGATGACGATAAACGTATATAATTCGAATTCCGAACTAACGCGTACGTTGTTGGATTCCAAGGAAATGAATGAAGGAGAAAACTTTTTAATCTGGGATGGGACATCAGGTACTGGAGATGTGCTTTTAGATGGGGCTTATACGGTGGTATTCAATGCAACGGATGCTGATGGTTTAACAGGCGCGTTGGAATCAGTACACCTCTTTATTGATACCCAATCGCCCATAATCAGCAACCTTACAGTGTCGAACAATCCGTTTACACCTGATAACGACGGCTTCGCTGATGTTACTAAGATTAGTTTTTCAGTGACTAATTCGACTCCGGAGGATAACGTAGTTTTTACTATTTATGATGCTCAAATGAAACGAATTGCATCGTTGCCTGTTGAACCGACGTTTGCGGGTAATGGAAACTATTCGGCTACCTGGAACGGGCTTGACGCAAACTACGATGGCGAATACATCTACGAGGTTATCGCGAAGGATTTAGCTAATAACATCCGTACTCTCTCAGGCACAATTGTTCTCGATAGAAATGCTCCCTCCGTCGAGGTAATAGGGCCTGAGTCCGCAGTCGCCACAAACAAAGCTCCTTTGTTCATCACAGGAAGCGCGGCGGATTTCAGCGGCATTCGCCTTGTCGAAGCGCTTGTCAGTGAAGAAACCATCTCACCAGGGATAATTCCGAAATCCGAAGTCTGGCAACGGGTTATGTTCTCGGGCGATGGGATAGATAATGATTTAGATGGCACAGTTGATGAAGAAGAATACAATCAGAAAGACGACGACGGAGATAGGAAAATCGATGAGGACCTTCGAGCGACGGCTTCAATTGACCTGCCCGTGCATTGGATATACAACTTTGAACCCAAAAGCGACGGCAAGTATACCCTCAACATCAGAGCGACTGATAATGTCGGACATACAACGATAGAATCAGATTCCATTGTCGTGACCGTAGACTACGATACTGTTCCGCCGAAGCATCTATCAACGGTTGCTTTTAAGAATGGAAAGGAAGATGCCAAATATAAAAACGGCGATGAAATTAGAATCGTCAGCAAGTGGGACACACGAGGATACATAGTTACAGCGGATTTTAGCGCAATTGATTCTCAACTGACCAAAGAAGTTTTTGCACTGGACAATGGCGATGGAACCTATACGCTACAACACAAAATCAACCCTGACAACAAAGCGTCCGACGGCATGAAAACGATACGCATCACCGCGGTAGACGCGGCTTCAAACAAAACGGTTATTGACGCCATCGTCCTGGAGCTTGACAACACGCCGCCAAAGATAATCTCAGTTCGCCCCGTTGAACCGGTTCCTCCCTTTATCAAAGGGGGGTTAGGGGGGATTTATAAAAACGGCGATTTAATCTCTTTAACTGTTACGTGTGACTCGGCGGATTACGAAGTCAGCGCCGATTTCTCAAACGTCGATTCAACTTACGCGCTAAAATCAGAAGCAATTACCAATAATGGCGACAAGAACTACACCATCAAATATCAAATCAGCAATGCGAATACTCGCCCCGATGCGAAGTCTTTGCCGATAGCCATTTCCGTCTTTGATGATGTCAATACGACCATAGACCAAAGCTTCACCGTCGAGTTGGATAACACTCCGCCCGAATTTATCTCCGTATCCGCCAAAGATAAAGTTTTAAGCAACAGCATAATCGCCGTCTTGACTATCACGCTGGACGCGCCCGGTTATACACTGCTTGCTGATTTCTCCAGATTAGACTCGAAGTATACCAAAGGCGCTGAAACTGTAACAGATAACGAAGACAGAACCTTCGCAGGCTCAGGATATGCTTACACCGTCAAATATACAATCAGCGAAGGAAACACTAAAGAGGATACCCAAAATGCTTTGATTCAATTCAAAGCCTTCGATGCGGTGGAAAATGCCAAAGAATATAGCTTTTCTGTTATCCTGAATAATGTCGCTCCTCAAATTTTCAAGGTCAACAGTCAAGATGCAGATACGATATACAAAAATGGCGAGGCAATAAATCTGCTTATCCAGACAGATGCAACAGGATATAAGGTCAAAGCCGACTTCAGCTCCTTAGACTCTCAATATGAACCAGGCGATGAAAAGACGAATGACCAAGGCGATGGAACTTACATCGTTGCTTATATGATTTCAGAAGAGAATAAAACGGGAGCAGAGGAAACGCTTAAAAACCTCCCCGTTATTATAGCCATCTCCGATGAAAGCTATACCTCTGTTTACGATGCCTTTACTTTGCAGTTGGATAACCAGCCGCCGACCATAGAAATCAGCAGCCCTTCCGAAGAAAAACCGGTAACCACGGAAGCCAAAATTAAAATCATCGGCAAGACAGAAGCTTTAAGTACAATGAAAATAGCACCGGCGTCTGTTGAAAGCTCTTATGACACTGATACAGGCGAATTTAGTTTCACGCTTGACTTAAAGAGGGGCGAAAACCGGATTACGTTGCAGGTGACAGATTTAGCCGGTAACAAGACGGTAAAAGAGTTGTTGATAACTTACCGTCCCGTCACTTCGGAAATTGTTTCGGCGGCAAAAGGTGGGGAAATCGTCCTGCCAGAGGAAGTAGATGACGGAATTATTGATAACGACACGCGGATAATCATACCTCCTTCTGCATTGCCTTACGACGCCGTTGTCTCCATAACACTCGTCAAAGATGCACTCCCGGTTTCCGATAATCCTCAAATCGCCGAAGATAATCCAAATCCGTTAGCCGCGTATCGCATCTCTCTTAAATCCGTAGATGGCAAGGACATCTCAGGCGTCCTTTTAAAGCCCACCATCCTCGTCCTGCAATTCTCACAGGACGGCAAGACGGCAAGACGGCAAGAGGGCAACGGGGTGATTAATCCTGCAGCGTCCTCTTACTTTAGCGATACTACTTTCGATATAGAAAAGCTGAAAGTGTTTAGATGGGATGGCGTTCACTGGAACCAAATCGGCGGGAAGGCGCAGAGAAACAACACCGTTATAGTCAAGGTTGACAATATATCTGGATTGTTCGCTATCTTTGAAATAGCAGAGGCGCCGCAGGTTTTCAAAGTATATAAACCGCGTCCAAACCCCTTTACACCGAACGGCGATGGGGTAAATGATTTCGTCCGATTCTACTTTGAGAACCCTCAAGGAGTGGAAACCATAGTTCGGATTTATGACCTACGTGGAGCGTTGGTTCGAGAGTTGACTAATGTTGTGACAACGGAGGTTACGTGGGATGGAAAAGATGAGGATGGTAAACTACTGGAACTTGGTTTGTACATTTATCAGATTAAAGTCGGAGATAATGTGAAAGGTGGAACGGTTGTCTTAGCGCGGTAGAAATAAGTAATGCGTAATACGTAAAGCGTAATAAGTGAAACGTGATAAGTGATACATTGCTTGTTCACTCATCACGCAACACGCCCCACCTTACTTTCTTTTTTCTCCGTTAAGATACAGGGGGGATGATTTTGTTATCGAACGTTTTAGTAGTTGATGATTCAAACGCCGTGAGAAAGTTTATCAACTATCTGCTTAAAAGTAAGTATCCTGGCTGTCAAGTGGTGGAAGCAGAAACAGGTTTGAGAGCCCTTGAAGCTTTACCAAAGGCTAAATTTGACCTACTGGTAATAGATATAAATATGCCTGAGATGAATGGTTTAGAACTGATTCGCTTTGTAAGATTAAATTCTATTTATAAGGATATTCCTATCATAATTGTAACAACGGAGAGCGGCGCTCAAGACAGAAAAAAGGGGTTAGCTATAGGAGCCAATGCTTATTTAGTAAAACCTCTTAAACCTCCAGTATTCTTTGAGGCAATCAGTCAGATTTTATGAATTGAAGCTTGACTCAACGTATGTCCTGCGTAGTGCGCAGTAACATTACTATTCCCCTTCGCGGAAAATGCGGGTACCTTCTTGCCGGTTTAAGAAGTAAATACCCTCTACCCTCCTTTTCCAAAGGGAGGACTGAGCGAAGCGAACACTAAGGAAGGAAAGTAAGAAATAGCAATGGAACAATTAAGCAAAGATGTGTTTGACATGGAAGAATTTCTTGTATACTTCCTTGATGAAGCACAGGAACTCATACAGCAAATGGATAGCAATATTCTTCAGTTAGAACAATCTGACGCCGCCAATTTAGACCCTGACTTAATTGACCGAATGTTTCGCGCGGCTCACACGGTTAAAGGCTCCTCCGGTATGGTTGGGTTAATAGAGATACCCAAAATTACACATCGAATGGAGGATATACTGGATAAACTGAGGAAGAACCAAATTTCGCTATCTGATGAGCTTGTAGATTTGCTTTTAGAAAGTGTGGATGTCGCCAAAAGGTTGGTAAAAGAAGTTAGTGAGAAGAAAAGAGAAGCATCTACTGTCGATGAGATTATCTCAAGGATTGACGCCTTTTTTGCAAAACTCACTGAAGGAGAAAAAGAGACACCCTTCGCGGAGTTTACCCTTGAGTCCTTCGCTTCGCTCAAGGATAAACGTCGCGAAGGGCTCAAGGGCAGTCCTGCTATGGTTGCAGCAAGCAGACTTTTGGCCGATGCCCCTCAACAGAAGGAAACTCAGCACCCAACACCGCAAGATAATGTCATCCTGAACGATTCTAAAGATTACTTCCTATCTTCCGCACCCATAAGTGGTAAATTAGGGCATGTTACAGAAAACAGGTTACAATTTATAATGGAGCCAGGAAGCCAGGAACTTTTTGTAAAAAACTACAATCATGGTCTCCTTGCT
>Ga0194113_10001320_pt1 | contig 33997 bp, 19 predicted proteins | sample TA2MahC200mmetaG_FD_146193 | JGI IMG/M metagenome (GOLD analysis project Ga0194113, IMG submission 146193) | Freshwater microbial communities from Lake Tanganyika, Tanzania - TA2015017 Mahale Deep Cast 200m | ecosystem: Environmental > Aquatic > Freshwater > Lake | place: Tanzania: Lake... | reverse complement strand
TGCCCTACGAGGGCCGGGAGGTCCTGCTTGAAGTGCGCGATGAACTGATCATCGCCGCCTCCGTGGTTGGGGCGCACCGGCGCGAGAAATGGCTCGACCGGCTCGTCGGCCAGCCCTACTGCGAGGAACAAATTATAAATATCATCGCCGAGATGGCAACCCGCTGACGGGAGAGCCGCCCGCCGGGCGGAGCGGCCCCCTGTCGGAGGGCATCGGGGGGAGAGGCGCTGGCGAAGGCTCTCAGGGTCGGAAAGCTCAGATTCCCGCTGGACAGGCGCTACTACATCCGGAGGGGCGCCCACATCTGGGTCCTGCCGGGCAAGGGCGGCACCGTGAGGATAGGCATGGATTCCTTCCTCTCGGAGAACGCCGGCTACCTCAACTACATACTGCTGGACAGGAAGAGGACGGTGAGGAGGGGCGGGTCATTGGGCAGCTTCGAGTCGGCCAAGTTCGTAAGCAAGCTCCATTCCCCGGTGGGCGGCAGGATCATCGGTGTCAACGAGCCCGTCCTGAAGGACCCCCGGCGCATCAACAGGGACCCCTACGGGAGCTGGATAGTCGAGCTGCAGGCGACGGATCTGGAAAAGGACCTGATGTCGCCGGAGCTCCTCGGCGACGCCGGCGACCTGCGGCGATGGATAAAGGAGGAGCTCCGGAGGGCCGAGTCCGATGGGTGAGAGCTCGCCCGAGTTCGTCCGCACGAGCACCGCCGCGGCGATGACGCTCAAGCACTACCCCGGGAGGTTCCATCGGGGGGCCAAGTTGAAGGCGCTGAACCTTTTGCTCACCTACGACCCGGGCTGCTACGCAAGGTGCGCCTACTGCGGCCTTTCGGCCTCGAGGAAGCCGGAGGAGGACAGCTTCATACGGGTGGACTGGCCCACCATCAGGACGGACGAGGTCATCGAGCGGGCCAACCGGCACGGCAGGGGCCTGGACCGAGTCTGCATCTCGATGATAACGCACCCGAGGGCCCTCGAGGATCTGAACGTGGTGGCGAGACGGTTCCGGGACGGCACGAGGCTTTCCATCTCGGCGCTCATCGGCCCGACGCTGATCAAGGGAAAGGGGCCGCTCTTGGCCATGAAGGAGGCCGGCGTGGAGCGCGTAGGAATAGCCGTCGATGCGGCCACCGTGGAACTGTTCGAAAAGCACCGGGGCAAGGGCGTCCGGGGACCGCACAAGTGGGCCCGTTACTGGAAGGTCTTGGAGGACGCGGTCGGGATCTTCGGCCGCGGGATGGTCGGCGTCCACCTCATCGTCGGACTGGGCGAGACCGAAAGGCAGATGGTGGAGACCATCCGGAAGGCCCGCGACCTGGGCGCCTGCACGCACCTTTTCTCGTTCTACCCCGAGGAGGGGAGCGCGCTCGAGAGGCTGGCCCGGCCGGCGGTGGGCCATTACCACCGGGTGCAGCTGGCGCGCTGGATCATCGACAACGACCTGGGAAGCCTGAAGAAGATGAGGTTCAACCGGAAGGGGCAGATAACGGATTTCGGGGTCGATAGGAAGACGCTGGACGGGATAATCGACCGGGGCGAGGCGTTCATGACATCGGGGTGCCCCGGGAAGGACGGGAAGGTCAGCTGCAACCGGCCCTACGGGAACGAGAGGCCCTCGGAGAAGCTCCGGAACTATCCGTTCCTGCCCAACGCCGGGGACGTCAGGGAGATAAAAAAGCGCCTTTGGGATTACTCCGACTAGCCGTCCTTGAGGCTGTCGGGCGTGAGCGGCGACATGTCCCGCAGCCGCTTCACTATCTCGGGCAGCACGGCGACGACATGGTCGATGTCAGGCTCCTGCGTCCAGCGGTTGAGGGAGAACTGGAGCGTCCCGTGGGCCTCCTCGTGCGCCAGGCCGATGCACCGCAAAACGTGCGAGGGCTCCAGGGTCTTCGAGGCGCACGCCGAGCCCGACGACACGGCCACGCCCTTCATCTCCAAATTGAGGATAAGCGACTCGCCCTCTATGTAGAGGAACCGTATGCTGGCGTTGGTGGGCAGGCGCCTGGTCGCCGAGCCGTTCAGGTAGGTCTCCTTGATGTTCGAGGTTATGCCCTTGACCAGCTTGTCGCGCAGGACGCCGAGCCGGGCCGTCTCGGAGGCCATCTCCGCCCTCATCATGTCGGCCGCGGCGCCGAAGCCCACTATTCCCGGAATGTTCTCCGAGCCCGAGCGCAGGTTGCGCTCCTGGCCGCCGCCCTGCAGGATGGATTCGAGCCGGGTGCCCTCCTTGACATAGAGGGCGCCGACGCCTTTAGGCCCGTAGATGTCATTCGAAGAGAGGCTCAAGAGGTCGACCTTCGCCTCCTGGACGTCGATGGGGACCCTGCCGGCGGCTGCGACGGCGTCCGAGTGGAAGTACACGTCCTTCTCGGCGCAGAGCCTGCCGATCTCCTCCATCGGCTGGAGCGTCCCGATCTCGTTGTTGGCCCACATCACTGAGACGAGGAGCGTCTCCTTCTTCATGGCCTTCTCGATGTCGGCAAGCTGCATGATCCCCTCCTTGTCGGGGGGGACCTGCGTCACCTCGTAGCCGTTCTTCTGGAGGAACTTGCAGGTGTTGATGACCGACATGTGCTCCATCTGGGAGATGACGATGTGGTTGCCCTCGCTCCTGTTGCGCTGGGCCAGGCCCTTTATCGCCAGGTTCGAAGACTCGGTGGCGCAGGAGGTGAACACGATCTCCTTGGGCTCCCTCGCGTTGACCAGCTCGCCCACGCTCTTGCGGCCGGCCTCCAGGGCTGCGCGCCCCTCCCGGCCGAAGAAGTGGATGGAGGACGGGTTGCCGGACCTTTCCGAGAAGTAGGGCCTCATCGCCTCCAGCACCCGGGGGTCCGTCGGCAGCCCGGCGGTGCCGTCCAGGTACACGCGGCGCTGGTCGGCCACCGGGCTCACCCGGCCTTCCTGATGAAGAAGTGGATCTCGGTGCCCTGCTTGTACCACCTTAGCATCGTGTCGCCGGTGCGCTTGGCGAGCCTGGGAAGGTCCTCCGCGGTCGCCGGGTCGTCGGCGATGACCTCGAGGACCTCGCCCGGCTTCATGTCGTCGAGCTCCTGACGGGTGCGGAATATGGGCTCGGGGCAGTAGATGCCCAGCTGGTCCGAGACCCTGTCGGCCTTGATGGCCTCTTCGGGCATGTTATCGACAGACATGCCCCTTGCTTAGATAAATCCTTTGCGCCAAATAAGGCGCGAATCGGGGGCTTCGGGGGATGCAACGATTGCCAGTCGATTCGGCCGAGACCGACTATTCGTCGAGGCTGAGGGCCTGGTTCGGGCAGGCGTCGACGCAGGCGCCGCACTCGACGCACTCCTCGGGCTTGGCTATCACGCACTTGTCCCCCGTCTTGGCCATCACTTCGCTGGGACAGGCGTCGACGCATTCCCCGGATCCCTTGCACTTCGTCTCGTCAAGCTTTATCGGCATTGCTACCCACCTCTACCCTTCCTCGGGCGAGCGAATCTACTGGCAGGTAATATACTTTTTGAAGTATCATCTGAGAGCCGGCCCGCCGCTTCGGCTGCTGCCACGTGACGGGCCGGCAGCGGGCGGGCCGGGTGAGGGGATATTGAAAAAAGGCGCAAGGCGCACGGCGCAAGGCGCAAGGCTTGAGGCGGAAGGGTCATGGCGCGAGGGGAAAGGGGCCTGGGGGGTTGCGCTGTCCCCGCCACCCTTCCCCCTTGTTCCTTGCGCCTTCGCCCTCGCGCCTCAAGCCCTGCGCCTTGCGCCCTGGTCCAAAAGGGATTGAAATCTCAACAAAGAAAAATAAAGGGAATGGAAAAAAAAGTCGGAAGGACGCCTTCTCAGGCGCCCTTCATCTTCGCTTCGGCGACATAGCCGGCCTTGTCAAGGTAGTACATGAAGCCGGTCTTGCGCTCGATCTTTTCGGAGCCCACCTTGCCCTTGCGGCCCTTCTTGTTCACCTTGGTGGGGACCTTCCACACGAACCCGTCCTTCCCGACGTAGTACAGATAGCCCTTCTCCCTGTCGATTTTTTCCTTTCCGATGCGCTTGCCCATAGAGAACCACCCGGTTCGCTCTCGGTATCACCGAGAGGGAATAAAAGCTTATCGCTGGCCCTCCGACGGCGTTTTTGGCCTTTTTCGAGGGTATTTTCGGCCCCTTTTCGCGCCTGCCCGTGAAATGGGGTCCCACCGATAGTAAAATGGATGAAAAAGGGAGGCCTGCCGACGGTGGGGAAACCCCCTCCCGTGGGCGTCGATTTGGGCGGGAGGGAGTCCCCCGACGGGGAATCCGGGCCGGGGCCCCTTCCGGGGCATTTCCCGGGCCCCTGCGGGCGGCCTTTCAGGCCCATTCCGCGCCCGTTCCGACCCCCAATCCGCCCCGTCCCGCACCACTGTTCCGCGGCCCTGCCGGCCCCGTCCGCCGCCGTTTTGGACCGGCAACAAGGCTTTTCAGGCCCCCGGGCAAGGGATCCCGCATGAAGGAAGTGGTGCTCTACCGCAAGAGGGAAGGCTGCGGCTGCGGCGGCGAGGCGCTCTCCGCTCTCGAGGTACTGAGCCGGGAGCGGGAAGCCGGGGGCCCGGGGTAGTCCCGTCCGTCGGCCCCGGCACCCGGCACCCGGCACCCGGTTTCCGGCGCCCCTCACTTCCTCCTCATCATGAGGAAGGCCGCGGCCCCGGCGGCCCCGAACACCACCACCAGGCCTATTCCGATGTAGAGCATGGTGTTGTCCGTCTTCCCATCGGGGGGTGTCACGGGGGGCTTGGGCGGGTTGGTGTTGTTGACGATGACCGTTATCCGGACCTCGTCGGAGCTCTGGGTCCCGTCGGTCGCCTTGACCGTTATCGTGTGGGCCCCGTTGGGGTACTTGGTGGTGTTGGTGTTCCAGTGGTAGAACCAGTTGAGCGCGCCCGAGACGGAACCCCAGGCCTCGTTGTCTATCTTGATGTAGACGCCCGCGACGCTGACGTCGTCCCAGGCGGTGCCGTTCACGGTCACCGTGCCGCTCACGGTCGAGCCGTTGGCCGGGAAGGCGATCGTCACGACGGGCCTGTAGTCCTGGGAGCGCCTGACCGTTATGTTCACCGTGGCATTGCCGAAGGTGCCCAGGCCGTCGGAGACCGAAAGGGCGATGCCGTGGCTGCCCTGCGAAAGCCGCGTCGAGAAGACCATCTGGGTGCCCAGCGGGCCGCTCAGGTTCGAGGACCACTTGAAGGAGAGGATGGTTCCCGCCGGCCCGGTGGAGGCCGCCCCGTCGAATCGCACGCTCTGGGTGACCTCGAACAGCTGGCCCTCGGCGGGCGAGGAGATCACCGCCCGGACGACCGGCGCCTCCCGTACACGTATGCTCACCGAGGCCGTCGAGGTGCCGCCGTGCCCGTCGTCCACCTTCAGTGTTATGTTGTGGCTGCCGGAGGGCAGGGCCAGGGTGAACTGCGGGGAGCTTCCCAGCGCCCCGCTGGCGTTGGAGCTCCACTCGTAGGAAAGCTCGTACTCCGGTTCGGCCGCGACGGACCTGGAGCCATCGAAGACTATCGGCTCCCCTGCCTTGAAGATGGCGCCGTTGCGCGGCGAGGTAATGACCGCCCAGGTGGTCCCCGGCGGCGGTGGCGGGGGGGTCACGGTGAAGTTCACCGTCGCCGACACGTTGTACTGCCCGTCGTTCAAAAAGAGCGTCACGTAGTGGTCGCCCAGCGGCAGCGTGGTGTTGAACACCGGGGCGCTCCCCAGGAAGCCGTCCTGCTCCGAGACCCAAAAGAAGGTGCTGCCCTCGGGCGCGAAGCTGGAGGAGCCGTCGAAGGAGATGCTCTGGCCCTCGGGGATCTCCTGGCCCTCTACGGGGGAGGTGATGACCGCCACGGGCCTGGGGGGCCGGCCGACCGAGACGCTGACGGAGGCGTTGTTGTTGGTCTCGTCCGCCTCGGCGATGGCGTTGCGCGGGTCCAGCCTGACCGTGAGCGTGTGGTCGCCCAGGCGGGCGATCCATACGAAGTCGACCCCGACGGTGCCTCCGGCGGGGACATCGACCGTGGTCTGGTCGACCTGCGCGCCGTCCAGGGCCAGCGCCACCGTGGCGCAGCCCGCCGCGGCGTCGCCGAGGTTGCGCACCAGGGCGGAGACCGTCACCTTGGTGCCGGCGAGGGGGGTGGCGTTGGAGACCGAAAGGTCGCCCTCGCCGATGGCCAGATCGACGTGCTTCAGCGGCTCCTCGACGAACTCGAAGACCGAGAGCATGGTCGCGGACGTGCGGTTCTCGTTGTACTTGGTGGTGGACATCATGAGCTCGCCGCGGCCGTCGCCGTCGAAGTCGCCCTGGAGCTGCGGGTAGCCGTGGCCCTCGAGCTTGTCCGAGCTCCAGGCCTCCTTCAACGTCGTGTCGTTGTAGACCAGGAGCCGGGTCGTGTCGTCGGGGTACTCCCCTTCGGCCAGCACGAGGACTATCTCGTTTCTCGGGCTGCCGTAGATGTCCACGAAGGCCGGCGTGAACTCGGAGACCTCCGGGCCGCTCCAGAGGACGGCGTGGGTGTCGGCGTGGAGGATGAGGAGCTTCTGGGTGGTGGTGTCGTTGTCCATGTCGTAGGTGCCCACCATCACCAGGATCTCCGGGCGCGAATCGTTTATCGCGTCCATGCCCGCCGCGTAGACCTGGGCTAGGTAGTCATCGCTCTCCCACTCCTGCTTCCAGGTGTCCGTGGAGTAAACATGGATGATGCCGTGGTACCCGCCCTCGGAATCCGTCCAGCTGTCCGCGACAAGCAGCTCCCACACGGAATCCGAATCCAGCGCCAGCGCCTGGGGCATCCCGCCGTATCCCTGGAAGGAGGGGGACTGCCACAGCTCGCGCAGGGACCTGCCGTCGATGACCAGGTAGGAGTAGGACATCGTGAAGTTCACAAGGTCGAACGAGCTGTTGGTCACCAGCACCTCGGGCGTGCCGTCGCCGGTGAGGTCAAGGGCGCTCATCGACGAGGAGCCCCCGAAAACATTGGATTCGAACGGGCCCATCGACCAGACCTCGTCGTGCGTCTTGAGGTCGAATATGCGGAAGGTGGTGTTGGTGTTCCATTCCTCGTCAGTGACGGATTCGGTGGCCAGGAGCTCCGGCAGGGCGTCGTTGTCGATGTCCGCCACCTGCAGCGAGAACGAGGCGTTGGGGACCGCCTTCGTCCACTCGGCCGAGCCGTCGGCCGCGGAGAGCAGGAGGAAGCCCGCCGAGGAGCCGTTGATGTCGTCGTACCAGCCGGCGTCGAGGAGGAGCTCCTTCACCCGGTCCCCGTCGACGTCGCCGGTGTGTATCAGGTACAGTGACGAAAGATTCATGTCCGGCGTCCTCTGCCACTGGAGGGAGTGCGACGAGCCGTCGTAGACGGAAAGGCCCGTGCCGGAGGAGAGGTTCGCGTCCATGCGGCTCAGGAAGACCAAAAGCTCCCAGGCGGGGTCGCCATCGATGTTGGCCGTCCTAAGGTCGTTGACCTGGTCGGACAATGCCGCGCTCTCCCACTCCTTCTTTCCGGCCGCAAGGTCGAACACCTGGAGCCGGTATTCGAAGCTGAGGTTCATCTTGTCTCCGGCCATGGAGCCGTTGGCAAAGACCATCTCGAGCACGCCGTCGGCGTCTACGTCGAGGACGCTCTGGCCGATCAGGCTCCCGGTGAAGTAGGGGCTGGTCCAGAGCTTCTGGAAGCCCTTGCCGGAGTAGAGCTCGAACCGGGTGCCGTTGTCGTCGGTGGTGATCAGCAGCAGCTGGACCGAGCCGTTCTGCCCGGCGTCCACGAGCTCCAGCGTGAAGGAGCCTCCGAGCTCCAGGCTCCACGCCAGCGTGTACCCGGGCAGGTCGTAGACCTTTATCCAGTGCTCCTCCTGCTGCACGCCTGGCCCCCAGATGAATGTGTCCAGGTACAGTATGAGCTCGTTGCGGCCGTCTCCGTCGGTGTCGTTGGTGATTATGGAGGGCGTCCCGTTGTACGGGCCGCCCGCCCATTCCTTGTTCACTGTCAGCACGGCTTCGGCGCGCCCGCCGGCGGCCGGCAGGAGCCCGGCGAACGCGCTGGCGGTCATCAAAAGCACCACGGCGAACGAGGCAACCTTGCGTATCATCCAGACGCACCTCCCCGATATCTCAGGGCTGACCCTCTCAGCATATTACGAGGATATGTATTTTATTGTAGGAGCCTCGAAATCGGAATGGGCAGCGGGCGGCGGGCAGCGGTGGGGCAGCGGGCGGCGGTGGGGCAGCGGGCAGCGGGCAGCGGGCGGCGGTGGACGACGGGCTCCGTTTCGTTCCCGCTCACCGCTGCCCGCTGCCCGCTGCCCTTTTTTTTACTAATCGCATAGCTACGGATGCAGATCCGTCCAGGTCCCGACGAAGGAATCCACGAGCACGTCCAGAAACGACCTGCGGTGGGCTATGAGGACCATCGCCACCTCGTGCTCGTTCTCCACCTTGTAGGTGGTCTCGCGCCCCTGCCGGGTCTTGCTGACTATCCCGGCCTTGAGCAGCTTGGACACGTGGAACGAGAGCGTGGACGGGGCCACGTCGAACCTCTGGGCCAGGTCCCCGAAGCGGCAGTCGGGGTGGAGCAGGAGGTGCATGACCAGCCTGCGGGGGATGTCCTGGCGCAGGACGGACAGGATCTGCTTGTCCACCGAGCGCATCGTGCCGACGGGGTAGTACCGCTTGTAGCCGCCCTCGTCGCGCATGCTGAGGTACTCCCGGTCGACGAGGTACTTGAGGTGGTACTCCAGCGTGCCCAGGGGGATGTCCAGGCGGCGCTGGAGCTCCCGCAGGTGGCAGCCGGGCGAGGAGGTGACGAAATCGTAGATGCGCTTGCGCGCGCCGACGTCCATCCCCCGGGCGCCCTCCGGCGGCGGTCCCGGCCCGGGGCGCTCCCGCTCGCGCTCGGGTCCCGCCGGCTCCGGCGGCCGCGTTCCGTTTTCCCCCGCCCTCTCCCCGTCCAAGGAAGCTCACCGGCTGGGCAACTACTCCCTCAGGGTCGCGAAGTAGAGAATGAGCAGTATCAGCACGTCGAAAAGGAGCGACGGAAGGTCCGTCGTGACGTTCCAGAACGAGGGCCAGTACAGGCCGATGGTCAGCGCCACCCCCTTGCCGAAGAACAGCAGGAAGGCGAGCCCCACGAGCAGTATCCTCCGGTTCCTGGTCCGGGCGTAGGAGACCACCGATATGATGAGCAGAGCCAGCGAGAAGACGGTGATCCAGGCTATGAAGACGTCCTTCATCCACTCGAGGTCCATGGCCGTCACCTCCCTCCCCCGGCCGGGTCGCCGGCACCCTCCTGGTCGCCGGGGCGTTCCCCGTCCTCCCCGGGGGGCTCTTCGGGGGCCTTCTCCCTCCGCTCCCAGCGCCGCCTCGCCTCCTCCTCCTCGCCGAAGGCCCTCTCCTCGATGGAGCTCGGAGGCTCCCCCTCCTCCTCGGAGAGCTCCCTCTCCTCGATGCGCTCGAGCTCCCGCTCCTCCTCGATGTAGGACCTCGTCCGGTACCGCATCGAGGCGAAGATGATCGCCAGGGCCAGCATGGCGCCGAGGATGTAGAGCAGGGGGTCGTGGGGGGCGGGGCCGGGCCGCACCGGCCGTGGCGGGGGCGGTTTGTCGCCCTCCAGCCCGAACACGAACGTGTCGTTGATCGTGAGGAATGAGGCCTTCGGGTCCCTGATATGGTATGCGAGGAACAGGCGGAGGGCCGCCCCTTCGGGGATGTACGACACGTCCGTGGTCGCCGGGACGGACACGTTCTGGAACATGGCCCTGGCCGCCGTCACCCAGGTGTACCGGCCGTAGAGCACCGGCTCCCACCGGTTGATGAAGGCGAGCTTCGGGATCGACTCGTCGTCGAGCGGGTTGAGCCTCTGCTCGGTGTCCCGGAAGTCGTCTTGGCGGATCCGGAACTCGTTGATCTGGTCCCGCAGCAGTATCTCGTGGTTGCCGGCGCTGTCCCCCACGAGCTGCTCGAGCACGAGCCCTGAGCCGCCTATTATGTGCGAAAGCCGCATCGAGAGCTGGAGCTCCACCTGGCTGGAGCCGGCCACGACCAGGGCCCGGTCGGCGGAGGTATGGGGGTTGCCGGTCATGTGGAACGAGAATGTGACCTCGAGCTCGGAGGCGGTCGAGCCCAGCCGCAGGTCCACGAGGTCGAGATAGTAGGTGATGTTGAAGCGAAGGAACGGTCCGTAGGCGGGATGTATCCCGGTCTCGACCGGCTCGGGCCTCCAGGTCCCGTTGGCCAGGGCCGCCTCATGGGTGACCTCGCTGCGCTGGAAGAACGAATCGCCGCTGTCCAGGTAGCCGAGGACCCTCAGGAAGGTCACCGTGAAGCGGCCGTTGCGGCCGTCCCGGTTCTGGGTGTAGTGGTAGGACAACGAGGCGGTGTCCTTGTCGAACGTGAGGTTCATGAACGAGTTCCAGGCATGGAGCACGGGGCCGTCGGTGAATGATATGACGGAGCCGGGCGGGTAGGGGGCGATGTACGACGGGTTGAAATCGCTGAAGTGGTAGTACCGGGTCTCGTAGGAGCCCTCGATGGGGTCCAGGGGGAAGTTGGGGGTCACCAGGCTCAACCGCATGATGTAGTTGCCGGCCGCCTGCCCGGCATGGATGTCCCCGTTGCGGAAGCGGAGCAGGATGGCATGGGTGCCGGGATTGAGATAGGAGGTGTTCGACAGGCGGGCGAACTCGGCGCGGGCGTACTCCAGGCGGGCGGTGAGGTTGTAGAATCCGGTCACGTTGACGTGGAGCACGGCCTTCACCTCCAGGTAGTCGTAGCTCGCCGACCCTTCGAGCTTGACCGGCTGGTCCGAGAACTCATCCAAGACGAAGAAGGCGTCCGAATTGGCCTCCGCAGCCCGGCCGGCGCCCGGCATGAGCGCCAGCAGGAGCAGCAGGGCCGTCAAGGACGCGCACAGCAATCCCTTGTCCATCCAAATCCGCCCCTTTGCCTGCCGTTGGTTGGGTATTAATCTAGCATTATTTGGATTGTTTGTACGGTTGGATAATTGGTCAGGGGGACGTGTTGATGCTTTCGGTTAGGGTGACTTTTTGGCGATTTGGGGGTGGGGGCGACTGGGGCTTTGATCGGCGGCAAGCAGGTTCCGTCCCGCCCGCCCACCAATGGATTCTCCCCCGCCCCTCCCCCAAACCAATCCCAACCACATCTCCCCCCGCCCCCTCGTTCCAATCCGTCCCCCGAACAAATCGCACCAACACGTACCCCGAACCAATCGCACCAATACATCCCCCTACCCAATCGCACCAACACGTACCCCGAACCAACTGGACAGCGTTGAAACTACTAAAACCGCGAAAACCAAAAGCGGAAGGACCTACAGGTCCTTCCGGTAGTTCCAAAGGTACCGCTGCACGCTCTGGAGGAACGACGGGTCGTAGACGCGGGGGTGCTCCAGGAGCCAGCTTTCGACCATCACGGCCACGTGGTAGTCATCGGGCAACGCGGCCGGGTCGGCCCTCCGGGGCGTGCCGCGCCCCAGCCCGCCGGGATAGGAGAGCGGGTCGCGGGGGTTCGTGTGGCAGTAGTACTCCTCGATGTTGCTGTAGCCGTCGTCGTCGGGGTCGCCCAGGGTGCCGTTCACGCCGTCGGGGTCCAGCGGGTTGAGGCCGTAGCGCAGCTCCCAGAGGTTGGGCATGGTGTCGCCGTCGCTGTCGGAGAACCCGACCTCGTAGCCGTCCAGCATGCCGTCCTCGTCGGTGTCGTTCTTGAACGGGTAGGTCACGTTCTCGTTGATGCCGTCGGCGTCGCAGTCGCGGCCGAACCAGTACTCCTCGACGTTGGAGAAGCTCTCGTTTTCGAAGAACGGGTCTATCCGGCCGTCCTGGTTGGCGTCGTACTCGGTTATGATGAACTCCCCGGAGTCGGGCCACTTGTTCTCGTTTTTGTCTATCCACTTGAGCGAGTAGTTCACGCCGTCGATGTCCCCGTCCTCGAGGGTGTCGTCGGGGCCGACCAGCGGGTCCATGATGCGCTGGATGCTGCCGTTCACCTTGCCGGTGCCGTTCTCCGTGTTGTTGTACACGGGGATGCCCATCGCGACCTCGTAGCCGTCGGGCATGGTGTCTTGGTCGCTGTCGGGGTCGGTCGGGTCCAGTGTCCCGAAGGGGTACTTGTACTCGTCGATGTTGCTGAGGCCGTCGTTGTCCATGTCGCCCTCGCCCGAGTCGGGCCGGACGGGGTTCATGGAGGCCCCGGCGTCGGTCTTGCCCATCGGCTTTGCCACGTAGGTGATGGGGGCCGGGTAGGGGTCGAAGTCGTCGTTCATCCCGTCGCCGTCGGTGTCGTTCAGGACGGGGCTCGTCCGGAACAGGTTGTTCTCCCAGCCCTCGGGGGAGTTGTACCACTCCTGGAAGTTGGTCCAGTTGTCGCCGTAGTTGTTGGTCTCCGGGTCCCACGGGCCGTCTGCGTTCCCGTTCGGGTCGCAGGGGCCGCCGAACCAGAACTTCTCCCACCAGTCGCCGATGCCGTTGCCGTCGCGGTCGACCGCGTACCTGCTGTAGGTCATCGGGTGGTCCTTCCAGTCCTCGACGCCGTTGCCGTTTGTGTCCGCGACCTCCGGGTTCGTCCCGTAGATGTACTCGTCGAGGTTGGCGAACCCGTCGGAGTCCTTGTCGTCCCAGGAGTCGTTGGCCCTGGGGTTGAGCTTGTGCAATATCTCCCACCAGTCGGGCATGAGGTCGCCGTCGCTGTCGCTGTAGACGGGCTCGCGGCACATGATGTTGTGGCCCCAGACGTCCTTGAACGGCAGGCTCTTGTCCTTGAGCAGGCCGCCCTCGTCGCCGTCCTTGATGCCGTTGCGGGCGCGGCTTTTGGGGTTGGGCACTCCAACGGGCCTCTCCAGCCCGGGGCAGGCGGAGTCCTGGTCGGTCGGGTCGGTGCGGTGGCGGAACTCCTCCAGGTTGTTCAGGCCGTCCATGTCGAAGTCCTCGATCATGTCCTCGATGCCGTTGTCGTCGGTGTCCTGCTTGAACGGGTTGAGCCGCCCGAAGCCGAACTCCACCTCCCACCAGGTCGGCAGGCCGTCGCAGTCCGGGTCGGAGTTGTCGAACTCGAAGCCGTCGGGGATCCCGTCGTGGTCGGTGTCCGGGTCGTTCGGGTTGGCCGTGTCGACGCGCTTTCCGATGTCGGGCTCGTAGACTGGCATGAAGTAGCCGTCGGTGTCCTGGCGCAGGACGATGTAGGTCTGGGTCTTGCCCGACACGTCGCGGGGCAAAAAGTCGTACTGCACCTCGTCGCCGTCCTTCAGGCCGTCGTTGTCGGTGTCGAGCCGCAGCGGCGAGGTGACGATGATCTGGGGGATGGCGATTCCCGGGAGCCAGAGCTTGAGCCCGGTGACCTCGATGTAGTCGTTGAGGCCGTCGCCGTCCGTGTCGGCCAGGGTCGGGTCGGTGGCCTGCTGGCCCGGAAGGTTCGGGTCCCGGTCCGTGAAGAGCTCGAGGCCGTCGGAGAGGCCCTCGCCGTCGGTGTCCGGGTTGGAGGCGTTGGTGCGGTAATAGGTGACCTCGTTCCAGTCGTTGAGGTCGTGGCGGGTGTCGGGGTCCCCGGGGTTGAGGAACTCGGTCCCGGCCGGACCCGGCGGGGAGCCGTCCCAGAGGGGCGGCCCCAGGGCGGTGTCCTTGTCGGTGTCAATGCCCTGGTTCTTCGAGGCGCAGGTGAAGTAGTGCTCCAGTTTGCTGTTGACCCGGACGTCCCAGCCCAATGCCACCTCCTCGTAGTCCGAGAGGTGGTCGCCGTCGGTGTCGGGGAGCTTGGGGTCGGTGTTGTTGCGGTACTCGAAGAGGTTGATGAGCCCGTCCGGACGGGACACGGGCACCCCGGCTATGTCGATGACGTCGCTGTCCAGCGACTGGTCGGCGCGGTCCAGCGGGTCGAGCCCGTAGAACACCTCCCAGCCGTCGGGCATCCCGTCGAAGCAGTTGGGGTCGTTCTTGTCGTCGAAGAGAGCCGCCGGGTTCTTCCGGGGCAGCCCCTCGTCGTCGGTGTCCCACCGGCGCGGGTTGGTGCGGGAGTGGAACTCCTGGTAGTTCTGCAAAAGGTCCCCGTCCGAGTCCTCGAACCGGTCGTTGGGGTTCGTGGCGTTGAGGCCGTACTGGATCTCCCAGCCGTCCCACATCGTGTCGAAGTCGGTGTCGTGGTTGGTCGGGTCGGTGCGGGAGAAGAATATCTCGTTGAAGTCGTTGGTGTTGGTGTCGACGCCCGGGGTGTAGCCGTCGTTGTCGATGTCGAAGGAGTCCATGTCGGTGTCCGCCATCGCCGGGTTCATGCCGTAGGCGTACATCGAGCGGGGGATGTCCTCCCGGTTGAGGAGGTCGGCGAGGTTGAGCCGGTTGCGCGGCATCATGGAGTAGAGGTCGTTGTCGAGCACGGTCAGGTACTCGTCGCGGTTGTAGCCGACCCACTTCATCTCGCCCGATAGCGGGTCGGGCACCTGGATGCGGTCCTGGTCGATGTCGGTGTCGGGGCTGCCCTCGCCGGCGCTGTCGCCGCCCCAGGTCGGGTCCAGGTGCACTATCCATTCCCACATCGCGGGCTGCTTTGAGGTGTTCACCAGGCCCTGGCCGTAGTGGATCTCCCAGCCGTCCGACATGCCGTCGCCGTCGGAGTCCCACTCGTTGGGGCTGGTCCAGTTCACGCCGCCGAGGTTGTCGTAGTCGCGGGCGGAGAGGTACTCCATCAGGTTGGTGAACTTCTCGGTGCCCCGGATGGATATGCGCCAGTCGATTCCGGAGCCCTCGAAGATGCCCTGGACGTCGACCACATCGGCGGGGATGAATATGCCGGAGCTGTCGTCCAGGAGGTTCACCGGCCGGTTGCACCGGGCCTGGAGAAGCACGGCGAGCTGCTGGTTGGTCGAGCCGTCGGTTATGTTGATCGTGATCTCGCGGTCCACCTCCGTGCCCAATCCATACTCGTAGCTGCCGTTGTCCACCACCCGGGCCCCGGAGATGCGGACGAGCTCGCCCCGGTGCTCCAACTGGTTGGAGAGGAGCTGGTTGAGGTTGTAGGTGGTGTACTCGGTGTGGGCGGCCACCTTGAGGCTCGACAGGTAGACCCAGTCGAAGCCCGAGTAGCCCTTGTCCTGGTCGGAGCCGTCGATGTAGCCGTTGTGGTTGTAGTCGTAGCCGTCGTTGTCGGGGTCCTGGTAGGCGTCGGTCGGGTCGTTGGGGTCGACGTTCCACTCGTTGGTCTTGGGGTCCCGGACGCCGAACGTGACCTCCCACCAGTCGCCGATCCCGTCGCCGTCGGTGTCGGGGTTGGTGATGTTGGTGCCGTACTTGTAGTTCTCCTCGATGTCGCCCAAACCGTCACTATCGGTGTCCTTCAGGGGCACCGACTTCGGGATGAAATCCTGGTTGAACTTGACGTTGCTGGCCTCCTTGACCTCGGCGCCCCCCCACGAGGAGAGCGACACGGCGGCAACGATGGCGGCCAGGGCCAGCACCACGACCATGAGGATGATAGCCCATTCCATGAGGTTGATGCGGTCCATCTGCTTTATCTTCTGGCGCTGGCGTCCCATCATCGGCGACATGAAATCATTCCCCCTTCCGCTCCAGGGCTCCTTGCGAAAGGGGTCTATATTACATATTTATAAAAACGTTTGGGTATTGTTCGATAAAAGGGGTGGCCGGAAAGGGGGGAACGGGGTGGCCGGCCGGGAGCGCCGGGGGCTCACGTCCAGGGGTACCGGGAGAGCATGTAGTAGCCGGAGAACAGGCACGAGGCGCCCAGGAGAACGGTCAGTGCCTGCAGCTGGAGCTGCTCCCCGGAGAACGCCGGCACCGGGAACCAGATCATGTAAACGGCCGTCGCAATGAACACGATGCCCAAAAGCAGCACGAACGTGCTCAGTATCACGCTGACCTGGACGTTCTCCGGATGCAGTATCCGGGCGCCCTTGGGCGTTATCTCGTAGTAGACCCACTTGCGGTCCTCGTCCAGCTTGCTCACCAGCCCGACCTCGACGAGCCTCTCCAGGTGCTTGTGCACCGTGGACTTGCTCATGGTGAGCTTGCGCGAAAGGTCCGATACCGTGGAACGGCTCTCGTCCAGCTTCTTCAAAATCTCGATTCTGACATGCGAGGCGAGCGCCCGGAACGAGTCGTAGTCCAGAAGCACGTTCCCGAACAGCTTCATGACAATACGGATTAGCCCTCTTCAAATTAATAAGCCTTTTGGGTTCGTTCTTATACCCTCGAACGGGCGGAAGGGGGCGCGACGGAAGGCGCAAGGCGCAGGGCGCAGGGCGCAAGGGGCGAAGGCGCAGGGCGCAGGGCGCAAGGGGCGAAGGCGCAGGGCGCAGGGCGCAGGGTGGTGGAGACAGGGAAGAGGTCCGATGTCCGATCATCGTCCCCCTGTCCCTCGCGCCTTGAGCCTTCCCTCTTGGGCCTTGCGCCTTGCGCCTTGCGCCCTGCGCCTTGCGCCTTCTTCTATTCTTCCTCGTCCTTCCCTTTCTTTCGCTTGGCCTTCTCCGGGCGGCGGCCGGACTTCATCTCCTCCCGGAAGCGGTCGTCCCTCTCCTTCCAGCGGTCCTCGGGCTTCTTGTCGCCCCGCGGAAGGAAGAAGAGGATTCCCACGACCAGGACCACGATGACCACGAGTATGAGGACGTACTGCTCCCCGCCGCGCTGCTTGACGGTCACGACCATGGTGGCGGGGGTGCTGTTGGTCCTGGAGTCGTTGACGACCAGGGTGACCGAGTAGCGGCCGGCCCTGGTGTACCTGTGCTCCACGGTCGGGGGGCTGCCCGGGCCAACCGAGACCACCGGCGTCCCGTCCCCGAAGTCCCAGAAGAACTTGAGGTCGTCGCCGTCGGAATCGTAGGAGGCGGAGCCGTTCAGCTTCACGGTCTCTCCCTCCCAGATCGTTATGTCCTTGCCCAGCCTCGCCACCGGGGCGCGGTTGACCGGGGGCTGGCCCACCACGGTGAAGTTGCCCAGCCGGGTCACGTTCGCAAATGTCGTGTTCCGGGCCGGGTCGATGCCGGCGTTCTCGGCCAGCGTCCAGTTCCCGTCCGGGTTGACCCAGTAGATCCTCAGGGTGCTGGCGTTGACCCCCTCGAGCTTCTTGCCCGAGAAGTTGTAGGAGATGTTCGCCCACCATACCATGTCGAGGTTCGATTCCTCAATCAGTATCTCGCTCGAGACCGGTATGCCCGGGTAGGGCGGATGTGTATCGGCCGGGGTGAAGGTCACGTCGCCCTGCCCTGCGTAGAACAGCTCCACCTCCCATATGCCCTGGTAGCGGAACAGGCCCCGGTTGGTGACCGTGACGACCTCGGTCTTGTCGGAGACGTTTTGGAGCACCCCGTCGGAGGCCTCGAAATGGATGGCGTAGATCCCCGACGGCAGGACCGTCTCGCAGTAGAAGTCCTTCCCGTCGACCGTGTTGGTGTCGTCGGGGTCGGCCTCCACCAGGGCTATCGGGCTCCCGCGGGCCAGGGCTATGATGTTGCGCGCCGGGTCGCCGTCCATGTCGTGGTAGGTGACCGCCAGACGGAACAGGGTGGAAACGTCGCGGAAGAGGTTGGAGCCGTCACCGTCGACCGGCACCACCTTCGGAAGGACCAGCCAGGGGGCGGAGTTGTTGCGCACGGCGATGTCGGCGGAGGACCGGTTCTCCAGCCCCTTGTCGTCGCGCACCGATAGCGAGATCGTGTAGACCCCGGCGGTCGAGTAGGAGAAGCTGAACACCGGCTCGAAGCTCTGGTTCCCCTCCCCGAGGTCCCAGGTGTGGTTGGTCAGGTCGCCGTCGGGGTCGTAGGAGCCCCGGCCGTCGAAGAGGACCGGCTCGCCCACCCGGAAGGCCTGGCCCTGCGCCGGCGAGCCGATCACCGCGACCGGGGGTATCTTCACGGACGAGGAGAAGGCCGAAACCAGCCCGCCCTCGCTGGTGGCGTACATCACGCCCCGGAAGGGGGCGCGCGTGTCGGCCGAGATCGCCGGGGAGGACCAGAACCACTCACCGGAGTGGTGCTCCCAGACGGTCACGCCCGTGCGGGCATTGAGGGCGAAGAGCCCCCCGGCCCCGACGAAGAGGCGGCCCTCGGCCACGGCCGGTGCCGACGTCATGAACTTCGTTGCGGCCGGTTCCCCGAGCTCCCGGTGCCAGGCGAGCGCGCCGTTCGTGAGGTTCACCGCCGCCACCGTGTTGGCGCCGGCGCCGACGTAGGCCAGCTGGCCGTCCACGGCCGGCGAGGAACGGATCCGGACATCGCTCCCGGTGACCGTGGAGGTCAGGTCGGCCCCCCAGAGCAGGTCCGTCGTGGAGTCCTCCGGGTCCGGTACCCCCTCGTCTATGCCGTCGGGCTTGACCTCCAGGGAGTACAGGAAACCGTCGTCGCAGCCGACGATGGCCATCCCCCCCGTTATCGCGGGGGTGGAGGCCACCGGCGCGGGCAGCGTCCGGTTCCAGACCTCGGCCCCGTCGGAGAATCGCAGGCAGTAGAGGCGGCCACCGCCGGCCCCGTAGTGGCTCCCCACCAGCAGGGTGTCGGTGGCCTCGCTGTACGCCGGCGAGGAGAGAACGGGGCCGCCCAGGTAGGTCCTCCAGATGACCGAGCCGGTGAGGAAGGAGGAGAGCCGGAGGCAGTAGAGGTAGCCGTCCGAGGAGCCTACCAGGACGGTGTCGCTGACGATGAGCGGGGAGCTGCGGACCTCCCCGCCGGTGTGGTGTGTCCAAAGCAGGCTGCCGTCCCACTCGTTGAGCGCGATCATCCGGCCGTCGGCCGTGCCGAAGACCAGTATGTTCGATACGGCCGGGGTGGTGGATATTGCCGAGCCGGCGCGAAAGGTCCAGACCAGCGCGCCGTCGCGGGCATCCAGGGCGTATATCGCCTCCCCGGCCGGCTGGTACAGGCGGTTGCCGGCGATGATGGGGGAGCCGAGAGCGCCCGCCTGGGTCTGGGCGCTCCAGTTCGGGACGGCGGTGTTGGGCACGGTCAGGTTGCCGGTGCCCGAGGTCCTGGGCAGGTCCGCCTTGAACATCGTCCAGCCGGCCCGCGGCGGCGGGGTGTATTGCCGGGAGCCCAGGTTGTTCTGGGTGGAGACCTCGTAGGGGGTGGTGTTGGTCACGTTGACCACGATGGTGTGCACCCCGGGCTGGACGGTCCAGTCGCCCTTGAGCTCGAAGAACTCGCCGACGGGCACGGTGATGCGGCTGGAGACGATCTCGGTGCCGGGGAGCCCGTCGGACATGCGGGCGTCGGCGGTGGCGTTGAGCGTGCCGCGGTTGTAGATGCGGGAGGTTATGGTGACCACCTGCCCGACCGGCGGATTGGCGACCGAGAAGTTGATCTCGGAGCTTGGGACCTCAAGGTCGGGGGCCTTGCCGAACGCGACGACCATCCCGGTCGCCGTCCCGATGTAGACCCGGCCATCGACGAGCGCCGGCGAGGAGCGCAGGTTCTGCACGGTCCCCGGGTCGGGCTCGGCCCTCCACACCTCGTTCTGGGTGGAAACGTTGATGGCGTAGATCAGCCCGTCGAAAGAGCCGAAGATCACGAGCCCGCCCCCGACCGCCGGGGAGGAAGTTATCGGGCCCTTGGTGCTCACCGTCCAGATTATCTCGCCCGTCTCGGCGTCCAGGGCGTACAGTTTCGTGTCCCGGGACCCGAAGAAGACCTTGCCGTTGGCGTAGGCCGGTGTCGATTCCACCTCGTCGCCGGTGGGCCGCTCCCATTTCTTGGTGCCGTTTTCGAGGTTTAGGGCATAGAGCCTGTCGTCGTCGCAGCCGAAGAAGACCGTCCCGCCGCAGACACTGGGCGAGCCCCTGATCTCGCCCCCGGCCGTGAAGTTCCACACCTCCCGCCCCGTCTCCAGGTCCAGGGCGTAGAAGCGCTTATCCTTGGAGCCGAAGAGCACCAGGCCGCTGTCGACGGCCGGCGAGGTCCAGATCTCGGAGTAGAAGCCGCCGGGCAGCGTGAACTTCCAGAGGGGCTTGCCGGTGAACTCGTCGAGCGCGTGGACCGATGAGGAGCCCTTGAACGGCACGATGACCTTGCCGGCGGCGACCACAGGGCTGCCCTGCACCGAGCTGTTCTTGTACGACCAGATTATGTCCCGCTCGGTGCCGCCCATGTCCTGGATTCCCTCGTCGATGCCGTCGCTGGGGTCGGCGTCGAAGGCTATGAGGTTGCCACCGTCGTCCCCCACGAACACCATGCCGTCGGCGCAGACCGGCGTGGAATCCATGGAGGCGATGGTGTTCCGGTAGCTCCAGCGCACCGCCCCGGTCTCGGCGTCGAGGGCGTTGAGCTCCCCCAGCACGTTGGGGGCGTCGCTCCCGCGGCTCGTGGTGTACACCATCCCGCCGTACACGACCGGCGACGACTGGATGTTGCCCCCCACGGCCGTCCTCCAGACGATGGTGCCCGCCTGGGGCGCCTCGCCCTGCCCCAGCCCGCGGTGGCTGGTGTCCTTTCCGAACATCGGCCACTCGGTGGACGGTGAGATGTCGACGGTCACCGTGTCGGGGGCGGACCAGGTGTAGTTGGAATCCTGTATCCGGAAGGACACCGTGTGCAGGCCCAGCGTGAGAGTGGACATGTTGAACGAGGCTGCCGTGGAGAGGAGGCCGTCCAGGTCCGAGCGCCACTCGGAGCCCACCGGCAGGCAGTCGGGCGAGGTCCCGTTGAAGGAGAGGAGGGTGCCCTGGGAGGCCGAGCCGGGGGTGGACGAGGTTATCCGCGAGGTGTGCCGGAAGCCGAACGCCAGCACCCTGCCGTCGGCCGTGCCGATGAACGCCCGGCCGGTCGTGACCGCCGGGGAGGAGGCCGTCCCTCCCGGAAGGTCGAGCCTCCAGAGCTCGGTTCCGTTGAGCGCGAGCGCCACCACCCCCGCCGAGGTGCCCAAAAGAATCGAGTCTGTCGCCAGGGCCGCCGAGGAGGACACGGCGGCGCCCACGGACACATTGGTCCCGGAGCCGGTCAGGGCGTCGACCGTGTACAGGCGCCCGCCCGCGGTCCCGACATACAGGGTGCCGCCGTGGAAGGCGGGAGCGGCCGTGATGGCCCCGGAGAGAGGGGCGCTCCAGAGGGGGAGGCCGGTGGTGTGGTGGTAGGCCCGGAGGGTGCCGTCGGAGGAGCCGAAGACGACCTTGTTTTGGAAGAACACGGGGTGGGAGAGGTTCCCGGAGAACGTGGCGTTCCAGGCCCTCTCCCCCGTGGCGACGGAGAAGGCGGCGATCCTCGGGCCCGAGCAGGCGTAGACATAGACCCCCGACGTGGCGGGGGCCATCCGGATGGGCCCGCCCGTGGAGTTGGTCCAGAGCAGGCCACCCGAGAGGTCGATGGCGGTCAGGTTGCCCGCCTCGTTGCCGAAGAAGACGCCCGTACCGTAGACCAGGACCGGGGACCGGACGGCTGCGCCGGACGGCCGGGAGAAGCGGACCGTCCCGTTGGCGGCGGAGAACGCCCAGAGGCTCCCGTCCTCCGCGCCTGCGTAGACCGTGCCGGTGGAGACCGCCGGGGTGTAGAACGGGCCCCCGGTGCCTGCCTTCCAAATCAGGTGGCCGGTGGAGAAGTTGAGGGCGTAGAGGTAGCCGTCGGAGGAGGGGACGTACACCACGCCATCCGCCACCACGGGCGAGGCGTTCACCGCCCCTCCGGTCCTGAACGACCAGATGGTGGTGTTGGCCCCGGGCGCGGGGAACGAGGTGGCGCCGGTCCGGGCGGCGTCGTAGTGGAACTGGGGCCAGTCGTCGGCGGCGCGCGGGCGCGCCGCTCCCCCGTCCTGCGCCGGCGTGGAGAGGATCGGCGGGGCCGCCTGCACCAACATGAAGGACGTGACCAGAACGCAAATCCAGCCCCGGAGGCCAGTTCGGAGACCCGGCATCGTTCGCACCGATAACAAAATAGTGGTCGTTGGTTAAATAACTAGGCATTTGTACAAAACGACCGTATCATAATGTATTAATAACGGACAACAAGGCAGCAAGGGAGCAAGGCAGAAAGGCAGCAAGGGAGCAAGGCAGCATGGCAGCAAGGGAGCAAGGCAGAAAGGCAGCAAGGGACGGATGGTGCAGTTCCCCCTTCCTGCCTTCCTGCCTTGCTGCCCCCCTTCCTGCCTTGCTGCCTTCCTGCCTTGCTGCCCCCCTTCCTGCCTTGCGACCCCCTGCTCCCTTGCTGCCTTGCTGCCTTGCTCCCTTGCTGCCTTCCTTATATTATCGCCCCCGCGCCAGTGTTGCGCAATCTTGGGCAACCTATTTATCCGCCCGGCCCATCCCCTCGCCCAGGGATGTGGAGACAATGGCCGAAGCGACGATGAAATCCAAGGTCGAAAGCGTGATAGCCAAGCGCGTCCGCCCCGGGCTCCAGGGGGACGGCGGGGACATAGAGCTCGTGAGCGTCGACGAGAAGGCGGGCGAGGTCAAGGTCCGGCTGCAGGGCCATTGCGCCGGCTGCCCGATGTCCCAGATGACGCTCACCATGGTCGTGGAGCGGATAATCAAGGAAGAGGTCCCGGGCGTCAAGAAGGTGACGCCGGTCATCGGGCAGTGAGAGTGTTCAAGGGCCGGAAGGCAGAAAGGCAGCCAGGCAGCAGGGAAGGCAGCAAGGCAGAAAGGCAGCCAGGCAGCAGGGAAGGCAGGAAGGCAGAAAGGCAGCCAGGCAGCAGGGAAGGCAGGAAGGCAGGAAGGCAGCATTGCGGGAAGGTGACGACCCCTTTCCGCCATTCCTCCCTCTTCCCTTCCTGCCTTTCTGCCGTCCTGCCTTCCTGCCTTCCCTTCCTGCCTTTCTGCCGTCCTGCCTTCCTGCCTTCCCTTCCTGCCTTTCTGCCTTCCTCCCTTCCTGCCTTTTCCCGATAGCATAGTTTTTTCTATCCGTTCCATCATCTTGCCCTGAATGCCGTTGCGCATAGCCGTCGTCCTCAAGGACCGCTGCCAGCCGAAGAAGTGCCAGGTGGAGTGCGTCAAGTTCTGCCCGCGCGTGCGCGGCGGCGAGAAGACGGTGGTGGTCGGGGAGAGGGGCAAGCCGACCATTTCCGAGGAGCTTTGCGTCGGCTGCGGCATCTGCGTCCACAAGTGCCCGTTTTCGGCCGTCAAGATAATCGGGCTGCCCTCGGAGCTCAAGGAGGACCTGGCCCACCAGTACGGCGAGAACGCCTTCCGCCTCTTCCGCCTGCCCACGCCCAAGCCGGGCGAGACCGTGGGGCTTTTGGGCCCCAACGGGATCGGCAAGACGACGGTGCTGGGCATCCTCAGCGGCCAGCTAGTGCCCAACCTGGGCGATTTCCTTTCGAAGCCCTCCTGGGACGCCTCCATCGAGCGGTTCGCCGGGACGGAGCTGCAGGACTACCTGAGGAGGATCCGCGACGGCAAGCTGGTCTGCTCCCTGAAGCCCCAGTACGTCGACAAGCTGCCGGCGGTGCACAAGGGCCGCGTCCGGGAGCTTTTGAAGAAGGTCGATCCCGGGGGCCGGATGGACGAGGCGGCCGCTCGGCTGGAGCTTGAGCCGGTGCTGGGCCAGAGCCTGTCCGACCTCTCCGGGGGGGAGCTCCAGCGGGTGGCCGTGGCGGCCACCATGCTCAAGCCGGCCGACGTCTACTTCTTCGACGAGCCGTCGTCGTACCTGGACATCCACCAGAGGCTCAAGGTGGCCCGCATAATCCGGTCGCTTTCGGCCGAAAAGCGCGTCGTGGTGGTCGAGCACGACCTTGCCGCGCTGGACTTTCTGGCCGACACGGTCTACCTCATGTACGGCTCGGAGGGCGCCTACGGCGTGGTCGGCCAGCCCCGCTCCGTCCGCAACGGCATCAACACCTACCTGGACGGCTACATGCGGGAGGAGAACATCAGGTTCCGGGACAGGCCCATCCGCTTCGAGACCAAGGCCCCCCGCGACGACTGGAAGGGCGCGGTGGCGCTGGAGTTCCCGGCGCTCTACAAGCGGTTCGCCCATTTCAACCTGCACACGGAGCCCGGGCGCGTCCGCCAGGGCGAGGTCGTGGGCGTCGTGGGCCCGAACGCCACCGGCAAGACCACCTTCGTCAAGATGCTCGCCGGGGAGCTTCCCCCGACACGCGGCAAGGTCTCTATCAAGGCGAAGGTGAGCTACAAGCCCCAGTACATCAAGATGGACTTCACCGGGACCGTGGGCGATCTTCTGCTCTCGGAGCTCGGGGGGATGGTGGAGGACCTCTTCTTCAAGGCGGAGGTGGAGCGGCCCCTCACCCTGAAAAACCTTTGGGAGAAGCAGGTGCAGGAGCTCTCCGGGGGCGAGCTCCAGCGAGTGGCGATAGCCCTGGCCCTCGGCAGGAAGGACGTCGACCTCTACCTGGTGGACGAGCCCTCGGCCTACCTCGACTCCAACCAGAGGATGGAGGCGGCCAACGCCATCCGGAGGGTGATGGAGAAGTCCGGGAAGGCCGCGTTCATCGTCGACCACGACATCTACTTTTTGGACCTCGTGAGCGACTCGATAATGGTGTTTCAGGGGACGCCGTCCGTGGAGGGCAGGGGCGAGGGGCCGTTCGACATGAGGACGGGCATGAACCGTTTCCTGAAGAGCGTGGGGATAACCTTCCGGCGGGACGCGGACACCAAGCGGCCGCGCATAAACAAGCTCGACTCGCGGCTCGACCGGGAGCAGAAGGAGAGGGGAGAGTACTACTACTCGGAGTGAGTCACTCCACCTTCTTTAGCTGCCTCTCGTACATGTCGAGTAGCTCCTGGACCGAGGTGGCGTCCTCGGGCCTCTTGTCCGCGCGGACCTGCTTGAGCCTCGGGAAGCGGATGGCGAGGCCCGACCCCGAGCGGAGCTTGCCGAAACCGGCCGTGTGGACCGGGCTCAGGGTTATCTCCGCGCCCAGCACCTCGTAGACGGCGGAGGGCACGAGCCAGTAGTCCGCCTTCATGGTCGATTCCACCCGGGCGTGCCTCTGGGGGACCCTCTGCGCCCCCAGCTCGGCGGTCATGCTTTCCAGCATCTCGTCGGAGAAGCCCGTCCCGAGCTTGCAGACGGTCTCGAAGCGGTCCAGGTCCTTGTTGTAGGCGGCCATGAGCAGGGCGCCATACTTCCCCTTGCGCTTGCCGTGGCCGGCGAAGGCGCCGACGGGCACGAGGTCGGCCGTGTCCTCCATCTCGGACTTGTAGTCGCGCTTGAACTTTATCCACTGCCAGCCGCGCGCCCCGGCCCGGTAGGCCGAATCCTCGGAAACGGATTTGGCGACTATCCCCTCGCAGCCGCTGTCCAGCGCCTTCTGGAAGAATTGCTCGGCGGCGGAGAGGTCGGAGGTGAGAAGCGACTCGGACATCTGGACGCGGTCGGTGGGCCGGAACATCCGCGCCAGGGCCTTTCGCCTCTCGGGATAGGGCGCTCCAGCGAGCTCGCGGCCGTCGAGCAGGAGGCAGTCGAACGCCATCAGGATCACCGGGTAGTCCTCGGCCGCCTCCTCCACGCCGTACTTGCGGCCCCGGCGGTGGGAGACCTCCTGGAAGGGCAGGAACTCGCCCGTCTCGGTGTTGAAGGGCACGGCCTCGCAGTCGACAATCGCCTCCTCGTGGTCCCGGCTGTTGAAGGCCTGCAGTATGGCGGCGGTGACGTCGGGGAACTGCCCGGTGACGTTCTCGAGCTGGCGCGAGAAGAGCCGCACCTCCTTGCCGATGCGGATGTGGGATTGGATCCTCATGCCGTCGTACTTGTACTCGAGGCTGGCCTTGCCCCCGAGCTTCCCGAGGATCTCCTCCATGGACCCCAGCCTCTCGGCGAGCATCGGCCGGACGGGCCGTCCGGCCTCGAGCCGTATGCCGCGGACGCCCTCCATGCCTCCGGTGGCCAGCCGCTCGGCCACCTCGCCCAGGTCGGAGCACAGGTTGTAGGCGTGCTCCACCGCGGCCCGGTTGCGCCGGCGGGCCGCAAGCTCGTCGGCGGTGGCCGCCTCCTCGGCCGCCCGGGCGTCCCCGGTGCCCTCCCTCGGGGCGAAGGTGATCGCCAGGGCGTCCAGGATGGTCATGTCCGCCACGCCCAGCCGGAGCCTGCCCAGCATGGTCCGCACGAGGAACCTCGCCTCCAGGGGCCGGGCGTCGTGCAGTATCTCGGCGATGAGCTTCATCTTGAGCTCCTGGGCGCCGGCCCCCGAGGCCCCGGCGATGCCTTGGAGGCTCGCGTAGACGCGCTCCACCGTCAGCGGCTCGGAGAAGAGCGTCCGCTGCTTCTTGACCGCCACGAGACCCTCGGCGACGAGGCCCAGGTCGCCCTCCTTCATCCAGCGGCGCGTCACCTCCTCCTCCGGGTAGCCGGTGACGAAGGCTATCGCCCGGATGGCGAGCCTGTCGGCCACGCCGAGCTCGATGCTCATGAAGTCCGGGTAGAGCCGGCCCTGGGTGAGGTAGACCAGCTTGCGGATGATTCCCGGGGGCGTCCCGGAGAATAGCCCGACCAGGAGGGCCGTCATCTCGAGGCGCTTCGTGGTCTCCTCGATCCTTCGGTATGTCTCGGCCAGCACGGAGTAGTCCAATCGGCGCCCTCCCGGGAGCGCCGCCTAATCCATCTCGTATCAGATAAGGTTTGGGAAAAGGGGGAAAATCAAAAGGCAGGAAGGCAGCAAGGCAGCAAGGCAGCAAGGCAGCAAGGGAGCAAGGGGATATGGAAGGGCAGGAGGGGGACGGTCCGTCCCTTCCTGCCTTGCTGCCTTGCTGCCCTGCTGCCTTCCCTTGCTGCCTTGCTGCCCTGCTGCCCTGCTGCCTTCCCTTGCTGCCTTGCTGCCTTGCTGCCCTGCTGCCTTCCCTTGCTGCCTTGCTGCCTTGCTGCCTTGCTGCCTTCCTGCCCCTGCGTTCCGCTACTTCACCAACCGCAACCTCGCCCCGCAGCTGTCGCACTTGACCTCGATGGGCCGGACCGGGGAGGTCACGTCCTTTATGGTCTGGCACTTCGGGCACTTTATGCGGGCGATGCGCGGCTTGCCCTCGGTGGTCACCGGGCCGGCCGGCGGGGCCGGGGGCTTGGGCGGGCCGCCCCGGTCGATGAGGTCCTCCTCCTCCTCCTCTTCCTCGTCTTGGGGCTTCTTCGCCGCCGCCGGCGGGGCCGGGGGCCTGGGCGCCGGGGGACGGGCCGCCGGCGCGGGGGCCGGCCTGCCCCGCCGGCCCATCGCCGCCATCGCCCCGAGGAGCACCACCACGACTATTATCAGTATTATCCAGGGCAGGTAGGAGCCCAGGTCGAGCGCCAATCCCTGCTCGCCCACGGTCACCTTCTGGGTGAGGGTGAGCTCGGAGGCGGTCTCGGTGCCGTACTTGGCCGAAACCTTCATCGTGTAGGTGCCGGAGGTGTCCGTGGTCCACTCCAGGGTGGTCTGGGCCTCCTTGTTCTTCTGGATGGTGGTCGATATGGTCTTGGACGCCACCGAGTTGCCGTTGGCGTAGAGCTGGACGATCACGTTGCGCATGTCCGAGTTGCCGTCGTTCCGGATGGTCACCGTGACGCTCACGGTGTCGCCCTTGTTCACCTTGGTCTTGGAGAAGGTGATGTCGGCCTGGTTGAGCGAGGCGACGTTGCCCTTGATGACCTCCAGCGTCAGCTTGATGGGGGAGTATTCATTGCCGTCCCGCGACATCGCCACCACAGTGAAGTCGTAGGTGCCGACATTGGCGTCGATGGAGCTTGCGGCCACCCGGACCTGCACCTGCTTCGTGGTGGTGGTGCCGGGCGTGGCCGTGACGGCGGTGGGGCTGAACGAGAAGTAGCTCGTGCTCCAGCCGGTCGGGTACTGCTTTATCCTGAAGGTCACGGTGTCCTCCCCGTTGCCTGTGTTTTTGACGTTGAGGGTGAAGTCCTGGTCGTCGCCGTATGGGTCTATCGTGTCGCGGGTTATGCCCTGCTCGGCGCTCAGCTCGAGGCCGTAGACCTGCGTCACCACGGCGGTCAGCGACAGGGTCTTCTCGATGGTGTCGTTGCCGACCGATATCAATCGCAGGTTGAACAGGTAGGAGTCGGCCTTGGCCTTGGCGTAGTCGCCGGAGATGGACACCGTGAGGCCGAAGGTCATCTTGCTCTTCGGGCCCACGCTCAGCGTGCCGATGCCCAGGTCGTAGCCCCACATGGAGGGCAGGTCCTTCACCTGGAGGTCGTAGGTGTCCTGGGCGTTGCCGGTGTTCTCTATCTTTATGAAATAGGTCACGTTGTCGCCCGGCTCGCCCTCGAGGGACTGCTCCTCGGCGCTGAGCTGGAAGCTGTAGGCGGCCTCCACCTGGGTGCGGAAGTTGAGCGTCTGGTAGACGGTCTCCGAGTCGGTCACCCAGACCCGCACGGAGTGGTTGTAGAGGCCGGCCGGGGCGTCGTTGGGCAGCGCCACCATGACCGTGAGCTCCTCCAGCTGCTTGCTCGCAAGCTGCGTGGTCTCCCGGCTCACCGAGGCCCAGTTGGAGTTGGTCCCCTCCTCTATCTTGAGCTTGTAGGAGTCCAGGCCGTTGCCCTCGTTGGTGAGCCTGAAGGTGTACACCACGGTCTGCCCGGGGCGGGCCTTCTGGTCCAGGTCGGGCGACTCCATCCTGAGGGCCGAGGTGCGCTCGACGTCCACGCTGAGCGGCAATGTGGCGGTCCTGGTGGAGTCGCCGTAGGACTGCGCCCGGAGGGTTATCGGGTAGACCTGCTGGTTGGCGTTCTTGTTGATACGCAACGTGACCATCACCAGCCGGGACTTGTCCTTGTCCAGCTCGAAGTTGTCGTAGTCGAAGCTGACCAGCCAGTCGGCGTTGGGGTCGACGAGCGAGAGATCGAAGGTGTCGTTCCCGGTGCCCCTGTTCTTCACAGTCACGTTGAAGGTGACGAGCTCGTCGGCCTTGCCCCTCTTCTTGGCCTCCCGGGTGGTGAGCTCCACGCCGTACTGCACCGAGGTCGAAAGGATGATTTGGGCGTTGACCTCGGTGTGGCCCCGGACCTCGGCCTTGATGATGACGTCGTAGGTGCCGGCCGGCTGCTCGTCGGGGACGCGGACCGTGACGGTTATCTCGAGCTCGCCCTTCTCGCCCAGCTTCGTCGTGGTCGTGCCGAGGGTCGCCCAGCCCTTGTAGTTGCCCTCGGTTATCTTGAGGTCGATGTCCTCGTCCACGTTGCCGGTGTTCTTCACCTTGACGGTGTAGACCACCGAGGAGCCCTGGCCGGCCTCCTTGTCCCGGTCCTCCGAGGTCAGCGAGACGCCGAATATCTCGGAGACCTTGACCACGAGGTTCTTGGTCTGCTTCCTGGTGTCGTTGCCCAGGGGCTTTATCTCGACCGTCAGGGTGTAATCGCCGTTGGCCTGCCCGGAGGGCACGTTGACTGTCATCATTATGGTGTCCAGGCTGGCGGACAGTATGCTGACGTTGTTCTTGTTCCACTCCACCCAGGTGGTGAACGTCTGCGAGTTCAGCACGTAGGTGTCGTCGATGTTGCCCTTGTTGTTCACCGTGAAGTTGAAGGTGGCCCTGCCGCCGGGGCCCACCGTCTTGGAGGTGGTGTCGGGGATGACCTCGAAGTCGTAGATTATATTTATCTTGGTCGTGAGGTTCACGGTCGAGGTGGCGAAGCTGTAGCCGCGGGAGGTGACCTTGACGCCGTGGACGTAGGTCCCGGTCAGCTTGTCGTACGGGACGGCCCAGGGCGGGCTGATGGTCACCTTGACGGTGGTGGAGTTGCCCGGGCCCAAGAGCACCGAGGACCGGTTGAACGACACCCAGTCCATGCGCGCCCCCACGGCCTCGAACTCCATGGTGTCGTTGCTGTTGCCGGTGTTGCGGATGGTCATGTTGAAGAACGCGCTCACCGGGGTGGTCAGCTCCTTCGAGGTCTCGGAGGGGGTGAGCTCCAGCCCGTACAGGAGGTTGATGGTGGTGGTCAGGGTGAGGTTCTGCTCCACCGTGGCGTCGCCCTGGGACCTCGTGTTGACCCTCACCACGAAAGTCTTGCTGAAGGCGTTGGAGGGCACCTGGACCAGCATCGAGACCGACGCCGACTGCCCGCCGTCGACGGTTATCGAGGACGAGGAGAAGGTCACCCAGTCGGTGTGGTCGCCCGACTTGGTCAGCGAGAAGCTGTCCTGCCCGTTGCCGGTGTTCTTCACTGTTATGTTGTAGCTCACGCTCTTGCCCGGGTCGACGTAGCTCACCGACACGTTGGAGCTCACCTCCACGCCGTGGACCTGCTTGACGGTCATCACGAGCGTCAGGTTGGCGGTCACGGACTCGTTGCCGACGGACTTGGCCAGTATTCCTATCTGGTAGTCGCCCTTGCTCGGGAGGGGCTTGGAGGGCACCGTGACCGTCACGGTAATGTTGTCGGACTGGTCGGGCGCCAGCGTGGTGGAGGACTTGCTGAATGTTATCCAGGTGCTGTAGTTTAGGGCCGCCACCTGGATGGTGTCGTTGCCCGTGCCGATGTTCTTTATCTTCACGATGTAGCCGACGACGCCGCCGGGCGAGGTGGAGTTCTCGGCCGCAAGGCTCGATATCTCCATCTTGTATATCTGTCCGACCGTGAGGGTGAAGTTCATCGACCTGGTCCGGTTGGAGTTGGACTTGAGAGTCCCCGTGACCTTGATGTCGAAGCCCTCGGGCACGGCGTTGCTGGGTATTGTCAGCGTGAGGTCGATGACCTGCGAGGCCCCGCCGGCGAGCATCACCGAATCCTGCGAGAGGCTGGCCCAGGAAACCCGCGGGCCGCCGAGGGCCAGGTTGATGGTGTCCGTGTCGGGGCCGAGGTTGGTCACGTTGACCTTGAAGACGACCCTGGCACCCGGGTCGCCCTTCTTTTTGGAAACGAAGTCGCCGGCGGAGAGGTCCAGGTCGTGCTTGGGCGTCACCCGGATGTTGAGCGTCACCTGCTCGAAGCGCGAGGTGTTGCCCAGCGAGGTCGCCTTGAACGCAATGGACCAGTTGGCGGGGTTCTCGTTGTTGGGCACCGTGACGCTCACCGTCACGGCGGTGGAGGCGCCCGAGGCGATCTGGGCCGAGCTCGCGTTGAGCGCCGCCCAGGCGCGCTTTTCACCGGTGACGTCGAAGTTGAAGGTGTCGGGGGTGTTGCCGGTGTTCTTCACCCGGATCTCGTAGGTGGTGGTGTCGGAGGGCTCCACGCTCGAGTTGATGTTGTTCGCTATGAGCTCCAGATTGTAGATGGCCGTGACCGAGGAGACGACATTGACGCTCTGGTACACGGAGGTGTTGCCCTGCGAGGTGGCCATGACCACCGTGGTGACGTCTTGGACCGCGGCGTCGATGGGCACGGTCACGGTGAGGTTGAAGCTCGAAAACGAGTCGCCGTCTATCGCGACGAACGGGGAGCCGAGGTCCAGCGAGGCCCAGTTCTGGGGGTTCGAGGATATGTTGACGAAGAAGCTGTCCCGGGAGGCGCCGGTGTTCTTGATTATCATGGTGTAGCGGCCGCTCTCGCCGGGCTTGATCTTGCCCGAGGAGGGGGAGGCCACGAGCTGGACGCCGAACGGGTCGACGATGACGATTATCGTGGTGCTGGAGGTCTTGCCGCCAGTGGAGGTGCCCTTGAGGTCGACCTGGTAGGTGCCGTCGGCGGTGTTTCGGGCGACCTCGACCGTGGCGTTGAGGGTGCGGGAGGCGCCGGGGGCAAGGTCGATGCTGTAGGCGTCGAAGTAGACGGTCATCCCCTGGGGGGCGGTGCCGTTGGACAGCGTGATGGTGTCGTTGCCGTTGCCGGTGTTCTTGACCGTGAGGGCGTAGGACACCTTGGCGCCGGGGGACAGGTGCTGGGAGTAGGTCCCGGCCGGGAACACGGTGAGGTTGTGGATCTGGTTGACGCGCACGATGATGGTGTAGTTGGAGCTGGCCGGGGTGTCGTGGACCGTGGCCTTCACCACGATGTTGGAGTCGCCCTTGGGGGCGTTCTGGCCCACGAGCACCGTCAGGTTGATGGTGGTGGTCTGGCCGGCGCCCAGGTCCACCGCCGAGCGGTCCAGGGAGGGCGTCATGTCGGAGGGGAACTGGGGCAGCGTGAGGTCGATGGTGGACTGCCCGTTGCCGGTGTTTTTGACCTGGAGCACGAACTTGGTGGTGCCGCCCGGGTCGGAGGTGTTGATGAACGGGTCGGCCGAGACGTAGGTGCTGTTGATCTTGTTGATGACCGCGGTGACGGTCGTGTTGCGTTTGACGCTGATGTTGCTTTGGGACTGGACATTGATCCGGAGCTGCATGCTGGTGGGGTAGGTGGCGTTGCCGGGGGCGTACACCTGCACGGTCGCCTGGCCGACGGCCTGGGGGTTGAGGGGCCCCACGGAGCTCGTGTGGGTCTCGGTCCAGCCGCCCGCGGCCGACAGGAAGTCCACCGAGGTGATGTCGAAGGTGTCGGCCTTGTTGCCGGTGTTGTTTATGCTGGCCGTGAACGTGGTCGTGGAGTCGGGGTTGATGTACTTGACCGCGTCCGTGGTGCTCAGCGATATGCCCCACACCTGGGTGACGTTGACTATTATCGAGGCGGTCTGGGCCGGCCCCCCGCCCTGGGAGCTAGCGCTTATGGTGTAGGGGTACTGCTTGGCCACGGTGTTGAGCGGGACGTAGGCCGTGACCACCACGGTGCTGTAGGAGAAGGGCTGCAGCGTGGCCGGGTTGGCGCTGTACGAGAGCGTGAGGCCATCCGGCTGCTGGCCGGTGGGGGTCAGGTTGATGTAGTTCAGGCCGTTGCCCTGCGCGACCTGGCTCACGTTGAGCGTGAAGGTGCCGGAGGTGCCCGGGGCGATGTCCTTGTTGAAGGCGCCCTCGACCGAGATGCCGAAGTTGTAGACCTGCGAGACCTTGGTGGTGGTGGTCGCCTGCTTGGTGACGTTGCCCCCGCCGGGGTCGTAGGTGGCGATGACCACTATCGCCTTGCCGACGCTGTCGGCCTCGGCGGAGTTGGGGGCGCCCACGGTCAGGTAGACCGTGACCGTGTTCCCGACGCTCACGGACACCTGGGTCGTGGAGAGCTGGGCGGTCCAGGTGGAGGGCGTGCCCGAGGTGCTCAGGTTCACTATCGCGCTGGCGTCGCCCGTGTTGGAGATGCTGATGTTGTAGGTCACCGACTTTCCGGGGGAAACGGTCTGGGGGTTCTCGTTGGTGACGGCCAGGGCCATCACCGGCCCGGCCGACACGGTCATCGGTATCACGAGAACGCTTGCGATCATCAGGAAGGCCGCCAGGGCCGCGCTCCTCTTCGAAATCCTCGGCTTCATTCCGAACCCTCTGCGACGACAAGCCGGATACCGGTTTTTAAAGGTTGTGGAAATGGCATTTTACCGCCGCAGGAAAAAGTGCCCCATTCATTTAACGATTGTAAAACGGCCCGGCAAGTTTTATATATATTAATCAAATTATATAATATACGATGGAAGCGAAGCTGTTCGCCATCAAGCTGGAGCGCCGCATCAAGGAGGCGATGGACTACATCTCCAGGGAGACGGGCGACACCCTCACCCGCCTCTATTACAGACCTATCCAGGAAACGACTTTCGAGACGCTGGGCAAGATCCTTCTGCGGAAGCTTGCGGGCGTCGAGCTGACCGAGCGCCAGTTCCCGCTGCTCGTGGAGGAGTTCTTCCAGCTCGTGGAGAGGAAGGAGGTCAAGGAGGAGTTCCGGCGCCTCTTCACCGGCGTCCAGTTCGTGGAGAAGGAGTGGCTCCAGTACGAGATGGACATGCGGGAGGTCCATATGTCGGTGGGCAGGACGTACATCGACATGGGCGGCAAGTTCACCCCCGTGAGCCGCCGGCTGGTGAAGGAGATCTTCTTCCAAAACATGCTCCAGATGACCTACCGGCACACCGCGATGGGCATGTTCAAGAGCCTCGACGACGAGTGGCGGCGGAACGCCCACCGCATCGAGCGGTTCCGGGACTGGCTCATCCGCAAGCACGAGGAGCTCTACGGCCACGACATCGTCGAGGTCGAGGAGGTCTACGAGGCCGAGGTGCTCGAGACCCGCGCGAGGAACCTGGGGAAATGACCTATTCCATTATTGAGGGGGCGGCGGGCAGCAGGGGGGCAGCGGGCAGCAGGCAGCAGTGAACGATCACTGATGCCCGCTGCCCCCCTGCTGCCC
>Ga0194113_10001317_pt1 | contig 34060 bp, 31 predicted proteins | sample TA2MahC200mmetaG_FD_146193 | JGI IMG/M metagenome (GOLD analysis project Ga0194113, IMG submission 146193) | Freshwater microbial communities from Lake Tanganyika, Tanzania - TA2015017 Mahale Deep Cast 200m | ecosystem: Environmental > Aquatic > Freshwater > Lake | place: Tanzania: Lake... | reverse complement strand
AGCGAGGTAGAATTTCAGCGTAGAATTGAAGCGGGTGAATTTGCCGAATGGGCGGTATATGGAAATCATCGCTATGGCACGCTAAAAAAAATGGTGGAGGATAGTCTTCAGAGTGGTAATGATATTCTCCTTGAGATAGAAGTTCAGGGTGCAACCCAGCTTCGGAAGTTGTATCCCGATGGTGTTTTTATTTTTATCCTGCCGCCATCTCAAGCATCCCTGGGAGAGAGACTAAGAAAGCGGAAAACGGAATCCGAAGACGATATTCGCCGGCGGCTTTTAATTGCAAAGTCTGAGATTAGCCATATAAATAACTATGATTATATGGTCTTCAACGACGATAATCAGATTGAAAAAGCTGTTGAAAATGTGAAATGCATAATTGCTGCTGCTAAATGTCGCGTTAATGAGTCTGTTTTAACACAAATTAAAAATGAATTTATTTTAACTTGTTTCTGACGAAATTGGGAGGTAAAAAACAAATGTATGATGTAGTATTCCTCGAAGATTTAATGAAGATTGTTGACAACAAATTTATTGCTGCCAATGTAGCAGCGAAACGAGCCAGATGGTTAAATGAGAAGAAAAGATTGCCGACAATTAAAACAGACGCAATCAAAGATACAACTATAGCTTTAGAAGAATTGCTTGCGAATAAATTGGATTACAGACCCACTCAGCGTGAGGAACCCAGAAAAATTGAGGAACTGATACCTATTGCGCTGCCTACATCTGAGGAAGAAGAGCTTGAAGAAGAGCAGGAGTCGTTGTTCGATGAAGAATACATTGATGATAGGGATATATTTTATGAAGATGAAGACACAGAGGAAGGAATTTAAACCAAACTTTTCTTTTAGAAAGAAAAGTTGGTAGTATCCCCCTTGAATGTTGCTAAAAACTGAGGTATAATTAACGGAAGATGGTTTCATCTATAACCACCAAGACACTAAGACACAAAGGAGATAAATAGTATAAGACACAGCGGATTGTCGATTGTTGATTGGCTTTGGATTGTCGATTGGCGATTGCCTTTGGATTGTCGATTGTCATCAATCATCAATCAAAGGATTGTTGATTGAAAAAACCTATAGATGGAACAGGTTTTTCAATCAACAATCAACAATCATCAATCATCAATCAAAGGAGGAGAAGAATGAACTATCTACCGATTTCAGAAAGAGAAGAGGAGATTGCTTCTGCGATTGTAGATGCGGCCTATTCCGTTCACCAAAACCTCGGTCCTGGTTTGGTAGAGCCAATCTATGAAGTATGCTTCTGTCACGAATTAACCAAACGGGGATTTCATTGGCAACGACAAGTGGATATCCCCATTGTCTACGATGGCATCACCTTCGATGAAGGATTGCGACTGGATGTTCTGGTAGAAGACAAAGTCATTTGTGAGTTGAAGTCGGTCGAGGAAATGAAGCCTCTTTTTACCGCTCAACTGTTGAGCCAATTGAAGTTGACTGAAAAACGGCTTGGCTTTTTGATTAACTTCAACGTGCCCACAATCAAAAGTGGCATCAAGCGTTTGGTTTTATAATCTGGGTGTCTTGTCCGATTTCGGACTCCGTAAAACGGATGTGTCTTGGGGGCTGACTGATCATATTTGGACTTTCAAAAGGAAAAGGGCAAGATGGCTCAACGGCTAGATGGCAAAACGGTTAAACGCCTGATTTTCCCTACGACCGTCTTGCCGTCTTGCCGTTTTGCCACTTTGCCATTCACATTATAAACAAAGTATTAGATGGTGAGCAACGAGGAATTTTATAAATATGCTTCTCAAAGGCAAAACCATTATTATCGGTGTTACCAGTAGCGTTGCTATTCATAAAGCCATTGACCTGGTGAGCCAGTTGGTCAAACTTGATACGTCAGTGTATGTAGTGATGACGCAGAATGCGACTAAGCTCGTCGCGCCGCTGCAATTTCGCACAATATCACGGAATCCTGTCTTTTGTGACTTATTTGCTGAGCATCTGAGTTGGAAGCCGGTTCACATTGAATTGGCTGACAGTGCCGATTTGCTCGCTATTGTACCCGCGACGGCAAATATTATCGGCAAATTAGCACACGGGCTTGCCGATGATATGCTCTCGACGATTGCTATTTCGGTGCATTGTCCGATTTTAATAGCGCCTGCTATGAATTGCCACATGTATGCCAACCCCGCGGTACAAGAGAATCTTAAGATTCTAAAATCCCGCGGCATTGCAATTGCAGAGCCTGAATCGGGAATGTTGGCGTGTGGATACGAAGGGAAAGGGCGTTTACAGGATGTCAGCAGGATTATTGAGCAAATGCAAGCGCTTATCACACCAAAGAAGGATTTTGCCGGCAAGCGAGTGTTAGTCACGGCTGGCCCAACCCGTGAGTATATCGACCCAGTTCGGTTTATCAGCAATAAATCCAGTGGCAAAATGGGGTATGCTATCGCCCAAGCCGCACAGTATCGCGGCGCACAAGTGACACTGATTAGCGGTCCGACTCACCTTCAAGCGCCGTATGGAGTAGAATTGATTCCCATCGAGACAGCGATTGAAATGCGTGGCGCAACACTCGCACGCGCTGATGACGCCGATGTCATCATTATGGCAGCGGCGGTCGCAGATTACCGACCCTCTGAATCAAAATCACACAAGATAAAAAAGACTGCTGAAGAATTGACCCTGAAGCTGCAACGCAATCCTGATATTAGCATGGAACTCGGCGCCTTAAAAAAAGCGCAACTCCTCGTTGGTTTCGCCGCGGAAACCGAAGATGAAATTCCCAACGCGCAGGAGAAATTAGTGAAAAAAAATCTGGATTTAATCGTCGTGAACAATGTTCTGCAAGAAGGCGCGGGCTTCGATGTGGACACCAATATCGTAACCTTAATTGACAAAAACGGCGCGGTGGAAAAGCTACCATTGCTCTCTAAGTTTGATGTGGCGAATGTTGTGCTTGATAGGGTTTACAGCATAATTAATGCGTAATGCGTAAAACGTAATGCGTAAATATAAAATTACGTATTACGCATTACGTTTAAATATCACAGGTGATAAAAATGCTTGAGAAACTACAAGAAATAGAAAATAAATATAATGAGTTAGAGAAGGCACTTGCTGACCCGGAAGTGCTTTCAGACCAAAACGCTTATCGAGAATATGCAAAGGAATACTCCGATTTGGCGCCGATAGTTTCCACTTTCCATAAATATAAGAAAATTATAAAAGAGATTGAGGACACTGAAGCTTTACTTGAATCGGAGGGTGATGAATTTGCAGAATTAGCCAGGGATGAATTGGAATTGCTCTATAAACAGAGAGATACTCTGGAAAATCAATTAAAAATCCTGATAATACCTAAAGACCCAAATGATGAGAAAAACGTTATCATGGAGATTCGGAAAGCTGCCGGGGGGGAAGAGGCTGGTCTTTTTGCCGGCGATTTATTTCGCATGTACGGCAGATACGCAGAAAAGCATGGTTGGAAGGTGGATATTTATGATTCACATCCCAGCGACCTCGGTGGGTTTGACAAAATTGTTTTTTCCGTTGAAGGAAAAGGCCCGTATAGTCGCTTGAAATACGAAGGCGGTGTCCACCGCGTTCAGCGAGTGCCTGTTACAGAATCAAGCGGTAGGAAACATACTTCTACAGTCACTGTCGCAGTTTTGCCAGAAGCGGAAGAGATTGAAGTAGAAATTGACCCCGAAGATTTAAGAATCGACTACTATCGCTCTTCAGGGCCAGGTGGCCAGCATGTAAACAAGACCGACTCCGCTGTTCGGATTACCCATATTCCTACTGGCCTGGTTGTTTCCTGCCAGGACGAAAAATCTCAGCATAAAAACAAGGCGAAAGCGATGAAAATTCTTCGCTCACGATTGCTTGAACAGATGACAGCAGAACAAGACGCCGAACGGGCTTCTGCACGCAAATCAATGGTCAAAAGCGGCGAACGTAGCGAAAAAATTCGCACCTATAATTTCTACGAGAGACGAGTAAGCGAACATCGCATCAGTCTTACTCTACATCAATTAGATGCTATCATGGATGGAGATTTAGACCCAATCATTGATGAACTGATTACGGTTGACCAGGCTGAACAATTGAAGGAACTGTAGATTTATCATTACTTTTTATTCCAATTATTTCTTTTGATCAAACTCCAAACTTTTTCTTCCAACTTTTTCTTTCAGAAAGAAAAAGTTGACAAAAAGAAATAAGAGGAATTGAGTTTGATTAAAAAGAAAAGAAGAGGATTTCTTTAATCAAACTTTTCTTTCTTAAAGAAAAGTTTGGTTACCAAAATTGGGGATGATTTAAGATGAACTATAAATCTTTTGCGGAAAGAACAAAAGACAAAACATTTGATGAATTAGTGCATGAGGGTAAACGACGCGCTCATGAATTAATTGAGGACCAAGGTATTGCTGCTCTTGCACTCTATATCGCTGATATCATGTCAAAAAACATAGAGTTATTTCGCAGTCCAACCTATCTTAAAGAGGTTAAACTGATTCTGGTTGACCAGGCTGAACAATTGAAGGAATTATAAGTTGTTGATTCGAAGATATGGTGTGACTTCAAGCAAATTTAATGGGAATTGATAACAAGGGGGAATCACTATGAAGGAATTGCTAAGAGTAGGCCAAGGATTAGGGGTATTTGCTGACTTTAAAAATCCTTTCGACTGTGGACGGAAGGCAGCAAGGCAAGCCATTGAAGATTTAGCAGGCTATTCATTTCCTCCCAAATTAGTTTTTGTATTTGCGTGTAGCACATGCTCGAATCTGGATGAGTTGCTTAACGGAGTACGAGACGAAATAGAAAAAGCTGGTCATGAGAATCTACCAATGGCCGGCTGCACAACCCCTTTTCCTATCACCCATCTCACTGATTTAGGAACAGTGGAAGATGGAGTAGTTGTGAGTATTTTGGCGTCAGATGAAATAGAAGCGCGTGTTGGAGTTGGAGAGAATATCTTTCAGAATGAGAAACAGGCTCTCAAGCAAGCACTGGAAGAATCCAATGTATCAGTAATATCCGCTCCACCGGAAGAAAAATTCATTTTCGCTATATTGCCCGGCTATTATTACTCATCTACCGACTACCCTGAGTTTAGAGACCACGAAATCTTTGAACATTTGTTAAACCTTGTTGGACAACGAGTAACAATATTCGGTGGTTCCGCGAGTAATAGTGGTGATCCTAGCAATGATAATAAGATTCAAGATATTCGCCAATTTGCTCAATATAGGGCGTATCAAAATACGATTGTCCTAGTTAATATGTATATTCGTTTAGCCTATGCTTGTTCTGTAGAACTTGGCTTTCAAACGGAAGGTCAAAGATATCCTTTAACATTAGCTCAAAATGCAGCAAGAAGCAGAATCATCACACATATTGGTGAGCAACCTGCTTTAAAATTCTTGAGACAATTTCAGAAAAAAGGTGAGCCATTATTTCTTCAGATCCTAGGGTCTGAGGTGAAACATAAGCGTATTGAGGTTCCACATGCAGGAAGCAAAGATACTTTACTATTTAAAATGCAGGTAGACAAACGCGATATAGTCAGTATATGCAATGCCCAAGCTGAAGATTTAGAAAATGCCGCCATACATTGTATTGAGCAAATGAATAGTTATATCCGGATTAGCAACCCTGGTGCTTTGTTTGTCGTATCGTGCCGCCGTCGTAGGGCAATTATGGGAGAAGAACAGAGTGAAATCAATGTTTTTCAAAAGCGATTTAGAGGTATTCCAACTATTGGTTTCTATGGGGCGGGTGAGCATTGTCACGCATGGGGTATTGATATAAAGTCCACTAACTGTGCAATCAATGTTTGCTTAATTGATAATGAATTTTCACTTTCAGAACAAAATATTGATAAGCACCGAGCCCTATCTCAAATGGGTATTGGAGTACAGTTGGCTAGCTTTCCACAAGAGGTCGCCGATATTACTTTTGAGACTTTGAGGAAAATAGGCTATGCCGGCGGATTAATTGTTCTAGAGACACCTATTTCATCCATGGAGAGCAATGAATATGGATCGGAGCTTTTTAAATTTACTGTTTTCCCAAATGGTGAACCCTGGGAAAGTCTAAAAGATCAATTGCTGCAAACGATTTCAAGAGAAGATTTAAAATATCTTATACAAAGTAAGATGCCAAATGTCTTGCAAATACCTCTACCAAGAGTTGGTAGTTTATGGCTTAAGGGAAGTGATTTACCAAAAGATTCATCGGAGATTTTTGCACAAACATCGGAGATTTTTGCACAAACAATGGCAATTGCACAAACAGTGGCAGCTGCTTTTCGCCGTTTACATCATGATGAGGAATTGCAAAAGCGTATGGGGAATCTGGTAAATCAACAAGCCGGGGCAACTTTAGATGAACTCCTTACTGAAGGAATTGTGATAGCATCTGAGATAAGTGAGTCGCAAATTGGTTCCATTCGGCTTGTAGATGAGGACATTGGGGCATTATATTACCAAGCTGTCTATCCCCACCATCCTCAACAAGTTAAAGAAAAATATTGGAAAAAGGAAATATTATTGAGAAGTTATCCGTTAAAAGGTGATAGCCTTGGGGCTCAGGTCGTTAGATCTGGAAAACCTTTGATTTACAATAATGTGAAGGACATACCAGGTTATAAGCCTGTCTCCGAAGATGTCACAAAAGCACTTCATGTTCCAATATCAATAGGTAAAAGAACAATAGGAGTTCTTACTGTCAATCGTGAAGAAAAAGGAAAGCAAAAAGCGGAAGATTATGACATCGCAGATCAAAATCGTTTGATGAATATTGCCCGGCAATTGGGTTCTGCAATTTTGTACAAGAAGGCAGCATCAAAGGCTGAAACCGTTCATGGTATTCTTGCGTCTTTTTTAAGTGTCACTCCATCGTCAAGTACAGTTTCATTAGGTGATGTAGAAAATATCTGGGCACAACAAATAATGAAAGCCTTAAATAGCGAAGCCTGTGCAATATTCTTGGTAGATTCTAATGCTCCACGGTATTTGATGCTTGTAGGGCACACCGAAAATGAAGTTAAGAAAGAAATTGGGAAACGCTTCAACCAAGTAGGGCAAGGACTCACTGGCCGTGTCGCGCAATCAAAGAAACCCATTCGCTTGAATCGTCTCGACTCGAAAGAAGAATTAGTGGCACGATATGGTTCTGAAGGATCTGCAAGGAAAAATATACTTAAAGATTTACCTGATTCATCCTACGGAGATAAACCCTGGATAGCCGTTCCTATCATTTTTGGAGATCGTCTATTGGGTGTTATTCGATGCCTTGGGAAACAACAGATCGAACATTTCTCACAGGATGATGAAGATTTATTGAAGTCTATTTCGGATGCGATTGCTCTTAGTGTAATGCATCTCTGGAATATCAAGGAAATAATAAGGCGTGAGGAATGGCAATTGAGTTTCGTAAATTTGGCGACTCATCAACTACGCGGTCCTATCAGTGATTTGGCGGCTGCTATCGAGTTACATGATACAGAACTACGTAATATAGGTGGTAAAAATTCGCCCTTAATCCCCAGTATTGATCGCATTCCTAAGCTAAAGAAATTAATTGAAGGTTTATTAAATTATGCGCGTGTAGAGGGAGATTTAGATCGTTTAAAAGGAAGACGAGCAAACATTTCATCCGTAGTTCGCCGAGAAGTTATGGATTTACAAGAAATATCTGTTAAGAACAATATCTACATTTCGGTTCATGATTTGGCAGAAAATCTTGAAGTACATGGAGATTCAGAACTTTTGCGACAATGCTTCAATAATATTTTGACCAATGCAATCCGTTTTTCTCCTAAAGGAAAATTGCTGTTTAGCATGAAGTTGGAGTGCCAAAAAGATTTGGACAAAGGTGTTATTTCGGAAGATTGCCGCCATGAATTTAAAAATAATAAAATTCTACTTTCACCAAATCCCACCATCTCCAATAAATACAACGGATGGTTGATAACTGATAAGAATAATATGTACATGGTCAGAAAGGAAGAGAATAAGTTGAATATATACGGAGTGACGAAAATCAATGTATCTATCATGAAAGTTGAAGCCATCGAAGACCCTGAGGGATATATTGTCGATAAAGTAGATAACACCAATGGATATATGGACTATACTTCTGCTGTCGTTATTTCTTCTACAAATGAAGGGCCTGCCATTCCTAAAGAATCGCAATCTAAGATCTTTGATTTATTTGTCTCCATTGGGACTGATGAGGTAAGTACTAGCACAGGATTCGGATTGCCGATTGCCCAAAAAATCGCGCGTAGTTATGGTGGGAATATAACAGTGGTCTCACCTGTCAAAGATGACAGAGGCGCGACATTCAATATTTTTCTACCAATCGCTTAGATAAGGAGGAGCAGTATGTCAAAAGTGCTTTTGATTGATGATGAAGAAATAGCTTATTTGTTTATAAACCGTTACATAGAGTTATTAGATACGTCCTGCGTCACACTGGAATGGGCGAATACACCTGAAAAAGGATTAGAATATACTCAAAACTGTGCCTGGGATTTGATATTAATAGATCTTTTGTTTGGATTGGAATTCAAAGGACCGGCTTTGATTGCAGATATTAAAAACATCGTCAGTGAACAAAAAACAGAGCAAAAGACACAAATCGTAGCTATTACACAACTTAGCCTGACGAATGCTCAAAAACAGGAGTGCATCAATGCAGGCGCTAAAGAAATCGTAACGAAATGGCCAAGTAAAATGGAAATGCAAACTCTATTAAAAGGTTGGTTGAATCTTGACGAGCCACACCCATCGCAACCATTCTTGCTGGGATCCATTAGATTACAATTAAAATTATTTAGATTGCAATACCAACCGTTACATGTATGATAAGAAGGTGGCCAAAATGGAATATTCAGCATTAAAACCATTAGAAAATCTCTCCTATCCGCAAACATCTCGATTACTTCGCAACCTTTGGGGTGAAGGTTATGAAATACGTATCAGCAGGGAACGATTGCTGAGTGATGAAGGTAAGGAATGGACGCTATTATTTCATTCGCCGGATGGATATTTTTTCTATGTACGTTCTAAAGAACATCTGTGCATAGAGGATAATGTGAAGCAAATACTAAAGGAACTAGCGATAAGCGAGGAGCGTATCGCTACGTTAGCAGATGTCTGCATCAACTTTAATGATGGGCTATTGAGCATCAGCAATATGACAAAATGGAATGGTACTGCCCATGAACAACACTTTTCTTTTAAGAAGTTGCTTGATGAAACTCTTAAAAGTGTTGCAGATATTTGCTCTGTTAAAGATGGATATGCTGAGATTCGCTCTGCTAAATTTGGACCTATCTTCTCTGAGCATGGAAATATCACTAAAGCGAAAAACTGCAAAGAGAATTTTTGGAAGAGCGCGGAAGAAATTTCTAGGGAAAATAAGTTTGTACTCCATGTCACTTGTTTTGAATGTAAGAAAAAATTGCATTGTGAGGTGGGAAATCAATATGATAGTGTCATCATGTTTCCACTCGTGTCTTCTAGTAGTTTCCCTATAGGTTATATATCTCTTTTCCTTAAGCCTGAAGAGAAGAATATTAAAGCAGAGTCAATCCGCATTGTAGAAATCATTTGTCGGATTATTACAGGAATGATTTACAGCAGGCTCTATGAAGATAACCTCCGAAGCGAAGCTGAAGAAATGGTTAATGTGGCAAGAAGTTTCTCCCATGAGACGGGACGATTCCTTACTATGATAAAGCGTTGGATTGAATTGTGGCCGGAAAGCGAAAAACCTAAAGGTAAACGGATGATGTTGTATTTAGAGCAAAAACATGATAATCGTCTGATGCTGCTCAAACTAATTCGTGGTTTTATAAGGAAAGATGACGTTCAAAAAGGGTTGTCGCGGTTAAAGGTTCCAGTCGTAAATTGGATCATACATTCTGTTGTAGATTCATATTCCGTCATTGCTGAAACAGAAGGCAGGAAGATTCATTTTAATCCGAGCACAGAATTGACAGAACCATCATCTGCTGATGTCAATTATTGTGCTGGATTGATTGAGCTTGTTGTTACAAATTTGGTATTAAATGCGGTTGAGTATGCCAAAAAGGAAGTAACAATAACTTTCAAAACCGCGCTTTTGGAAACTAAGAACTTACAATTTATAATTATTGTCGAAGATGATGGACCAGGATTAGACCCTGAAACTCGTGACCGAATATTCACCAGGAATAATGACACAGCAAAAGACACTATGGCGAAAGAGGATCAAGGATTAGGGTTGCCACTTTCATTGATGGTAGCGCGCCGATACTTAGATGGGGATATAGTCTATGAAGAAAATATTCCAGGTGCGCGGTTTGTTTTCAAATTCCCATTAGAATCTGAAAAATTGGAGAAATAACTATGAGTAAGTTTGTTTGGTTTATTGATAATGATTTAGAAGATTATAAATATATCGCTCCTGATATAGAAGTGATGATTGGCAGGAATCTTGAGCGATATACAAGCTTAGAGAGCGCAAAGATATATTTAGCAGATAATATTCCAGACCTAATAATATTAGATTGGCTATGGGGTGAAAAAACTGCTTCTAGTTTCTTACAGTGGTTGCGCACCCAACCCAAATTAGCTCATACTCCCGTGCTTGTTTACACTAATGGTCGTATTGGTGACGTGGGATTTCCTGCTTACGCGATGGGAGCTAATGTATGCGCTGAGAAAAGATGGGATAAACAGGTAATTCTTGCTATTATTAAAAACCTTCTGATTGGTCCATCGATAGCCTTCCAAGAAAACCCAGTGATTCTACATCTTTCTGATATCCAATGGGGAGCAGATCTAGAATCCTCAAACCTAGATAGAGCAGATGGCATTTGGAGGCCACTGGAAAATGACATTATGAAAGGCTATACACGTGATGGAATTCCAATGCCTAACTGCGTCGTTATCTCTGGGGATTTGACCAATAAGGGAGAGTTCAAGAGATATAAGGAGGTCGAGGAATTTCTCGACCGACTGTGTGCACAATTGAATATTCCTCGTGCTCGTGTTGCTATGGTGCCTGGCAATCATGATTTCGACTATAATATATCAAAATTTGGTCGTCTTTCAAGTCCCAGTAACTTCCGTTCAAGGGATAGCAATCCTAATGATTATTATCACTATCGATTTGTGCCGTTTGCGCAATTTTTCAATCATTTCTATGGTGGTGCATATTGGTATACTCTTGAACCTGAAAAGATGTATACTATATATGATTGGATGCAGGAACTTGGTCTAATCATAGTTGGATTTAACTCCTGTGAAGAAACAGACCACAAGAATCCTAAGCATGCATGCATTAGCACAAATACACTGACAAACGCTTTTTTTGATGTAAACGAGCGATATCAGGACTATCTTCAAATTAAGGATATGTATGTTAAACTAAGAGAATATCAAAACTCCTTACCCATGCTACAGAAGAAAATTTTCAAAATCGCAGTTTGGCATTATGCACTTCTAAATCGGGATGAACCCACTCCAATCTACCATAGAACCATCATCGAAAGATTAAATGAGGAAGACTTCAGTCTTTATATGCATGGTGATATCCATGAAGATTACTCATCCATTTTTGGCCGACCATATGCAGTGGGTGCAGGCTCGCTCAATGCACCACCAGAAGATCGTCCGCCCAATTGGTCGCGTCAGTATAAAGTGTTAGCTTTTGATTTGACAACAAGAAAGGTAACTATTTATGGTCGTATACTTCTAGGAAACCAATGGGTCGGTGGTGGATTACCAGATGGTAAGTCTAGCATAGAGTATAATTTGGCATAAAAAAATAATATGAGTAGGAGGTTGTGGTCATTCTATTTCAAATCTTAGCAGTTGATAAAGAATACTGTCTTGGCCACTTCACGATGGAACATTCAAAAAAAGATTATCTTTTGCTTGATAAAAAGTATTCCTGGCATCCTTTATTTCAACATAGTCTGCTGGAGACACAAGAACTAATGTTGATAACAGAGGCTCATGGTACTACGGTTGTAGACTCTGAGGGCAATGAATATTTGGATGCCTTTTCGGGGCTGTGGAATGTCAATATCGGCTACAGCCGTCACGAAGTTGCCCAGGCTGTCTACGAGCAGATGAAGCAGTTGTCTTACTATCCGCAAACCCAGGTTACTATCCCGCCAGTATTGTTAGCTGAACAACTCATTTCACTTCTCAAAAGCTCGCCTTCCAGCAAATCGGAAAATGACCTTAACCGTGTCGTTTTTGTCAATAGCGGTTCAGAAGCCAATGAAACAGCTTTGAAGATGGTTCGGCAATATGGCCTACAAAAATACCAGGGGCAGAATCGCTATAAGGTTATTTCATTGTATCGCGGATATCACGGTTTTACGTATGGCGCAATATCAGCGTCTGGCCAAACTCCCAGACGCCGGAAATTTGAACCGCTCCTGCCCGGCTTTTGCCATGTCCATCCGCCTTACTGTTACCGATGCGCATACAGTTTATCTTATCCTGAATGCGATATAGCGTGCGCGAACGTGATTGAGCGCACGATTCAAGCTGAAGGCACTGATACTGTCATCGCCGTGATGGTGGAACCCATCATCGGTGGCGGCGGCGTTATTGTGCCGCCGGATGAATATCTGCCGAAACTGCGCGACATCTGTGACCGATATGAAATATTGCTCATCTTAGATGAAGTCATCACGGGTTTTGGACGGACCGGTACATTGTTCGCTCATCAGAGATGTTCACTTCGTTCACCGACGCCTTCGGCTTACGGTTCGCTGCGCTCACCAACGCCTTCGGCTTATGGGAATGTTCAACCAGATATCATCACTCTCGCCAAAGGTATATCCAGCGGCTATCTGCCTTTGGGCGCGTGTGTCGCTAAAGAACATATTTTCGAGGCATTTACAGGAAAACCTGAAGATAGACTGGAATTTGCACAGGTAAGCACTTACGGCGGCCATCCTGTATGCTGCGCGGCTGGGCTTGCCAACTTGAAGATTATGTTGGAAGAAAAAATGTGTGAGAATGCAGAGCAAGTTGGTAATTATTTAATGAGCCAACTCAAAGAATTAATTCGTTTGCCTATCGTGGGAGATATAAGGGGTAAAGGGCTAATTATTGCTATTGAACTTGTCGAAGGCGATAAAGTCCCACTTTCTACGGCAAAAACGAAACGAGTACAACAATTAATGAAAGAACATGGTATTTTGGTGGGGCGCGTCAGCTATGCCGCAGACGGGGACGAAAACATTCTTTATCTTGCTCCGCCGTTGATATTGACTAAGGCGGAAGCAGACAAAATTGTTGCTGCTCTTAACGATTCTTTGGATAGGGTCTAATACTGATTTTAGCTTGCAATTTCGTTTTGCGTTCACCCCGTGAGATAATAGCAAGAAACGGATATTTCTAACTAACGCTTATCTCACGAGGGTAAAACGTGTTGCGTGACCTTTCGTGGCCTTTGTTTCGTGTTTTGTTATGTACCACGCAATACGCAATACGTCCCGCAAACTTTAAGGATTTTATGAGAAAAAGCAAACCTAAACCAGTATAAATATAGACGTCAAAAACAACAGTAGTTTTCACCTTCTTTTTCTGAATATCTGAGAGGTAAAAAGCTATGGGAAAAATAACATTAACACCGGTATCAAGGATGTTAACCCCAGGCAGTCATACTTCCTTCAAAGTACATATTGAAGGCACTGATATTTCAACCGTTCATGTGATTCCATGCCAGGAAACAGCAGGGTACAAAATGCAATGGGAAAATGGAAATATGGAAACACCTGTTAACAGCAGTGATTTAATACTTACAATTGATTTGCCTCATAATGCCAAAATGGCTTGACTTGATTTCCCCATAGAGGCGCGGAGCGCTTCAGGAAAAATCATTGCCAGTGACCACGTTGAGATAATTACGGCAGGCAGTTGGATGATTCCTACTTTTATAGCGTCATTCATTTTTGGCATTGCCATTATAGTAGCTTCAAGTGCTATACTAAGTTCAGGCTGGCTTAAGACTCCTCTAATTATTCTTGGCATAGTAATAGCTATTATTGGTATAGGCTCTATGATAATAACTATATGGGGGAAATATATAGGTTTCTCAAGACATTTCACGCCATAGACGAATAAAGTTCATGGAAGGTAGGAGAATGGAAGGATGGAAGGAAAGGGGGGAAATCGAATATGTCATTCTAAAATACATATACTTCGTCAATTTTTTACTATTGCTCTCATTTTCAGCGCATTGAGTTGCGGTAATAAAAAAGACCAGATAAAAATTGGCGTAAGTATAGATGCAACAACATTTCCCGTATATACTTTAATGAAACAGGCGCTGATGGAAAACTCAGAGAAGTATGGCGTCAAAATCCTGTGGAATGATGTTCAATCTGGTGATAGGTCGTTGATTCCCATTGCCAGAGAATTAGCAAGCGTAAAAAAAATGTTAAAAGCAGGCATAAAAGTCCTGATTATCAAGCCTGTAAGTTTTAAAATATATCCAATCCTCAGAGAAACCCGCCGTTTTAAAGTTCCTGTAATATCGTTAGATACACTTCCAACGGATGTGCCTGTTACTGGACACATCAAAGTTAATGAGATAGATTTAGGCAGAAAGGCGGCAGAGAATGCGATAGAAATCCTGAAGTTATGGTATCCGTTAAAGAAACCGACTGAGAGATGGAATGTCATCGTCCTGGAAGGCGCTGTTGGTGTTGAAAAACTTCGTAGAATCGTCCTTGGCATTTATGAAGCGCTTGACCAGTATCAACAAGAAATTCAAGTCGTTTCCAGTCCACAAGTATCCGGTGCGGATGCTGCTTTCGATACCGTGAGTAAAACTATAGGAAAATATGCCGGGAATATTCAGGCTATTATCGCATCTGACAGTGAACTCGCAATCGGTGCGATACAAGCTGTGAACATCAGTAATTTGCTTTATAACCCTGGATGGAATACAGACCCGGAAAAAAGAAAAGGATTTGCTTATGTTGAGAAGAAGGGAATAGTAACGGCAGGAGTGGGAGCGGGTAAAGAAGCCTGTAGATTGATTTTCAAAGGCGAACACGTTATCGAAATTGATGAAAGGCCATATCAAAGAGCGCTCACCGCGTTAGAAACTGCGCTTGATGTCCTGGAGAAAAAGCGATTTCCATCTGATGGTCTCGTTTCTATTGGTCTTGGGAAAGTCGCTGTCAAATATAGTCCCATCCGTGTTGTGACTAAGGATAATATTCGGGAAATGGAGCAGATGTGGGCTGATATTTTTCGCTGATTTTTTACTGACCTAAAAAATACTTTATTACATTAGCTTTGGCAATTGATACTTGAAAACGTCAATCTTAGCAAATTCAAAAATGAAAAAAATAGATTTTGAACAACACAATACAGAAGTAAAAGAAGTTTGGGATGCTTATCATCGGCGCGAACCTATTAGGGTTCCGATTATTTTCGGCATCAACCCGCGATATACGATGTTCGGGCATGAGGCAAATCCGCGGGGCCTCGAATTTGAGGAATATTCCAATAACCCGCAAATCATGATGGAACGGCAGTTGGAGCATCAGGATTGGGTGCGACATAACGTGCCTCAAGATGCGGAGATGGGATTGCCCCAAAATGGGTGGAATGTGTACGTCGATTTTCAAAATTACTACGAATCGGCGTGGTTTGGCTGTGAGATGCGATATTATCCAGGGCAGGTACCGGATGTTGCGCCGCTGCTCAAGGATGATGACAAAAAACGGCTGCTTTTTGACCGCGGCATTCCTGACCCATTCACCGGCGGCGCTATGAAGAAAAATTGGGAGTTTTACGATTATTTTAAAAAGAAACAGGAGGAAGGCTACACCTGGAAGGGATTGCCTATTGCCAGTGTAGGGTTGACAGGCACTGGTACCGATGGGCCAGTGAGTATTGCTTGCAATCTGCGCGGGGCGACGGAGTTTATGACCGACCTGTTAGCGGATACCGAATACGCCCTGCAACTTCTTGATTATATAACTGAAGCCACAATTATTCGCATCAAAGCCTATCGCCAGAAACTCGGTCAGCCGTTGAAAACTCCCGGGTGGGGTTTTGCGGATGATTCTATCCAACTGATTTCCACCAAAATGTACCAAGAATACATTTTGCCATTCCACCAACGCCTTATCGACGAATTTTCCGAAGGCGGCCCGAATTCTATTCACCTTTGCGGAGATGCCACACATCATTTCCGCTTTCTTCGCGATACGTTTAATATCCAGAGTTTCGACACAGGCTTTCCGGTTGACTTTTCTTCGCTACGAAAACAGCTTGGCGCCGATGTCCAGATATATGGCGGTCCGTCAATTATGATTCTGCAAACAGCATCTCCCCATGAAGTGCGCGCTGAAGTGAAGCGAATTCTGACTTCCGGTGTCATGGAGGGCGGACGATTTGTATTGCGGGAAGGCAATAATCTCCCACCAGGTGTGCCAATAGAAAATCTTTGGGCAATGTATGAAGCGGGGAAGGAATATGGGCGGTATGACGTGAAACGTGAAGCGTAAAACGTGAAACGTGATAAGTGATGAGTGATATATTGCTTAATCACTCATCACTCTTCAAAGCTATTCCTAAGTGAAAAAGTCGTATTACCGATTATAGTAAAGCCTATATTTTTCCAACGCTTGACATATAGCCGCAATATTTTCGAGTGGTACATCTGGCTCGCATTCTGCGGTCAACATCAGTCCGCCTTCTTTGGCACCCAACTTCACCACAGCCTCTCTTACGTGTTCATCTATCTCCTCTGGCGTGCAGAATGGGAACAACTGCCGGTCGAGGTCGAGATTGACAGCGACTTTTCCTTTACCATAAGCCTTTGGCGTTGGTGAGGCTTCCGAACAGGTTTTCACTAAGCCATCCAACGTATTGGCGCGAATCTGTGGGTTTATGACGGTAACTCCACATTCTACAAGGTCACCGATTATCTCTAAAATATGCCCGTCAGAATGTAGATACACATGCGCGCCGGTATCTCGGCATGCTCCAAAAATCTTTTTGTAACAAGGTTTCAGATACTTTCTGAAGTGTTCTGGGCTCATCGGCAAACTGGTTTGATTTCCAAGGTCATCCCCGAAATGGACAATCTTCGGTTTGTTTGCTAATACCTTTTTCACTTCCGACATGTTATAATTGAGCACCATATCGATGAGTTTATGAAGTTCGGGAGGGTCTTCAGCGAAATCTATCATCAGGTTTTCAAATCCGCGCAGGAAATACAGACGCATATACATAAAACCGTGCGGCAGTCCGCCCGAAGTCGGAGGCACAAAAGTGTCGAGCTTTGACCAGTCCGAAAGCGGATGTTCTACAACGAGAGCATCAAGTCCGCCGCTTATGTTCTGCCATACGCATCCCCAGTTATCGGTATGTGTTCCTTCCTTGTATGTGCCTCCGAAATCGCCGTATTCTCGGTTGGGATTCTTACGTTGTTCGCCAAAGATGAGCGGATGCCTTATTACTAAATCTTCCAGGTCTTCCCTGTATTTGTTCCAGGTTGCCGGCATAAGGCCAACACTGCAAATAATCCATTCTGGATATCGAAATTCAATAGTGCGAAAATAGTTTTCTTCGTGAGTTATCATTGATTCCTCCAGTTTAGAAACCAGGTTTTTCCGAAAAACTTGCTTTCTATATATCACATAACTTTTGTTTTGGCAAGTGAAATTTACTTATTTTGAGCAACTTCTAAAAAGATTGTAAACTTTTTGGGTGAGTGATTGGTGAAATGAAACGTGATGAGTGATGAGTGAATAGGTATTACTTATCACTCATCACTTATCACTCATCACTCGTCACTTAAAAACGCAAAATATTTTTGGGAAGTTACTTATCAATAGGAGGTTAAAAATCATAAACAATGCAAAGACAAGTCTATCTCAACGGAAAATTTGTACCTGAGAGCGAAGCGAAAATTTCCATTTTTGACTCAGCATTGATGTTTGGGGACATGGTGTTTGAAGTAACACGTACTTTCCAACACGTTCCGTTCCTGTTGCATGAGCACTTACAGCGGCTATACCTCGGTCTTAAAATACTTGAGATTGATTGCGGGATGACAATTGATGAAATGGAACACATCACCCTCGAAACAGTGAAACGCAATAGCGATTGTATTCCACCCGAAATCGATTTTCAGATTACGCACAATGTATCACGCGGGCCATTAAAATTTTATAGTTCACTGTTCCCTGAAGGCGTACGGCCAACAGTTTCTATAAATTGTTGGCCGTTAACGTTTCATCTTGCAGGCATGGCATCATTCTATCATAGTGGCGTCCACTGCTTCGTCGCGCGTCAACGCAATGTTCCCAGTCAGTACATTGACCCGAAAATTAAAAACCGCAGTCGGGTGCATTATCAAGTAGCCAACCTGGAAGCCGCTCGAGTTGGCCCGGATGCTTTTGCGGTTCTTCTCGACGAACATGGCTATTTGACTGAAGGAACAGGTTCCAACATATTCATCGTGAAATCGGGATGCCTGATGACTTCCAAGCCACATAATATCTTGCGCGGAGTAAGCAGATATTATATCATAGATTTGGCGAGAAAGCTTGACATTTCTTGTTTGGAATGTGACATAGAGCCGTATGATATGGCGGGCGCAGATGAGGCTTTTCTAACCAGCACTCCCTTCTGCATGCTGCCCATAACTCGCTTTGAACATAAACCGATTGGAGATGGTCGAGTTGGGCAGGTAACAAAGAAGATTCTGGATACATGGAGCACTGAGGTCGGGGTTGATATTGTACAACAGGCAGAATATTGCGCAAGTCAATTAAGCAATTTACGGTAAAATATGTAGGGCAAAACGGCTAAACGGCAAGAAGGCAAAACGGATAAATGGCTATTACACGTCGGCAAGAGGGCTAAACGGCTAAAGGGTTAAAAGCCGTCTTGCCTCCCTGCCACCTTGCCATCTTGCCGTCTTGCCAATTTGCCACTTTGTCAACTAATTTTTGAGCAAATGTGAAACATGCCGAGATTGTCTTGTCCAAAACATAATCGACTATGTTTTGGACAAAAAGATTTTGAAAAGGAGTTAAGATTATGTCACCGGAAAAGAAAGTATTGAGTGAATTAGTTCAGGATGCTGTCAACACACATTCCAGTCCGTCGGAACTAAAGATTACCGACATGCGCATGGCAGTCGTCTGCAGCAACTATGATTACCCCATCATTCGTATTGATACGAACCAGGGAGTCTATGGCATCGGCGAAGTTCGAGATGCGGGGCACAAGGAGAATGCGCTGCAATTCAAAAGCATGCTCCTGGGACAAAATCCCTGTAACGTTGATATGATATTTCGCGCTATCAAACACTTTGGCAATTGGGGACGAGAAGGAGGCGGCGTTTCTGGAATTGAGATAGCCTTGTGGGATATTATAGGCAAAGTCTATGGTGTGCCTTGTTATCAATTCTTAGGAGGGAAGTACCGCGATAGAATCCGTCTTTACGCTGATACCCCTGCGCCTGCGGAACGAACGCCTGAAGGTTATGCCGAACGCGTGCTTGAGCGCAAGAAAATGGGATTGACCTTCATTAAGTTCGACGTCGGCATTCACGTTCTCAGAGGGTACGTTGAAGGCGGTGTGGTAGGGACGCCGACCAGGTACGAATACGGGCTTGGCCGCCAATGGGCCGCACGCGGCACTGCGGTTGGCACTCAATTGACTGACAAAGGCATCGCACGTTTTGTGGAGATTGTGTCGGCGGTACGTGAAGCGGTGGGTTGGGACATTCCACTGGCTGTTGACCACTTTGGTCCTCTCACCGTCAAGGATGGTATTCGTCTTGGCCATGCGCTGGAACCGTACGGCCTAGCCTGGATGGAAGATATTATTCCCTGGCAGGATGTCGAAGGTAACCTCCAGGTCACTCGCGCCATCAATGTGCCAACGTTGAACGGCGAAGACATCTATCTGTGGGACGGCTGGCGGGAGATGATTGAAAAGCGCGCCATCGACATTATCCAGCCCGACCTGCTCACGGCGGGCGGCATGTTGGAAACCAAAAAAATCGCCGATTATGCTGAACGTTATGGATTGCCCACAGTGCTTCATTTTGCCGGTTCGCCTATCGCTTTTATGGCCAATCTACACTGCGCGGCAGTTGTTCCAAGCTTTATCGCCCTTGAGAACCACGCTCTCGACTTGCCTTTCTGGAAGGATTTGGTGACCGGCCTGCCGGAGAACTTAATAGAGGATGGCTATGTACGCGTGCCGGAAAAGCCGGGGTTGGGTGTTGACCTAAATTTAGAGGGGATTGAGAAAAACCTGCGTTTCTCTGGTCTTTTTGAACCAACCGATGAATGGAATACCCCCAAACTTGGATTCTGGCAGCCTGATAGGCGTTGGGATAAATAATAATATGATTGAAGAATGATTATTGAAGATTGAAGATAATTACTTACAATCTTCAATCTTCATTCTTCAATATTCAATACAATGGAGGTTATTCATGAAAATCAGTGCTGTAAAACCGTATCCACTTGCTGGTGGCATGTACGTTAAAGTTGAGACCGATGAGGGCATCTATGGTATCGGCGAGGCGGGTATCAGAGGTCATTCCATGGCTATTGCTGCTATGGTGAATCATTTAGCTTTGAGAATCATAGATGAAGACCCGATGCGGACGGAACATCTATGGCAGAAGATGTTCCGTGGTGGATTTTTCCCCGGCGGAAAAGTTCTCTGTTCCGCTATCAGCGCGATTGACATTGCGTTGTGGGATATCAAGGCTAAAGCATTTAACGTGCCGCTTTACCAACTGCTCGGCGGCGCAGTGCGCGAAAAAGCAGTATGTTATCCGCATATCGGCGGCGCAACCATAGAACAACTAATCGAAAGTGCGCAACGAACAGTTGAGGCGGGCTGGAAATTTGTGCGTTTCAGTGTGCCTTCCGAGGGCAATATCCTTGAACCATCGCGCGCTGTTCGGACGACGATTAAACAATTCGAGGCTCTACGAAACGCTGTTGGAGATGACATCGAAATCTGTTTAGATATTCACACGCGGCTTGACCCTATGGACTCAGTAACGCTGTGCAGAGCAGTAGAACAATATCAGCCGTACTTTCTTGAAGACCCATTGCGGTCGGAAAATCCTGATTCTTTCCGCCAGTTCCGCCAGCATGTCGGCGCGCCTTTAGCTATGGGAGAACAGTTCGCCAGTAAATGGGAATTTCGCCAGCTTATTGAGGAAGAGCTGATGAACTATGCCCGTATCGACCTCTGCATTGTGGGAGGTATTACGGAAGCGTTAAAAATTGCCGGATGGTGTGAAACGCACTATATCAACCTTGCGCCTCACAACCCACTGGGACCTGTCAGCACAGCCGCCTGTCTGCATCTTGATATTGCATCCAGCAACTTTGGCGTGCAGGAACTCCCGCGTATTCCCGGCACGGCAATGACTGATGTGTTCCCCGTTCAAGTCGAATGGCAAGATGGTTATCTGTTGCTACCTCAACGGCCCGGGCTCGGCGTCGAATTTGACGAAAAAGCCGCTGAAAAATATCCTTTCCGCGAATCCGGCGAAGCCCGACTACTTTGGCGATTAGATGGGGCGTTGACTAATTGGTAACCAAACTTTTCTTTCTGAAAGAAAAGTTTGAACAAAAGAAATAATGGGAAAAAAGTAAAACGTGAAACGTGAATTTTTCTTCACGCTTCACGTTTCACTAAGTACCTAATCAGCGTCGTCTGATAATCAGCGGCTATATTTACCAAAGTCAAGCTAATCCTGCCCCAAAATCCGTTTAGCCGGTTCATTTTCCGCGTCTATCTCCAACACCCACTGAGCAACTTCTTTAGCATTCTGCTGCTGTTCTTCATTTTTAAAAGCCTCGGCTAATTTCAAGCAAGTCGATACTAATACCTGTTTTACGTCACATTCTCTATGATTTAGGTCTAAAGCTTCGCGCAATTTAGCTTTAGCGGATATCTCTTCTTTTCTGCTCAATAATCCTATGGCTAAACTGCATTTAGCTAACGCTAAATTATCTCTGATTTCCGACGAATTATTTTTTTTAAGCTGTTCGTTAAGGGTAGATTCGATATACTTTAGATTTTGATACGCCATTTCGTCATTCGGTTTTTGCAATAATACTTTATCAAATTGAGCGATAGCGTTCGGAAAACGGTTCAGTTGCATATACGAGTAGCCCATGATGTTGTCAATATCTACGCTTCTAAATTCCACCGGTATTTTTTCAAGTTCTCCGATAGCGTCGCTATAATTGCGCGTATGATAATAGCTATAGCCGAGAAGCAAATGCGTATTGACATTATCAGGTTCTATTTCCAAAGCATGTTGTAACTGCACAATAGCATCCTGGTAACGGCGTTGTTTGTCTAAACTTTGAGCATATTGTTGATAGGTTGCGACAAGATTTGATTGTGCTTCTGTATATTCAGGGTCGAGCTCAAGGGTTGTTCTGAAGGATTTAATTGCCTCCGGGTAGTTGCCGAGTTGGAAGTATGCGCCGCCAATATTGCTATGAATTTCTTTCTGATTAGAATTATATGTTAACGATTGATGCCACTGTTCGATAGCGCCATGGTAATTTTTCTCATTGAAAAGCTGCGCGGCAAGTCCGGAGTGTGCGCTTGCAAGGTTATTTTTGAACTGCTTCTCTTCGGGCATTAATTCATAAGCTTTTTTATAATTTGCAATTGCATTAAGCCACCTGCCGTCGTTCTGAAGCTGGACGCCTAAGTTATTGTAACATCTGGCAAGGTTGTTTTGCGCTTCCGTGTTGCCTGGATTGAATTGATAGGCTTTGTTGTATTGTTCAATTGCGTTTCTATAATTATTTTTCCGGCTATAAGCCTCGCCAAGCAAGGTATAGAGCATGGAATCATTGGAGACAAGCTTAAGAGCCTGCTTATAAACCGAAATAGCGGCATCATAATCTTGCTTTTCCAGAGCTTTGAGGCCCTGTTCTCTATACAAATTATAGAGGTTATTTTTCGCCATCGGGTAACGCGGGTCAATTTGCAATGCTTTTTCGAAATATCTAAGAGCTTGTTCCACTTGTCCTTGTTTGTAGTAGAGCACGCCAGCCGCATTATAGTTTTCTACAGATGGGTTGGTTTCCAGCAGCTTATCATATTGTTGCAGCGCATGTTCTTGCCGTCCGCTTCGCAAGTAAGCATGGACTAACTTGTTTCCTGCTTCTTTGTTAAACAGGTCTAATTCCAGGCAGTATATGAAGGTATCAATTGCCGCATCGTAATCGCCTTTATCTAAGTAAACTGAACCCAGTAGATATTGAAGCCGCGCGCTTTTAGGATTTTTTTCAATCTTTGATTTTAATACAGCTATTGCTTGTTCATGTTGTGAGTAATTTTGTTCTAATTCATATACTTTCATGAGCGTATTTATATCGCGCGCGGTTGGATGTTGGGCTGTTGGTTCAAAATACATTACATCTTCTGTGTTCTCGCTATGTCCCCACAGTCCAATAGCATGCCCAAATTCATGTAGGCAGATAGTTCGCATCTGCTCATGAGTAAGTAACTGATTTGAGCCCTTACTACGAAGAAAAAGCGTCATTTCCACCCGAAAAGAGGTATCCGATTGCCGTATGATAGCAGTTTCACCTAATGTGTCATCAGAACCATGTTCCTCTAAGCTTCGCTGCGACCATATAACTCTGATATTTGCTTTGGTTCTATCTTTCGTCAGGTCAAATTTTATCTTTCCTTTTGAGGCTATTTCCCATTCATTTAAAGTGTACTTCAAGTCATCTAAAAACGGCCCGCCCCATTCGGGAGATTCAAGGGCTGGCTCTGCATAGACTAATATCGGCGTTTCTGAAAACCGGGTGATTCTGCCTTCAGAATATACTGTAATGCAGTCGAAATAATCATCCGTTTGAGCCCAAACTGTAGCAGATAAAATAAATAAACTCCAAATTATAATTTTCATACAACTTTTTTAGTTACGCTTCCTTGCGGTGATGATGCGTAAAACGTAAAACGTAATTATTGTTACGCTTTACGTTTTACATTCCAATTATTTCTTTTGATCAAACTTTTCTTTCTTAAAGAAAAGTTTGGTTACGTTTTAGACAAACTGTGTATATTTTTTATTTGAACCTTTTGCAAGATGGATTGGATATTTCTCCGCTGTAATGTTTAAATTTTCCTTGAATACGTCAGCTATATCTATGCCGATGGCATCACTCAGCACGAGCAAAAAATACAGAGTATCAGCCAATTCATAGCCTATTTCCAACTTTTTCTGATTATCTTTGAGTTCATCTGCAATTTCAAGGTCACTCTTGAAGCGAAAATGCTCCAAAATTTCACTGACTTCTATCGCCATTGCCACAGTCAGGTCTTTGGGGGTGTGAAATTGTTTCCACTCTCTGTCATCTCTAAATTTCAAACACAAGTCTAATAATTCCTGGATTGTCGTATCTTGATTGCTCATAAGTTTACCGTCCAAATAAATTATGATTAATCCCCAAACCCCGTAGCGTCGTCCCTCAGTGGCAACAACTGACTGGTGGGACAGAGCCACACCGCTACATCAAAACATATTTTACAAAGCAGTAAGTCAAAATTGCCATTTTAAGAAAAACTCTTTATGTCGCACAACCTCAACAGCGCTAAATGTTCCGATAGCCGCCCCGACCAAAACATCGGAAGGATAATGTCTCCCCAAATAGATTCGGGAAATGCCCACTAAAGTTGCGCCGAGATAGAGTGGAATTCTCAGCCGGGGATATTGATTTGAAATTACTGTCGCGAGTGCAAAAGCATTGCCTGTATGTCCAGAAGGAAACGATGAACTCAATCCGACTTCTTCTTCTAACGGGCGCGTGCGACGCACTATCTGCTTCAACGCAAAAATAGCAATGCCAGTGCCAGAAAACGCCACAGTCATCAACTTGCCAGTCTCAAATTGATGTTCATTGCCAAATGCGACCAATAACAATGTTAGCCCCAGCGCTGCTTCATCATCGCCTAATTCTGTGATACCATCCATTGCATGGCCGAGGAATTGGGTTCGAGGTGTTTCATCATAAATAAAGTCGAAGATTCTTTGGTCTGTTCGAATAAAGAAATTTGATTCATCTTTAGCGAAAGCTGGAGAAATAACGGCTGTTATGAGTACAACGTAGATTGTATAAATTAAATAATTCCTCCCCTTTTGTATCATTTTCTTCATCATCAAAGACACCTTTAAGTCTTTTTACCACCATAAAAAATTGTTTTTATTCATGAGATGGTTAATATCGAATTCGAAACATTCAGTATTCAAAAGTTGTTTACCTGGAAAATACCATTTTGGATTTAACAAGAGTTGCCGCTTAAAATTTAGTGTTTGACGCAGTTCTGAAATATGTATTACCTTATTATTATCAATAGGAAATAGAGATAATTGAAATTCTGTTTGATTGTTCTCAGAAAAAATATGTGTGAATTCAAATACTAGTGCTGCCAACGTGGGATTAAATTCAAATTGTTTCCCAATGTTTTGCCTTTCTTCTTCCTCTGCATCATTTTTATCCCCGTAGAATGAATATAGCTTCTTTTGGGATATCCAAGCACAAATTTGACGCGCATTTGGATCGGCTAACATTAAATTTTGGAGATCGGAGTCCTTCATCTTTGGTAGTTCATTTACTTTTACTCCATATGGAAATGACAATTCTACAGCCCGAGTTAACATGGCGGCAAGCGCTTTTGCTTCAGGAGATTCAATGTATTTTTTATACAAACATTTCCTTACATTACGAAAATGAATTATTAGAGATAAGCTACTCTCTTTAATGTATAAGTCATTACCCAAGATTAAGAAGGATTCACACAATTCCCAAGGATTATATTCAAGTGAAGCATCACCTATAGGCAAGGCTGCTCGATGGATACCGTCTATCATATCAACTGAAAAGAGTCCAAATAGAAATTCTTCCATAAGTGGAAATCTCTTATCTCCGTTTAAAACGGATAATGCAATATTTGTTGGCGTGATGCCAACGATTTTTTGGATTTCATTTTTTTTGATGAGGCTTCTAATAATTAAACTTGTAATACCCTCATGATAGAATCGCAAATTGTACCTGTAAAACGGTTCAAGAATATGCGAAAAAGGCAAATGGCCTACATCATGAAGCATTGAGAGTAAGATTAAAGCGGACTGCTGCTCTTTAGGGAATCCTATCTTATTTCCAATATAATATGCGAGTTTAGCAACATCTATTGAGTGGTCAAGGCGGCTTGAAACCTTATTATTGACAGAATGTATTGTTAGTGTACCATGAAATCTTATACCTGAGAGTCGAGATATCTCAGGAATTGTCAGCAAATCTTCGAACCATATAGGAAAATCACTTATCTGAATCATTTGTATTCCTCATCGAACTTGCGAGATAACCTTTCGTCGTTCCACATATCATTAAAATGGTTTATTAGACGATGATACAAAGGATGCGATGACATTACCCTGAAAGTTGGCGCTTTAATTGCCTCAGAAAATATCAAGTAAGGACCAGAATACATGACATCATCTATCAAGTAAATCATCGATGTGATAGGAGAACAATGAAGTCGCATTTCGATTTCACCTTTTTCAGGAATATCCAATTCTTCGGCTCTTATCTTTAATTCCAAAACAAATTTGTAGGCTCGTTTGACCGATTCTAACCAGCCAGAGCCAGATTTACCTTCTCCACTGAAAATCGCCAAAATTTCAGAAGATGTATAAATTTTCTTTTCTCCCAGAGAAATAAATAGACTAGGGTCTGCTAATAGTATTCTTATACTTGTACCACGTTTGATTGCATCCAAAAGGCGTTGACCATTATCAACTTTATGGTCTTCAAGGAAACCTTTTATTCGTAGCGATTGTATCCAGATTCTTTCGGAGGCATTTCGTATCTCTAAGTCATAGTTTGGTAAATTACGAAAATCATAATACATTATAGGAGTGGGAACTTCAAAATCCCCCCTTTTTAAAATTTCATTTATTGATCTACGTATCTTATTTGCTGCTGGCCCTAATGCAGCCAGCAAGCGTTCACGATCGTAGTTGTAAGTAGCAGCATTCAGACCTAATATATCAGAAGGCTGGAATAATTCTACCCCCCTTGGATGCACCATGAAACATCGTTTTCTACCGATAAACCCCGCAAAGAATCCCAACTCCAAAATTACGTTATCTCTTGCACCCCAACCTTTCTCATCACGTTTAATTATGATATCGTCTGGTGTAAGAACAAAAATAGCAAAATCGTAATTCTGCTTTATCTCATCAAGACGCTCGAGGGGCTGCGTCGAAAGATTAAATATCCCATCTTCCCATACATCTACACAAAAATCATATTCCAAGAGTTCTTGTAATATTCTAGCAATTTGCAATCCTTCAACCGAAGAAGCAACAAAGATATTAGTGGTTTTATTTGCCATAATTGCATCTCCTACGTTAAAAAATTGTCTTTTGATATAACTTTCACTGGCAGTATATTACGCTTAAAGTATAAAGTATGTTAGCAAATTTATTATGGACATTGAAGGTTAGAAATTTTTATCTACAAATTCTCTCAATAATTGAAATGATTCTTCAATCTCTTCGAAGTCTTCAATTTTCCCAAACCAATGATTGTTATTTTCATAAATGGTATACTGTGACCAATCTAACTTCCTAATTTCTGGATTAGTGTATACTTCAGATCCCGGCATTGGAGCAAAACGGTATAGGCCGATTCGATATATATAAGGACGAAGTTCAGATAAATAGGCGATAGTTTCTTTTGTTGTACTCATGTTTTCGCCAGGGAAACCATGCATAATGTAAAGTTTCACCGGCAATCCTAAATCAAAAGCGAGTTTTATTATTTGCTTAGTTCTTAAAAGATTAATGTCCTTATGCATCATTTCTAAAAGCCTTTGGGAGCCAGTCTCAATACCTAACTTAATTTCCTGACAATTACTGTTAACTAATTCATGGATTATTTCTCCTGTCAAAGTATCAGGCCTTGAATTACATTCCCAAGGAAGATTGAACTCTTTAATTGTCTTGGATATATTTATTGCATGCTGTTTGCTTATTGTAAAATTTGAATCCAATAAAACTAACCCTTCACATAGATGATAATTATTCAAAATCTGTTGAAGCTCTGATTTGAAATTTTGGGGAGTCCTAAAGCGAACAGAGCCACGACACTGGACCGCACAGAATGAACACTTATGGATGCACCCCCTTGAAGAAAACATACTTATTACATTATTATACTTTCCCCCTATTCGATAATTCAAATAGATTTGTTCTGGTGGAAGCAGATGTCTTGCTGGAAAGGGGATTTCGTTAATATTAACCCTACCGCCTTGTATTATACCATACTGTTTTAGCCCATTGTTAAACCAATCCCTAATGGCAATTTCCGCTTCACCACAAAAAACCACATTCAATTTCAACTCATTAAGTACCTCTTTAGGAAATATACTGGCGTGGGTATTACCGGCAATATGTATTTCTGCCTTATTTTTCAGTTTTGGTACTTTCGAAAGAAAAATAGGGTATGTTACTGTTGCTGTTATTGTGTATGCATAAATCTCCGCTTCAGGCAAGGAATCTACATTCGTTTCCATGTCTAAGGGAAAAACACCGACTTCACATCCTAAGTCTTCGAGAACAGCACATATCGACAACATACCTAGTGGAGGGAATTCAACTCTGTCTTTTCTTCCTATTTTGTCCCTGTAGGAAGGATAAAAGAATATTACCTTCATAATTACTTACCTTTTACTAATATATACTTACATGCGTTTGGCGGGTGATGTGTGTTGACTGCACAATATCAATCGCTATTTTGTCTCACCGCGTAGTCGGGCGAGTTCAGCGCGCAGGAATGCGACTTCGGCTTCCGCCTCGCGACGAGCGGCTGCTTGCGCCTCCTCGCCCGTCGGCACTAATTGACCTTCCCTTGTGTAGAAGCGCAGCCAGATGGAAAACACTCTTTCGTATTCCCCTTCCCACTCGCCAAGCCATACCTGCAACTCTTCACTCCACAGCCATCCGCGCTCGTTAGGAAGCAGAGGGTGATAAACAACGCCTTCGCCAAGCCGCCAACCATATAACTGGCGGGTGTCCTTGTCGTAAGCAAAGTATTCTGGTGTACGGAAGGTACGTTCGTATAGCCGCTTCTTCGTCGTTAAATCAGTTCTCGCCGTCGCCGGCGAGAGCAGTTCGATAATCAGGTCGGGAAAACGCCCATCTTCCTCCCACGTCTTCCACGAACGACGCTCTGGCTTTTTAACGACTTCTTTGACGAGGAAGAAGTCTGGACCACGATATGCGTGCGTAGTGACCTGCTGTGCGCTGAAATACACGAACATATTGCCGCCAGCGAAATAATCATCCCGAAAAGACCACAATTGGTGGGTCAAATCCACTAATAAATTTATTTGGATACGATGCCAGTTAGATTCCAACGGTTCACCATCCTCGTATGGCAAATCGGGCGGGAACTCCAGCGCCTTGATTTGCTCAACTAATTCGATAGCCTTGCTCATAAGAATACCTCACTTTCCATTATAGCAACGGTTTACGAAGTAACCCCCCCTACCCCCCTTTGATAAGGGAGACTGCTGAACGAAGTGAACACATCCAGACGGAGGGCAACAGCTTTCGCGATGAAAACCTCACTTCACATTCCGTCACGCCTGCAATTTCATTTGCCAAAGAGACCAGTCCCAAGTCGGCACATAGCCCATACAGTGAGCGTCATTGCCTAAGGCCGCGAGTGGTTGACTGTCCAGGTCGTAGTTCGTACCACCCTCCCGCGGCACACATCTATGATTTCCCCTCGGAATTCCAAATTCATCACTATGGCTACAGCCGGATTTGGATGACTCATTCCTGGGTCATCAAAGCCTCTGTATTCACATCCAGTAGCTCTATTGGGATTCTGATATATGTCCGTAAGAGTTCCAGGGGCACCTCTGTGTCCATAGAATAAGTGTTGACCTGGAGCAAAGTGGTTAGGGACACCATCTTCACGCCATGTTATGGGCTCTAAGGGTCCATCAGGCAATTGGTGGATTGCAGCGACGCCATTAAAAGTGAACGTTCCTCTTACATATTGCCTATATTCGCAGCACCTGCACCGACATTTGCCTTTGTTGTCGAAGTCGGCATTCATATTAAATGACTCGTGGAGTCGAATATCCGTCAATTGTCGACCAGAACGGTTAATTGGAACATTGAATATATTCACACAACACTTAGGGAAAAGTATCCTGATAATCCATTCGATGATTCTCTTGAGCCTCTCCCAAAACCTTTCAAATAGTTTTTTTTTACACCTGTAGCCGTAGTTGTTTTTCTCACATCAAAGGTCTTGGTATCATCTTTTATAGTGACGCGCATCGACCTCAACGCCAAAGTAGAAACTTTAAAATGAAAATCAGCATTTACCGAGATTGATGGGCCTCCGACTTCAGGAAGAGTACCATCCACTGGACATCGAACAAGTTGCAGGGGATTATTTTCCGCATCGAACAGTTCCACATTCACAGACTTGCTGAGAATTGGTTCCTGTTTCTCCTCAGTAGATAGCCCTTTTACAATAACAATGGTCACGCGATATATTTCCTGGGTTGTCTCCAAATACGGATAAACCCAGAAACCAGCAATCTGTTTTTCTGTAAGCCATCTATGTACCATAAATTCCCTCCTTTTTCAAAAGGGTCGTCAAAATTTCAGATAACGGTTCCGGCGTAAGCGAAGTGCTCGAAACATAAGAGACCTTTTTCTAGCTTAGAGAGCGCTTATACTGACGATGGCTTTCTTTCGTACGAATTAGATGCCAGCTATCAGCCTCAATCATCTTGATGACATCCCGCACCTTTATGTTATCCTATCCGCTTGAACATTAAAAAACATACTTCGGTTGCATACCTACTGATTACATTGAAACAATCGTAAGCACTCTTCCCTCATGAAATCAGGGTACAATTCAAGTCTAGGCATACCTCTCTCAATCACATACTGAGCCCTGATGTCTATTTGCCGCCAATCATGCCTTTTCCCCTGGCTCAATAAGAACTGTCGTTTTGCATCCAATTGATTCGCGCCATAAACAATGCCCCTCATCTTAGCGAATATTGCCGCAGCAGCACACATAGGACATGGCTCACAAGTAGAGTAAAGATACCCACCAATTATATATCTGCTACCTACCTTCATTGCGGCTTCTCTGATAGCCAGTATCTCTGCGTGACCGGTCGGGTCAACAGAACTGTGCAAGGAAGTATGTCTAATAGAAAAGATCTCTTCACCCACGACAATTAGAGCAGCAAGTGCATACTCACCTTCTTCAGCCGCTTTCACTGCTTCCTCAATACATATCCGCATATAGTATTCATTAGGATGTTTCACGTTGTTCTCGGTTTCCTTAAAATTGACAAATGATGACATCATTATCCTCCTTGGGGCCTTCTGCTACAAGGCGTCCATCCGATTCAAGCACATAGTAGGGGAATCGGATCCAGTAGTTTGAATATCGGATAGATAAGTTTCTCGAATGTATAAATCTAAGCCTTTCAATCTCTGCTTCTACCTCCCTGATTTGATTAGCAGTTAGCGCAAATTCGTGTTCGTATAAGCTCCCTTTCCCGCGAGGTACAAAAAGTATGAATCTAACTCTGCTAATCTTATTGTCCGCGGCATATGAAATAACCTCCCCCAGTGCCTGTCTATTCCTCCGCGTAACTACGGTATTAATGCCAACCGGTATCTGTTTCATGAGCAATCTTTTCACATTTTTATCCACTGTCTTAAATACATCTCGCCCAACAAGGGCATTGTGGGTCGATTCTCCCCCTACAAGATTTACCTTGACTTTACAGCCTGTTCGCTGTAATATCTCAATCTGAGCCGCGGAGACTAATATGGCATTAGTAGCCATTGTGATATCTAAATCCAATTCTCTTAGATTACACAACAATTCCTCCAAATCATCGCGCAGCAACGGTTCTCCCCCTGAAATACTAACAGAACGCAATCCATTGTGTCGGAGAAATCCAAGTATGGATACAATCTCACGCACAGAAAGCTCTCGACCACGATATAGAGGCGCAAGGCAAAATGGGCACTCTAGATTACATCGTTGGGTTACACGGACGCATATCTTGGGAATTGCGAAGAGCGAAACGTTCATAGCGGGTCTCCCGTGCTGAGTCATAGTCGCGAATCAGCAATGAAGGACGTATCTTCAAACTGCTCAATCTGGTGGATATCCCTGTGGATTTCTATAAGGTATTCTTCAAATTGCAACAACTCGGAAACAACTTCGGACAGCAACTGCAATAGTGTCTCAAACTGTTCTATCTCTTTTTCTGACCGGAAGAAGTCGGCCCTCCCAAAACAACAAATAATGGCAGCTGGTTTGTCGGCTTGTTCAGGGATTCTAACTGGAGAAGCGAATACCCATCTTATGTGGGGATCGACTTTATCCTTAAGACGTTCTCCATACCGGGTCAGGTGATTACTCGGAAGTTCTTCATAAACACACGTGTTTCGACTGAAGGCATCACAAATAACCAATTTGTCTTCATCAACAAATACAATGTCAAGCGGGTAGTTCTTCGGCATAATCTCCTGTTCAAAGAAGAATCTTCGGTCCTTCACCAAACAGTCTCTACCGTCAATGTTGCGGTGTACAAAAATATGCAAATTGAATTTCTTTTTGAGAGTGGGAAAGGATGTTGTTTTTACTAACAATTCGCAGAGAGTCCTTACAGCATGCTCATAAAGCTTGCTGTAGCGCTGTTGAACCTTGGTCAGCAGTAATCGAAAAAACCGTAATCTCCGGTTAGGCTCAGTAACTGCCTGATAGACCGTAGCCGAAAACAGAATAATCCATAGGACAACCAGTAGATTCCACCAACCCAACCTGAAGAACACCCTTTCCCACGGTTCACCACTGTAAATCTTGCTTGCCAATATGTTCATGTATAAGCCGGTTGTCAGAGATGCCAGTAACGTCAAGACTGGCCAGGACTTAGAAATTATCCTAGATATCATTCTTCAGTATTCCTCCAAGCCATAGACCCCAAACTGTACAGTTACTACTCAACAATACTGACTTGCAACCGTTTTCCCAATGCTGTTGCAACCTGCTCTAACGTAGAAAGCTTCACATCTTCAGCATGATGCTCAATCCTTGAAATTGTACTCATCTTTATTTTAAGCCGTTTAGCCAGTTCTTCCTGAGTCAGTCCTGCTTTCTCTCGGGTCTGACGGAGTATCACACCTATCTTAAACTGTTCATATCCTTCTTCAAATCCCTCTGCAAATTCCTTATCCCTCTTCTTCCTTTCGCTAATGTAGTTTTTTAGGTCACTCATTGTCTCCTCGCTTCCTCCTTTCCAGGAAGTCCTTTCTATAAACCTCTGCTTTCCGTATCTCATGTCTGGGAATTTTTTGACTCTTCTTTATCAAACCATGTGTCACCACAACTACATCATCACCGGCGAAGAAACAAAATAACCGGTACGCATCAGAACCAAATTGAACCCGGCATTCCCAGATTTCCTTAGTACCTGAAAGTTTTTTGAAATAAGTTGATGGCACTACTTCCAAATCTTCCAAAAGGTTTAAAACCCACGCTACCTTTTGGGCTGCTTTTCCTGGTAGTGAATCAAGAAAATCTCGTGTCAGACATTTCCCATTAACCGTTGTGTAGAAAGTAACCCTTCTTTTCATGTTATATTAACCTTGTGTTTTTAGTTCACGAATAAACTTAACATTTTGGTTCGTTAGCCTGTGGCTTTAACCACAAGAGGCAATTCATTGCCGTCATGGGAACGACGCGCAATGAATTGCGCTACTAGAAACGGTGCTCCCCTGAATATTAACTTTAATAATCAAAATTACCTAAGCAACTTCTAAAAAATAGTTTACACTTTTCCGCATCGCTTCTTTCTAACCGCAGAGGTAGCAGAGGAGGCGCTGAGAGCGCAAAGAACAGACGAAGTTGACAGGAACGAAGTAATCTCCGTGTC
>Ga0194113_10001316_pt1 | contig 34061 bp, 38 predicted proteins | sample TA2MahC200mmetaG_FD_146193 | JGI IMG/M metagenome (GOLD analysis project Ga0194113, IMG submission 146193) | Freshwater microbial communities from Lake Tanganyika, Tanzania - TA2015017 Mahale Deep Cast 200m | ecosystem: Environmental > Aquatic > Freshwater > Lake | place: Tanzania: Lake... | reverse complement strand
TAGGAACAAGACAGGGGTAAGCAAACATCTCAATGCGGCGCCAAGATCCTTACGGAATCCACATCCAATGCTTGCTCAAATGACCCCAACAAGGCTCTCTTGGAACACTCACACGCTCTTGACGTGGGCAGCTCTGGATTTATGGCGCGATTCGGATCTTGAACGGCAGATTCCTGTGGTTCCCATCGAGGGGCTTTTTCTCGAGCTGGGCCCGGATTTTGGCGATGTTATCCGGCGTTACGGCGAACAGATTGCCCAAAAGAGCCGCGTTCATGTCGCATACGAACCAACAGGCGGAATTCGCACTGTTGATGAATTCCTCCGCGCGCTGCGAGTCAACCCAAACACGAAGCTGCATCAAGTCAGGGCGCTGAGGCCGGATGAGATCCCGCCCGACTCGGCGCATGATCCATCACGGGACGGCCCTCCGGGCGGGGTGTACGTTCCCGTGGCGGATGGAGAGCGAATCCCGGTAATTGATATCCTTGCCACGCACTCGGACGAACCGGATTGGCTCATGGATCAGGACCTGTTCCTGATCGGGGAATACGGGTACGGGCCGATTCCTTACGGTCCTCCCACGGGCCTGAGTTCGCAGGCGCCGTTCCATCTTGCCTTTCTGCATGAAAACCCGCTGCTCAAAGCGATCCTGCCTCGTCTTCGGACGAATTTCGTGGAAGAGCGTGCTGAACTCTTCTTCGCGCTTGCACGGCTGGCATTCGACGCAGGGATCGATTATTGGGGCTGGCGTTTCACGGCCTGGGGTATGCACTATCTTCAGGACATGACGCAGCCGTACCACGCAAAGGTCTTTCCGTTTCCTCTGTGGCGGGTAGCGCTTCGCGTGCTCAGCGAACGCGACAGAAGAAACTTCGCGGAACGCAACAAGAACCTGCTCCGCAATCGTCACCTGGCATTTGAGGGAATCGTCCATTTTCTGCTCAACGAGGCTTTCAAGAAGGACCGCTCTCATCCGTTTCTCGTTGCGCTGAAGGGAGATGACGACCTGGGAGCGGTCACCTTGCCCTCCGCAATAGCGACCTCAACTCGCAAGGCGGCCCGTGCGGCTATTCGCGTCAATGCCGCAATGGAAGCAATGATGCTGGAGCCGAGATTGAACGATCCGAAGTATTGTCTTACGGAGGACCACACCTATCGGATTGAAGAGACCCTTCCCAAAGCCGCTGCCGAGCGGCCCACGCAATACCGGGCATTCATTAGGTTCGTCTGCGAGAGCCTCCGCGAGGCAGGTCAAATTACTCGGCGCTGCATACGAAGGTTCTCAGGCCTCTTTTAGTCCCACTTCTCCACAATGTCGCCCCGGAAGCCTACATACAGAATTTGCCGTCCCGCGGCTACGTCAAGCACCCGACGCGCGATACGCCGAGCATGAGCGCGATCAAGGCCGGAACTCCGCGCGTACTCCCGCATGAACCTGAGACGGTCCGCGGCTCCGATGGCCGCGGGAGTTGAAAGGAAGATCTGGGCGAGGTTCTTGATCCTCCTGCGTTCTGAAAGCGGATGGCTGAAGGTCACATCATCGTAGTCCAGCAGAAGGAGGATGGGGTCGGAATCGTTAGTGGTGGTATGCTCCGCGCTCGCAGCGGAATCCCGCCGGCTGTTCGCTGGCCGAACAGCCTGTTCTTGATTTTCCGTTGATCTCGGCGCGACGAGGATGTTGCAGGTCTTTAGGTCTGAGTGGTAGATGCCCTGCGCGTGCATGGTCCCAATGAACTTTGCCAGGTAAAGGCTGAGGCGCTTCTTTTCTTCGGAACTCCAGCCTGCGCTCATCCGCGTGAGGAGATATCGGTCAAGCTCCAACGCGCCGGCTATGGCCTCCATCAAAACCCATTCGGTTTGCGCCAATCCCAGGGTCGTCTTCCTGATCATGGCCAATGCCCGGGGGGCTCCTATTCCCGCTTCCCGGAGGAGCGAGCCGTTGCGGAATGCGCGCATTCCTTGAGTGGCCCGGAAAAATCCCTTCAACGCGTGGCGCCAACCCCGCCACTTGAACTCTTTCACGCAGACCCCGGGCAGACCGGGCGGATTGACCACGGTCACCGCGGTTTCGGGAGCGTTCTTGAGCAGACCGGGTCCGCCATGCTCCACGATTCGCTGATGTTCTGCCAGCCAGGCTTCGCAGAACCGCGACATCGTCTGGAGATCCAGACCAAGGAACTCTGAAGCGCCAGGGGCTATATGGATATGAGGGCCCGCGCTCATGAGCCGCCCCGCGTGGTGTCCGAGCCGGCCTGGGGTGGCGATTCCGGGGGAACGCTTCTAGGACTGCCCCGGAGCGCGGCCGCGATCCGGTATCGAAGGTAATAGCGCCAGCTCCTCAGACGCCAGGGTGTGCGCTCGATCGACCGGCGAAACCATTTCAAGGCTTCGGGGAAGTTCCCCCCGCCGACGTGCGCGCGGCCGAACGAGATATCATGATCGGACATTGTCCTTAGGAACACCTTTCTAGGAATGCGCTCGGGGTGGTAGTTTTTCGTCAGGATGTCAAAGGTGTCGGTGCGCACGCCGATGCGGTCGTGGCTCGTGTTGGCTTCGTAAAACCTTATGAAGACCAGAGGGTCGTCCATGTGCGCGATGGGATAGCGCGCGGCTATCTTGAGCCAGACGTCGAATTCATCCGCGAACCGATATTGGGTGGGGAAGCCGCCCAGTTCCTGAAAGACGTCACTCCGTATCATCACCGATGAAGTATGGATGAAGCTTTCGGAAAATGCCTTTATGAAGAGGTCGCCCTTGATCCAGTTTCCGCGGCGCGTGGCCGCAACCTTGGTTCCCAGGCGCACGTGCCGGGCCGCAACCAGGGCCACATCCGGTTCTTGTTGGACGAAACGAGCCTGGATCTCCAGTTTGTCCGGCGCCCATAGGTCGTCGTGGTCCAGGAATGCGAGCCATGCGCCACGAGCTATCGCCGCGCCCGCGTTCCGGGAAGATGCGATGCCGCGGTTGGCCTGATAAATGGGTCTAAGGTCCGATTGACCCTCCAGCCATGCGCCGGTCCCATCCGTGGCGCCGTCATCGACCACGATCAGCTCGAAGTCTCGAAAGGTCTGGGCCCGCACTGAATCAACCGCCTGTTTGAGCAGCTCCAGCCGGTTATACGTAGGAATAATCACGCTGATAAAGGGGTTCTTGTGCGAGGCCATGTTAGCAAAGACTCATGCGCAGTGAACGGCACTGAAGTTTACGCCAAAGGTCACCCTCCCCCTTCCCCCTCCAATCAAGGGAGGGGGTATAAAACCCTCTCCCCTGGTGGGAGAGGGAAGGGAGAGGGGGGATTCCGGCTTCATCCAAAGGCGTGGATCTCAACGCAGCTTCCTACGGATGCGGGTAGCTCAGACGGTTTCCAGGATGCGCTCCAATACCGCGTCGGGCGTAAGGCTCGTCATGCACGGATGGTCGGGATACGGACACCGGAAATGACGGCAAGGCGCGCAGGGCGCGTGCCCCTGCAATACATGCGCGTTCGGTCCGTACGGAGCGGTTGCGCCCGGCGAGGTGGCGCCGAAAAGGGTGAAAACCCGCGCAGAAGCTGCTACGGCAAGGTGAGCGCTGCCGGTGTCGTTCGAAATCACCGCCTTCGATAGTGTCATGATTGCCATAGATGTGAGCATGTCCGCGGTCCCTGCCAGATTGACGAGGCGAGCCGCTTTCATCGTGGATCCCATACTCTCGATCAAATCCCGTTCGTCCGTTGATCCGAGAAAGACCACCGGCGCATTGAGCCGTTTCGCCAAGAGGTCGCCCAGGGCCGCGAAATGGCTTGGCGGCCACCGCTTGGCCTCCGAATTGACCGATCCTGCGCACAGGACGAAGAACGGTTGTGGGGGCTCCAACCCGTGTTCCGCAAGCAGCTCCTCCGCGCGGCGGCGTTTTTCAAGAGGGACGGGAATTGAACAATCCGGGACTTGACCCTGCGCGATCCGGCCGGCTGTAAAGCGATTTGCCGCATAGTCGGCTATAGCAAGATAATAGAAAACCTGGTGCATGGCTTTGATGTCCAGGGTGAGGGGAACCCGCGCGTTGAGCAAGGCCCCCCTCAGGTCCGTGGGGTACCCTACCCTGAGCGGAATTCGAGCCAACCAGGCCGTAAACGCGCTCTCAAACGCGTTCTGGAGTAGAATAGCAGCGTCGAATCGCTCGTCCGCAAGGCGGCGCATCATGCGCACGGATCTCATAACAGGCCCCGCCGAGTTCCGGTCGAACGAAATCACCCGGTCGGCCGTTTGGGAAGCTTCTACGAGGTCTTTGAGGCTCTCGCGCACCCAGAGGGTTATCCTGGACGAGGGGAAGATCCCTCTGATCCGCTTGAGGGCAGGCAGACTGATAACGGTGTCGCCTACCCAGTTGGCGCCTCTGACCACGATCCGTTCAGGATGGGACACGGTGCGATGTATCCTCCGCAAGCGCCGGCTCTGCTCGGCGGGCTTTTTTTCCTCAGCGCTTCTTGGGCTTGCGTTTGAATTTGCGGTGCATCCAGAAACCTTGTTCCGGTGTCTCGCGCAGCCACTGTTCAAAAACCTCGTGGAAACGCTGTGAATTCACCGCGATGTCATGATCTTTGTCATCGGTGACCTGGATAGGGAGCTCTTTCTCGTAGATCACACGGTACTTCCCATTCTCGCCCCGAAGGGCCCGCACAGGGAAGCAGTAAGCGTCCCCCTCCATGGCAAAGCGGGCGAAGACCCCGTTCGCTAGAGCTTTTGCGCCGAAAAAATCCACCCACACGGGCCGCGTGTCATCCCCTCGCTGATCCCCAAGAGCGCCAACCACATCACCGGCCTTGAGCGCCTCGATCACCTTGTGGACCACACCGCGGTGTGGGATAATGCGCAGGCCGCTGTCGTTGCCGCCGCGGCCGTGGAGCATCCTCCGGTCCACGAATCTGTTCCCCATGCCCGTGACGACCAGATACGCGCTCATACCCTGGAAACGGCTGGTTGCGGCCAGCACCTCAAAGCTTCCCACATGAGCCATCAGGTACAAAATGCCTCTGCGACCCGGAGACCACGCGAGATTGAAGTTGTCCTGTCCTGAGAGGATGAGTCGCTCCGCAAGCTCGTCCTGGGTCCAGCGCCTCAGGCGGAAAAACTCCACTCCCATCATCCCCAGGTGCTCGAAGTTGCGCCTCGCCAGCAGGCGAATCTGCGCGGGCGCGCGCTCCGCGCCGAACGCGATGGTCAGGTTCTCAATGGCTGCTTGCCTGCGATCGGGAACCAGGACAAATCCTAATCGGCCCACTGCGCGGCCTACCGCCAAGGCCTTCTCCAAGGAGGGTATCAAGCAGAGAGCCTCTTCCACCAGCCTGACCACAAGATACGTCAGATACTCCAGGTAGAGCTTGATTGTCGGGCCGGAATTCTTGGCGGGCGCTGTCATGGGATTAGCCTGCTACGTAGAGTTAACAAGAGCTGGGCTCCAGGCGAAATGATTCTCGTGATCACCAGAGAACCGCGCTATGATTTTCCCGAAGGTTCATCCAACGAGATGGCTTCGTCAATGAGCATGATCGGGATATCGTCTCGTATTTCGTACTTGAGCAGGCATTTTCCACATATGAGTCCATCTTGCTGTTTGGTGAGTTCCAGGTCACCTTTACACTTGGGGCAGACCAGGATCTCCAACAACTGTTGACTGATCGCCATGTGACCCCCTGAAAGCTCCTCCGGAGCCGGTCTGATATGATACGTCCGCTTGGTGTGGACCCAAGCGGCATGAGCTGTTCGTTTATATACCGATGCGGCCTCGGCTTCAAGCCCGGGCGCCACAACTCCGCGAGCCCGCGCTCAGACGGGTTTCTTCACGAAGACTTGAGGCGGAGATTGGAATTAGCTATGATCGGTGACCGTGGCTAACCGGCTTTTTCTGGTAGTCTTGAGCATCCTCATATTGGGGGTTTGCTTCATGAGCCTTGCGGGCGACGCGCTCAACCGCTTCATTGAAAGCCAAATCTTCTTCCCGGACCGCAACCTGGAAAACCAGCCGTCGCAATTCGGGCTGGATCATCAGGATGTTTGGTTCAGAGCGGAGGATGGCGTTCGTTTGCACGGATGGTTCTTTCCGGTTCAGCCGTGTCGTGGCGTATTTCTCTTTTGTCATGGGAACGCGGGAAACATATCGCACCGCTTGGACAACATCCGGCGGCTGCACGATCTGGGATTGGCGGTTTTCATCTTTGATTACCGAGGTTATGGGAACAGCGAGGGACAAATATCGGAGCAAGGCTTCTATCTGGACGCCGCAGCCGGATACCGGAAGGGCCGGGAATACGCTGACGATCTGAAGGCCAAGCTTGTCGTATTCGGTCGGTCTCTTGGAGGCATCGCCGCGGTCCGTATAGGTTCCCGCTGGGCCTGCTCAGGTCTGATACTCGAGTCCACGTTTCCCAATTTGGGCGCGATGGCCCAGGCCCATTTCCCCATCCCGATGATCCACAGAACCTTGCAAACCCGGCTCAACGCCTTGGGTGAAATCCGCGCGGTAAAAGCGCCCATACTCTTTTTTCATGGTGATCGAGATACGATTGTGCCGCTGGAATTCGGCAGAGAGCTGTACCAAGCCGCGCCCGATCGCAAGGAGTTCGTGACTTTGGCGGGAGCGGGGCATAACGATACGTATTTCGTGGCCGGTCAGTCGTATTTTGATAAAATACTGAGCTTCATTGAAGGCTTACCGCATCAAGGGGCAAGTCCTAATGAACTCGCGCAAGTGCGCCCGTAAATCGGCGCTCGCAGGAGCGCGGTGGAGGCTGTATGAACGGTGACGAACCAAATCAAGCCGCCGGCGGTGTTTGCGATGCCGATCTCCAGTGGTTTCTCGTGAATGAATCGTTCAAGCCTCTAAGCGAGCAGACCAGGCGTCGTCTCTGCGTGGACGCGACTCCCATATGTGTGGACGCGGGTCAGCGACTGATCAGCCAGGGTGACAAAGGTGAACGGTTTTATATTATTCGGGAAGGGCACTGCCTTGTCGTAATGGAGCGGGAGGGCGTGACGAAATTCGTCGGGAGGCTGGGACCGGGCGACGTGGTGGGGGAGATGGCCATTCTGACCGGGGAAAAGAGAACGGCCAATGTGGATGCGGAGACTGACATGATGGTCTGGGCCATCAGCCGGGAATCCTTTGACGCGGCCTGCGACGAATTCCCCGAACTGAGGCAGTTTCTCACCAAGATAGTGGCGGATCGGCTTTCCAAGGCCATTCTCACGAGAGAACGGGCCATCGGCAAATACGTGATCGACCAAATAATAGGAGAAGGCGGCTGCAGCGTTGTGTACCGAGGATACCACTCAGGGCTGGACATGCCCGTGGCCGTCAAGATGCTCAAGCATCAATTGGCCATGGACCCGGCGTTTGTGGAGCTGTTCCGAGAAGAAGCCAAGACCATTGCCCACCTCAACCACGACAATGTGGTGAAGATCTATGATATCGAGGAACTGTACCGCACCTTTTTCATCATAATGGAGCTGGTGGAAGGCGAGCCGCTCAATCGCCTCTTGGGGAGGGTTGGACGGTTGCCCGCGCCCCAGGCGCTTGACTTCATACTACAGCTTTGTTCCGGCCTGGAGCACGCGCATCAAAAAGGGATCATCCACAGGGATATCAAGCCGGGCAACATCCTCATTCAAGGAGACGAGCGCGTGAAGCTCGTAGATTTCGGATTTGCGTGCCAACCGGGGAGCCGGCTCGATCAGATAGCGGGCACGGTCCATTACATGGCGCCGGAGCAGATCAAGGCCGACGCGGTGGATGAACGGACCGACGTGTACGCCCTCGGCATCACCGCATATGAAATGGTCACGGGCGAGAAAGCCTGCAAGAGCCGCCTCAGCAGTCAGGTCATGCGGTGGCATCTGACTGAAGGAATTCCGGAGCCCCGCGGCGTGGTCCCCGACTTGCCTGTGGAACTGAACAATTTTCTCCTACGCGCTACCCAGCGGGAACCTTCGGGCCGATACGAGAACGTGCGCCAAATCGTGCATGACCTGGAGCCCTTGGCCGAGCGTCTGGGAGTAGGCTCGAGGCAAAACATGGGCCAAGAGTTCAACATGATGAGCCTCTTCCTCTTCTACCGGCAGGAACAGCATGATATCATGCATCGCCTTGTGCGCGAGTTCCGCCGAGAATTGGAAAAGGTGGGCGGCCGCCTCAGAGGGGCCGACTTCAAGAATATTGAGTCATGATGGGCCACGCCGCAAGTAAGGAGAGCCATGACTGAGACGAAGGACGCGGATGTCAGGTTCCTCATGGGCAACGAGGCCATAGGTCGAGGCGCAATCGAGGCTGGATGCAGCGTGGCTGCCGCGTATCCCGGGACTCCCTCCTCCGAGATCCTGGAATCCTTGGTGCGCTGGAAAAAGGAGCTCAATCACCCAATATACGTGGAATGGTCCATCAACGAAAAGGTTGCCTTTGAGGTGGCTTACGGCGCTTCCCTTGCCGGGGCCCGATCTCTGGCCGCGATGAAGATGGTCGGGCTCAACGTGGCTTCGGATCCTTACCTGAGCGCCGCGTATCTCGGGGTTCGCGGGGGATTGGTGGTGGCGGTTGCGGACGATCCGGGACCGCATTCCAGTCAGACCGAACAGGACAGCCGGTTCTTCGCCTGGTTTGCGAAAACACCGGTATTGGACCCGGGGACGCCTGCGGAGGCCCTCCGGATGACTCTCAGAGCGTTTGAGATCTCGGAGAAGTACGAAGTTCCGGCGCTGTTGCGGCCATGCCTGCGCGTGTGCCACGCGCGGCAAAATGTGCCGATCTCCGCGCCGCTGCCGATCGCCGGTGTGGGTCCATTCAAGAAAGACTGGACCAGGTGGGCAGCGATTCCCAAGTTTCGGCTTATTCTTCACCGTAAGCTCAACGAAAAACTCAGTGAAATGGTCAGAGCTGAACCCGAATGCCGGCCCCGACTCATATCGGAAGCCTCCGGCGGCCCCGTGGCGATCATAACATCAGGGTCGGTCTCCTCCCACGTGAGAGATGTGGCCGCGTCGGACGAAAGATTGGCCCAAGTGGATGTGTACAAAGTGGACATGCCGTACCCCGTGGACGCGGCCGCGCTCCAAGAGATCGTGGACAGTCATGAAAAAACCCTCTTTGTGGAAGAGACTTACCCGGTCCTGGAGCTTCATGTTCAAGATCGCCGAAAGGTCCTGGGCAGGATGACGGGGCACGTTCCCCCCCAGGGCGAGCTGCTTCCCGATCTCGTGGAAGACATCATGCTCTCCGGTCTCGGGGCTCCCACGGTTGCAAAGCCCGCGCCTCAAATCAAGGCGAGGCGGCCCTCCCTATGCCCCGGATGTCCGCATCGGCCTGCGTTCTATACCATCAAGAAAGTTTTCGAACATGCGATCTATAGCGGTGACATCGGGTGTTATACGCTCGGCGTCAACATGGGGGTTGTGGACACCTGCTTGTGCATGGGAGCTTCCATAGGAATGGCCGGAGGATTGGCCCGGGCGCCTCAAGGACAAAGCGAGCACCCAGTGGTGGCGACCATCGGGGATTCCACCTTCTTCCACGCAGGGATCCCCGCGCTTATCAATGCGGTGCATACCAAAGCGCCCTTCGTCCTGGTCATCATGGACAACGCGGTGACTGCCATGACCGGAGGTCAACCCACACCGGCCAACGATTATCTGGCCGACGGCTCTCCGGGCGTGGGTGTGGACATGGAAAAGCTCATCCAGGGGTGTGGGGTTGAATCCATTGAGGTGGTCGATCCTTACGACCATCAAGCCCTGCAGGAGACGCTCGAACGCGCCAGGCGCCACACATTCGACGATGGCAAGGGAGTGTCCGTGGTCATCGCCCGACGCCCCTGCGTGAGAATGCCGAACGTGGAGATGCCCGAAGAGCGCTACGAGATCGGCGAGGAGTGCGACTTGTGCATGTCCTGCACGAGGGACCTGGAATGCCCTGCATTCCAATACATCAAGGACGACAAGCAAATGGTCATTGATGAGGACCTCTGCGCCGGGTGCGGTTTTTGTGTTCAGGTCTGTCCGTCGCAGGCCATAAAGGCGAAAGGGTCGGCGCATGCTTGAAATGATTCTGTGTGGGCGAGGCGGGCAAGGCATCGTGTTCCTGACCAGGATGATCGGGCAGATCCTTATCGCAAAAGGGCTTGATGTTCTGTCATCCGAAACCCACGGCATGGCCGTGAGGGGGGGATCGATCAACAGCCACCTGAGGGTCGGGCCGTTCCATTCACCCCTGGTGCGTGAAAGCCACGCAGACGTGCTGGTCTCCCTGGATCCGGGCGAGACCGCGAACAACATTCACTTCCTCAAGCCGGACGGCCTGGTGGTGGAAAACTCGCCCCTGCCGGATGATCCCCGAACGAGACGCGTGGACGCCACTCGTCTGGCGCGAGACGCGGGCCGAGCCCAGCTCGAGAATGTGGTCATGCTCGGATTCGTATCGGCTCTGGGTCTTCTTCCGGTGTCAGCGGATGAGATCAAGGCCCGATTGGCGCAAGATCCTCGAGAGAGAGTGCGAGCCCTGAACTTGAAAGCCCTGGAAGCAGGTGTGGCGGCCGCGTCCTGAACAGCCGATCCGCTATTCTCTCCTTGACCTGAACAGTTGAAACACGTACCCTTATTTCAAGACAAGGAAGCGTTGTGGGAATCGAAGAAGCTCTGCTGAAAATCGCCGATCGAGTGCTGGACTTTGATGAGGCATCCCTGGCTCAGCTCCAGGAGAAGTATCTGAAGAAGGTCTCCGAGTTTTCGCCCAACCGCGAATGGGAGAGAGCGATCATTGTCTATTTTTTGATAAATTCGGTGCGAGTGAAGAATAAGATCTTCAATGAGAAGGTGAAGTCATCCACGTCGGCGAGAGGGAACAAATCGCTGAAAAATATACTGAAAATAGTAAAATAGCAGATAAGGGTATAACAATCCTGCCAAAGGATGTTATCCACTTAAGATTACGGGTCAAAAAAAGCGAGGGGAACCTTTTTTCGCCTTGATTTTCCAAGAAAAAAAAGTATAATATGCACGTGGTAGTCTGGGCTCTATCCACGCCAAGGCGAAGATTCTCCGAACCGAGAACAACTCTGGGGCGCTGAATCAGCCCGGAGTCAGGCAGCCCGGTTCGAAAGGAGATATAGAGATGCGGAAAAGCTGGATTGCACTTCTCGGGGTAGTCTTGAGCGCCTCGCTTATGGCTTTGCCCGCTTCCGCTCAATGGTCCGGCGGCACGAATCCCTACGCGCAATATAGCGGCTCTTCCCTCTTCGGACAGGGGACCCCCAGCGGGCCGGGAATGGAAGAACAGGCTCAGCAGATCTATTACCCTTACTGGCACAACTACCTAGATCAGCTCCAGCAACAGGGCGGGTACTACTCCGTCACCGGGAGCTATCCCGGATCCCCACCGGTGACCGCGTATTACCCCGCTGCCGCGGGTCCTCTTCCGGACCAATCCGGCGCCGCGGCCGCGGGCCAGTCATCGGGAATGTACTACAATCCCAGTGAGTATTACTCGCAGGTTCAACAGCAGCCCCAGCAGGCGTATCAGCAGCCCCAGCAGGCGTATCAGCAGCCCCAGCAGGCGTATCAGCAGCCCCAGCAGGCGTATCAGCAGCCCCAGCAGGCGTATCAGGCTTACCAGCAACCTCAGCAGGCCTATCAACAACCTTACGGACAGCAGCATCAGCAGCAAGCCGCGCCGGCCGCGACTTACCAGTACGCGCCGCAAGGTCAGCAGGTGGTCACCGAAGGCGCCCAGCAGAAGCCGGCTTCCAGCAAAAAGCGACGCGCGAGCGCCAAGCAGCAGACCACGCCCGCACAGCCGCAGTACGATCAACAGCAGTACGCCCAGCAACAATACTATCAACAACAGTACGGCCAACAGTATCAGCAGCAGCCTTACGACCAGCAGCAGTACTGGCAACAACAAGGATACTATCAGCAACCGGTTCAGCAACAGGCCACCCAACAGGCGCCGCAGCAGCAGGAAGCTGTGGGTGACGATCCTCTGCTCCAGCGGGCTCGCCAGGACGCGTACGAAAGGGCTGTGGCTCGCCAGCGCGCAGCGGAGCTGGCTGCTCAGCAACAAGCGGCGCTGCAGGAGTTGCAGCAAGCCAAGGGCATTATGACGACCGCCCAGCAGAGGGTGAAAGAACAGGAAGATAGACAGCGGGCCTTCCAGGAAGAATACCACAAGAAGTCGGTTCAGGACGCCTATGAGGAGTTACGAAGGTCTCAGCAGCGTTACTATGATTTGATGGGAGTGTCCGCGCAGGGTGGCGGCGCAGTTGCCCAGGGATATCCTCAAGCTCAAGCCCCCGGCCCGGCCCCTCCGCAACCCATGCAGTATCCGCAACAGGCGATGCCCGCACAGACCCCGGGTCCTGTTCAACAGCAGCCACAGGCTCAGACGGCGCGTGGTTATGGCGGCTACACAGTGCCGCCTGGAGGCGTCTCCATGCCCCAGCAAACACCGCCCGGCCAGATAACGCCGCTTCATGCTCAGCAGGGTGCGCAACAGGAGTCGTCCGGTGGGTTATGGAGCACCTTGAAGGAGATTTTCAGCCCTGCAGCAGGCGCCGGTAACTACCAGCGGGCGCTCTTCGACAAGCAGCAGCAGCGCAGCTCAACAGACTTCTGACATCGTCTCCGCAACTAAGTCTGAAAAGCAGGAAACCGCGTGTTGTGAACACGCGGTTTCTTTTTTGACCCGGGGCAAATCGCATTGCGATGAGGAACGTGTGCGTATTGTTCAATGGGCTCATGCAACGGGCCTGTGCCGGTCCGTGACCGCCCGGCTGCTATTCCTTGAGCCGGTGCTTATGTCCCACCCGGTGGATGATGAGCGTGTTGGTTCCCTTGTGTTGCTGCAATGGAAGGCCCAGAGACACGGCGACCACCTCATCTATCTGGGCTATGCCTTTTTCAATAAGCTGAGCGTCGATGAAGTTCATGAGCTCTTCGAAGTCCCCGGGCAGATCGCAGTGATGAGGGATCACCGCACGGCTGAGCGCGAGGAAGTTGCTACGGGTCCGGTCGGGAGAGAACGCGTGAATTGCCGACGTGGGTCTGAATTTTGACACATCCAGGGCGGTCTGCCCTGTCATGGTCACCACGACTATGTTTTCGAGCTTCAAGTCGTGGGCCGCGACCACTGCGGTATGGCAAATAGCATTGGGGATATCGCGTCCCTGATAATCTCTGCGCCTCCAGAGGTCCGGATCCTTGACGCCGGCCGCAAAGGATTCGGCTTCAGTTACGATCTCATGCATCATCCTTACCGCCGCGGTGGGAAATAGTCCCACTGAAGTTTCTCCCGACAGCATCAGCGCGTCGGCGCCGTCGAACACAGCGTTGGCCACGTCCGCGGCTTCCGCTCGTGTCGGAAGCATGCCCTTGGTCATGGATTCAAGCATCTGGGTGGCTGTGATCACCGGCAGACCGTGGCTGTTGGCCTTGCTGATAATGATTTTTTGCAGGACCGGGAGCCGCTTTATGTCAACCTCGATCCCGAGGTCTCCTCGCGCCACCATGACCGCGTCCGCTTCTCCCATGATCTCGTCCAGATTGTCCAGGCACGCGGCTCTCTCCAGTTTAGCGATGATGGGTTTTATCGCGCCGTGCTTTCGCATCTCTGCTCTAAGCGCAGCCACGTCCGACCGACTGGAAACGAACGAAAGCGCCACAGCGTCAAAACCGACTTGCAGGCCGAATCGCAGATCTTCTCGATCCTTGGGCGTGACACTTGGGGAGGAGAGGCTGGAATGCGGGAAGTTCACCCCTTTGTGAGGGCTGAGCGGCCCCCCCTCGACAACATGGCACTTGACCCCTTCCTCTACCAACGCGGTGGCTTCCAGTCGGAGTCGTCCATCATCCATCAGGATGATTTCGCCCGGGCGCACGTCCCTCTCAAGGTATTCATAGGAGACCGGTATTCGCGACTCATCGCCGATAATACGCCGGGACGTGATCGTGACCTCTTGGCCCTCTTCCAGGGTCACCATGTCGTCCCGCAATTTGCCCACCCTGATCTTGGGGCCCTGAAGATCCTGAATCAGGGTCACGGCCTTTCCCGTATCCGCGATCAAGGACCGCGCCCGATGGTAGGCAATCAGGTGCTGCTGATGGGTCCCGTGAGAAAAATTGAACCTCAGGGCATCCGCGCCTTCTCGCAAGATCTGCCCCATAATTACTTCCGAATCGGACGCCGGACCGATAGTGGCCACTATCTTGGTTTTTCGCATCGTCCCTTCCTTACCTTAACGGTAGTTGCACGCCTCATCCAACCTCCGGATCACATACCCACACGGAATTCCGCTACCACCGGGCAGTGGTCTGAGACAAGATTCTTGTATGCTTTCCAGAACGCGTTTGGCGCGCATCCTTGTCCACATGCCCCGCCCGCCCGCGCTGAACCCGGCGCCAAAAACTTGAGCGCCTCACGGGAAACCAGGATGTGATCGAAGACTATTCCTTCATCTCTTCCCAGCGCAGTGCACAGAATTCCCTCCGTTGCCACGGAAAAGCCTTTTGCGCGACAAAACGAATCGAAATCTCTCTCCCGCCGCCTCTTTTCGTTAAAGTCGCCGAGTATGATGATATTGTTAACTTTTTCCGCTAACCGATCCACGATCCGTTCCATGATTCTCCACTGGGCCTCACGCACAGTCGGACAAGGGCCGCTCTTCAGATGAAGGGCCACGGCCGTGACATCGAACTCTGAGCCTCGTAAACGAAAGTGGCATGCAAAAGCGGGTCTGAGATGTCCGAGTCCCCGGACGCAATCCTCAGCATGCTCCCTTGGCTTGATGTCATTAAAGATACTCGCAAAAGACCACTGCTCCACGAGTTTGACGGCCGACGCGTCGTACAGAAAGCCGACCTTGTGGGGCCCTCCTTCGTTTGAATAGACCACCCGCCACGATGACCCCAGCCCCTCTTCAGCAAATCGCCGGAGACGATCGGGATTGAGGATCTCGTTCACTGCCAAAACATCCGGCCGTAAGGCCCGTATCTCGTGCGCGAGCCTGCGCCAATCCGTTGGTAGGGAATCGGGGCGCTTGCACCGATCGAAACTGAATTCCTTGAGGCAGTCGCAATTGGTATTGCACGGAAAATTCCTGATGTTGAAAGAGCCGATTCTGAGGCTCGTTCGTGAGTTCTCCTGCTGAGAAGCGCCCCGCGCCTCTCCGCGGCGTTCGCCGGCCTCAGCCGGTGACGCTTTCCCCTGTTCCGCGCAGTGCGAGCTGAGGCCCATTCCCCCCAAGAACAGAAGCACAGCGCACACACCCGTGGTAAAGAATCCTCGTTTCGCAAACCGCCCGCCTGTGAGCCCCATCCCTTCCTCGATTCGGCATCCCACATGAAATAAACAGGGATCGTATCATCATTTGCCCCGGGTTTCACGCCCGCACGGCGCACGTATGAAAGCGCGCCGCCTTGAATGTCATCGGCATGAGGCGCCCCAGGTCGGGGCCACGTATGGGAGAGCAAGGGTCCGCTCTAGCAGCCGATCTCCCAGACGGAGCCTCGGAGCGCCGTCCGAGGCCGAGGACTGTCATCATTCGCTGCAGCTCTCTAGCTATGGCCGTTGATACCAAAGATCGCTGGACAGATCACGGTCGGCCTGATATGAGACTGTCCCAGATCGGGGGCTGGATTGCGCTTCGACTCTCGTCGGTCCCGCGTCCGAGCCATAGAAGTGTCTTCGTTCGCTCATTCGGAGAAACATGTGCCGATACGCTTGAACAGAGGTATGATCCGAATTGTCGCGCTCCTGGCTGTCTTGTGGCTGGCCGCCCCTGCCGTCGTTGAGTCCTTCCCGTGGACCTCGGAAAAGGACCGAATCGAAAAGAGACTCAACCAAATCTGGCAGGCGCTGCTGAGAAACGATCAGAAGTGGCTGCGAGGGTTCGTGCTGGGCCCCGGCGAAGACGCTTTTGTCAATCAGGAGCTTGATGTAATAAAGAGATTGGGAATCACGGGTTACGAATGCAAGGCGATCAATGTGAGCCTGGACAATGTAACCGGTCATATGGCGTGGGTGGATGTGGAGTTGATCGCCACGCTCGACGACGGCCAACGCTCCAGTAGGCGTGGACTCAGAGTGCTCAAGAAGGTTGGCGGGGAGTGGAAGCTCATTGCTGTAGTCCGCAAGAAGCAATCGCGAGCCTTGGCAGAGGCTGGCCAGGCTCATGACCGCCCACCGACGCCGCCACCGAGCATTTCAACATCCGAAGAACAGCGCCCGGGCCCGGAATAGTTCCCACTTCAATTCGGGGGCGACCATACCGTCCTCTTAGTTTTCACATCGAGATATGGTCTCTCCCGAATTCGCGTTGTAGCGTGAGGAGGTTGGGTTTCGTATGACTCCCCCTGAACATGAATGTTTGTTCTGTGATATCGTCCAGGGCAGGAAATCGGCTGACGTGGTCTATTCGGATGAGCACGTGGTGGCGTTTTGGGATATCCGACCCGCCCGACCCATCCACATTCTTATTGTTCCCCGGGAGCATATCGCGACTTTGAACGATGTTCCGGAGGATAATCATATCCTATCGCGCATCGGGCAGGCCGCGGTTAAGGTTGCGCAGAAGTTCGGCGTGGCGGATGTGGGTTATCGCATATTCGTCAATGTGAACAGAGGCGGAGGACAGGTCATCTTTCATCTGCACACACACCTGGTCGCGGATAAGCCCGGATAGAAGCTGTGGCTAAGCCCGGAGTTTTGGGAAGAGTTTCCGGGGAGGCCCCTTTTTGTGTAAGAAGGGGCCTCCCCGGACCCCTCCACCAAAAACTCCCGGCTTCTGCAAGCGCATTCAGCAACTCCTCGAAAAAGGCAAGGTTTTAACTTCTTTTGGCGTAGAGCGGTACCATGACTGACTGCGTATTCTGTAAGATCATCGCGGGGGAAATCCCTTCGCGAACCGTGTACGAGGACGATCAGGTGGTCGCGTTCTGGGATGCCCATCCCACCGCTCCCACACACATACTCATTGTGCCTCGCAAACATGTCCCCACCCTGAACGACCTCGAAGAAGGAGATCCGATCCTCTGCCACATGGCCGAAGTGGCGAAGAGAATTGCGGCAAACCTGGAGGCGGCCCGCAACGGTTATCGTTTTTTTATCAATGTGGGCCCGGAAGGCGGCCAGGTGATCTTCCACCTCCATGCGCACCTTATGGCGGGTAACGACTTCGGCATGATGATCATCAAGTCCTCTATCGCAATCGCAATATTGTTGCGAAAGATCAAGAAGTGGATCTTCGGGAAATAGGGCACACCTATTTTCAGGATGCCACGCCCTTTTTTTGGGATTAACTTCGCGGAGCGCCATAGAACAAACCTCGGTTAGCATCGTCTGTAGATCTGAGCGCTGAGACTTCAATTACCTGGAGCTTTCTACTATGCCGCGTTCTGTGCCGATGCGCGAAAGTGACGTAGCGGGGGCGAATTTGTGGAGCCGCATCGGCCTGCGCGCCATTCTCGTGTTGGCCCTCGCGCTGCGATTGTGGCGCCTGACGCAGAACGGATGGGGTAACGAATACTACACCGCGGGCGTTCGGAGCATGACGACCGGCTGGAGCAATTTTCTTTATTGTTCCTTTGACCCGGCCGGTTTCGTCTCCGTGGATAAGCCTCCAGTTGCGCTGTGGATTCAGGCCGCGACCGTCAAGTTGTTCGGGTTTCACGGCCTAAGCCTTCTTGCGCCCCAGGTCCTGGAAGGCGTGGCCGCGGTTTGGGTCCTGCACCATCTTGTCCGGTGCCGCTTCGGACCATGGGCCGGTCTGCTGGCCGCGCTGTTCCTCGCGATCACACCAGTGAGTGTCGCAATCGACCGCTCGAACAACACGGATAGCTGCCTTGTACTGGCGCTGCTCCTGGCAGCGTGGGCGCTGATCCGAGCTGCAGAAGAAGGTAGCAGACGGCTCCTGCTGCTATCTATGGCCATTATCGGTATCGGATTCAATGTGAAGATGCTCGCGGCATTCGTGGTGCTACCGGCTTTTACGCTGGTTTATTTCCTGGCTGCTCCTGTTAGTTTGCGGCGCCGCTTCGCGGACCTGGCTATCTCCGGCGTGGTCTTGCTCGCGGTTTCCTTAGCTTGGGCGGTCGCGTACGACCTTACTCCGGCGGAGCGCCGACCGTTCGCCGGCACGACCAAGAACAATTCCATGCTGGAACTCGCGCTCGGGCCTTACGCGGTCGGGCGATTCGTACCGCCTGTGAAACCGTCAGAAACCGGCAGGAATGAAGTCACGGCCGGGCAGGCTTCGGTTGCCGGAGTTAAACCCCTTACCGGAACGGAGAGTCCGTCGCAGCGCACGCCTCCGAGCCGTTGGGCTCGACTCTTCGTTCAGGCGCCCGCGGGACCTTTGCGACTTGCCGATGGCCAATTGGCCGCGCAGGTTGGATGGTTGGGTCCTCTGGCAGTCATGGGCCTTGCGCTCGGCGGGTTGCGGAGCCCCTTCCGATTGCCGCTCTCGCCGGAGCGCCTGGCGTTACTCCTCTGGTTCCTTTGGGCCGTGACCTATGGTGTGGTCTACAGCTTTGCAGGCGGTATCATGCATTTGTATTACTTCGCGACCATGGCGCCTCCCCTGGCCGCGCTGGCCGGCATAGGCGCGGTCAGTCTGTGGGACCGATACCTTCAGAGGGGTTGGGGCGTTGTATTGCTCCCTACCACACTACTTGCGACCGCCGCGTGGCAGTTATACATCGAGGCGGGCGCGCTCGGCTGGAAGCTCCACGCAACGCTGAATCCGGTTGCCGTCGTCAGCGGTCTGAGTCAAGATTCACGCGATTGGCTTTCGTGGCTCCATGCCGCGCTCCTCGTCGGAAGCTGTGTCGCCGCTGGAGTATTGCTCACTCTCCTGCTGTATCAGACTTGGAGCCCGGTCCGACGGGTCGTGGCCGGCGGCGCCCTCGGTGCGGGGCTTCTGTCGCTTCTGGCAGTCCCCTTCGCGTGGGCCTTGAGCAGCGTGCTCGCGCCGGGTCACGGCTCACTGCCCTGCGCGGACCTGGCGCGACTTGTCTTCGCGGACGCTCGTGGCGCAGCGGAGTTTCCGAGCTGGTCGCGGTTCATCACGGGCGATTCGAAGCTGGTCGCTTTCTTAAGAGCCAACCGCCGTGATGAGCGCTATCTGCTGGCCACATCGAGCACGCGGCTGGCCGCGCCGATCATCATCAGCGCCGGCGAACCCGTGATGGCTATGGGCGGATTTCATGGTCTGGATCCCATTTTGAGTCCGGAGAAGCTTGCTTGGATGGTCGAAGCCAAGCAGATCCGGTTTGTGATGCTGGGTGACTTGTCAATCATCAGCCTCAGGCTGGGCGCGGAAGCCGCGGGAAGGCCCGTGGCCGATTGGGTCCGCACTAACGGGAAGCTTGTGGACTCGACCTTTTGGCGGGCATACAGCGATGGGAGGAGCAGGCTGGAACTGTATGATCTCCGGCCTGGCGCCGGCCTCGTTCCCGCTCCATCCTATTGACCTTGAAATCGCGGTTGACATGGCCCTACGTGTAAACTACCCTGAAATACAGGAGAAAAAGGGTTAGTGAAGCCACGGGGGCAAAGCGCGCCGAGAATGGAATTTGAGACGAGACGGCCCGCTCTCTTAGGCGCCCGCGGACGGTCCGACACCTAACACAGGCGAGCCGGTCCACGTCCAAAGGTAATGTCAGGATAATTACTCATCAACGGTATACCCATGGCCGAATCTGAGAAGCGAAAAGTCAGCGCCCGGGAAATCCTTCTGGACATGCGTTCCGGCATGAATGACGCCGAATTGAAGCAGAAGCACGGCCTATCCGACACCTCGTTCGAATCCGTTATGCACAAACTGGGCGCGGCAGGTCTGCTTACGAAAGCGGAGCTGCAGAAACGAGCAAAGTCTGCCGGCGCGCCCGGCAAATCATCGCGGGGAGAATCCGAGCCGACTCCAGCCCCGTGTCCTTCGTGTAATTCGGCCGTTCCCGCGGGGATGACCGAATGCCCCGCGTGTGGCGTGGTTTTGTCGAAAGTCGCAGGTCGCCAAACGCAAGAGACAACCTTGCCGCTGATCATTCCTATGGCTGAGACCACATCATCGAATTGGTGGGTTTGGGTTGTGGGCGCAGTGGTGGCATTGGGGCTTGTCGGCGCGGTGATGATGTTTTGGCCCGAGGATCGGCCCAGAAAAACGCCACAGGTCGCAACGACCGATGCCAAGCCGACCGTCGCGCAAGAAGCTGAGGAAGACGCCGGTTCAGTGGGCGATACGCTCGTGGAAAGCGAAAAGGAAGAAACCGCGGCTTCGAAAGCGCCGGAGCAACCCAGTGGCGCTCCGGGCGAAATAGTGGAGTTGCAGTTCTCGGAGGAAGGATTTCCTCTCGGGCTCTCCGTTTCTCAGAGTTCCGCGCTCCATCTATTCGAAACGCCAAGCGCAAACCAGGGATTCAGAAAGCTTCCACCCGAAACCGGCGTGAAACGGTATTATGACCAATTCACCATAGTCGGCCAGACTTTTCCGGTTCTCACCGAGGATTCCAATCCTCCGAAATTCTACTTGGATGCAAACCGAAACGGGGATTTAACAGACGATCCGGGACCGTTCATTGGTGAGGTTTCAGGTATCGTTCCCAATCATTATACGGTGCAATTGCCTTACCCACAGGAAAAAGCGAGCGCTCCGTATAAGATGTGGCTCTTTCACAGCCGCATGGGTGGAGTGCATTTTTATCCGAAATGCCACTGGCAGGGAGAGCTTCTTCTGAACGGTAAGACCTATAAAGTGGTTCTGTTTGACGGCAACGCCGACGGTGACTACTCAAACGATCCCGTAATCATTGATATAGACAATGACGGTAAAGCAAGCGAAGCAGAGAAGTTGAGACCGGGCCAAAGTCGCACCATCGACGGCATAGTGGTCAAATTGATTTCCGTCGCTCCCAGCGGCCGCTGGGTTCGCTTCCAATTCTGACGACACTGCCCTTCCGGAACTTTGCAGCTTTGCTTCCTTCTAGCGTTTTCCGGACCTGGCTACAGATCGCGGAGAAGGCGCGCCATCCCTGGGGAGCCGGTCTCTTCCTCAAAGGAAGGGTGACGTTTTTCGTCAATGATCCGGAAGCCGTGTTTTTCGTACGCCTTTTGAGCAGGCGTGTTGCCGATGTAAATGTTTATCTGTGATCGTTTGAAGCCTCGATCCCGCCCTTGGTCGAGTATTGTTACGAGCAGCTTGTCCACAAGCCCACGCCTGCGAAATTCCGGCGCGGTGGCGACACTTTCCACAGTCCACGCGCCGTCAACCGTGTCCGGCAGGCAGCAGAGCACCCTCTGGGAGCGTTCATGCCAGGCGGCGTCCGGCGCGGGCCAGCCCAGCTCGCCAAAGACCTGGGTTAGCGCCTGAGCCAACGCCGGATACCCGCAAACCTCGGGATCACACCCTGCGAGCGCCGCGGTGGGCTTTCCGTTTGCTTCCGCCACCAGGAAGCACGAATAATGGTATAGATGCGGGATTGTTGACACGGCCAAAAGCTTGAAGAAGTCCAAGCATTCACGCTCCGGTCGGCCCAATATGACGTCCCATATTCCTCTTTGGACGTGGCCTCGCCCGGCAGTGTGGATGACCCATGATAGGAAATGCGCGTCATCCGGTCGCGCTTGGCGGATCGCAGTTTCCATCAATGTCCCTCCGCCGCCCGTTTTTCTAGAATGCGCCTCGCTGCTCCTCAGCTCCCGCGCCGTCGGAGACCGATTTCCGCGCGCGTAACGGGCCGCGCGCGGTCATTTGCCGCAGATCACCGATATCTCAACTAATGCGTCCTTTGGTAAAGCCGCGACCTGAACCGTCTCTCGAGCCGGCAGGATCGCGCCAAAATACGTGGCGTATATCTCGTTGAACTTCTGGAAGTCGTTGAGGTCTTTCAAGAAAACCGTGGCCTTTAGGACAGTTTCTAACGTAAATCCGGCGGCTTCAACCACAGCCTTGATGTTTTCGAGCACGAGAGCGGTCTGTTCTTCGAAGCTCCCCTTGGAGAATTCATTGGTCTTTGGATTAATAGCGATCATGCCTGAAACAAAGAGCATGTCACCATACTTCACAGCTTGCGCGTATGGTCCTATGGCCTTGGGCGCATTATCAGCCCTGACAATCTGCCGCTCTGAGCCGGCGCTTTGCCGCGCGCACATGAGCGCCGCCACGGAAACACATAAGGAGAGCAGAAACAGTGTCTCCATCATGAGACCTCCTTGCCCAAATGCTCGGACCCTCGCTCACCGCGTTTACTGTTGCGGGTTTCGCGTTCTACAACATCGCCCAACAATCGACTGATATACCTAATCCCAGTCCAGGAGGCGCTTTTGGCCCTGAAGGGCCCTGATCCCGGTAACGTCCTGGCTGACTTCCAGTGTGCCCTTGTACGCTCCGTCCGCAGATCGTATCGCGAAGTATCTGATCTGGATAAACTTCCCGGCCATCTCAATCCAGAACTCGGCCACATCTCTCGCGCCTTTCCTGAACTCATCCAGGATTTTGTTCACCACATGAATGCTTTTGGGAGGATGACAATTCTGTACTTCCCTTCCGATCACCCCAGGACTTCTCGGAAATATACGTTCCTTGCCCTGAGAAAAGTAAGCCACTCGATCGTTCTCATCCACAAACGTAATATCAACAGGCAAGTGATTGATCATCAAATTGATCTGTTCAAGTGTTAGCATTCCTGTATCCAAGCCCAGGACATCGACCGCCGGGCGAACCGGTTCCACGGAGCCTGCTTCTTCCGCAATCAAGGCTTCTACAGGCCACTGACCTTGAGGACGAACCCACGCATAACCGATTTCCTCTTCCCCGCGCGCAACCTTTACCCAATCGGCTTGCGAGAAGACTTCCATGCACATGGGAAACAGTATTTGCTCCTCTTTGTAGATCATGCCTCGAACCGAACTTATCATTTCGGTAACCGCCTGGACCGCGTCGCCGGCCTCGGCTTGCTCAATGTTCGTCTGGGCAGTCTTTATCGAAGCACGAATGTCGTCATGCACCGCCCACATCACCTGTGGCGGAGCGGTAATTCCATGCGCTTCCAAAATGGGAAAAAGCTGATTCTCCTTCCTCACGTAATGAATGTTAATATCCGCAAGCCTATCGACCAATTGCCGGAGCTGTTCTTTCTCGCCTTGAAATATACTTGCGTCGGGTGGCTCGCCGATCTTGCGCAACACATCGTCGATCCGTTTCATGACGCCTTCAGCGGCTTCATTCTCAAGCATAAAGGTGTGCGCCGGATGACCCACTGGAGCGGAGATCTTCTCCTGTCGGTCGAGGGAGTCCTGAAAAATAGAAACATGCACATCGCAGAGCTTTTTCACCTCTGTGGCGGGTAGACCCTCCTTCACCAGCTCCTGCTCCATTTGGGCTATTTCCGGCGGTGTCACATCCTTGATAAACTCGATGAATTCCGCCTTGATTTTCTGGAAATCGCCGCCTGAATGAAGATCCTTGATCATGCGCTTCAGCGCCTCTCTCTTTTGTTGGGGATCCATGACCGGACGTTGGTCTGCGGTATCTACTTCAGATCCGGCGCCGGACCGCTTCTCGATCTCCGTTCTTATCTCGTCAATAAACGTCGCAAGATCGAGCTTTCCCCTGGAAGCCACCATTTCCAGGGTCGCGATCTTGCCCATAGTTTTGCGCATAATCGGATTCTTCAAGTGCCGGAATTCCGGCGATTTTCCCATCAGGTATCCGAGCAGAAAAGGATATTGGGTAAGAAGATCGTCAATTTTCGTCTTCGCAGTGATTTCCATGGCCCATTCCCTTGATGTGAGAATTGGAGAGCCCGAAGCTCATCCTTCGGATCGTGACAATTGAGCGCGGGGCCCCCATTTTCAGAATGCACATGGTCCCCGCAAATTTCCAGCGCTTTATCCCGCTCCCGAGGATACGTGCCAACAGACCGCCCGTCAACCACCATCTTGGCGATCCCGGCTCTTGAAATGTCTCCCGAAACATGTCACGTTGCTCTGTAATCTCTGAAGTTCCGCGCCATTGACACGCTCACGGGTCTTCAGACAGGAGCTACTATGGACGCAAAAGCGCCTCTGGACATTTCCCCGGAAGAACTCGCCCGGCTGTGCCGCCGGTACCAGGTGCGTGAGTTGGCGCTATTCGGGTCAGCGCTGCGGCAGGACCGCCATGCCGACGCTGATGTAGATCTATTGGTCAGCTTCCAACCAGCTGCACGGGTGACGTTCCTGACCCTCGCGAGAATGCAACGCGAGCTTGAAGCCCTCCTGGAGCGCAAAGTGGATTTGGTCCCTAAGGACGGATTGAAGCTGATTGTTCGTGATCATATTTTGGCCAGTGCGCGAGTACTCTATGCGGCGTGACTACCTCTACTTGCAAGATATCCTTGATGCCTGTGCCATGATTAGGGTTTTCCTGGAGGGCATTGATGCCTCCGCGTTCTCGGTCAGCGACCTCCATAAAGCCGCCATTCTCCAGAAGCTCACAGTGATTGAGGAAGCAGCGGCCCGTCTCTCGCCAGCCTTTCGCGAAGCCCACCCACAAGTGGAATGGCAGGATATTATTGCGTTCCGGAACATTGCCGTTCATGCGTACTTTGCGGTGCAGTGGGAAATTGTGTGGGCGACGGCCGCCGATGATGTTCCGGAACTTCAGAGTCAAGTCCTGGACATACTTCGGGCGGAAAAATTAGAATCACGTGACCGGTAGGACCGTTGGGGCGAGCAGGCGAGTAGGATGGGCTGATGGACGAGGAATCGCATCATTCGCGCTGTTTTCTCAAGTGATGCGATTCGCTTGGCTCGCTGCATCCCACCAGACCTCCTTCATGAGCGAGGCCCCTTCCACTGCCGCTTGACCGGTTCACGACGTTGAGGCATATTCCGACTCAAATCAATGGGGCGGAATTGCCGAAAAGAGTTCTCGTCGAAAGGAAAGAGGAATGGAAGGCGTCGAGTTCGTAGTTGATGAAACCGGGAAGAAAAGAGCTGTGCTCATCGATCTCAAGAGGCACGGAGAGATCTGGGAGGATTTTTACGACACCTTGCGCGCCAAACAGCGAGAATCAGAACCGCGTGAATCGCTTCTAGAGGTCAAGAGGAGAGTTCTGGGGCGGCGCTAGATAGCCCGCGGAGCGTTCAGCAATGGGACATTTACTTGCGTTCACCGCGAGGTGAAGACATGACAATCAAGGAAATAGTCGTAACGACCATAAAGCAACTCCCGGAGGACGCTACCTGGGAAGATATCCAAGAGCGCATCAACTTCGTGGCAGGCGTCCGTAAAGGGCTTCGCGAACTCGATGAAGGCAAGGGCATTCCGCACGGTAACGTGAAAGAAGAATTCCACAATAGCTTTGTTCTTGGCAGATATAGAAGGCTGCGTTGAGATCTGCGCCTTTGGCTAAGGCTAGAATCCCCATCCCCCTTCCCTCTCCCGCCAGGGGAGAGGGTTTTATGACCCCTCCCTTGATGGGAGGGGGAAGGAGGAGGGTGACTTTTCGCGCAAATCTCAATGCCGTTCACTATAGATGATGAGGGAAATATGAGATTAAGGGTCAGCAAAGAAGACGACGCGGTGTATTTCAGGTTGGATGAGAGCGCTGTTGTTGAATCCGAGGAAGTCCAGCCCGGCGTAATTCTGGATTACGACAAGGATGGCCGTGTAGTCGGTGTGGAGTTTCTTGGCATCAAGGCAAGAGTTCCCGAAGCGCAGCTCTCCTCTTTGCAGTTCGAGACCGGATAAGGTTATCGAGCTTTCTGACAGGCGGATGAGTTTGACATCGGGGTGCAAGGCATGTCCGCCCGAAGACAGCATTGACCGTGGCGCCTACACAGATCCGTTTTGATCTCACAGAAACTCTGATCGTTGAACTTGCCAAATATATAAAAACTTATATAATTCCATAGTGAATATGAAGCCACTGAAGTTCGTCGGATCGAGTCTCGATGACCTTCGGAACTTCCCTGAGGAAGCTCGACGTGACGCGGGTTTCCAGCTCCGTGCGGTTCAACGCGGATTGGAACCGAGAGATTGGAAACCAATGCGGGCAATCGGCGGGGGTGTAAAGGAAATCAGCATCCACGCACTGGGTGAGTGGCGAGTGGTCTTTGTGGCCAAGCTTCATGATGCAATCTACGTGCTTCACGCATTTCAAAAGAAGACTCGAAAAACCAGCCGACAAGACATTGATGTGGCTCGTCGGCGTTACAAGCAAATTGGAGGATAATCCATGAGCGAAGCCATTACCAACTCCTCCGGCAATGTATTCATCGATCTGGGTTATTCTGCGGACGAAGCCGCAATCTTGCAGATGCGCGCGGGTCTTATGACCGATCTCCGAAAACTCATCAAAGCCAAGAAGCTGACGCAGGCCAAAGCAGCAGAAATGCTCGGGATAAGTCAGTCCAGAGTTTCCGATCTGGTCAGAGGCAAATGGGAGAAATTTAGTCTTGAAATGCTCATCACTCTGGCGACACGAGCCGGCATGAGCGTCACTCTCAAGACCGCCGCTTGAAGATGACGCACCAATTCATTGCTGAGATTTATTCACTCAGCCCTTCCTCGCTGATGTGGGTGTTTGGAAGTCTTCCTATGAAAGTTGTCGACATGAAGTAGCCCTGGTTGGGTCTACGTATGGGGAGCTTTGGAGGGGAGATGAGTTTCCCCTCCAAATTATTGCGCAACGATGCGCTATTGCTCCCGATCTCCGAGGCGAAGCCCCGGAGCGCCGGCCGAAGCCGAGGACTTTCATGATTCGTTGTAGCTTTTGAGCTATGGCAGTTGGTATGTATTGTTCGGTTCACAGTACGTGACTCCTGCCGAAGGATCCGGGCCCCTGCTGATGCAGGCTTCCCAGAGCATGGTCTTGGTCTCCTTGTCTATCGAGGCCGCGATCCATTCGCTTCCCCGGAACCGATTTGCCAGCAGCGCGCAGAGCACCGCGATGGAGAAAGTCATAGACCACCATACTGCTGTGGCCCCCAGACCGGCGGCATAGATCACCACAAGGATCGTGGGGATGCGCACCAGCCACATGCCTATGAAGATGATCCGCATGGTGGCCATAGTGTCTCCCGCGCCTTGCAGGGCTCCGGAAAGAGTCACCCCAATGGCCATAAGGGGCATCCCCAGCATGTTGATGCGGAGATAGCGGGTCATTTCCTCAAGCACCGCGGGGTCGTTTGTCAGTAGAGCCGAAACCTGCGGCGCACACACGAACAGCGCGGCAGCGGGCGCGGTAATGATGAGGAAGCACAGGAGCGCAGTGGCTTTGGCGCCCGATCGAGCGCCCCGGATGTCCCCTCTTCCCAGGCGATTGCCGGTGAGCACGGCCGCGGCCATGTTGAGCGCAAAGATTGGGAGAAAGATGATGGCTTCGATGCGCACTCCGACCGTCATCGCGGCCAACGCGGTGATTTCGCCGTCCTGGAGGCGGCCTACGAGGAAATAGACTACCAGAGTGCCCGCATTCCACGCGGTCTGCTGCAACGCGGACGGGGCGCCGAGTTTGATCAGATTCCGGAAGCAGCGGGGTAGCGGCTGGGTTACAGCCTGGAAGCAGATGCGGCCCGGGCCCCGCAGCACGTGGGACAGGTTGAGCGCCATTCCCAGGCTCGTGGCGATAGCGCTGGCCCACGCGATGCCCTTGAAACCCATCGCGGGGATTGGGCCCCATCCAAAAGCCAGCGCAAAGCAACCCACCACGTTGACTGCCGTGGCAATCGACCCGTTGAGCAGCGCGACCCGGATTCTGTCTGAAGCTCGGAGCACTCCGCTGGTCACGATACTGACGTACGTGGGCACGAGCGCGAGCGCAAAGATGCGGATGAAATCTTGCGCGATCTCCTGGATTCCCTGGGGCATGCCGGTGATGCGAACCAGAATATCCGGCCTCAACCCTGCGAATGCCGCGAGGATTCCGGAAACGGCCAGATTCAGCATAAGCGAGTGCGCGGCAATACTGCCCACACCGTTGAACGCGCGGGCCCCATGCGCCTGGGAAACCAGAGACACCGTTCCCACGGTGATTCCGTTGCAAAGGATCATGAGCGTCCAGTAGAGCTGGCCCACATATCCCACAGCGGCGACGACGTCCGTGCCCAGGTACCCGGCCACGAACACATCAGTCAGGCCGATCGCGAAGTGAAGAAACATCATCAGGATCATAGGCCAGCCCAAGGCCCACGATTCGTTGAGATACGGCTTCACTTCTTTCAATCCCGTTTCAAGACGCGTCATGCCCGTGCAACCGCTTTCAGGGGCCCACAAGGTATTAAGAAGGCCCGCTGACTGGATGATTCCACCAGAGGAACCTCGATTTGGGCCCCCACGATACCATGAGTGGCCCGGGTTTTCGACGTAACACCCCGAAAGACCCTCGCGGCCGCAAGCGCCCTTGAATTTTTGATTCGGCGACCATATAGTCACCGATGGTTCGGCGCGCGGCTCAGGGGGTGAGGCGCGCTGTCCTACCATTCTGTTTAAGAAGAATGTGTGATGCCCAAACGAACAGACCTCAAATCCATCCTTGTCATCGGATCGGGCCCGATTATCATCGGCCAGGCCTGTGAATTCGACTACTCCGGGACACAGGCGCTCAAGGCGCTCAGAGAAGAGGGTTATCGAGTCATCCTCGTCAACTCCAATCCGGCGACCATCATGACGGACCCGGAGTTTGCGGATGCGACGTACGTCGAGCCGGTGAAGGCCGATATCATCGCGGACATCATCGGGCGGGAACGCCCGGATGCGCTCCTGCCCACCCTGGGCGGTCAGACCGCGTTGAACCGCGCGGTGGAGTTGTACGAACAAGGAGCGCTGGAAAAGTACGGAGTTGAGCTGATCGGCGCAGGCATTGAGGCGATCAACAAAGCCGAGGACAGAGACCTGTTCAAGGTAGCCATGCGCAACATCGGCCTCGACCTGCCCATGAGCGGATACGCTCACACGATCGAAGAAGCCTGGCAGATTGCCCTTGAAGTAGGCTTTCCCAACGTGATCAGGCCCTCTTTCACCCTGGGAGGCGCCGGAGGCGGTGTGGCCTTTTCCGAGGAGGACTTCGACCGGCTGGCCAAATGGGGGCTTGCCGTCTCTCCGGTGAGCCGCGTTCTCGTGGAAGAATCAGTCTTGGGATGGAAGGAATTCGAGCTGGAGGTGATGAGGGACCGCGCGGACAATGTGGTCATCATCTGTTCCATCGAGAACTTCGATCCTATGGGCGTGCACACGGGTGACTCGATCACCGTGGCGCCTGCCCAAACGCTCACGGACAAGGAATATCAGATCCTCCGCGATCAGGCGGTGGCGATCATTCGAGAAATCGGCGTTGACACAGGCGGTTCGAACATCCAGTTCGCGGTCCATCCTGACACCGGTCGGGTAGTGGTAATCGAGATGAACCCGCGCGTGAGCCGGTCCAGCGCTTTGGCCTCCAAAGCTACCGGTTTCCCGATTGCCAAGATCGCGGCTAAGCTTGCGGTGGGTTACACTTTGGATGAAATCGCTAATGATATCACCCGCAAAACCCCGGCCTCATTCGAGCCCACGATCGACTATGTGGTCACCAAAATCCCCCGGTTCACTTTCGAGAAGTTCCCCGGCGCGGACGATACGCTCGGGACGCAGATGAAATCCGTGGGCGAGGCTATGGCAATAGGTCGGACGTTCAAAGAGTCGCTCCAGAAGGCGATCCGATCTCTGGAGATCGACTCGTACGGCCTGGAACCTAACATACCGCCCGGGCTTTCACGAGAAGAGATCCTGAAACACCTTAGCAGGCCCACACCTGATCGTCTCTGGCGCCTGGCCGACGCATTGAGAGCGGGTCTGTCCATTGAGGCCATATATGAGGCGTCGAAAATCGATCCGTGGTTCCTCAGCCAGATTCAGCAAATTGTGGAGATGGAGGGCATAATTTCCGGGTCCGGCGCCCTCGATGGTGAAGAAGGAACGGAACTGCTGCGCAAGGCCAAGTCCTACGGTTTCTCCGACGTGAGGCTCGCGCGGCTTACGGGCCGCACGGAAGACGAGGTGAGGGCCCTTCGTCACGGGAAGGACATTCGACCGGTTTTCAAACGTGTGGACACGTGCGCGGGTGAATTCGAGGCGCATACGCCGTACCTCTATTCCACGTTCGAAGATGAGGATGAGTCCGGCGCGACGGATCGCAAGAAGATCTTGATCCTCGGCGGAGGCCCTAACCGGATCGGCCAGGGAATCGAATTCGATTACTGCTGCGTGCACGGTGTCTTTGCGCTCAAGGAGGACGGGTACGAGACGATCATGGTCAACTGCAACCCCGAAACGGTGAGCACGGACTATGACACGTCCGACCGGCTTTACTTCGAGCCCCTCACGCTCGAAGACGTGCTCGCCATCGTGGATCGCGAAAAGCCGGACGGCGTGATCGTGCAGTTCGGCGGGCAGACCCCCCTAAAGCTCGCTGTGCCGCTTTGGAACGCGGGTGTCCCGATTATCGGCACGTCGCCTCAAGCCATCGACCGAGCCGAAGACCGGGAGAAGTTCAAAGACCTGCTACAGAAGGTAGGACTCAAGCAGCCTCCCAACGCCATCGCTCACTCATACGCCGAAGTGATCGAGGCGGCGCGCGAGATCGGCTATCCGCTGGTGGTGCGGCCCTCATACGTGCTGGGTGGAAGAGCCATGGAAATCGTGCTCTCCGAGGAGGATCTTAGGGCTTACCTTACCAATGTGGTGCGGGCGTCTCCCGAACATCCGATCCTCGTGGATGGATATCTCGCCGAAGCGGTGGAAATCGATGTGGACGCGATTTCGGACGGCGAAGAAGTGGTCATCGGCGGGATCATGGAACACATTGAAGAGGCCGGCGTTCATTCGGGAGACTCTTCGTGTTCGCTGCCGCCCTATTCCCTGGGTCGGTATCATGTTGACGAGATCAGACGGATCGCCCGGCTCCTCGCGCTGGAATTGGGCGTAAAGGGCCTGATGAACCTTCAGCTCGCGTTCAAGGAAGGCGAGTTCTACGTTCTGGAAGTGAATCCACGCGCGTCCAGGACGGTCCCTTTTGTGTCCAAGGCCATCGGTGTGCCGCTGGCCAAGATCGGCGCTCGGGTCATGGCGGGGAAAACGCTGCGCGAAATCGGTTTTACTCGAGAAATATTGCCGTCTCATATCAGCGTGAAAGAAGCGGTCTTCCCATTCATCAAATTTCCCGGGGTGGATGTCCTGCTGGGACCGGAGATGAAATCAACGGGCGAAGTAATGGGAATCGATTGCGAGTTCGGGCCAGCGTTCCTCAAGTCGCAGTACAGCACCGAGTATCCGATTCCGAAGGACGGCGCGGTGTTCTTGAGTGTGACGAGCAGCGAGAGGACCCGCGCCGTGTCGCTGGCGCGTCGCCTCCAGGAGTGCGGATTCGGGTTCGCGTGCACCGAAGGAACCGCGGCCTCGCTCAACAATGCCGGTATTGAGTGCTCTACGGTGGGAAAGGTCCATGAAGAAGGGACGGATGACGTTATCGACCTGATGGATCGGGGCGAGATCTCGTTGGTCATCAATATCCCCGGGGACAAGAAATCACGGCAGGACGAGTATCACATCCGAGTAGCCGCGCTCAATCACAACATCCCCTATTTCACCACCATGGCGGGGGCAATGGCCATGTCTCTGGGCCTTCGAGCGCTCCACCGAGGCGATCGGTTTCGGGTCATGTCCCTGCAAGAGTATCACTCCGGCGCACGTCCGTACTGCCCGAATCCGGGCTCCTAAGCGTTCGATTTCGCCATCGTATGGGATATTCCTGAGAATGCCGTTTGTTTGAGGACTATCGCCTCAATTGCGCCACACGGGCGCAAAAGGATATTCTTGGCGCAGATTTCGTTTGAATTCCACAGCCGGTCTGCAATACGATGGAAGCGCTCGATGAAGCAATTTCACCAGCTTGGCGCCGACGATTCGCAGGACCCTTCTGCGCTTTGAGGCGCCGCGCGGTGAATCCAAGCGGTTTCTCGGCCCGGAATCCGGGGAGCGCGCCGGCATGGAGGAGAGGCAAGTGATCTCACGTCTCGCAATCGCCATGTTCTTCTGTCTGCTGCTGAATGCAACGGCTCTCGGTCTCTCCTGTGAGGAATGCCTCAATATCGAAAAGGAGAGCCAGACTATCACAACCGAACTGGACCAACTGTCAAAAGAGCTGAGATCCGCGCTGGAGTCAAAGGAGTACAAAAAGGCCAAAGAATTGGACAAGAAGATTTTTGATTTGAAAAAGAAGCAGATCGAATTGAGAAAGCACGATACCGAGTGCGAAAAGGCATGCACTCCCGAGGCTCTCAAAAGAAGCGAATGCAAGAAGCAGAAACTGCGCATCAAAGAGTTGGAATCCAAAGCCGACCAGTCTGAAGAGGACCGAAAGACTATAGACCAGGTCTACCTGGATCTCCTGCGCTGTAATCAGGAGCTCCGCCGCCTCAAACCCGGCGCATCCGCTCATTGAAGGGATTTCAACAAGAGGAGGTGATCACCTTTTGCCTCACCTCTTGACGCGCAAGGACGTAAGCAGCCCCTTCCGGGCCTGGAACCGGGACCTACAATTCGTTATCTTCAGGGGGAACAGCGAGGCCGTGACCGGGGATGAAGGGGATGGGCGCCACCGGATATCCATTTACCCACCGAACGCCGCCCCGGAGCACCGTGCGAACCGGCGCGGGTGTCAGGCGCTCTTCGGCGTTGCCTTTGAGAACCTCCTCCTCAAACATGGATGAGATGACTTTGATGCAGTGCCCCTTATCAGGATAGTACTCGTAGAAAGGTCTTAGCTCTTCAGGGATATACCCTGGATAATCCTCAAGCCCGGGCGGTCCTGTCCTTACCTTCTCCGGCTCACGAACCATCTGGATCATCTCCCAGAGATTCTCCCGCGGGTATGACTGGGCGCAAAAGCCGCGCACCGCGCGATCGAATTCCGTGTCCGACCACGGCGACGCCTTCTTCATAATGCCGGGCACCGACGCGAAGAACTTCTTGAGCCGGTTCTCGGTCTCGACAGTGAACTCCCGGCTCTTTTCACCGTAGAAATGCAACGTCACCCAGTCTTGCTCAGACATGCGTCGGAAGTGCGTGTCAGCGTCAGGAGCATAGTAATTCCACCATATTTCAAATATTTCTACAACTTCTCCCTGAACTTTCAGCATGGTCAGCACCAGGATCACATCGTTAAACTGGATCAACCCGGCTCGCTGCTCAATCCCCAGATCTCCGTTTCTGCGAATTACGCCCGACTCGGAACGCATGAAGAACCCCACTTCTCCCTGCTCCTCCGAGCCTTCCACAATCCCTTCGATGCACTGACCGGGAAGCAGTCGCACTCTATTCGGATCAATGAATCCCATGCTTCTCTCCTTCACAGTACCTCTTAGCAAAAAGCAACCGAGTAATCCAGTCCTATCTGACACACAGCCAATGGGCAAGATCCGAGATTTCCATTGCATCAAGCGGTTTTGCGTTCCGCAAGCTTTGACCGGAGCGCCCGGTGGGCTTAACTTCCAGGGGAAGAGCTGCTATAAGTTCAAGAGAGACTTCAGGCCCACCGTGGACTTATGCGCTTCCAAGAACCCGCCCCTTGGAGAGCCTGACGAGGCCCGACCAATACTTAAAGTAATCTAAAAGAGCTTGACCATAACACTTGAAATTGATAAAGAAAACTTGAGGAACGGAGACACATATCATGGACGGCCAACCTACCATCTGCGTCACCTGCGCATGGAGAGAAACCTGCAATAAGAAGTTCTCCATGGACGGCGCCACAACCACTCGATGCATCGATTACACAAGGGATCTCACCCTCGGGATGCCCAAGACTCAAGACGCGGACAGCGAAGTCGAAGAGGCGAAGAGCGTCGCTGAAGAGAAGCGCTGAGCCGGGAGAGGGCAAGATCCGAATGAAGGAGCTTATTAGACAGCTTGTGCGGGACGCGGTCTACGCGGCCCGGAAGGAAAAAAGAGCCGATCTGCCGGACCCGGAGCAGCTCAACATAGAAGTGAGTCGCGCTAAGGACCCAAAGCATGGGGATTATGCCACGAA
>Ga0194113_10001315_pt1 | contig 34083 bp, 35 predicted proteins | sample TA2MahC200mmetaG_FD_146193 | JGI IMG/M metagenome (GOLD analysis project Ga0194113, IMG submission 146193) | Freshwater microbial communities from Lake Tanganyika, Tanzania - TA2015017 Mahale Deep Cast 200m | ecosystem: Environmental > Aquatic > Freshwater > Lake | place: Tanzania: Lake... | reverse complement strand
TAGCTCGCCGACGCGCGACGCCAGCCCGAAGTGGTCCAGCTTGAACCGGGTGCCTCCGAAACTGTTCGTCTTGACCATGTCGGAACCCGCTTCGATATAGCGGCGCGCAATGTCCTTCACTGCGTCCGGCCGGTCAGCACACCACTGCTCATGACACTCGCCGGGCTTCAGCCCGCCGGCCTGGAGGATGGTCCCCCACGCTCCATCAGATATGAGGATCCGACTGCCGGAAACCTGTTCCCGAATACTGTTCATGGGTGTTCCTCTCCCCCTGGTTCCGGATAACGCAATCCGCGTCCCAACGAATCCTATTGCGCAAAGCAGCGGCGGTCAACCCGGGAGCAATGCGGCCATGGCCGCACACGCATTCGCAGGCGGACAGGGCGCGGCAAACTGGTCTTTGGCGCAAGCCTTCGCCAACGCGGGCGGCCGGACTCACTTCTTGCCGGTCACGGTGCCGTACAGCAGACGGGCGCAATCCGGGCATACGCCGTGGCTGAAATCGGCGTCGGACCGGTCGCGTATGTAAGACTCGATTGGCTCCCAGTTGCCGGACTCGTTCTGGATCTTCTTGCAGGCCGCACAGATCGGGAGCAGGCAGCGCAGCAACCTCGTCCTTGCCGTTCTGAATTGATACAGACAAAGGAAATGTTGAACAAACACACGTTCACATTCGTCTAGGGAGCAAGGAGGAAACAAAGTTATGAATATGCGTCCGTTCTCAGTCTGTGTTCTGGCAGGTGCCTTGGCCGCGGTGGCCGCCGCCGGCGCGGAGGAAGCCGGCCCGGCGAAGCAGCCCGGCAACATAGAAGTCTGCTTCGTTCTCGATACGACCGGCTCGATGAGCGGCCTGATCGAGGGCGCGAAGCAGAAGATCTGGTCCATCGCCAACGGCATAGTCGGGGCAAAACCGACGCCAAAGGTGAAGTTCGGCCTGATCGGTTACCGCGATCGCGGCGACGCCTACGTTACTGAAGCAGCGCCGCTTACCGACGACATCGACGCAATCTACGAGAAGCTGCGCGGGTTCAGGGCCGACGGCGGCGGCGATACGCCGGAGTCGGTGAACCAGGCGCTGAACGAGGCGGTAACGCAGATGACGTGGAGCACGAACCGCAGCGTGCTCAAGATCATCTTCCTCGTCGGCGACGCACCGCCGCACATGGATTACAAGGACGACGTGAAGTACCCGGAAGTCTGCAGGGCGGCAGTCATGAAGGATCTGATCATCAACACCGTGCAGTGCGGGAACATGTCGGATACAACGCCGGTCTGGCAGGACATTGCCGCAAAGTCCGAAGGTTCCTACACAGCCATATCGCAGGGCGGCGACATGGTTGCCATCTCCACCCCGGTCGACAAACCCATCGCGGAACTGCGCTCGAAGATCGTCTCAAGCAGGATCGGGTACGGCGACACTTCCGCCATGGACGCGGAGGCCAGCTTGTCCGTTGGTTTCGCCGCCACCGCCCCGGCCCCCGTGGCCGCGAGCCGCGCATCTTACAAGGCAAAAGTCGAAGGCGCTCGCATGGAACGCGTGAAGGCAGGCGACAGCCTTGCCATGGCCGAGTACGCCGATGCGGCGCTGGGCGGCAAGGCGGACCTGGCCGAGGCTGTTGTCCTGGGCGCGGTTGCGATGGACAAGCTCGAGGAAGACAAGCTGCCGGAAGAATTGCGGAAGATGGGGAAGGACGAACGCGAGGCGTACCTGAAGGAAAAAGTCGAAGAACGCAGGGCGCTGGAGAAGGAACTGTCTGAACTGAACCGGCAGCGCGATGCCTACATCGCCGGGGAAATGAAGAAACGCGACGCGGAAGGCGGCAAGAAAGGCTTTGATGCCGAAGTGGAACGTATGGTCCGCGAACAGGCCGCGCGCAAGGGGATATCGTACGAGTGAGGCCGCGTGGCCGGCCGCCGGCAGGATCAGTAGAACAGGCGGCTGAGCAGTTCCTCGGCCGCCGTCTGCCAGGAAACGGAATACCGTCTTTGCTTCTTCAAAAGAATGAAGACCCGCCTGGACACCGTGTGACCGGTCCCTTCCCTCGGCTTCAGCCGGTCAAGGAAATGGTCGCGTTCGGCGGCGATTACGCCAGCGGCGAAATCCGCCAGATCCAGCGGCTCCTCCTTCCAGGGACTGAGGACAAACTGCCACAACGTGTGCGGCTCCGTCCGTATCGCGCGCCTTATCACACAAGCGACCCACTCGCGGTGACCGAACAGGTCGTCGCCATCGAGTATCAGCGCCCGGCGCGCGGATGTTCCAGGCAGTAGCGGCGCGACGGCGGAGCCGGCGGCAAGAACGTGCTGCTCCGCAAAGAGCGATGGCAGGCTGCGCCCGACATACCGGCCGGCAGGCGCATCCAGCTCCAGACCGGTAACGCCGGCGGCGAAGCGGTCGGCTTCAATCATGTCTTCCGCCGACATGTGCGGCGTCGAAATCACACGATATGGCGGCAGCGCCTGCGCCTCCAGCCCCAGCTCACGCCGGCGGCTTCCAAGCACGGTGCCCGGCAGAAGCAGGGCATGCAGCAGTTGAACCCTGGCGTTGCGCACTCCGGCAGCCGTCTCGACCGACCGCTTCACGTCCTCCAGCGTCTGGCCCGGCAGACCGCACATCACGTCAATAACGGGTCGCACTCCGACATCGCCCAGCAACCGCGCCCCGCGCAAGACCAGGGCGGGGTCGCTTCGCCTGTTCACCGCGCGCAGCACCTCCGGACTCACGGACTGAAGACCTATTTCGATTTCTCCGAACCCCGCCGCCGCGAGCAGCCCCGCCTGCCGCGCCGTGAGCCGGTCGGCCAGCAGTTCGGCAAGGAACTCCACGCTGCCGGCACGGTTCACCCGCGCCAGCTCCGCGAGCAACAACTCGAACTGCGGATGTGCGTTCAATGAAGGGTCCACAAACCGGACCTCGCGCGCGCCGGACCCCGCAAGGAGCGCAACGCGCTCCGCCACCGCTGCCGCCGGCACGAATGCAAGCCGGCGGCGGCGCATGCTGTAGCAGCAGAACACGCAGTCGAGCGGACACCCGCGCGTAGTCTCGACACACGCCGTCCGGCCGGAGGCGTTCAACCAGTCGTCGTCCGGCGGCGGCAGACACGACGCAAGTTCCGGGACAACCGCCGGGCCGCGCCCCCATTTCAGGCGCCCACCCGCCCGCCACGCAACGGCGTCGGAGCTGACAGCACGGCCGTTTTGCAGGCCCCTCAAGACGGACGGGAACACCGCCTCGCCTTCTCCGCTGACCGCAACGTCAACACAACGGGCGCGCATCAGGAACGGATGGCCCGGCGCGACCTCCGGACCTCCAACGACGATCCGCACGCGGGGATGGCTCTTCCTGAACTGCCCAAGTATCCGGAGAGTCCGCTCTATGTTCCACGCGTACAGCGTTGCCGCAATGATGTCCGGGCGTTCGTCCTCGATCGCATCCAGAACGCCGGCGTCATTCGGCCCGTCCGCGTCCATCCTGAGAAGCGCACAGTCGAATTGCCCGCCATCCGGGGAACCGTGAAGCGCACGCCGAAGACTCGCCGCGGCGAGAGGAGCGTTCTCGGCCACGCCTGATGGATCGCTATCGGGAAGCGGAAGCTGAAGAAACAGCAGCTTACTTCCGTGCCGTGGCGCTCGTGTCTTCACGCGGCTCATTCTTTATCTTCCCGTGGCGATGGACCATATGGAACTCAGGAGACAGGAGGACGCGCAAACCATTGCCCGAGCTTGCGGAGCGGCTTCAGCGGAATAGTCCAGGGCAAAGGCGTCAGTCCGTTAACCCCCCACGCCCGCCTGTCAGCCGCGTGCGCCCTGAGCCGCGCGGCAAACGAGGCCGAGCTGAGCCCGCCCACCCGCATGCGAACCAGCACGCGTGGAACGTGAACACATGACAGGCCGTGCAGGTAGAGAAAACGCAACATCAGCTCGTAGTCGGCCGCTGTGCCCAGGTCGAGCCTGAACCCGCCGTACTTGGAGTAGACGCCGCGCTCGACGAAAAACGCCGGGTGCGGCGGCATCCACCCGGCAAGAAAACGATCGCGGTCATACTCGCCCGCCCGCCAGTACCGCACCGGTTCCTCACCGCCCGCCGCCTGCCGGAAACACACGAGGTCGCCGTAACAACAGCCGACACCGCGCAAGGCCATGGTCTTTCTCACGCAGTCCAGCACATCCGGCGCCTCGTAACGGTCGTCGGCGTTCAGAATGCCGACGATCCGGCCGGCCGCCATCGCTATGCCCTTGTTCATCGCGTCGAACGGGCCCTTGTCCGGACCCGACACCCACCGCAGCGGATGCGCCCGGCCGGGCCGCGCCGCGTGCTCGCGGACAAGGTCAAGCGTTCCGTCGGACGACGCCCCGTCAACGACCACGTGTTCAAGCGCCGCGGTCTGGGCGAGTACGCTATCGAGGCAGGCCGGTATCGTGCCGGCGCTGTTCCGGCATACCGTCACTATGCTGAAGTCAGGTGCGGCGGACATCGCTGCAAGTCATCCACTGCGGCGCGCGTTGTTCACGGAGAACGCGCGCAAACAAAGCCGGACACCCGGCAACAGGAAACGGCTTCAGAGCGGAAGCATTACCTTCCGCCCTTCCGCGGCCGACTTGTACGCGGCGAGAATGAGTTCAAGGCTGCGGCGCCCTTCCATGCCGTCGGTGTCCGGCTCGCCGCCGTTGCTCAACGCCTCGACCACGCCCCTGTAGTAGGCTGTGTGGCCGAATCCGTACACGTTCGGCGGCTCGTAGTTCGACTCTACAACGAGCTTGTCGTCGTCATCGTACGACTCGAACTCCCACTTCTCAAACCGGTTGATCGCTATTCCGCCGAGCTTTACCGTGCCGTGCTCGCCGAGAACCGTCACCGAACCCTCGAAGTTGCGCGGGTACACGAGCATGGATGCGTTGATCGAGCCGATCGCCCCGCTCCGGAACCTGACCACGACGGCGCCGCTGTCCTCGCATTCGATGTTGCGCGCAAGCCGGCCGGTGAATGCCGTCACTTCGGCCACGGCGCCGCCAAGCCATACCAGCGAGTCAACGTAATGGCTTGCCTGATTCAGCAAAGCGCCGCCGTCCAGCGCGCGCGTCCCGCGCCACGGCGCCTGGTCATAGTAGCCCTGAGGACGCTGCCACAGGACCTGGGCATGGACGCCGTAGATCCGCCCGAACCGCCCCCTGTCTATCGCCCCCTTAAGAAGACGCATCGTTGCGTTGAGCCTGTTCTGCAACACCACGAACAGACGCCGTTTCCTGGACCTGCACACGGATATCAACCGGTCGCACGATTCCAGGTCTATCGCGATCGGCTTCTCGCAAACCACGTGCTTGCCGGCTTCCGCGGCGAGAATTCCATGCTCAGGATGCAGGCCGGACGGCGTGCAGACGGATACGGCGGCGACATCGTCGCGCGCAAGCATTCTTGCGTAATCGGTGTAGGCCTCGGCCCCGGTCTGCGCGGCGAGCTCTTTCGCGCGCTCCGGCACCACGTCGCAAACCGCCACAAGCCTGCCGCCGACCGCCGGGTCAGCCAGCGCGGCGGCATGGTTCCTGGAGATGCGGCCGCAGCCGATCAGGGCGAAGTTGACCGGCGCACGATTCCGGGTCATGTCTGAGTTCCTCCTTCCGCGCCGTCCGCCGGGCGAGTGCTGCCATCCGGCGCAACGTACCGGATTTCGCACTTCAGCCAGTAGCCTGTACTGCCGTGTACGGCAAGCCGAATCCTGCGTATCAGCCTGAGCACGTCGGCCGAAGTGGCGCCGCCGGCGTTGACTATGAAGTTGGCGTGCCGGTCGGACACCACAGCCCCGCCTTCCCGCGCGCCCTTCAACCCCGCCTTCTCAACGAGAAGTCCCGGCGGCCCGTATTCGGCCGGACGCGACGGGTCGCGCAGAAACACCGAGCCCGCGCTCGGCTGGTCGAGCGGGTACTTGCCGCGGCGCTCCTTCAGCACCGCGGTTGTCCTTGCGCGAACCGCGGCCTGGTCGTCCCCGCGGCAGCTCAGCCTGGCGCCCAGCACAATGTGCCGCCCGTCAAGGAACCGGCTTGTGCGGTAACCGAAGCGGCATTCGTCGCCGCGAAAACGGACCGCGTTCCCGGCCATGTCCACGGCATCCGCCCAGGCAACCATCCCCCCGATCGGCGCTTCCGGCATCCCCGCGTTCATCGCGACCGATCCGCCGAGTGTGCCCGGAACTCCGGCCAGGTGCTCCAGCCCCGCAAGCCCGGCCGCGGCTGCGGCCAACGCCATCCGCGGCAGCCACGCCCCGGCCAGGGCCGTCACGCCGCCGGCATCGCAGTCGAAGCCCGAAAGGCTCTCCCCGATCCTGAGCACGATGCCCCTTAGCCCGGCATCATCAAAGAGAATGTTGCTGCCGGCGCCGATTACCACAAGGGGAACGCCGTGCTGATTCACATATTCCAGCAGGCGGCGCACCGCGTCCGTGCCGTCCGGTTCGACCACGATGTCAGCCGGCCCGCCGATGCGCCAGGAACACAGCGAGGAAAGCGGCACATTCCGCCGCACACGCCCGATTCCGGACGGCAGCCCGACATCCGCAAGACTGGAGGCGGTGTTCATCGGAAAATCATCCGCATTTCCGCGCGACTCAGGAGGCGCGCAGTATGGCATCCACGGCACGTTCGGCCGCATGCCCGTCCCACAACGGAGGACGCGTAGGCTTGCGCGGCATGCGCAGCGCGGCCTCAAAACGTTCACCCACACGCGCCGGACCATTCCCCGCCAGCAGGCAGACGCCGCCGTGCTCCGTCAGCGTCACCGGACGCTCGGTGTTGTCGCGCAGCGTCAGGCACGGGGTGCCAAGCACACAGCATTCCTCCTGCAAACCGCCGCTGTCGGTGAGCATCACACGCGCCGCCATGTTGAGCCGCAGCATCTCGAGGTAACCCGCCGGCCCGCACACGATCACGCGCCCGTTGGCCAGCAGCCCCGCCATCAGTTCCGCCCGCTCCAGCCTGTGCTGCGTGCGCGGATGCAGAATCCACACCACCGGCAACGCGGCGGCGACGCGCCCCGACACCACGTTCGCCAGGGCGGCGAGGACTTCCGGACTGTCCACGTTCGACGGGCGGTGCAGGGTAAGAAGCGCGAAGGCCCCGCCGGTCCGGGAAAGCGACTCCAGCTTGGCAGCCTGGCCCGGTCGGGCCTGCGCGCCAAGTATCGCCAGCGGATCAAGCGCCGCTGCCGCCGCCCGCTGCCGGTCGAGCGTGTCTATCATGATGTTGCCGACCTGAACGATGCGTTCTTCCGGCACCCCTTCCCGCCGCAGGTTGGCGTCGGAGATCGCGTCGGGCGTGAGCAGCAGGTCGGATAGACGGTCGGTCACCATCCGGTTGATTTCCTCCGGCATATCCATGTCGAACGATCTCAATCCGGCCTCGATGTGCGCAACCCGCACACCCTCCTTCTTCGCGGTTATGGAGCAGGCGCACGTCGCGTTGACGTCGCCGACGACCACGACCCAGTCGGGGCGCACCCGTCTCAGTTCGGGCTCGAACGCCATCATCGTGCGGCCGACCTGTTCGGCGTGCGTGCCGGAACCGACGGCAAGATGTATGTCGGGCTCGGGTATCGAAAGCGTCCGGAAAAAGGCGTCCGACATGCTCGCGTCGTAGTGCTGGCCGGTGTGAACGAGAATGTGCTCCGCCGACCCGGGCGCGGCGTCGTTCCGCGCCGCGATCGCCCGCGCGAACGGCGCGATCTTCATGAAGTTGGGACGGGCCCCGACCACCGAGAGAACGCGCACAGTCCTGGACCGCCCCGCAACCATGACTATCCCCTCTTCCTCTTGAAGAATTCAGCTATGCAGGACACCGCATATTCCGCCTGGGAGTCGCTCAGCTCCGGATACACCGGCAGCGCCAGGGTCGAGGCGGCCGCGGACTCGCTCTCCGGGTAGTCGCCGCGCCGGCAGCCGAGATAGACGAAGCATTCCTGCAGGTGCAGCGGCACGGGGTAGTAGACTTCCGACCCTACCCGACGCTCGGCCAGGAACGCCCTCAAGGCATCGCGCGACGCCGCGCGGATCACGTACTGGTTGAAGATGTGGCGTTCGGTCACCGCCTGCGGCAGCGCGAAGTCAGCGCTTTCCGGCAGCCCGGCCGCGGCAAACAGCCTGTCGTACCTGGCGGCGTTGCGCCTGCGCGCGTCGGTCCAGGCGTCGAGGTGCGGCAGCTTCGCGGAAACCACCGCCGCCTGCACAGCGTCGAGCCGGAAATTGCCCCCGACGTAGCGATGGTAGTATTTCGGGTTGGCGCCGTGGTTCCTGAACCAGCGCAGCTTGTCGGCGCGCGCCGCGTCGTTGGTAACCACCATCCCGCCGTCGCCCGCTCCGCCGAGGTTCTTCGACGGGAAGAAGGAGAAACAGCCCATCGTGCCGCAGGAGCCCGCGCGCATACCGCCGTCCCGCGCGCCGATCGCCTGGCACGCGTCCTCGATCACGATGAGCCCGTGCCTGGCCGCGATGGCGTTGATCGCGGTCATGTCGGCCATCTGTCCATACAGATGAACCGGCATTATCGCCCGCGTCCGCTCGGTGATCTTCGCCTCGAGCAGGTCCGGCCGGATGTTGTAGCTCACCGGGTCGATATCAGCGAACACCGGCGTCGCGCCGACACGCGCAATGGAGCCGGCCGTGGCAAAGAAAGTGTATGGCGAGGTTATCACCTCATCGCCCGGCCCTATCTCCTCGATCATCAGACAGGCGAGCAGCGCGTCGGTGCCGGACGACATGCCGATGCCATGCGCCGCGCCGGAGTACTCCGCAACCGCCTTCTCGCAGGCGTCGACCTTCGGACCGAGAATGAAAATCTGCGAAGCGAACACCTCCGCCACGGAGCGTTCGACTTCCTCCCCTATCGCCGCATGCTGCGCCTTGAGATCAAGAAGCGGTACTTCCATCTTCCACGTGCCCCTTCCGCTTTGCCGGCCCGGCCGCCCGGGCCGGCCCGTGGTACTCGCGATACCATTCAACGAACCTGGGTATGCCCTCTGACATCGGCGTTTCGGGCTCGAACCCGAGCCTCTCCTTCGCAAGCGTCGTGTCCGCAAACGTGGCCGGAACATCGCCCGGCTGCATCGGAAGCATGTTCATCTTCGGCGTGACGCCGAGCGCGGACGCGATCGTGTTGATGAAATCGGTCAGAAGTTCGGGCTTGTGGTTGCCGAGATTGATCACTTCGTACGGCTGAAGCCCGTCGGCGAAGAGCGATGCGAGCACGCCCTTCACTATGTCGTCTATGTATGTGAAATCGCGCTGCATCCTGCCGTGGTTGAACACGGGAATCGCCTCGCCGCGCAGCATGGCCTTCGTGAAAAGCCAGTACGCCATGTCGGGCCTGCCCCACGGCCCGTAGACGGTGAAGAAGCGCAACCCTACCGTCTGGAACCCGTAGAGCCGGGTGTAGACGTGCGCCATGAGCTCGTTCGCCTTCTTCGTGGCGGCATAGAGACTCACCGGGCTGTCAACCGGGTCGGACTCGGAAAACGGCAGCTTCGTGTTTCCGCCGTAGACGCTGGAACTGGAGGCGTAAACGAGCCGCGGAACGGCGTTGTTGCGGCACGCTTCCAGCACGTTCAGAAAACCTTCAAGGTTCGATTTCTGGTAGACGTGCGGATGCGTCAGCGAATAGCGCACGCCCGCCTGGGCAGCGAGGTGGCAGACACGGTCGAACCGCCCTCCGGCGAATACCCCGTCCATCGCCTGCCGGTCGCACAGGTCGCACTCGTGCGACGAGAACCCGTTCTTCCCGGCAAGCCCGGCGTGGCGGTCGCGCTTCAACGCGGGGGAATAGTAGTCGTTGAAATTGTCCACGCCGACGACTTCGTGGCCCTGCCGGAGAAGCGCGTGCGCGACGTGTGATCCGATGAAGCCCGCCGACCCTGTTACGAGGATTCTCATGACAGGCTGCTCTCCATCGGTCAGGCCGGCACCACGTTCGGGCCGGGCTTGCAGGCATGCCTGGTGTCAACCGTCAGGCCGCAGCTCCGGGCTATCGCGTCATGATCAACCGAGTCGTGCGCCGTGGAAACCAGCGCCGCGTCGTAGCCGCCGGAGATCGCTTCCTCCCACGTCCGGCTGCGGATGTCCGCAAGTTCAGGGTATTCGCGGGTTCTGGGCACGACCGGACAGAACGGGTCGTAGTAGTCAACCCGCGCCCCGCGCTCGAGCAGCTTGCGCCAGAGGGCCAGGGACGGGCTTTCGCGCGTGTCGTCCACGTTCTTTTTGTAGGCGAGCCCCACGAGCAGCACCCGCGCGCCGCGCATCGCCCTGCCCCGGTCGCTCAACGCAACAATCGCCTGCTGGATAACGTGGTCGGGCATGGCGCTGTTGATCTCGCCGGCAAGCTCGATGAACCGCGTGGCAATCCCGTACTCCTTGGCTTTCCAGGTCAGGTAGAAAGGGTCTATCGGTATGCAGTGCCCGCCGAGGCCCGGCCCCGGATAGAACGGCATGAACCCGAACGGCTTCGTCCGCGCCGCGTCAACCACTTCCCATATATCCACGCCCATCCGGCCGAACACCAGCTTCAGCTCGTTCACAAGGGCAATGTTGACTGACCTGAAAATGTTCTCCATCAGCTTCGTGGCTTCCGCGGCGCGGCAGGATGACACCGGCACGGTCTTGCAGATGACCGACCCGTACAACGCCACCGCCGCATCAAGGGAGTCGGGGGTCATTCCGCCGACAACCTTCGGGATGGTCGCGGTCCGGAAGTCGCGGTTGTTTGGATCCTCGCGCTCGGGGGAAAAGGCTGCGAGAAACCCCTCGCCTGCCCGCAGGCCGGATCCGGCTTCGAGTATGGGCACCATCACTTCCTCTGTCGTGCCGGGATAGGTGGTTGATTCCAGGATGACCAACTGCCCCGCGCGCATGTGAGGCGCGATGCTCCTGGCGGTGTTCTCGATGAACGTCAGGTCCGGCTCACGGTGGTGCGTCAGCGGCGTGGGGACGCAGATCAGCACCGCGTCGCATTCGCGCACGCGCGAGAAATCGGTTGTCGCCGTCGCGCGTTTCGGGTCCGCGCCGACGAATGCGGACGCAACGGATTCGGATGCGATATGGCGGATGTACGACCTGCCGGCAACGAGCGCGGCCGGCTTTGCGGGATCGATGTCAAACCCGACACAGCGGAAGCCGCCCTTCGCGAACTCGAGGAGAAGCGGAAGCCCGACGTAGCCGAGCCCCACGACTCCGACAACCGCCTCGCGTTTCCCGATCTTTGCGACCAGCGCGTCTTTCACTGCTTTCCGGCCTCCTTCGCGGCAGACGCCGCACGGGCGGAATTGTGCACTAACTCCGCGTCACTTGGAAGCCGGTTCTGGAGAGCGAAAGCTTAACGAACCGCGCTCTCGGGTTGGGCGGCGCGCCGGTGAGCTCCTCGCGCACGGCCCTGGCCGCCGCCGCGTCGGGCGCCAGCATCAGCATGTACCCGCCTCCGCCGGCGCCAAGCAGCTTCACGGCGCTGGTCCGGCTCTCCACACGGGCAAGGATGGCCGCCACCTCCGCCGGACATGTGCCGGGATCGAGCTCCATGTTGAGCCGCCAGCTCCTTCGCACACTTTCGATGAATCCGTCCCAGTCATGCTTCTGAAGCGCGTCCGCGGCGAATGCCGCGTTCCTTCCGATTTCCTCGATCGTCGCCATGTGGGACGACGAGTTAAGGAAGATGCCCCTGACTATCTCGCCGAGTATGTTGTGCGCAACGCGCGTGAGCCCCGTGTAGTAGAGGAGGATTCTGTCGGCGAAAGCGGGCTCGGCGAAGAAATTCTCCGGCAGCCAGCGCGCCGCCGGACGCTGAATGAGACCGGGCTCGGATTCGATGAGCTTGACGCCCGGCAACACCCCGCCAACCTGGTCCTGCCAGCCGCCGCCGGACGTGAGCATCTGCTCCAGCGCCAGCGTCCGGAAAAACAGGTCGTCCGAATTCCATCCAAGGCCGAGCAGTTCGCTCAGCGTGCCAAGCAGCGTGGAGGCAAGTATGCTGCTTGTCCCCAGGCCCGAGCCCTTCGGCACCGCCGCCAGCATGCTCACCTCGATGCCGCAGCCGATCTCCGCGCGCAACTGGTCGGCCAGTCCCTTGAACTGTTCCCCGGCATGGAAGTCCGGCGAAAAGCCGCACAGGCAAAGCGCCGCCCTGGCGATGCCGAACCCGCTGCCGAGCCTGCCGTACTCGCGCAGGTCGCCGTAGTCGGCAATGTCGTGATCCACCCCCAGGTCTATGCTGCGAAGCCTTATGCCCGGCCGCTCGGAAAGCCGCGCAAACACCTGGATCGGCGGCTGTCCGTTCAGATCGGCGGCGAGATTCACCACCCGCCCGCCCTTTTCCATGCAGTACGGCGGAGTGTCGGTCCAGCCCCCGGCAATGTCCAGGCGCACGGGCGAACGGCCCCACACGATCTGATCCTCAAGAACGTTCCGGCGCGGCGTGACGGGGGATTGCTTCGCCGTGACGACTATCGCCTCGCGCAAGGCGCTGAACGCGCCGCGTTCGTGCTCTTCCGCGTCCGCCCCGCCGCCAAGGGCGGCAAGCCGCGAACGGAACATCCGGTCGCGCGCAAGGGGAACAGGCGCAAGCCCGGCGACCCGTTCGGCCGGCGCAAGCCCGTTGGCCACATAGAACTCCGCGGTTCTTTCGAGATCCATCCCCGCAGCCGCTTCGGCGCGCGCGGCAGGGGTCATGCGCGCAACAAGCTCCGCCGCGCGCGCGCGGCGCATGGCGGACAACGTGGCGATATCCGTCTTCTCAAGCAGCGCCAAGGCGGAATAGCGCGGCGCCTCGAGCCACAGACGGGCAAAGACGTCGCTCCTGCCCGGGTTCTCGTCAACAAGCCACTGAACAAACTCCGCGCTCAGCCCGTCGGCGGGCAGGGCGGGGAACAGCGCGGCGGTGTGGATGTCGGCCGTCGGGTCCGGCCCGCACTGCTCGAACTTCAACCCGCGCTTCGCGAACCAGTCGCCGGCCGGACGGCCCATCCACAACGTCCCGGCCTCGCACAGGGCGCCGCGTCCGCCGTCCTCGAACCCGTAGGACCGCACACACAGACGCGACTCGACAGGCGCGAAATCGAGACACACGCCCTCGGGAAGGGATATCCGCCAGTCGTTCGGCGGAACACCGGTGAGCACATGCCGGTCGGTCAAAGTCCACGAGGAAGGCACGTGCGAGTTCTCGATCCAGACCCATTTCCCGGCATTCGCGCGCGACAGCTCCGCGACCGAATTCTGAACCGTCGTGTGCACGCTTTCGGCGCCCGGCGCGTCCCCGAAAGACCGCCTCTCGTCGGCCGGGTTCATGAGCTGCCGGACCGATGTAAGAAGGCTGCGGTTCGTGCCGAAATGATAGAACCGGCCGTTCGGCAGGGGCAATACGGCGCAGGACAGGGCGCTGATTTCCGGATCCGGCCGTTCGGGCTTCATGCCGAGCGCCGGCCCGAACGAGCCGTAGAGATCGAACGGCGCCGGCCCCCCCTCCGGCCGGCCGCCAGCGGGCACGCCGCACTTCGCGAACAGCACGTCGAGCGCACGGCGGCTCAGCAGCCACACGCCGGTGTCGAGAAAGTAAGGGTGCGCCGCCGCAAGCTTCCGGACCCGTACAGCGTCCGGCTTCTGCAGAAAGAACGACATCGCCCCCGCGGCGCCCGGCTCGCAGAACATCACCCCGTGCCGGCTCGCCTCCTCGGCCGACGCCGGTATGCCAACGATTACCACATCCGCATCCGGGTACACCGGCAGCCAGCCTGAATAGCGCAGCAGAACATCGCCGCACGCGATCATGCACACGCTGTGCGGCGAGGCGTGACGGAACAGGTCGGAACACGACCGCACCTGAAGGTCGAGCAGAGTCATGTCCGGCGCGTGCGGGGTAAGTCCGCGGAAAACCGGCACGGGGACAAGCGGCTTGCCGATCGGCGCATAAGCCGGCAGACGCCGGCTCTCGCCGCTGCCGTGAAGCACCAACTTCGGCGCCCTGTTCATGTAGGCGTCGAACGTCTGTTCCCAGGAACTGCGCCAGCCGCCGAGGAGCATATGGACTGTGCCGCCGCCGGAACCGAGCTGGGCGCCCGGCGGGTCGGAGGCGACGAATTCACGGCCGCGCCCGAGCGGCCTTACCCGGTCGTAGACCGACGCGCTGCAATGCGGCAGTGAAACAAGAATGTCCATGTGTCTGCCCATCGAGAACCGGCGAATGACGACGCCCCGTGAGGCGGATTGTGCTGCCGCCGCCCCGCACTGTCAAGGTTCACGCCCGCGCCATTGCCAAGCGCAAGATGGACGTTGCGACGGCGAAGGCGTACGTCGAACGAGCCTGAAGGCGACTGTTCGGTTTATCGGGGATGGTCATTTCGATCAAACCCATGTTCAGCAACCGTTTCACCTGTTTGTGAAGCTCCCCGGAAACGGTTCTGTGCCCCAGGTTCTTGGCCAGGCTGGCCTTGCCTTGTTCTCCCGCCTGGAGAAAGACCAGAGTTCTTACGGCCAACCGTGACTCTAGCCGCGACTCTAGCCGTTCTGTGGTTTTCCCGGTCGTCTCCCCGGTAGCCGGTTCGGCCAGCCCCTCCGGCATGGTCGCCTGCGGGTGGACCGGCAGGCGGCACATGAAATAGGTGTGATCTGGGTATCGATCATGTCGCGCAACGGCACCAGGTAACGGGTCCACAGCCGGTTGATGATCTCATACCGCCGCATGGGGGGCATGCGGTCCTTATTGGACTTCACCCGCATGGCCGCCGAGATGACCTCATCCCGGTTCCGGCGAGAGTCGTGCCGCATCCGCTCGCCATGCAGATGGACAATCAGTCGCTTCATGGGCTCTGGCCTCCGGCATCACCGCCGCCGAGGAGGGTTACCTCGACGGCAAGTCCAAGCGCCTGCAATATTGGATGCTGACTCTAGCGCGTCTTTCTTGCTCAAGGCTATTCCGGGCGCGTTTGTCTCGTCCCTGGCACGTTTTTCACGAACAGACGGGTAAAGAGTTGTCTGGCGCGCTTTTCTTGACTCTGCGCGAGTCTGGCGTATTATTCACGATCAATTCTCGTTTTTCACGGAGGTGTCATGACTGAGCACGATTTGCAGGCCACAGGAATACGACCGGCTGGATACGGAGCGCTGATCGCCAGATTCCATCTGGAGGTGATCCCAAACTGGCATCAGTCCTTCGTGGCCACAGGGAACACCCGCCGAACCGACACGACTGCAGGCATGACTGAGGAAGTCTACCCGGCCAGATACTGGCCTGGGGATACGCTTGGCGACCATCTGGAATTCGCGCTCAAGTACGACGGGACAAACCTGGCCATCCTCGCCAGTGTGTTCAATGCGGCTCCGGTCGAAGAGGTCCAGCAATACGTCGCCTCCGCACCGAGGGGCAAGTATGCCCGTCGACTGTGGTTTCTTTACGAGATGCTCACCGGCTCATCGCTCCCTATGGAGGACCTGAAGACGGGCGGATACATCGACCTGATCGAGCCCGCCGAGTACTACACGGTGATCCAGCCTCGTCCGGTGCGCCGTCAGCGAATCAACGACAACCTGCTGGGAGACGGTCAATTCTGTCCGACAATCCGACGAACCGACGCGTTGCGCGGATTTGAAAAGGCCGACCTGCCTGCGCGATGCCAGAGGATCGTGGCGAGCTATTCGCCCCAGTTGCTGAAGCGGGCCATGAGTTACCTCTACACAAAGGAGACCAAGTCGTCCTTCGAGATCGAACACATCAAGCCCAGCTCGACTCGAACGGAGCGGTTCATTGCGCTGCTTCAACTGGCCGAAAAGGAAGACTTCTGCGACAAGGGCCGTTTGCTGGATCTACAGAACCGCATCGTTGATCCGCGTTTCCGGGACGCAGATTATCGAACCGAACAGAACTACGTGGGAGAGACTGTCCAGCCGCAGAAGGAGAAGGTGCATTTCGTTTGCCCGAAACCCGAAGACCTGGTCGGGATGATGGAGGGCCTGATTGCCGCACACAAACGGATGGATGCGGGCGAAGTCCCCGCCGTGGTCCATGCCGCCGCCGTGGCGTATGGCTTTGTCTTTCTGCATCCCTTCGAGGATGGTAACGGCCGCATTCACCGGTTCCTGATCCACAACATCCTGGCACGGCGCGGGTTCACCCCCGCAGGCCTGATCTTCCCGGTGTCAGCGGCCATGCTGAAGAACCTTGCCGACTACGACGGATCGCTGGAGTCGTTCTCCCGCCCGCTGATGGTGCTCGTGGAATACTCAATGGATGAGCAAGGCCGGATGACCGTGCAGAACGATACGGCCCACTGGTACAGGTTCCTCGACATGACGCCGCAAGCGGAAGCCCTGTTCAGGTTTGTCGAGCAGACCATCGACACCGAACTTGTGGAAGAACTGGCGTTCCTGGCGAACTACGACGAGACCAAGAAGGCCATCCAGGAGATCGTTGACATGCCGGACCGCAAGATTGATCTCTTCATCCAAGCGTGCTTGCAGAACAACGGTCGGCTCTCCGCGCGCAAGCGCGCCAGTCACTTCGACTTCCTATCGGACGAGGAGGTCACGCGCATGGAGAAAGCAATCCGATCCGCCTACGGCAGTAGTGAGGCGCAGGAACCATAGCGAGACACACCATGCGACTTCCGCGGCGTTTTCGTCAGGGGATGAACGCGGCCGGCACGGCCTGCCGCGCCGGACTTGTCCTCCAAAGCCTCGCCGTGCCCGCCTCTGGCAACAGCCGATTCTGGCCGATGGGTACCGGACGTGTCTCGTGTGCAAGGGTCTGATTGGTAAAGGTTCGAAGTTGCTCATGGTGCGGTTCGATCAGTTCTTCGAACGCACGACAAAGAACTCATAGGCATAGTAGTCTGAGTAACTGCGGTGCATTGCGGGCTCCTGCGCGAGCCGGTCGAGGACGGCGAGCGCGTCGGCGTCATCGGAATACTTACCGCGCATTTCCCCAATGCGAAGCTCCATCGGCGTGTAGAAATCATCCCACCATACCGCGTCCGGCAACGTGAAATGCCCGATCAACGACAAACCGCCCCGCTCGATTGACGCCAGGGCATCTGGAACTCGACCCATAGTCGGGTAGTCCATGTCGAAACTGGCCTTCACCTCGGGCGGAGGGTTCTCCTTGCGCCAGACCGCGTCGGTGAACGCGAGGTAGCCGCCGGACCGCAACAACCCGCGGCAAACACGCAGGGCGTTCTCAATGCCGATGTTGTAGAGCGCGCCCTCGGACCAGACCAGGTCGAAGGTCTTGGGCGGCAGCCCGGGGTTGGCCATGTCGCCGACCATAGGACGAATCCGCCCGGCAAGGCCGCGCTCGGCGACCGTCGCCCGCAACCGATCAATGCTTGGCACATGGTTGTCCAACGCGACGATGGTTCCGAGCGTCAGTTCGGCAAGATGCAGCGTCTGCCCGCCGACGCCGCAGCCCAGATCGAGTATAGCGGGCGCGGACGGCAAATCGCGACAAAGCTCCAGCGCTTTTCCCGTGCAGGCGCGGCTGCCTGGCCCCTGCCTGGGGAGCGACTCGTAAAGCTCGAAGAAAATCGGCCAAAAGCGCGGCGGGAGATCGTGCATGTCATGTCCCTCCTTGGGTTACAGATCGCAGCCCGAGGAAGACCTCGTGGCCGGTGTCGCTGTAAGCGCTGTGCTCGAACGGGACCGCAAGCGGATCGAACCCGACATCAGCGATCAGCTTGAGCCAGATGCTGCGCGGGAATAGCCCCATGATATGGCGGTCGTGGGCGACCTCGATGCCGCCGTTCTCGTCCCGCAGTAGGTAGGCCATGTCGGTCACGTACCCCTCGGCCATCGAGTCGGGCATCCAGCGCCATTCGAGGTAGCGCAGGCCGCGTCCGTTGCCGTCGCTGCCGCCGCTCTCGGAGCCCGGATGGAAGGTCTCGGTGACGAAGTCCGGCTGGAACATGGCGACCCCGCCGGGAGCGGTGTGCGCAAACGCCGTGGCGAGGGCGTCAGCAAGATCTTCTCCAGTAGCCATGTAGCTGATCGCGTCATGGAGGAGCACGCAGTCATAGGCGCGGTTTAGCCGGATCGAGCGCATGTCGCCCTGAACATGCTCGCACTCCGGGTTGAGGCGGCGACTCAGGGCCAGCATGTTCGGCGCGAGGTCCACAAGCGTACAGGCCAGCGACTGCTTCAGGTGCGCGGCATTGTGTCCTCCGCCGCATCCGAGGTCCAGCAGGGTTCGAGGCGGCTGTTTGCAGTAGGTCTGAAACAAACGCAGGTAAAAGGCAGCCTCCTCGGCGTAGTCGCCGACCGGCGTCAGCAGCGGATACCAGTCTGCCAAGTCGCTGTAAAGCCGGAGGGACGGGTTTGGCGCTGACGGATTCATGTCCGACTCCGCTCGGAAGCTTTGTCGCCGGCACCGAAGACACCGGTGGTTCGACAGCCCTTGCCTTGTTCGTGTTCGGCGTGCCGACGTGGCGGGTTGTTCGAGTGACAGACATGGAGGCGGGCGTCATTCAGGCGGAGGATGTAGACGTAGAATGGCATGGCCGGATAGTAGCAGGGAAGATGAGAAGTGGCGAAAGCCCTTCGGCGCGACCAGACTGGCCTATTCCGGCGGCATCCTGGCAACCGGACCGGCCCAACCCCGCGAGCCTGAACCTGCCAGAGAGTCGCCGAACAGACGCGCCGGACTTGTCCTCCGAAGCCTCGCCGTGCCCGCCTGCAGCCTTCGGCGGAGGCGGGGCGAAGGTGGACGCCTGGTTTGACCACGCCTCCGGGCTAATCATGGTGCGGAAGTCCTGCCGCCTGTCGGTTCCATACCGGCGGCGAGGCCCATGACGAACCGATGCCGTCGCAGGCCGCGGCCCGCTCACTGGCCCAGTCAGAGGCCCAGTTACCGGCCGCAACGAGCCGCAGGCCCCAGTCAAGGCCCAGGAGAGGCCCAAGTTCGAACCAATTCGCACTCCGCCCAAGCCGCCGACCGAACAAGCGGTGGTCCGCCGGGTAGTGCCCGGTGGGGTCGGCCCTGTTTTAGCATTCTGAACAGCGACGAAATATGGATAATACCCGCGCACACATGATTCAAGCAGGTTTTGACTGGCAAGGGGGCGCCCGGAGCAGCCCATGAAGGCCGAACATGACGAGATACTGACAATGGACGATTTGGCGGCGTACCTGAAGATTTCGAAGTCCACGCTCTACAAGCTGGCCGTCGACGGGAAACTGCCGGGCCAGAAGATCGGCAAGCGCTGGCGCTTCCACAAGGACGCGGTCGACCGTTGGGTTCAGCATGGCCCCGAATCAGGCGAGCAGAATTTACGGGACACACAGGAGAGACTATGACCATTTTCATCGTGAGTATTGCCGTCGCGCTATGCGTTTCGTTTCTCTGCTCGCTCATGGAAGCAGCCTTGCTGAGCCTGACGCCCAGCCAGGTTGCGGACCTGTCGGCACGACACTCTGGAATCGGTGCGATCTGGCGAGGGTTCAAAGGCAATATTGAGCGTCCGATTACGGTGATCCTTGCACTGAACACGGCAGCCCACACCATCGGAGCGGCGGTGGCCGGATCGCGGTTCGACGAATTGTTCGGCGACCAGTGGATATGGCTGTTTTCTCTGCTCTTCACGTTTGCCATGTTCCAGTACACCGAGATTCTGCCCAAGACACTCGGCGTCTACTTCAATCGCTCCATTGCGTTGTGGATGGCGAGGCCTTTGTCGGTCGCCGTCAATATGTTCACGCCTCTTATCCACCTCCTGCACACGTTAAACCGCCCGTTCGAGGGGCGACGCAGCGAGAAGACGAGGCCGAATACACTGGAAGAAATCGCCTCGCTGGCAATGATGGCGGGACTTTCCAAGCACATTGGCCCGCACCAGGAACGAATCATCACCCGAGCGACAAAGCTGTCCCGCACCAGCGCTCAACAGATCATGATTCCAGTCGATCAGGTCTCGATGCTCTCCACGGGGCAGTCCCTGACCGACGCGCTCATCGCCGCCCACATCGATGCGCACACACGTTTTCCCGTCTGCGAAGACGGTGACCGAAACCGCGTGGTTGGCTACGTGAATTTCAAGGAGCTGGTGTATTACATGAGTACCAATCCGCGCGATCCAAGCCTGCAGGGTATCATTCGTTCCGTCCACTTCGTTGAGCCCGGATCTCTGGTCTCGGATATCCTGAAAGCCTTCGTCGATCAGCATGAGCATATCGCCATCGTTCGTGACTCCGCAAACCGATGCCAGGGGCTGATCACATTGGAAGATATTACGGAAGAGTTGATCGGGGATATTCAGGATGAGTTCGACCGGCTACCCCGTCATCTCCATTCCCTCAGCGGCGGCACATGGATGGTCGGAGGGGGTGTGCCGGTAGCCGAGGTGTTTGCCAAACTCGGCGGCTCGCCTGTGTCGCTAGGCGGGTCTCTAGCCGCCTGGCTGGACCGTCAACTGGACCAGCCGCCCAAACCGGGCCAGACCATCCGCCACGACGGCTTGGAGTTTGTGGTTCGACGCGTCCATCGCGGGCGTGTCTTTGAGGCTTCGGCAAGCATGAAACGAAACGCCAATCGTGACGGGGATCGGCATCGCACAGGATACATTCTGCCGTGAGCCATGCCCGGATCAGCTTTCTGGTGTTTGTCGTTGCGGGGCATCCCAAGGTCAGACCTAGAACCTAGACTGTAGCTGCTTTGAGCACTTTTCTTGGCTGGTCAGCGACTTGTCCTGGACCAACGCAACCCGGGCAGCGGTCCTCGCCTTCCCAGCGGCGCTTTCGTGGCGGTATCCGAACCTGCGCCACTGCACATTGTGTCGCCCCGCTGCACGCAGAGTCGTGAACCTGATTAGCCTATTGCAGCGTCATAAGAGTAAGACTCTGGAGTTCAAGCGCGATCTTCACAGTCGCGCGACGCTGTCTTGAGGGACAAGCGCGTGCCTGGAGAGAGTTCGAAACGGCTCTGGGGTCCGAGACGAACGAACCTGTTAACCGGACTCGGAGGCTTGCCGGCATAATATATTCTGCCGGAGGCTGCAGCGGCGTGAAGGGCCGGATGTCGGTTGGGGAGAAGTTCGTGATTCGGAGCGATGGGGCGAGTGGGGTACGAACCCTTCGACTTCGATCGGGGTGCACTCCGGCGCTGAGCTCTGAAGCGATCGATTTCAGACTGCTGCAGAGCTAATCCCAGACGCGGGAATTGAGGGTTTCGCGCAGGATGAGTTTCAGGCCCTTGCAGGGGAAGTGTCAGGCCCTGCGCTTGGCCAACTCGTGGAGCTCAGACAGGTTGCCCGCGGCGAGCGCCAGCTTCTTGGCACGTGTCCACCCCTTCATCTGGCGCTCGCGGCGTGCAGCGGAGACGCGGTCTGGATGTTCTTCGACGAAGACGATGTCGCCGGCGCCGAAGATACCGGTGGTTCGACAGCCTTTGCCTTGTTCGTGCTCGGCAAGCCGACGTGGCGGGTTGTTCGAGTGGCCGACGTAGAGGCGTCCGTCACTCATCCGGAGGATGTAGACGTAGAAGGGCATGGCGCAGAGTAGCAGGGATGAAGGCAAGAGTCGAAAGCCCTTCGACTCACTTCGTTCGCTCAGGGCATTCGCCTCCGGGTGCTGGCTTGAGCTATCCCTTGGCTTGCCATGAGCGAGGGGTGCGCCAGCACCCCGAGTCGAATGGCTCCCCGGTCGTAACCCGGCCAGCACAAATTCCCTCAAGTCAGCCTGGGAAGCAACCCCTTACTACACAAGAGCCTACGAGAAGGGATGCCTTTTCGTCCGCGGCGACAAACCCCGCGAATTGGCCGAAATCGCCAAGATCACCGCCCGCCAATGGAACCGGTATCAGAACGGCCGGCAGCGCGAAAACCCCATCCTGAAAGGACTCCAATATCTCAGGGTTTTCGAGGACGAGTCGGTCCGGACCTACGCCCAGGCCGCCGAGGTCCTTGGCGTTTCCCGTGAGCGGGTGTACCAGCTCACGTCGCTGGTCACCAAGCTGCCGCCACAGATCAAGGACTTCCTGGCTGGCACCGAGGATCCGGCGGTGCTCCGCTTCTTCACGGAGCGGCGCCTTCGTCCCCTGACCATGATCCCCGATGGGGAGGCGCAGATGGCGCAGTTCGCCGAACTCCTGGCTGCGGCCAGGGGAGGCACGACCGGTACCGATGAAATCCTCAGCGGCCAGTGGGAGTCGGCTTCCGGGGAGGCGGTGATGGCAGGCATCGAACGACGGTAATCCTTGAGAGGGAGGGTGACGTGAACGACTACGACAACGGCGATTTGTTGGGGACAGCAGGACGCTGGGGCGATGCTCTACTTTCTGAGGTGGCCTATGCGATCGACGCCGCTATCCAACAAGCAGCCCGAGTTCCCATCAGCGGTTTGGCTGCTGACGAGGATGGGCTTCCTGGCATCCGCGAATTCCTGGGACGCAGGGATACCCATTGCGCAGGTGAACCGGCACTCCCCCGCGATGCGGATGCTATCCTCCTGGACGTTCTGCCCGTGTCTCTCACCGCACCCGATGACACCGGCAGGCTGCAGATCGAACCCGACGCCGCCGCCTTGCAGACGTGGAGTCAATCGGACAGGGAATCCGCCGAGCACCTGACGTCGTGGCTGAACGCTACCGGTACGGGACGTAAGGCTGTCGAGGATGCGATCGACGGAGGTTCTGTCATATGGGCCAGACAAGCCAGCCAATATGAGGAACTACTGAGGGACACAGGATACGACCGGTCGAATCCGCTCGTGCAGCAGGAGTCTGACAGGGGACTGCGGGACCTCCACGCCGGCATTGAACACGCACGGGAGGTCCTCGATGATCTCTGAAATGCAGAGATCCAATAGGGCGACGCCCTCAGCGTGGAGCAGACGCACCGCCGTTTGGTGGCACGCCCCGGTCGGCACTTGAGGTTTCGGGATCATGAACCTGATTCCTTCTGCACAGATGCCGGGCTTTACACGGCAGCGCAGGCGCTATAGTCTAGTACATCAATGAAACGAGTATACTATATACAGACCATGCAGTTGGCAACTCGGGATCGACCGGTCTTGCGCTGGCGAGGACTGACGGGCAGTCGGAAGTCCGGCGTCAACTGGCGCTTGCATAGCAGATGGACGAGTGGAGGCGCTGCGTGAAGGCTGTGGGGCTTCTCTCAGGCGGGCTTGACTCGACCTTGGCCGTCCGACTGATGGTGGAACAGGGAGTTGAGGTCATTGCCGTCAAGTTCACGTCTCCGTTCTGCCAGTGCGACTCCGGGGGGTGCTGTCATGCCGCCGAACAGGCGCGGCGGATGGGTGTGCCGCTGAAGACCTTCGCCAAGGGCGAAGACTACATCGAGGTTGTGCGCCATCCGCGACATGGCTGGGGCTCCGGTATGAATCCCTGCATTGATTGCCGTATCTTCATGCTCAAGAAGACCAAGACGTATATGGAGGAAATCGGGGCGGCGTTTCTCTTTACTGGCGAGGTACTGGGGCAAAGGCCGATGAGCCAGCACCGCCGTGCGCTTGAGCTGATCGAGCGCGAAACCGGGTTGGAGGGGAGGATCGTGCGTCCGCTATCCGCCCAGCACCTGCCGCCGTCAGAGGCGGAGTCTCAGGGCTGGATCAATCGGGAGCGCCTCTTGGCGATCGAAGGCCGCGGCCGCAAGGCACAGATCACTTTGGCGGCGGAACTGGGCGTCACGGACTACCCCTGTCCAGCCGGGGGATGCTTGCTCACCGACAAGAACTTCGCGGCCAAGCTGCGTGACCTGTTCGCGCATCAGGATCACGTTACCATGCACGATATCCGGCTGCTGAAAATCGGACGCCATTTCCGATCGAACGGCGGCAAGATCGTCTGTGGGCGCGACGAGGGGGAGAACGAGACCTTGCGGCGACTGCGGGGCGAACTGGACGTTCTCCTGGAACCGGCAGAGGTCTCAGGCCCCACCGTACTCTTGCGGGGATCTCACGACGGCACGGCGCTCGATGTGGCCGCAAGCGTGGTGGCGGCGTACTCGGATGGTCCGGCGGGCAGCATGACTGTGCGCTGTTCGCATGCGGGTTCGACTCGCGAGTTGCGCGCAATCAAGGCCGATCGCGCGAGTCTGAACCGCCATCTGATCGCCGCCGAAAGAGCAGATTCCGGAGGACAATCATGATGGTTTCGACAAAGGGCCGGTATGGACTGCGGGTGCTGCTGGACGTGGCCCTGCACGAAGAACGGGGTCCCGTTGCGTTGAGCGAAATCGCGCGGCGGCAGGCGCTGTCGCAGAAGTACCTCTGGCAGGTGATCAACCCTCTGAAAAAGGCGGGATTCCTGCGGTCCACTCGCGGGACGCAGGGGGGCTACGTCTTGGCCCGCGACCCGAACGCGATCACCGTGCGGGACATCGTCGATGTGTTGGAAGGCCCCGTCGCCCTGGTAGCCTGCGTGAACGACCCGGGAACCTGTGAGCGCAGCGTGGATTGCACGGCGCGCGAGATCTGGTCCGAGATTGAAGCAAAGGTGGTTGCCGCCATGGCCGGCGTGACGTTGCGTGACATCGTCCAGCGCCACAAGGACCGGGCCGCCGGCGGCGGGCCGAGCTACGTGATCTGACATGCCGAAACGAATGGACAAAGGCGAGACTCAGGCAAGGCTTGAGCCGGACCAAAGCTGGGCGCTGGTGGAGCGGGTGCGTGCGGGGGATGACGGCGCGTTCGAAGCGCTGATGGACCGCCACAAGCATCCGGTGATGAACTTCGTTTTCCGTCTCATTGGCGATGCAACCGAGGCGGAAGACGTGGCGCAAGACGTCTTTGCGCGGGCGTACCGGAGCATGCACAAGCCGGGTTTCCGACGGACAACGGCCGAGTTCTCGACGTGGCTGTTCCAGGTGGCGCGGAACGCCGCGCTGGACTGCCTGCGCCGGCGCAAGCGCCGGCCGGCAGAGTCGCTCGCAATCCTGGAAGACGGCGGCGGGTTGCTGCCCTCCGGTCAGGCCACGGCGGCGGAGGACGTGGCGGCGCGGGAAACCGGCGCGGCCATCGCGGCGGCCGTCGCGCTGCTGCCCGAGGACCAGCGCACGGCGGTGATTCTGTCCGAGTACGAACGCCTCTCCGACGCCGATATCGCCGCGGTCATGCACTGCTCCGCAAAATCCGTCGAAGCCCGCCTCTACCGCGCCCGCCGCCTCCTGCGCGAACGGCTGCGGCATCTGCTGCCGCGGCCGATAGAATGTCGCGAGGGTTTCTCGCTGCGGCGGCGTTATACCGTGTAGAGAGCGGCGAAGGAGGACGGCATGTTCGGGAAGACACGAGGCAGTGACCGAGGCGGCGCGGGCGCGCGGGACGAGCGCTTGAGCGCGTTGCTGAGCCAGTGGCGGGCCGTCGAGCCCGGTCCCGGCTTCGAGGCGGCGGTTTGGCGGCGGACTCGGGCCGTGCCTGCGGCGCAGCCGGCCGGGCTGTGGGACCGGTGGCTCGACTGGTTCCTGCCGCATCCTGTGTGGGCCGGTGCGGCCGCGGCCTCCGTGGCGCTGGCGATCGGCCTTCTGGCCGGTCTGGCGACTCCCGGCCACGCGCGAGCGGGCGGGCATGAAACCCACGCCCTGCTGCAACCCGGGACGGTGATGGGCGCCTACGCGGCACTCTCAGAAAGAGGACACCCATGAAGTCGAGAATCGCCCTGCTGCTGTTGGCGGCCGCGCTGGCGGGCGTAGCCGGGTACGCGATCGCGCACCGGTTCCTCTGCCAGCCGCCGCAGTCCGACCTGGACCGCTTGCGGGATGTTTCCCACCTGGCCCACGCTCTGGACCTGCGGCCCGACCAGATCAAGGCCATGAAGGCCCTGCAAGGCCGCTTGTGTGAAACACTGGCGGAAAGCTGCGCCCGTCATTGCGCCTGCCGCAAGGAGCTCGCGGCCGCCCTGGTCGCGGAGCCGTTCGATGCCGTGCGCGCCCAGGAACTGCGCGAATCCCTGTGCCGCTGCTATGCGGAGAGCGAAAAGCTGGCGATGGAACATATCCGGAACCTGCGCGAGATTTTGGACGCCCCGCAGCGCGCCCGGTTCGACCGCATGATCACGGAAGCCCTGGCCGGCCCCTGCGGGGCATGCACGAACTGCGGGGCGGAGCGCGGAACAGAGGGACACTGAAAGAAGACGAGGAGCAAACGATGAAAGCGAAAGCGACATGGTTCACAATGGCCGTTGGAACGGTCCTGATCGCCGCCGGCTGCGGGGGAACTAAGACCATTGGGACGCCGGCCGGCGCGGACACGGTTGAAACGCCGCTGGCGGCGGTTCTGGACGCGCCGGAGAAGTATGACGGGCAGACGGTGGTCCTCAAGGGCGTACTCGAGGCGCAATGCGCCGCTCTGTGCGATTTCACCTACGCGGAGGGGAACCGGTCGGTCACGGTGTTCACCGGTGAGCCAAAGCCGCCCAAAATCCAGGCCGGACAGCCCGTCCGCGTGACGGTCCAGGTTCACAAGGGCGAAGAACAGGTCGTCCTTACGGCAAAGGGTCTCGAAATCCTGCCCCGGAAGGCGACGCGATGAAACTGGCGAAGCTCGCGTTCAACAACATACGGCGGACGCCCATGCGCGCCGGGCTGACGGCGGCCAGCGTGCTGATCGCGGCGGCGACGTTGAGCGTGGTGCTCGCGCTGGACCGCGGATACGCCCGGGCCGTGAAGAGCGAACTGGTGGACAAGACCGGCGTGCACCTCTACATCACCAAGGAGAACTGCCCCATCGAGGCGGCGTCCGTCGTGGCGCAGGGCGGGTTGAGCCCCCTCTACGTGGAGGAGTCGCTGGTGGCGGTGGCGCAGTCCACGGAGGGCATCGCCGCCGCCCTGCCGTTCCAGCTCTTCGCCGAGACCACGTCGGACGGCACGCGCACGGATATTCTCATGGGCGTGACGGAGGCCATCCGCGAAGTGCGGCCGGACTGGGTGATCGAGAAGGGCGGCTGGTTCGAGGACGGCGACTCGGTCATCCTGGGCGCCCAGATTGCGCAGATCGAATTGGCCAAGGTGGGCGACAAGCTCTACTCGGAGAAACTCGACAAGGAGTTCAAGGTGGCGGGCATCCTACGCAAGAACTACTCGCAGGACGACGGGATGATCTTTCTGCCCCTGGATACCGCCCAGCGGCTGGTGAAACGCGAGGGGCGGCTGTCGGCGATCGCGATCAAGCTGGCCGACGTGGGGGCGATGCAGGAGGTGACCACGCGGCTGCGCGGGAGCATCGCGCAGGACTACTCCGTGATCGGCGCCAAGGAGTTGAGCGAGGGCATCCTGGGCTTTTTCGCGGCCACGCGCATGATCATGTTCGTCATGGTGGGGGTGGCGTTCGGGGTTTCCATCTTCGGGATCGTGAACACCATGCTCATGGTGGTGATGGAGCGCCGCCGCGAGATCGCCTATCTCAAGTGCGTGGGCGCCCGCCGGGAGGACGTGCTGCGGCTGATCACGCTGGAGACGCTCATCATCTGCCTCGCCGGCGGCGTGGGCGGCATCCTGGCCGGGGCGGCGGTAACGCCGGCGGCGGGATCGCTCCTGCGGGGGACGCTGGTGGGCTATGTGCCGGCAGGCAGCATCGCGGCGCCGTCCGCGGGCATCGCGCTGCTGTCGCTCTCCGTAGCGGTGGCGGCGGGCGTGCTGTGCGCCTTGTACCCGGCCTGGAAGGCGGCCTCGATCGTGCCGATGGAGGTGCTGCGCAATGAATAGCCTGATCGCACTCGAAAACGTCTCCAAGCTCTACCGGCGCGGGAGCGAGGAGGTTCATGCGTTGGATGGCGTGACGCTGGACATCGCGGAGGGCGACCTGATCGCGATCTGCGGGCCGTCGGGCTCCGGCAAGACGACATTGCTCAACATAGCCGGCTGCATGGATCACGCCTCGAAGGGCTTGGTCCGTATCCGTGGCGAGGAAGTGGAGCGCGGCGGCGAGCGACGCCTGGCCGAGATCCGCCAATCCCTGATCGGGTTCGTCTTCCAGCAGTTCTTCCTCATTCCCACCCTGACGGTGGAGGAGAACGTGGAACTGCCGCTGCTGTTCTCGCACCGGAAGGCGGAACGCGCGAGAACGGCGGAGTTGCTGGAGAGCGTGGGGCTCGGGCACCGCCGGCGGCATCGCCCCGGCCAGCTTTCGGGCGGCGAAATGCAGCGCGTGGCCGTGGCGCGCAGCCTGATCAACGAGCCGAAGGTCATTCTCGCCGACGAGCCCACCGGCAATCTGGATTCGCGGAACTCGAAGGCGGTCGTCGAGCTGTTCGAAGCCCTGAACAGCAAGGGAATCGCGATTGTCCTGGTGACCCACAATGCCGATTTGGCGGCGCGTTGCCGAAAGGTGGTGCATCTTGAGGACGGCAAGGTGGTGGGTTAGCGCGCTGCTCTTCTGCGCGGCTTCTCCCGCGTCGGCGTCGCTGTTTGTCGCGCTGGAAGGGGACGCGCGGGGCGAGTACACCGACAGCGACGGCGCGGATGCGGAGATCAACTCGATCGGTGGGTCACTGCGCAAGGTGTTCGCCGACCGACGCGGCGACCGGGTCATCCTGTACGCCCAGGGCGAATGGGTGGAGGATTTCTCGGAAGGCTTGCTCCACCAGGCCTACGGCGAATGGAAGGGGCCGATGGGCCGCTGGAATCTGGCCGCCGGCCGCGTGCTGCTTCCCTGGGGACTCCGGACCGCGTGGAGCCCTGACCGCATGCCCTACGGTTCGCCCTACGAGTGGACGCGGACCCTGGAGTCCGACAACGGCGCGTTGGTGCGGGGGACACTGGGCATCTGGGACTACGGGCTGGCCCTCACCCAGGGCTACGGGATGGAGGACATCGAGGAGTTCCCCGGCCCCGGCAACCTGACCGGCCGGCTCGGGATGACGCCGGACGTGGAGGGCAACTTCACGCTGGGCCTGTCGTTCGCCGCGGGAACCGCCTACACCTCCGAACACGGCCACGGCATGGGCGACGCGATGGAGGAGGAGCGCACGGCCCTGGCGCTGGACTGCACGTGGAACGCCGGACGCGGGACCTACCGCTTCGAGGGCGGCGCGCGGGAGACGGACGGGCAGTGGCATGGAACGCTCTTTGGCGCCGCCGACTATGCCCTATTGCCGAAGCTGACCCTGCAGGCGGCCGGGCAGGTGTACGAGCACGGCCCGTCGCACCTCTACAGCCGCGTGTACGGCGGCGTTTCCGTTCCGTTGCCATGGTTCACACTCCGGGGAGGATATGAATATGAGGATGCCGAGATCGAGGATCACCGCGTGGTGGTGCAGTTGTATCGCCTTTTCAGTTTTGTGCGGTAGCCGGTTCGCGCAGGCGCAGGAGGTGTATGTCTGCGTGTGGCGCAATCCCGAGCGGACCATGACCCGCCTCTTTCCCGAGGCGCGGGACTACCGGACGGTGACGGTTCCCATCCCGCCCGAAGCCCTGGCTCGCATCGAGAAGCGCGCCGGTGCCGCCCTGCTGCCCGGCCAGCGCGAGCAGTACCAGTATTTCGAGATGCTCGACGGCGACGGCAAGGTCATCGGTCATACGCAGGCCATGACCCAGAAGGGCGAATTCGGCGCCATCGAGTTCGTGTTCGGGATGGATTTGCAGGGCCGGATCAACGGGCTCTACATCCAGAGACAGCGCGAGCGGGACAAGGGCTTCCGTGAAGAGACCTTCCTAACGAAGTTCCACGGAATTTCGGTGGCCGACGCCGATGCTCTCAGCGATCCGGCGGGCGACGCCGGGAGCATCGGCACGCGCGCGGTGACGCTGGGCGTGCGTAAAGCCCTGATCGAGTTCGACGAGCTGGTGCTGAAGAATCCCGCGCGGTCGCAAGCGACTGCCGACGGAAAGAAGTGAGCACGGGCGTCGTGGAGCGACGAGGGGGAGAACGAGACCTTGCGGCGACTGCGGGGCGAACTGGACGTTCTCCTGGAACCGGTATGGACTGCGGGTGCTGCTGGTCGTGGCCCTGATCGAAGCGAAGGTCGCTGCCGCCATGTCCGGCGTGACGCTGCGGGATATCGTCCAGCGCCACAAGGACCGAGCCGCCGGCGGCGGATCGAGCTGCGTGATCTGACCTGCTGGAACACAGGGTCAGTATGTCATGCGGTCGTGTCGCGGCGGACGTGGCGGCGCCAGATGGTGTCGAGCTCGCGGATGGCGGCGGCGGGGTCGGGGGCCTGGTTGACGGCCCGCACCACGGCGAAGTTCACGGCCCCGTGCGCCAGCACATCAGGCAGGTTGTCGGCATGTATGCCGCCGATGGCCACGGCCGTGAGGGGCGAGCCGCGGATGATCGCGCCCATGCGCTCCAGGCCCAGCGTGGGGTCGGGGACCTCCTTGGTCGGCGTGGCGAACACGGGGCCGACGCCGATGTAGTCCGGCGCGAGCGCCCGGGCCGCCCGCTCCTGGTCTTCGTTGTGGGTGGAGAGCCCGAAGCGCCTGCCCGGCTCCGGCCAGCGGGCGCGGGCTTCCTCGATCGGCAGGTCGCCCTGCCCGAGGTGTACGCCGTCGGCGCCGGCCTCCTGGGCGAGGGCCACGTCGTCGTTGACGATGAACCGCGTCCGCGTGCCACGGGTAATGGCCCGCACCCGCTGCGCCAGCCGTAGCACGTCCGCGCGGGGGCGCCGCTTCATGCGGAGCTGCAGGTAGCGCACGCCGCAGGTCACCGCCGCCTCGGCGCACCGGTCGTAGCCCGCCACGGGATCCGTCAGCACCAAGTACAGCCCGAACGCTTCCGGCATGGCGCGTCACCCTCCCTTCCCGCACAGCGCGCAGCGCGGATTGCGGCGCACCGGGACAATCCGGCACGACCCCTCCAGCGCGTCGAACACGAGCAGCCGGTCCGTCAGCAGCCGGCCGACGCCCAGCAGATGCTTGACAACTTCCCCTGCCTGGATGGCGCCGAGCACGCCCGGCACGGCGCCGAGCGGTCCTTGCGGCGGCGGAGCGCCGGCCTCGTCGGGCGGGCGCTCGAACACGCAGCGGTAACAGGCGGTGCGACCGGGAAGCACGGTCATGGTCTGTCCCCGGAAGCGGGAAATGCCGGCGTGCGAGTAGGGGCGGTTCGCCGCATGGCAGGCGTCGGCGATCAGGAACTTCGACGCGAAGTTGTCCGTCGCGTCGATGACGAACTCGGCGTCGTGCAGCCGCGCCGGCGCGTTCGCGGCGGTGAGCCGTTCGCGCCGCGGGACGGCCTTCACGTGGGGGTTGAGGCGCGTCATGGCGTCGCAGGCGGATTCCGCCTTGGGCCGGCCGAGGTCGGCCGTGGCGTGGAGAATCTGCCGCTGCAGGTTGCTCAGCTCCACGGCGTCGCCGTCCATCACGTCGATCGCGCCCACGCCCGCCGCGGCGAGGTAGAAGCCGGCCGCCGAGCCGAGCCCGCCGGCGCCCACGAGCAGCACGCGGGCCGCGGCCAGCCGCTCCTGCCCGGACGCGCCGATCTCCGGCAGCGCCAGGTGCCGCGCGTAGCGGTCGCGCTGGAGGGCGTCGAGGGTCATGCTGCGGGGGCCTCCCGGTAGACGGCGTCCCAGCTTTTGAACACGGGCTCGAGGCGGCGGGCGCGCAGCATCGCCGTGAAGGCCGCGACGTCCCGCCCGTCGTGGACCTCGAACTGGCCGGGGGAGCCGGGGGGCGCGGCGGCGACGTAGCCGCCGACGGTGGTCCGGCTCGCCACGCTCATCTTCGAGATGCCGACCCCCGCCATGCCGTCGCGGAAGGCCGGGGCTTCGCGCGTGGAGAGCACGAGCGGCACGTCGGGGAGCGCGATGCGGAAGGCGAAGACGATCTGGGCGAGGCGGGCGTCGTCCACGGGGTGCGGCGCCGCGAACCCGCCGGCCTGCTCGCACACGCGGGGGAAGGAGATCGAGAAGCCGGCCCGCCAGAAGCGCCGACGCAGGTGCGCGAGGTGAAGATAGAGGGCGAGCGCGTCGAAGCGCGGGTCGGACAGGCCGAGCAGGGCCCCGAGACCCGCCGTGCGCAGGCCGGCTGCCAGCGCCCGCGCCGGGCCGTCGAGCCGGGCCGCGAAGTCCTGCTTCGGCCCCCACCGGTGCAGGCGGGTGTACTGCTCCGGTTCGTAGGTTTCCTGGTAGAGGGTGACGCCCACGCAGCCGGCGGCGGTCAGGGCGCGGTACTCCTCCACGTTCATGGGGAAGGCTTCGACCGTCACGAGGTGAAACCGCTGCGCGGCCTGACGCACCGCCCCGAGGAGGTAATCGAAGTCCGCCTGCGGGGTTCGCTCCCCGGTGAGCAGCAGGATCTCCTCGATGCCCATGGCCTTCAGCGCGTCCATCTCCATGGCGATCTCCTCGGGGGCCAGGCGTCGCCGGGGCTGGCGGCGGTCCGAGGCGAAGCCGCAGTAGGCGCAGCCGCTCGAGCAGTAGTTTGAAAGGTAGAGCGGGGCGTAGAGCGCGATGGTGCGGCCGAAGTGCCGTTCGGTCAGGGCCTGCGCCCGCTGCGCCATGGGCTCGATCCAGGGCCGGGCCTGCTCGGAGATCAGAACCCGTAACTCCTCGATGCCCGGCGCGTCGGCGCGCAGGGCCGCTGCGATCCGGGCGGCCGTCGGCGGGGGGGCCGCCAGCCAGGGCCTGGGATCGAGCTCGTCCGGCAGGGCCCCGCTCATCCTGGCCTCGCGGTGAGGAAGACCGTCAGGGGGCTCGTGGCGGAGGCGCTGTCGCCGCGGTCCATCAAGCCGGCCCGGCGCGCGGCGCGTCCGGCCTCGACGGCGCGCGCAAGGGCCGCGGCCATGGCGGGCGGATCTCCCGCCGCGGCGACGGCGCTGTTGACCAACACGGCGTCGCAGCCCATCTCCATCGCCGCGGCCGCCTGCGACGGCGAACGCAGACCGGCATCCACGATGACGGGGATGCGGCTGTCGCGCACGATGAGCCGCAGCAGCTCCGCGGTGGCAAGCCCCTGGCCGCTGCCGATGGCCGAGCCGAGCGGCATGACCGAGGCGCAGCCCGCCTCCTCCAGCCGCTTGGCCAGCACCGGGTCGGCGGGCATGTAGGGCATGACGACGAAGCCGTCGCGGGCGAGGGTCCGGCTGGCCTCGTAGGTCTCGATGGGGTCGGGCATCAGATGGTGAGGGTTGGGGTGAATCTCCACTTTTACGAACGGGCTGCCGCACAGATCCCGGGCGATGTGCGCGGCCTTGACGGCCTCGGCGGCGGTGCGCGCGCCCGACGTGTTGGGCATCAGCGTGAGGTGCTTCCGGGCCAGGAGAGGCGCGGCCAGGTCGTCCTCGGAACGTTCGCGGTTGAAGCGGCGCAGGGCCACGGTCACGATCTGGGCGCCCGAGGCGTCGAGGGCCTTCAGCATCGTCACGGCGTCGGAGAACTTGCCGGTTCCAAGCAGAAGCCGGGACGTGAAGCGATGCCCGCCCAGGATCAGTTCGTCATCATGCATCGATCTCTCAGCCTCCTGCGGCAAAGGTGACCAACTCGACGCGATCCCCTTCCTTGAGGATCCGGTCGGCGCGTTGAGCGGCCGGGATCACGTCGTCGTTCACCAGCACGGCCACCCGGACCGCGCAGGCCCCCATCTCTTCGATCAGGGCCAGGACCGTCCGGGCCCGGCACTCCCGCTCCTCGCCGTTAACCGTCAGCTTCATCGTGCGTCTCTCCGGAAAACAAGAAGGGCGCGTCCCCTGTCCCGGGCGCGCCCTTTGAATGCTCCCTTCGCCGGCATGATCCGGATCAGGTTCAACGGGTATCTTCTCAGCTCTTCGCCGTCGAAGAGCACCCCGGCAGTGAAACTGCGACAAGTGAACCAGATATGGGGCCCGGAGTCAATCCCGCAGCACATCCTGCACGCACGGCCTGTCGTGCGGCCAGGCCTGGCGACATCAGTCTCGCAAACCGGCGGATCGTCAGGAGAAGCATGCCGGGCGTCGGGGACGGCTGGGAAGGCGGCGATGATGGCGCAGCAGGAGCCGAAAAGAAAGATGAGAATTCCTGTTGACGGATGCGCGGCCTTTGTGAGATAGTCTAGCGCATTGATAGATGTGCTAGGCAATTCGGAGAGCTGATTCAGGATGGAGAAGACGGTGAACAGGACAGGCAGCAGGACAACCCAGGCGGCGAGCGGCAACATGGCGATGTGTATGTGTTGTTGCGCGTGTGCTCGTCCGGAAGGAGGAGCTATGCGGTACTGTTGAC
>Ga0194113_10001303_pt1 | contig 34242 bp, 36 predicted proteins | sample TA2MahC200mmetaG_FD_146193 | JGI IMG/M metagenome (GOLD analysis project Ga0194113, IMG submission 146193) | Freshwater microbial communities from Lake Tanganyika, Tanzania - TA2015017 Mahale Deep Cast 200m | ecosystem: Environmental > Aquatic > Freshwater > Lake | place: Tanzania: Lake... | reverse complement strand
CGGGCGGGACCCACTAGACCGCCTCCTGGGTCGATCAGAAGCGGGGACTTTAGAGCGTAGTTCCTTGGAGGGTGCCAGCGCCGCTGTCCCATGGTGGTTGGACAGAGTGGGGCGGCCATGCCCTGGTAACGCCCTGCATTCGCGGGCCACCCTGGCGCTGGTTACGGAAGGCGCGAGCTGGGCTCACAAGACACGGGACCACCAAAATGGTACGGGTGGCTTGTTCCAAACGCGTCCTCGGGAGAAACCTCGGCTGAGTCGCGCCCATAGTCATTTATGGGGTTCATCATCCAGCTGGGAGCCTTAGCGACGTAGGACGGGTAGTCGTTCTTGTCGAACAGCTCGATCTTGCAGCCCGCTACGGACACGTTGACCACTCCCACCCGAATGTGCGCCGGCAGCTTGGAAACCAAGGTTCGCCCGAAGTAGTCAGCCGGGCCGATGCCAGCGCGGGACCGACATAAAGGGGGAACCGCGGGGTACCAATTCCCCGTCGTCCGACCCTGCGCCGGAAAGTCCACTGCAGCCAGAACCTGAAACCGATCGTCCACCGGACCTTTGTCCTGTTCCTCGATTCCCGGGAAGCCCTACATGTTCGATTGTCCGAAGCACAGGAACACGAACACATTCGTGTCCTGCGAACGGGCGTCGAGGGGAGAAAGCAGCAGCCCGGCAACCAGGAGGGGTAGATGTTGGACCTTCATGGGATTCCCGGTGGTGGGCTACTTCGATCCGGCTTCGGTCGCCAGCCGGATGACGGCATCGAAGGCCGGTTTTGGCTGACCGTTCACATCGAACAACAGCGGAGTGCCCCGGCGACGCCAGGAGTTTGCGTCGTTGGGTCCCCAGAAGGTGACCATCTCCACGGACGCCCGGTGTTTCAGGAACGCGCGAAAGATCCCCTCGTAAGCCTCGGTCAAACGCCGGGCCGCCTCATCCACCAGCCCGCCTTCGGTGGCCGATGCATTCTCGGCGATGCCGGCCCGCGTGTTGCGCTGCCCTCCCTCGGCGCTGTTGATGTCGAGTTCGGTCACGTGAATCGGCAGTCCGAGGCTCGCCATCTCCGTCAGGGCCTGGTCCATGTTCTCGAAGCTGGCCGAGGAGACGTTCAGGTGAGCCTGCGTGCCGATGGCCATGACCGGGACGCCCTGTTCCTGCAACGACTTGATCAACGTAATGAGCTTGCGCCGCTTGGCCGGGTTCTCCAGGCCGTAGTCGTTGTAGCGGAGCACGGCATCGGGATCGGCCTCGTGGGCGTATTCGAATGCCTTGGCGATGAAGTCCGGCCCGATGATTTGTAGCCACAGCGAATCGCGGAGAACCTCGGTGCCGCTGTCGGCAATCGCTTCGTTAACCACGTCCCACGCCTTGATCTTGCCCTTGTAGCGGCCGACCACGGTAAAGATGTGGTCGCGCATCCTCTGGAGGAGTTCCTCACGCGAAGCCCGGGGGCCGCTATAGGTTCGCGGACCAAACCTTCCAGGCGGCAGGTTCCCGGCCGCGTTCTCCGCTTCAGGCGGCGGATTCGATCCCGCGAAAACCCAGTTGGGGGTTTGGGAGTGCCAAACGAGCGTGTGCCCGACGAGATACATGTCGTGTGCCACACCAAACTCCACAAAGGCGTCGGCCGCCTCAAACTCGTAGCCGTCCGCTCCTTCCCGGAGATGAATGCGTTCCCACTTCATCTCGTTCTCGGCGGTGAGTTGGTTGAACTGCGCCACGACCAGCGCAATGTCCGCATCGAGTTGTTCCTGGCTGCGCCAGCGGGATCCTGTGCCCGCCGTAATGCCCCGGTTAATCGCCGTCCCCACGAGGAAGGACCCCTGAAAGGCCTCCTTGAGTGAAGGGGAATCGGCAGAGCGAACGGGAGCACAGAGGGCAATTGTCGCGGCCCCGAGCAGGGCTATGGTCGAAACGCGGCGAGGGTTTGGGAGTCTCATGGATGGGATCCTGGTGTTGGTGGTTGGTCCGAAGTTCTGCGTTGCGTTGCTTTGTTGGACTCTACTCGTCGTTGACGGCACGGAGCAGGCCCAGTCGATAGGGCAGCCTACCGTAGTCTCCCCGGTTGTCGGCATCCGCGATCCCCTGGTAGAGGAACACGAGGTTATTGGGATCAAGAATCATGCGTTCATCATTCACTTCCCGGATCATCTCGCCGTGGCTGACCTGGCCCGACCACGGTTCCACGCCCTCCTCGAAAGTGACGTTGTGGCTGCCGGCGAACGGCTTCTCGTAGGTATCGAATCCCTCCACGGGATACCATTCTCCATCCAGCGTGTCGGCCACATAGGCACGGTAGTAGCGGGTGGGTGAGAGGGCTTCCACGCAGGTCAGGTACTTGTCTGCACCCTTGATCTTGTACGTGAAACTGCCTTCGAATACCGTGTTGCGTGTCCCGCGCATGGCCACCACCGGACTCGTGAAACCTCTGGGAAACTCGGCGTAAGTGGTCCGGCAGCGGTAGAAGTTCCCATCGTCACCGGTGAAGAAGAGGTACATGTGTTCGCCATCGCCAATGCAATGGTAGTCGATCGGCAGGCGGGGCGTTGGGATCTCCGGCGTGAAGAACTGTTGCGGGGCAGTCCAAGACTTCGGGTCTTCCGGAGTCTTGCTCGTGGAATAGGCCGGACGCTGGGTTTGGAAGATGTAGTACCACAGCTTCTGTGGCGCAAAGTAGAAGACCTCCGGGGCACACTTGTAGCCGCCGAACCCAGGCACGGTATCCATGTAGAAGAGTTCGGCGCTGGGCGCGTCCTTCCAGTCGGCGAAGCTTGTGTGAACCATGCTCCATCCTCCGCCGCCCCCGCGACGCTGGCCGGTCGTCGGGGATGCGGCGTCCGGATTCAGGAGGGCGGCCGCAGCGGGGCCGCTAACCATGAAGGCGGTGGCATAGACCTCCCACTTGTCGCGGTATCGGAAGACCGTGGGGTCTTTGACTGAATAGAGGAAATGGCTGGAGTCGTTCTGCGGGACGATCAATGGGCCCGTGGATTTCCATTTGAGCGGTTTGCCCAGGAGCCCTGGCAGGGCGTTCGGAACGGGTTCATGGATTTCCGGCAGCGGTCCCAGATCCGGCCCCCCGCGTCGTCCGCCGCGGTTCGCGGACGCCCCGCCATCTGCTGATGGGGAGGACGCTGCCTCGGTCGCCTTTCCAGCCGCCTCCGGCGCGGTGGCTGTCACCCGTTTGGCCGTGGCCTCCGATGAGCCGAAGTTCCCGACTTGGCGTGTAAACCTGATTTCGTCCCCGGAAACCTTCCCGGTGAAGGTGATGGCGATCTCATTTTCCCCGAAACGCAAGGTCTCCACCAAAGTCACCGTGTCGCCGTCCACTGTGCCCTCGGTCAACTCGACCTCACGCGTCTGGCCGTCGGTATCCACGATTGCCTTGCCGGAGACGCGCGCGCCGTCCTGTTTCAAGGTGAAGAGGTATTGCTGAAGGCCGCGTTGCGTCTCGAAGTCGGCTTTCCAAGTGCCTGTGACATCCGCGGCGCTGGCCTGCGGGAGGATCTCGATGGCGCAGATTTGGGGGTTCTCGACATCCGGGGTGAAGGTGATGTTGAGTTCCCCTTCGTTGATCTCAACAGGGACGGACTCGATGTAGGGCTTCGCAAATCCGTCCGCCTTGGCCCACACGTCGAAACCCTTGAAGTCCCGGCCCTGGACGTTGAACGAGAACACTCGTTGGCCCGGCCCCGTGATCCCCTCAAACGTTTCCGCGAAGTGCAGTTTGACCACGTACTTGCCGTTGGGTAAGGGCCAGGAGAAGGAGTCCATGCTGTAGCGTTCGGCCCGGTAGAGATCCGGACTCTCCGTATTCGCGATGGGGAGGTCGGGACGCGCGATGGTTTGGCCACCCTTGAAGCCCTGATCGGCAAGCCACAGGTTGCCGTTGCTGTCCTTGACCGGTTCGAATTCGCCGGCCTTGATTCGGATGATCCCCGCGGGGGACGCCGGGGCGGCAGGAGAAAACGCGTTCGTCGTCGCATCGGCCGTCGCCGCGGCCGTGTCCGCTGCAGGCAGTTCGGCTTCTTGGACAGAGGCAGGCGGAAGGGGTTGGTCCAAGAAGAGCCACGGGGCAAACACATGAAGGCTCCGACGCCACGTTTGCCATTCGTGGCCGGTGTTGGGCGATTCATAGAAAACGCTGCGGACTCCGACCTCCTGGAGCGCTTCCACATTCTCCCGGCCACGGGCGCCGTTTTCCCGGCTGCCGTAGCTGACAAAGAGCACCTTCACGTCCTGCTTGAAGGCGTCCAGATCAGCGATCTCCGCCGGGGCGATGCTGCCGCCGCTGAAGATTCCGATATGGGAGAACTTGTCGAGGTGGGCCAAGGTGATTGAGCGCGTCTGCATGCCGCCCATGGAGAGGCCAGCCATGGCGCGATGGGCCCGGTCCGTGATCGTGCGGAAGTTCGCATCCACAAACGGGATCAGGTCCTCCAGCAGAACACTCGCGAAGGCATCGAAGTTGAATCGCCGCCCCGCGGGACCGGGGATGCCGCGCGAAAGCGATCGGTTCCCCTGATCGCCTGAGGCCGCCGAACGGGACGGGGTGCCTCGCCGAACATAGCTGTTGGCCATGACGACGATGAACGGCCGGCTCCTGCCTTCAGCGATCAGGTTGTCGAGGATCAAACCGGCGCGCCCCTGTCGGCCCCAGCCGGTTTCGTCTTCCCCGCCTCCGTGTTGGAGATACAGGACTGGGTACCGCTTGGACGGCTCGGTGTCGTAATTCGGCGGGGTGTAGACGAAGCAACGGAGGACAGCATCGGCGCTCCTGGAATAATAGAGCGTTTCGCGGAGTTGGCCGTGCGGGACGTTCCTCAGGGCGTAGAAGTCCTGGTCGTGAGCGGGGACCTCCACGCCGCTTCCCCAGCGGTTACCGCCGTAATAGTACAGGCTGCCGGGATCGGGCACTCCCGCGCCGTCGATCACGAGTTGGTAGTAGTGAAAACCTTCGTCCTGCGGCCGGGTAACCACCGTCCAGGCGCCGTCTTCGCCCTTGGCCATCGGGTACTTTCCACCGCCCAGGAACTCGAACATGACGTTCTCTGCTTGCGGGGCAGCGACACGGGCCCGGACACGGCCTTCGGAATTGACTTGCGGATACTGTTGCCGCGGTTGATTGGAGGAGGCGGGCATCCAGTCGTCTGCGGGCGCAGCATTCTGGGCAAGGGAGAGGTGGCCCGCCAGGAGGGAGGCGAGTACAAGAGGGAGTGGCAGTCTTCTCATTTTGGCTCGGATTGAATTGGATTTGTGATTCCGGTTAAAGTTGGGTGATTTCGTCGCTGATGCGGAAGTAGTCGAAGTCGGCATGGCCGCCCGACTCCTTGGTGGCGAAGTTGAACAGGCCAAATCGGTAGCCCATGAAATGCGGGAGGGTGTACCTCATCTTCAACTCGGTGCCGATCTGCGTCCACGCTTCGCCATCCAGTCTATAGAAGAACCGGGCTCGGTCAGCGCGATCCTGGAAGCTGCATTCCGCCTTCAGATAGACCATGTGCTGGATGACCTCCACGCTGGCCACATCTGCTGGCTGGCCAGACCCGGCGTTAATCATCACGACCTTCCTGCTGCCTCTCTCGGACCGGACACCGACAAGTCCATAGTTCTTCTGGAGGAGCACCAGCCCGGCGAAATCGCCGTCCTTCATGTTCGAAACGTCGAGGGCTGTCGCGCCGGTACATTCGGGACCGATGGTGCGTTGAGTGAGCGTGTTTCGAGCAGAGAGAATGTCGCTGGCAATCCTCCCCGTGGTCAGCCTGAGAAGGCCCGGCCGCGCGGTCAGCGACCAGAGTGTGTTGTCGGGATTGTGATTCCACTGCCAGACGAGCGGGAGGGGGGTGTCACCGGGTTTCCTGGCGAACTCGTCCGAGTCCACAATCCCAGGAATGAGGCCTCTGCTCGCGGGTAGGTCCAGTGAACCGGGTACCTTGCCATCCACACCCAGTACCGGCCAGCCACTCTCCCATGTCACCGGTACCAGGTAAGGGATCCGCCCCACGGAGCCGTGGTCCTGAAACAGGTAGCCAAACCAGTTTCCGTCCGGCGTATCGACGAGTCCCCCCTGCGCCACCCCTTGATCCTGCAAGGCCACCCGTCCCTCGTACGGACCTGCGATGTTGTCAGCACGGTGGATGAGCACCGTCCGCATGCCGCCCCTGGGCCAGGTGATGTTGAGCAGGTAATACTTCCCGTTCACTTTGAACAATTGGCTGCCCTCCGCGCCGAGCATGATGTTCCGGCCGGCGACGGCACTGGCGTTGGCAACCACGACCTGGTCAAGACCTCCGGGCTTGAGGCCGGAGAGATCTTCTGTGAGTTCGACCAGGCGCAGGTTGTTTACCCCGTAGAGCATGAAGATGCGTCCGTCATCCTCAAAGAAGAGGGAATGGTCGTGCAGGGATGGAGCGAAGGACTTCGCTTCCCACGGCCCGTTCTCGATGTCTTTTGTCGTGTAAATGTAGGTCTTGCCCGTGGTGCCTGAGAACGAGGTCACGTAGAACGTGCCGTCGTGATAACGGATACTGCTGGCCCAGGACCCGCGTCCGTAGGCGTTCTTGCCGTTCTCCAGGTTCAGCTCATCCAAATCATCCAGCGTGTCGTACGCGTAACTCACGATGTTCCAGTTCACCAAGTCTTTGGACCTCATGATGGGCAGGCCCGGACTCATGTGCATGGTGGTGCTGCTCATGTAGTAGGCGTCCCCCACGCGGATTATCGACATGTCCGGCACGTCGGCGTGGATGATGGGATTACGCGCTGCAGCGGCCAAAACAGTCGTCGAGGGGCTGAGACCCGAGGCCAACCCCACGAGGAACCAAATACGAGCAATGATGCTTGGAGGCGTTTTCTTGGAGGACCGCTGGGCCATAGGATGTGTTGGGTCGATGTTCATTGGGCTCGCGGGAAACATTCGGGGCATGGTCGAGATTGGATAAGGTGCCAAGAGGCTCAGTCCGACACAGGCGTCACAGAGGACGCGACACAATAGAGGTGGCCGTCAGTGCGGACGTAAATCGCCGAATTGACGACGGCAGGCGAGGCGAAGACCGGGCCGTCCAGTTGGTTTTCCGGCAAGACACTCAACGTCCTGTCGGCCTGGAAAACCACGGTCCTGCCATCGCGACCGAAGCAGTAGATGCGCCCCTCGGCATAGACCGGAGAAGCGGCGTACTTGCCGCCGGTTCGCGCCTTTCCAACGATCTGACCGGTCCCGGCATCGACGCAGGTCAGGAAGTCTTGGTCGTCGAGCAGGAACAGGGTTCGACCCAGCAAGAGCGGAGAAGGCATGAATCCAATGGAATTCGGCAGCTTCCACGCAACGTGGGTTTCGGTGACATCGCCCAGACCGGTCGTACGGACGGCCCATAGTTGAGCCCTGCCGCGAAAGACTCCCGTGCTGACGAATACGAGTCCGGTCCCGTAGACCGGGCGCGGCGCCACCGTCTCTCCCTTCCCGTTGTCGACGCGCCAGATTTCCTTCCCTGTCGCGGGTTCGTACGCAACGAACCACTGCGCACCCGGTACGACCATCTGCGCGCTGCCGACGTCTTCGAAGATCAGTGGTGTCGAGAAGGACTTGCGGAAAGCCGGGACCGGTGTGCTTAGCGGGGGACGATTGGTCTTCCAGACGGTCTCACCCGTGTGTTTGTCCAGGGCGGTGATGTACTGCTGATCCCGACCGTCACGCACCAGGATGAGGAGGTTCTCGAACAGGGCGGGCGAACTTCCTGGTCCCTGGTGGTGATCCAAGGGCAGTTGACGCTTCCAAAGCACCTCGCCGGTGTCCGAGTTCAGGCAAGCCGTGCCGAACGTGCCGAAATCGCAGTAGAGCCGTCCCGGTTCGACCACCGGGGTGGGGGTGGCGTAGCTGTTGAGCGCGTTTATCGCCGGTGGATTGTCCACGGCGAACAGCTCCACGTGGTAGAGCTGTTTCCCGGTCGCACGGTCCAAGCAGACCACGCCGATCTCCACCCGCTCGGCTTGTTGCATCTGGTCCGGACCGGCGTTGAAGGTCCGGACATTGAACTCCGAAGCGGTCGTGAGCCAAATCCGTTCACGCAGGATAACGGGCGAGGATCGCCCGCGGCCGGGCACGGAGGTCTTCCACTTCACGTTCTGATTGGCGCTCCAGGTTAACGGAACGCCGGTGGCCGCGCTAATGCCGTCACCCGTCGGTCCGCGGAACTGAGGCCAGTCATCCGCTGAGGCCGACTGCGTATGTAAGAACGCCGCCGATTGGGCAAGCTCGGCACCGCCCAGCGCGGCCAGCGACATGCTGACAGCCAAGGCAAGCGCGACGCGATGGAGTCTTCGTTTAATCAACATCAGGGGGCTCATACGCATGGTTTCTCATGACTAGTATTCCTTGGGATGCGGGGAGGGAAGGCCTGGGAACGGAGCGTTAAGGGTGAAATAGTTTCTGAGCGAAGTAGTAGAGGCTGTTCCTCCAGTGGGTCGCGTCATGCCCGTTCCCGTCCACGTGCCAGATGTGCGGCACGTTGTTCTCCTTGAGATACGCGTGGACGCCCTGGCTGATTCGGATCAGGCCGTCCTTGTTACCAGCGGACAGCCACAGGAGCTTCAACTTCTGGGCGGCAGCTTCCGGATCGGGCACGAGTTCCTCCGGCGGCTTGGTGTTCGGGGCGGAGGAGAAGCCGCCGACCCAGGCGAAGGTGTCCAGGTGCGCGAGACCGAAATTGAGTGACTGGCCACCGCCCATGGAAAGTCCGGCCAGGGCGCGGTGTTCGCGATCCGTCTGAACGGCATACCGCGACTCAATCGTCGGAATCACATCCTGAAGCAGGTCCTTCTCAAACGCGGCGAAGGCGGGGGCCGATGCCATGACGTTTCCTTCGGCTCGATCGTTCTTCTGGGCCCGGCCGTTGGGCATCACGACGATCATGGGCACGGCCTTGCCGTCGGCGATCAGGTTGTCGAGTAGGAGGTTCGGCTGGGCAAAACGCTGCCATTCCGTCTCGTCGCCGCCAATCCCATGTAGCAGGTAAAGCACGGGGTACTTGCGGTCCCGACTGTAGTCCGGTGGCGTATAGACGTTCATCTTGCGCGTCGTTCCGACGCTCTTCGACTCGTACTCGATCATCTCCAGCTTCCCATTCCGGATGTCGGCACGGTTCTCGACAATGCCCGCGGGGGGATCCGGAAAAGCAGCGTGGTCATCCGGTCCGAGCACAACCGGTCCGCCGAAGCCTCCGCCACCCCGTCGCGGTCTCGCGGCGGGGGTGGCGGCACCGTTGCGGGCATTCGGCGCCACCGAGGCTGCCGAGGCCTCCACGGGTCGGGCCACGGACTCTTCCGTCGCGAAGTTGCCCACCTTGCGGGTGAACGCGATCGCGCCGTCCCGGACCTTCCCCGTGTAGTCGATCCGGATTTCGTTGCCTTGGAACGAGAGCATCTCCACGAAGGTCAGCGTGTTGCCGGAAAGCCTGACGTCGCGGAACTCAACCTCCCGTTGTCGACCGCCCACCTCGGCGTTGGCCGTGCCTTTCAGGTCGTCTCCTGAGCCCTGGAAGTGGAAGACGTAGGTTTGCGTTCCGATCTGGGTGTTGAACTCGGCCTTCCAGGTACCGGTCACATCCGCGGCAATCGCGCCGTATGGGAGGACCGCGATGGTCAGAAGCTGGATCAAGCGTCTCATGATGTCTCTGCTTTTGGAATTCCGGCGTGGTGATTCGATCAATGGTTGAAAAGCAGCGGGGCGAACTCACGCAGGCTTCGGCGCCAGGTCTGCCACTCATGGGCTGTATTCGGGGAGACGTAGTAATGACTGTTGACACCGGTCTCCTTCAATGCGGCGGCGGTCGCCTTCGGGTCACCGCCCCGACGGGGGCGATCTCCACCGATCTCGCGGCTGCCGTAGCTGACGAAGACCAGCTTGTTCGTCTGCTTGAAGGCGGCCAGGTCCGGGATGTCATCCGGCCCGATGCTTCCGCCGCTGAACAGGCCAATGTGCGAGAATGTGTCGAGATTCCTCAAGGCGATGGTCTTCGTTTCCATACCGCCCATGGAAAGACCCGCCATCGCACGATGGGGCTGATCAGCAAGCGTTCGGAAATTGGCATCGATGAAGGGGATCAACTCCTTGACGAGGACCGTCTCGAAAGGTCCGATGTCGAAGTTCCTCAGACCGCCGAAGCGGATCTCGTTGGTCATGCCGTAGATCATGACGATGATGAACGGCCTGGTTTTGTTCTCGGCGAGCAGGTTGTCCATGATCAAATCGGCGCAGCCCTGGGCGCCCCAGCCATATTCGTTCTCCCCCCAGCCGTGTTGAAGATACAGGACCGGGTATCGTCGGTCCGGGTGCTGATCGTACCCCGGCGGTGTGTAGACGAAGGCGCGCCGCATGGAATCGGTGCTCGGCGAGTGGAAGAACAGTTCCCGTAGCTGGCCGTGGGGGACGTTCTTCAGCGCATAGAAGTCCTGATCGTGCGCCGGCAATTCAACCGCACTCCCCCAGCGCATCGCGCCGAAGAACATCAAGCTGTTGGGATCGGGCACCTCCGCGCCGTCAATCCTGATCAGATAATAGTGGAACCCCTCGTCCAGGGGCCGCGTGATGCCGTACCACGCACCGTCCTCTCCCTTGGTGAACTCGCTGCTGTCCCTGAATGTGCAACCCACGCTGGTGGCTTCAGGCGCAACAATGCGGAACTTGACCCGGCCCTCGGAGTTCACTTGGGGATACTCCTTGCCGGGTTGATTGGATGACGCAGGATTCCAGTCATCAGCGGGCGTCTGGTCCTGTGCAAGAGCCAACTGACCACAGAGCAACGAGATCGTTACGAACATGAACTGTGTCTTCTTCATGGGTTCACTGGGTGGGTTGTTTGTTACCGTTTAGAGCGGATTCGTGTGAGTCAGGGATTCTCTGCCTGGTTCTGGTCGACTTCAGCTCGGACTACCGTCCGGTCCATTGGCGCGTTTCTCCTTTGGCGAGCTTCACTTCGTGCACCGCGGAGCCGTAACGAAGTCGGGTTGTTCCCCCGTTCAGCGAACGGACCTTGGCCTCGGCCAGCACGCCGTCACTCCATGCGACATCCACCTCGAACGCGCCGCGTGCCCGAAGCCCCTTGACGCGTCCTGTTGGCCAGGCCGCAGGCAGGGCTGGCAGGAACTCGATCTCCCCCGCACGACTCTGCACCAGCATTTCAGCGATGCCCGCCGCGCCGCCGAAGTTCCCGTCGATTTGGAAGGGCGGGTGAGCATCGAACATGTTCGGATAGGTGCGTTGGGGGCTGATGAGGAATTTAAGGATCTCGAAGGCATGGTTGCCGTCTCCGAGGTGGGCCCAAAGGCAGATACGCCAGGCGGTGGCCCAGCCGGTGGCGCGATCACCCCGAAGCTCCAGTGATTTCTTCACAGCCGCCGCAAGATCCGGGTGGTCCCGACGGTCGATGTCGCGGCCCGGATACAGGCCATAGAGATGCGACACGTGACGATGATGGCGGTCTCCCGCCTGCAGGTCCCAGTCCTCGAGCCATTCCTGAAGCTGCCCGGCACTCCCAATCTGGTTGGGGGCGAGTCGTGCGCGCGCTACACCGAGTCGGTTGCGAAGCTCTTCGTCGACACCGAGCGTCTTTGCCGCCTGGACGGTGTTCGCAAACAAGTCGCGGAGGATCTGCATGTCCATCGTGGGCCCCGCGCAGATTGCCGAGCCAAACGGGTGACCGTTCTCCGGCGAGATGGAGGGGTTGGTGACCAGCCAATGGTGCGTCGGGTCCTCCTGGAGGGTGTCGAGAAAGAATTCCGACGCACCCTTGAGCGCGGGGTAGATGCGGCTCAGATCGGCAGGGTCCCCACCGAATTCGTAGCGGTCCCAGAGGTGGAGGCACAACCAGGCACCGCCGCAGGGCCACATTCCCCAGTTGGGTCCGTCAATGGGCGCGCTTGCGCGCCAGAGATCGGTGTTATGGTGCACCACCCACCCGTGCGCGCCGTACATCTCCCGGGCCGTGCGGGCTCCGGTTACCGTGAGCTCGTTCACCATCGCGATCAGCGGCTCGACACATTCGGCCAAGTTCCCCGATTCGGCGGGCCAGTAGTTCATCTCGGTGTTGATGTTGATGGTGTATTTGCTCTGCCATGGCGGGTTCATGCTGGCGTTCCAGAGACCCTGGAGGTTGGCCGGTTGACCTCCTGGACGGGAACAGCTGATGAGAAGATAGCGGCCGAACTGGTAGTAGAGAGCAGCCAGGTGCGGGTCCTGTCCCCCAGCGAACCGTTGAATTCGCACGTCCGTCGGAAGGCTCATTGCGTCGGTCTGGCCGAGATCCAGCGTCACGCGACGGAACAGGCCCTGATAATCCGCCAGGTGCTCACGTTGGAGTTCGCGGTAGCTCTTGGGCGCAGCTGCTTCCAAGACCTCCGTCACCCGGCCCTCAGGATCGCCCTTAAGGTCATCGAAGGACCGATGGTTCGTCGCGGCGGCGATCAACAGAGTGGCCGAGTCGGCGCTCGTCACGGTGATCGTTCCGGCATCGGCAGTCGTGCTGCCGCCTTGGGTCTGGATCAGGACGCGGGCTTGGTAGCGAATCTGGCCGGGGATCCCGCTTGACGCGCCGCCCTGCCCGCGCAGCGCCAATGTGTCTTTGCCTTCGGAGTTCACGGTGGCCTTCATGGGCGTCTTCATGGTGGCCTCGAAGGAGATCCGGCCGGGCTGGTCCGCGGTGAGTCGAACGACGATCACGTTTCCTGGTGCGCTGGCGAAAACCTCCCGCGTGTATCGCACGCCTTCCGCAGCATACTTCAGCGTGGCCGTGGCGGTATCGAGATCCAGACTGCGGCGGTAGTCCACGACTTCCCCGGCGTGAGGCAAGGTTAGCAGCAGGTCACCGACGGTCTGATAAGGCATCTGGTTGAGCGGCTTCGCCATAACCTTCGCACCGATCAAAGCGGCGGCTTCCCGGTACTTGCCCTCGTTGACCAACTGCCTGACTTGGGGGAGCGCTGCCTTGGCGTCCGGATTGACCGGATCGTAGGGGCCACCGGCCCAGACCGTGTTCTCGTTGAGCTGCAGCCTTTCCTTGAACGGATCGCCGAAGATCATCGCGCTGATCCGGCCATTCCCGACGGGCAAGGCCTCCTCCCACTTCGCTGCCGGCTGGGCGTACCAGAGTCGGTTGTGATTCGCGGCCCTGGCGACTTGGCTGACGTTTGCGGCCGTCACAATCGTCAGGGCGAGAAAAAGGGGGCTTGCCAGTGGTGTGTTCACGGTAGGGTCTCAATCTGGAGGTGCGGGTTGTTGTCAAGGTTTGCCATGGGCATACAGCTCATGAATCTCTGCCGCGCTCAGCGCGCGCTGGAACATGTGGAACTCGTCGAAAGCCCCGCTCAGGTTGCGGATCAGGGCGGGCGCCGGCTCGGGGGCGCGCCGGGCATTCCAGTTGCCCAGCTCCGCAGCACCGATTCGGAAAGGCGGCCCGATTCTCAGCGCGTGTTCCGAGACTGGCTCGCCATCGAGGTAATGGACCACCCGTCCGGAAGATCCATCCAGCACCACCGCCAGATGCAGCCACATCCCAAGCTGGTCGAGCATCAGCACGCGGGGGCTGGCGATGATCTGAAAATCACGGTCCCCATCGCCGAAAACCGTCACTCCCAGCACGCCGTCGTTCCGGATGAGCCAGTGAATCGTTCCCGGCGCGAATCCGTCGCACATGAACAACGAATTGAACTGCCGGTCCAGTCCCAGGACGCAGACCCATGCGGATAGGGTGATCGATTCGAACTCCCCCGGTACCACCAACCGCACGCGGTCATTGACACTCTGGAATTCGAGGGCCGGCTTCTCAGGCCAGCGCCCTTCAGTGCGGGCACACCCAACGATGACGGCCTCCCGGACCGATTGGCCGTGGACGGCGGTGTTGGCCAGCGTCCACTCCGTGCGACCTGAGTCCTCGAAGGCCAGGTGCACGAGCAGTGAAGGGTCCTGGTTCAGCCGCGCGTTCCGGAATTGCCACTGTTCGTAGCGGAACGCCTCCGAAGCCGTTGAACGCTGCTGAAACGAGAACATCGATGAGAAGGCCGCCGCATTGGCGGCGATGAGACGGAATGGCGCATCAGCCTGAACCACGGCCCCCTGGCTTTCTTGCAGGGTTTGCTCCGGCCGTGCCCCGGCAACCACTTTCACCTCGCCTTGGAAGACGTGAACCTCGGTTTGGCGCTCGGTTGTCTCGATCCCAAATGACGTGCCAAGATCCACGACGCTCAGGTATCTCGTCCCCAGGCGAAAGCCGCGGGCCGGCTCGGGCACCTCCGCCAGAAGCCGTCCGTGGTCCAGCACCGCTTCCGTGGGCGAAACCAGCCGCAAGGCCGCGGGTCCCTCGATTACCACGCGGGCACCGCTGTAAAAGACCACCTGAGCCAGGCCGGATTCCAATCGCAGCCACCCCGGTTCCAAGGCGTTTCCCATCGCAGGTTGCGCGGCGCCTTCACTCCAGCGCGCATCCACGGACCGGGTCAACACGGCCACGGCACTGCTGGTGGTCCCGGTCGGAATCTTCGTTCCGCCGAACCACAACTTCCAGACACCTCCCGCCGCAATCGCGAGCGCGGCTGCCAAAGCCAACACCACCCCCCGCTGCCGCCTGGGTCTCGGAAGCGCCGAAATTCGACCGCGAATGCGGCGTTCGTCGCCCGGATTGACGATTTCCAGCCGGCAGTTTTCGGTCCCAGCCGCGTCCCGCGTGAAGAGATCCGGATTCGACGCCAGCCGGGAGTGCAACTCGACCCGCAGGAGATACTCATCGCGGGCGCCCAAGTCGTTCCGCAACAGCTCGTTCAAGGCCCGCATCCCGGCCTCCGTTGCTGAACCGTGGCAAACGGCGGCAACGGCATCGTCGAATTCGGGGGATGGGAAGGCGAGGTTCATGCGAGTTCCGGCTCCGACTGACCTTCCACGCAGCGTTGGAGTGCCTGGCGAATCCGCTGCAACGCCTTGTAGGTCGCCGCAACCGTTCGGCCCGTGCGTTCCGCCAACGAGTCGATGTCGGCCCGCTCGTAGTAGTACGCCTCGACCAGGGTGCGCTGCGCGGAGGGCAGTTTCCCCACGCAACCCTCAAGACGCTGCAACCGTCGTTCGAATTCGGGCTGCAACTCCTGGCGTCGCTGCGCCAGCTCCTCCGCGAATCCCCGGTCCAGCAAGGCCTGCCAGCGTCGGTGCCGCTCGGTCCATTGGCGGGCCTTGTTCAGCGCAAATCGACAGGCCCACGGTGTGAATGGCTGGGACCGATCGTAGGCGTCGAACTTCTCCCAAAGGGCCAGCGCGGTCTGCTGCACGATGTCCTCGGCATCCGTCACGTTGGGAACCAGGGCCGCGACGTACCGGAAGACCTCCCGTTCGCTGCGCAGGAATAGGGACAAGAACCGCTGCTGGTCGGCGGTCGAGTTTTCAGGCTGGCCTTCTGGTTCAGTGCTCACGGCGAACAGACGGTGTCTACTCATACTTCCGACGAACCACGAGTTTTGGACATCAAAACCCGATTCTTGCGCGATTTATCCGGATTCTCTCCGTCACCTCCGGCGCCAGTAGTGCGTCTTCCTTGTTCGTCTTCGGACACTGACTGGATCCCACGCCGCACGGGGTTGTAGTGAAGTCTGCCTGCCGGGGCTCTTCTCTTCCAGGTGAAGAACTCCTTTTGCCTGCCGGTTGCCAAGTCATGCGCGACGGCAACATCAACATTCTCGGCAGGCTTGAAACGAAGCAAGAACACGGTCTTGCCGTCCCAGGCAAGATAGGTTTGCCACCACGGATTGCCAAGCTCAAAGGCGTTTTGGACTTCGTATTGCGTTTCCTGGCCAGTGTCAAGATCACGGCGCACCAAGTAGGCCGTTCTCGTATCCACTCGGTTACGCCAATAAGACACAGTATTGCCAACGAATGGCGACCTTATGCCCTCAAGGGCAATATCAGGTCCCTCCAATTCAAACGCCGTTAACTCGCCCGAATGGCAGTCGAGCATATAAGCGCCTCTTGCTTGAGCGCCGCCAAAACCTCCAAGAGCGACCAAGACGCGCTTGTTATCGGGGGAGGGCCGCCACCACCCTATGTAAGGAGCCCAGGCGCCGGACTTCGTGTATTCCCGCAGTTCTCCCGTTTCCAAGGCGAGCCTGCAGGCCAAGGGCATCTTACCGGCAGAACGGTAGAACAAGTACCTCCCATCGGGCGAGCGATCCGCTTTGTCATGAGATCCAGACACACGAGTGCCAATCCGTTTCAGTGGCGCAAGGACCTTGCCCGTCCTGAAATCAGCGGAGGCGGTGTAAACCTCCTTGAAATAGGCCTCATCTCCCCCTCCAGGCACGTAGAAGAAGCGGCCATCGAGGGTAACTCCAATCGGCTGCACTTCGCCAATGTCGGCCTTCGACAGCGTAGGGGGACCTCCGGCTTCACCGTCCTTCACCTTGACCGACCACAAGTCCTTGGTTCCGCGCCGCTCGCTGGTGAAGAGGATCTCCGACCCGCGGGGCACCCAACCGACGAACTGCTCGTTGGCGACTTGCTCAGCGACAAGCTCCGACGCGCCGGTCTCGATGTCCACCGCGAAGATGTCGTTCGACATCTGTGCCAGACTCGTGGGTCTTAGGTTTCTCGCACGGTTGTATGCCAGATAGCGTCCATCGGGCGAGAACCGCAGGCTATAAACGAGGTTTGAGTCCAAGGTCGTAAGCTTGCGCACTGCGCCGTCGGCAACACTGATTAGAGAGATCCCTCCGAGCGAGTGTGCGCCCACCTTCTGGTCAGCGACCATGGCGATCGTCTTGCCGTCGGGCGACCAATCTTCGGCCGAAAGCCGGCCGTTGGTCTGCGAGCTGAGAAGCAGCCGCGACTTCATATCCTCAAGGCTCAACACATGCAAGGCGTAGTCGTCGTTTGTGTTGCACCAGGTGTAGGCGATTTGTTTCGAGTCGGGCGAGAACGTCCCGGATTCCGCGTATTGGGTGGCGTTCTTCTCCATGGACCCGTGTTCCGTTAGGCGGCGGTTCTGGCCGGTGGCCAGGTCGCGAACATAGATGTTTCCAGTGTACCAATCAATGAACCCGAGATGCCGGCCGTCGGGACTGATCGTGCTATCGATCATGTTCGTGTAGGACCAGACCTGTCTGATGACGAGCGTGCCAGCCGGCTGGCCCAGCTCGCTCAGGCGGCTGCGGGCGTTGGCGACAAGCTCTGCCTCCGTGGCAAATTGCTCGACAATCCGGCGGAACGCCGTCGCCGCTTCCTCCTTCTTCCCTTGCTTCTGGTAGCACACCCCGAGCCGATATTGGGCCTGGGCGACCAGCGGGCGGTCGGCGGCTGCCTCGGCGGTGATTTGCTGGTAGATCTGGATGGCGGCGTCGAGGTTCCGCTCCGTCTCCTCGGCGAAGATGCCTTTCTGGAGGAGGAGAGAGACCGATTCGGCGCCGACGACCAGCCCGACGGAGAGCAGGGCCGCGGCGGCAGCGAGCAACAGGTTGTGATGCTTCTTCATAGCGATGGCCTTTCAGTGAAACGCGACGCAAGCAGCACCCTGGCACCGTTCGGGCACCCGGTCCCTGGGCTCCTCGCAGGGGACTGCGCGCCGGGCGCCAGTGCCTGGTGCGGTCGGCCCCAAGGCGCGTTCAGCCGGGCAACCAAGCGCCCCATGAGGCCGGCGCTCGACCGGTGTCCTGCCGGAGCCGGCCGCGGAGCGCCGGGCACTGCGACCCTCGCCACCGGACTGCTGGCCGAGACGGCATTCGTCCGCGCCGGGCGCGTCCGGCGTCCCTCGAGGATTTCGCGGCGGCAGCACAGCACTACGAGGATGAGGGTCGCCCCGCCGAACACAAGCGTGGCGAGCAGCAGGCAGTCGAGCACCTTGTCCACAGCGATCTGAACGGCCCGATCGAGTTCGGCCTGGTGGGCGCGGCTGGAGATGAAGTCGGCCATAGCCCGACCCTCAACCCTCGGCGGCCACGGTTGGCCAGCTCGTTCCTGCCCGCCCTGTTCCTGCTGTGCGTGTCATTTGCGTCAGGTTTCGGGTGGACCTTGCCAGGGCCATGTTACCATTGTATTACCCTTCCAATACTCTTGTGGCCTTTTTTCGGCCCTGGATCGCCGCGCAGGGCCTCGAGGGCGCCGATGATTGCCGCTGGATCTTCGGGAGCGAACCGGAATGGGAGCCGTTCCGCTGACCACGCGACCGCGTGGGTAACCCCGTCCGGCGCGGCGGCTCGGCCCGAGCAGCGACAACGCGTCGAGCACGGAACCCAGCCCAGCGCGCAGCCCGTCTTCCCGGAACAGCACGACTGCGGCCGCGTAGCCAGAAGCAGCAGAGGTTGCTACGCGGTCTGCGTCCGCCCACGTTCCCTCGCCTATCGGATGGGAGATGGTGGCCGTCAGGCCGGTGAGGGTCGGCCTGGATACAGCGGATCGAGACGGAATAGACGCCCCCGTTGGCGCGCCAGCGTCTTGGACTGCGGCAACGCAGTTTGTAGAGTGGGCCGTGCGCCTCGCGCTCGGGGTGGTGACAGGACAACACGCACTATGCGCGGCGTCGGTGACGAGCACGCATACTCCACGGTCGTTCTTCAACGGCCTCGATGCCCAGCACACGGTTGAGGGCGTCACGATCGACAATCTGCGGCTCAACGGGAGGCCCGCCACCAGCGCTGCGGACGCGAACCTGTCGACCGGCCAACATGTGAGCGAGGTCCGGTTCCGCAAAGCCACAAGATGACTGGCTGCGTCCGTTCGGGCCGCTGCCTGGGCACGTCGTGCCGATCAACACGCACCGGACACCACCAGCTCTTATGCTGAATCAGCCGACCCGGGGCAGGGGGGGGTAGCGTGCTGCTCTGGCGAGCCTGCGTGAGGAGGCCGGCCGCCCGCGATAGCCGATCGCGATGGCACCACGCCGACCGCGCATTGCCGTGACGTAAACCCTGCGGCTCTGACCCGCGTGTCCCGAGGTTATCACTCCGGCTGTTCCATCCACTCGTCGGGCTTCGCCTGATTATGGCCCTTGAGCAGCAGTCGCGGGCCGCCAGGCTGACCGGAGACGCTGTACGCCCATTCGCTCAGGCTCCCGTTCTGCCACATCACGTACAGCTTGCCGTTACCGGCAGACCAGGTCCCCTGATCGCTGTCGCCTCCCACGCTGGCGTACCCGGCTGTCCAACTCTCGTTGCCGCCGGAGTCACGGCCCCGGATGCTGCCACTGCTCTCCGTCTGGCTCGACCAAGAACAGGTGCCATCGGCCAGCAACCTCAAGAACCGCGTGCTCTCGGTGCTGTGGCCGCCTAGCGCACTGCTCGAGTAGTGCCAGTGCTTCCAGGTGCCGACAATTTGCGGATCCTTCTGGCCCTCGCCGGCCGCGAAGCTTGCGAAGACGCCCCGCAGCGTCCGTTCGCGGGGGGTGGTCTGGTGCTTGTCCCCCACCGCAATCAGCGCCACACCGTAACCTTTGAGGATCGTCGCGAAGGCATAGGCCCGGACGAGCATGCCTCTCGGGTTCTGGCCTTCCCAGGTGGCCAGCATGCCCGGCGCAGCGCCCGCGCGGATCTTCTCCGGCGCACCGGTGCGTTTCAAAAAAGGCATCAACTGTCCCAGTTGTGCGTCCAGGTACTGCAACACGCGGGGGTCCTCGGCTGATTGTGCATCCTCGGCCGCCTCGGCGAACACCAGGTAGGCCTCGGTGGGCCCGTCGGCGTTGGAACCCGCGTCAGGGGGAACGAGCTGCAGCATCTGGGCATGTTCCGTCAACTGCCAGTCCTGGGGATAAGACATCCTCAGCCCCGTCGGGTGCCGGTACGTCTTCCACGCCGCGCCAGGAGCCGGGCCGCCCACGGGTTCACCCGTTCGAGGCCCGGCGGCTTGCGGCGGGGCGGCGGAGGTCGCTCGCGCCAGCGGGTTGGCGGCCTGAACGGGGGTCGGCGGCTTCTTCGCCAGCGGATTGACGCCGCCTTGCCGCCCGAGCGTGTACGCTGTGCCCTCGGTGCTGAGGCGGAGCGTGTCGCCCTCCATCGTCCCGGTGAACGCGAAGCGGTCATCCCCCGCCTGGAAAGTGCCCTCCAACTTACCGTCGCGCTCAGTGGCGGTCAGCGGGAAAGTCTGATCCCCCAGGCGGATGCTGCCGGTGTAGCCGGAACCGCCGGCCTGGAGCGTGATCGTGAGTTCGTCGCCTTTGAACGTCCCGGCGAACGTCGCCGTGGCGGCGTGGCCGCCGACCGAAGTCACCAGCAGGACGGCGGTGAGGAGGGACCGGATCGGTGTGGTTGCTTTCATATCAGAGAGGCTGCGGAACCGTTGTTGGTGTCGAGTTCGTTGGTCCTGGGAGAAGCGGTGCGGACCAATTCGCTGCAGCCGGCCTCGTGCGGGCTCGGTGCAGCAGACGTCGATTGGCGTTGATGGGCCTTCTCATGGACACTCGGGCTGGCTGGGAGATTGGCGCGTCAGCCCTTCCGCTGGCAACAGTTTCCCGGGTCGGCCTGGTCTGATGATTGTTGCGCGCGATCCCCAGCCGGGGTCGACGGCGGTCAGAATCCAGGTACCCTCGATGGTCTGTTCCCCACCTCGCTCGAAACGTTGCTTCCCACATCACATTAACAACCCCGTTGGCCCTGAAGCGACTGGAACGGGTCAACATCCCTCCTTGGAAAGGAAATCCCACCGAGCCTTCCGCCAAGTGGGTCACTTCTCGTGAGCACAGGCGGGTCGAAATCGACGACCGTCGTCCGGCCCCACGCATGCAGACCAGCCGTGACGAGCGGTACGTGGCCAACCCCAACGATCATTACGTGCCCAATCTGCCGGTGATCGTGATCCGCAAGAACGTTCGGGCCGCTGTCTAGGGCGACGGTGCTTGTGCCCTCGACGATCGGGTTGATGCTGAACTGGCAACGGCTGTTGAAATCCAAAGGGTTGGCTTCCGAGGGCCACGTCCTGGTTCGCCGGTCCACGCACCCGCCCAAGGCGGTGCCGTTTCGCGCTAGGCTCTTGGCAGGTCGGACTTTCAGCTTGCAATCATCTAGTTGACTGGTAGGTTATCGCCATGAACGCAATCGGACTCTTCGAGGCGAAGACGAAGTTCTCGGAAATCTGCGATCGCGTCGCCGCCAATGGCGTGGCCGTCGTCGTGACGCGGCGTGGCAAACCCCTGGTGACGATTGAGCCGATCTCCGTGCCCAAGGGCCGGCCGTCCTCGGTCTGGGATCGTCGCGCCGCCTTGGAGCGCAAGCAGGGCAGGTTTGCCGACGACTTCACGTTGCCGCGACGCGAGAAACAGACCTGGCGCAACCCGCTCGACGATTAGCCCCGCTCGCACTGTCTCGACCCTCGCCGCATTGGATTTCCCTTCACCCGTTGGATGGGAGATGGTGTCCGCAGGGAGGGTGAGGGATCTCCTCCTCGGAGCCTCGACTCTCAACCATTAGCCCTCAACCAATCGTGCTTTCCCATCTTCTCGACACCTCCGTCTTCTGCCAGCCCATCAAGCCGAAGCCGCTGCCTTCCGTGGAACGCCGATGGCGGGCGCTGGGCGACGCCGCGCTTGCTGTCTCCGCGATTGGCGAAGCGGAAATCCTCTACGGTCTGGAGTTGAGGCAATCCCCAAGACTCACCGCGCTCTACGAGCAGTTGCTCAAGGGCCGCCTCCAAGTCCTCGCCGTTGACACTTCAGTCGCCGGAACCTTCAGCCAGATCAAGGCCGCCCGCCGGAGGAAGGGGTTCGCAGTCTCCGATTTCGATCTCCTCATCGCCGCTACGGCTAAAACCCACGGCCTGATTCTAGTCACTCTCAACGTTCGCCACTTCAACGGCATCGAAGGCTTGGCCGTCGAGGACTGGGCACAGGGCTGATTCCTCGCCGACGACTCGCGCCGCTTCGGAAGCCGCGAAGCCTCGTCCCCGCCGGGGTCGCACCACGCGCCTACGGCTTGAACACCCGGAAGAAAATCGGCTCATGTCGGCTGCTTGGTTGCAGGTCATGCGCACCTCCCTGTTGCTGGACCGTGCGGCTGGCAGTCCGCTCGGGCCAGGAATCGATCGCCGCGTTGCCGGGCAAGGAATACCTCTTGCGTGGCCGGCGAGCGCCTCAGGCGCAGTTTGGTGAAACCCGGGAGGTGCAGGGTGTAATGGCACCACCAGGTGCCGTGGTTGTTCCAGAGGTGGTGGTTTGCGTTGGCCAGGTCGAACCGGACCGAGAGGCGCGTGTCGTTCATGTTGCGTTCGTGTTATCGGCGAACGCATCAGGACGCCGGAAAAGCAAAACCGCCGACCCACATCAGGAAGGCGGTTACCGTTCCGCGGAGAATCGGTATTCGAGAGTCGTTCGCCCTCGCACATCGATCAGCGGCACTCACCGCCGATCAAGGCACCTTGGCGTTCTCCCAGCCAGGTTGCCAGGCCCCGTCACATCACGGACAGGACCGTTCCTGATGCACGGGGCTAAGGAATCACGGGAGACGCGCGGGCGCAAGAGCGGCATGTGTCATAATCGGGTTGGTCCTGGCCTGGGGTTGGCTGGGTGTCCAAGGTGCTGCAGAAGCGCAAGCTCGACTGGCCAGGATTCTGCCAATTCCAGCGGGACCGGATCGAGTACTAACTGAGGAATCCAAATATGACCGAACAGAAGATCACGATCAACCGGGCCCCGGTCCTGACACTGTGGGCGGCAGTGGTCGCCGAACGGATGGGATTCGAGCCGGGAGAGGCCCCTTCCCTGGGCAAGGCGGTCTCGGGTCTGAACGCCCAAACCAAGGGGCGCCCTCTGGGCATCTTCGCGCCCACCGCCTGAGGCGGCCGCAAGGCGCGCGAACAGAAACGGGGCGAGCCATTCTGTGTCGAGGTTTGCGGGCGGGCCGTGCCCGCGATCAGCCGCGGCGCGCTTGGTCAGACTCCGATCGCAGCGGAAGAGAACATCACCAAGTCGCCGGTCTCGAGACCCTGCCGGGCCAGCCGCGGACTTCATTGCGGGCTTCGAACCTGATTGGGCGGGAGTTCCTGCGGGACGGTGGCGACGACAATGTGGTCCTGCCCGTCTACGATCGTCGACTCGCAGGACACGATCTGGCGTGTGACCTCGGGGTACTTCTTGAGCTTCTGTTCGATCAGTAGCTCCATGTCCTGCCGCAAGGCCCGGCTCTCCTCGGCGTCCACGTCAGGATTCCACTTCCGGTATTCCACCAGCCACTTGTCGAGGAGTCCAGTCCGCACCCGCTCAGGAACACAGGCGTAATTCCAGGCCGTGCAAGCTGACCGCAACCGGTTCAGTCGTTCTTCGGGTGTTCGGCCGCTTCCGATAAAGAAGCCGGCGCAATCCAATACCATCTCGGAGTATTTCTGCCGCTTCATGCCACCATCAAGCCCGGGGGCGCTTCTGACGGCCCTTCCCGGCCTTGAATCCCGACTCCTCACCCTGGTGAAAGACGATCTTGCCGTTCAATGAAGTCGATGTCCCATTGGTCCATCTCGACGATGCGCCAACGGCCGATGAATGCAGTCTGAGGGGCCCGCATGCTTCAGCAGCGACTCTGAGATCCCCAGGCCTTCGCAATGTCTGCGCAGGAGGAACGGCAGCCTTCTGTACACGAGGACGCGGTCCTCACCGTAGTCAGCCGGCCTTGAGCGACGCCTTGCCTGCGGCGCGGACCTTTGCCCAGCGCGCCTTGGCGAGCGCTGAAAGGCGTTTCCTGCCTGCCGCTGTCACCTTTCGTTTCTTAGGAACAGCGGCCGGGGCAGCGGCTGTCGCTTTCTTCTGGTTCGCCCAGCGAGCCCGTTGGGCGGCTGAGATTCTGGCTCGCGCAGCCGCGGACATCCTTCGCTTCTTCCGGCCAGCTCTGCTGGGAGCTGAAACCGCAGCCGGAGCTGCGCCGCCGAGTACAGAGGCCAACTCGCTTTCCAGAGCCTCGATCTGCTCCTTGATCGTGATGGCTTGTTTGAGTTGCGTGACCGACAGGCTGCCAAGTGAATTAGTCATGGCGTACCTATAGGGATTGTCATGATGACAGTCAATCGCATCTCGGCTCCGGGATTCAGTCGGCCTACTCTGTACCCGAGGTCTGAGAGGGGACTCCGCGCAGGAATCCCCACACATATACATGTGTATTCAAGCTGGAAATCGTCCGCCACAGCTCCCTTGGCGATTGGCACCAGGGGAGACCTGACCTGGCAAGGCGGCACGCGGCCCTTGATCTTGACGATGCCTTCGCCCACGGCCAGGCGATCCAGGAAGACCTCGTCGCGGTGCTCGAGGAACAGGGCGCGCTTTGGGACAGACTCATCTTGGACAGCCAGCGCGCTGCGCAGTCCCATCCCGGGCGAGTACTCGATGGTCTGCTTTGGGGCCATCGTGGTCGAACCATCGCTCCAGAAGACGTTCTACGCTCGGGTGCGGCCGATCACGGACCGTTACCTGGAGGAGGCGCTGCTGCACTTCGAAACGCTCGGGCTGAAGATGCCAGCGTTGATGGTCATCCGGACTCAGCCCAGTACGATCCGGGGGTTTGGATGCCACTAGCCCGCCCTCGGTTTCCACTATTCCTTCTCGAACTCGAAGGTCTTGAACTTGAGCGTCCGGCAGTTCTCGCTCACGTCACGAACGGTCTTGTCAGGGATGCCGCTTGGGACTTGTGCCTGGATTTCGAGGGTGATCTCGACCTGCGCGCCGAGTTGGCTGGTCAGGTGCTCGACCACTTCCTTGGAGAGCGTGCCGGCGTCGCGTACCAAGCGCAGAGCATCGACCTATATTGACCCGTAGAAACGCGTGGGCGGCTTGGGTGCGGCCGCGGTCGGGGAAGAGCCCCCAGGCGTCTCCCCGCTAGGAATTGCGGGTGGCGCTTGCCCACTGCCGGGCGAGGGAGCCGATACCGGCGGCGGAGCCTCGGCCTTCATCTGGGCCTCCGCGACATCGGGCTTGACCAAGAGCCCGGTGCTGTCCCGGCTGACGGCGACCAATCGGCCCGCCTGCAAGCCGACGTATCGCTTCCTTCCCTCATCCCACCCCTCTGCATACGCAAAGGAATCCGTCGGCCAGGTCATGAGGTTGACTCCGTCGCGGATCGCATTGAGCAGGACCTCCGTATCCCGCAGACGTTGTAGGTAGAGGTATTGCACGAAGTCCTCGATGACCCGCTTCAGTGCGACGTGGTTGCCGCGCCACAGGGGGATTCGGTCAAGGTCCTGCCGCAAGAGCGTCGAGCCGTATTGCAGGGCCAGCAAACCGTCGTTCCTCAGCTTCCTGGACACCCGGACGGCTAGCGGGTCCTGGCCCTGCAAGCGCGTCGCCTGCCATTCCAGCTTCGCCACCTTCGGGTCCGATTGCGCTGGCACCAGAAGCCAATGGAACGTCTCCGGAATGCGCGCCTTGCCGAGCTGATTGCGTCCCAGAGCCGCGTTGGCCTTCTCGAACCGCGCGTCGCCGTGCGCGGCTTTGAACTCCCGCTCGACGAGGGGAGAAGCCCCGCGTTGAACACCTCCAGCGCCTTGCCGACCCGGTCATGGTTCGTCAGTGCCATAGATCATTCCTGGTTGAACTGTGATTCCCACTGGCGCAAAAGCGCGAGGATGTTGTCGAAGGTCGGCGGTTCGCCGAAGAACATCTGCTGCATCTTCGCGTAATCATCCCGCAGTGCCTTCAGCCGATGCTCCGGCGGCATCACTCGCAGGGAGCCTTTGACCGCCTCGTTGTAGTGCGCCCAACTCGTCTTGAAGAACAGGTTCTTGTGCTGGGCCACACGCGCCAACAAATCGAGTTTCGCAACGGCAGACGTGCCCACCCCCCGCCGGACCATCTCGTAGAAATCGCAGTAGTGCCGCGAGAAACACTCCGGCATGGCCTTCTCCGCAGGCCGGTGAAATTCGGCGTGCAGAATGGTCGCCTTCTCCCAGAACGTTCGCTCTGCCGACAGCACTCTTACTGGGTAGCTTCCTTCCTTGAATCCCTTCGGGAACTGCCCGGCCACGTAGGGTGTAATCGCCTTTGTCTCGCTCGGCCAATGGTCAGCCCGCGCGCCCATCTCGATCTTCACCATGCGGCGGACGTAGCCGGTTGCATCCGGCGGAAAGCTCGTCGCGTAATCAAACAACAGCGTCTGCTGGTCGGGATCATCGGCGTCCGAACGCAACGCCCACTTTTCGTCATCGCGCACCTTGGCCCTGATGGCAGCTTCGAGCGCTGGCAGCAGTTCCTTGGCAATCTTCTGCTGGCACGCCGCCTTCAGCCCGTCAATGCGGCGCTGCTTCTCCTTGTTGCTCGCGCCGGCCTCCGGTTCGTTCGTCCCGCCGAAACCGAGGAAGCTCCGATCAATCGAACCGTCAATGTCCTCCGAGAACCGCTCGATCACTTTGAACACCTTCGACAGCGACGTGCCCCCTTGAAGATCAAATGCTCGCCTATTGCCGGCAGATGGAACATTTCCTTGAGGGTCCAACACACCCAGAAGTCCTTCTCGACGATCACGGCATCGAAGCCGGTTTGCAGCGCCGTTTCTGAAAAGAGTTCAATCCGATGCCGTTGTCCGAGTTGGAGCACCGTATCTATGTCAGTTTTGGGAGATTTCTTGCGCCAGTGGTTTCATCCAGGCGGGCAGTTCGGGCGCGAGTGCCGCCAAGTCTTTCTTCGTTTTCGGGTCCAAATCCCGTCGGAGTCGCGCCACATGCTTGGCCATCTCGGGACTCCCTTTCAGATACCGCAACGCTTGGATCACCAACCCGGCGCGGCGCCCCGCTCCCAGCAGATTGCGCGGCGCGGCGCGACGGAAAACCAGCGCCAGTTTCCCCAGCGCCACCTTGCGCGGGATTCCGTCCGTCAGGATGATGATCTTGGCCGGAACCTGGTCTGACAACCCCAGCGCGTTTACCGCGTAGGCTCCCGTAAACTGCCACTGCGCATGACTCCCTTCCATCAACGCCCGCACCGTCGCCATGATGTCCGGTCCGGTCTGGCCGATGATCGGATGCGGGCGTGGCAGGTGGTAAAGCCCGCGGCGAACCCTCTGGATCTTCCCGGCCTTCACCAATCGGCTCAACGCCTGCCGAACCGCGTCCGGCCTGCCAAAATCAGAAAAGTGCCTCGGCGAGAACACCGAGGCAACCGGAGCGGCCCGCATGGAGCGGAGAATCGCATTATCAATGGGTCGCGCCACGTTCATCACAATTGCATTGTCACAAAAACCACCCACTTTTTGTGACAGATTGCAGCGGATTTCTCAAGCGGTTTTCTCCAGTAGTGCGAGGGCAGGTCACATGTAAAACCGATAAAGAGGCTGAATCTCATCGTTGTCCTCGAACTCTGTCATGATGGCACCGATTTGCCGTGCAAAGGAAAGGGTGATTGGATGACACCCCATACCGTCGGCGCTGTTCTGTTCCAGGTAACAGATGCGTTTCAGCGGTTGTCAATCCAATACATCAGCGGTCATGGTTGACTACGGGTTGGCTCTTCGGTGGACTCGGCCGGGATCGCGATTGGAGGGCGGGCCCAAGCGCCGCCACCGCCCGACGGGGCAGAGGGCAAGATCTCGAATCCGCCCGGCCTCGAACTCCCAGCCAAAGGCAGCCCCATCGCCTTCAAGGCTGTGCAGGATCAACCGACCGCTGAAGCCATGATGGCAAAGCCAATCGGCAAATTCGTCCGACCCGCGAACGTCTCCGATAACCGCGGATACAAACCCCTCCTCGTCGGGACACTGCGGCACAACAAAGTAGCGGCTTCAGGCAGCGCGGAACTCCAAGGTGCCGTCGCACGTGACGCGATGCCATCTCAGGAACCCGGCCAGGGGTGCGCTGGCGGCGGGCGTGGCGGATTTCATCCTGGGTTTTGGACCGGCAGCGCCACTCCACCGCGAGGTTCACCAGTTGAATGGAAGCCTCGGAGCCCATAAAGAAGAATCTTCACGTGACTTGTGCCAGCAAGTCTTCTCGTATTCCTTCCCAATCCTGGTCGAGATTGATGGTGCGGATGCTGATCCTGTGGCCTTTGTGCACATGAAATCTGCCGAGCGGGGCGAGGCCGCTCTTGCCCCTGAAAGTGGGTGATGCCGATCATGTGTTCAAACTCAATCGCCTCAAGTGGGGGCGCAATGCTCTCTCCAAGCGGTCCATGTCCTTAATGATCGCATCCTGCAAAGCAGGCCACTGCTCCTCCGGCGAGCGGTAGCCGCCGCCAGCCTGAGTGTGGCGGATGCGAGAGGCCCGTTTCCCTTCCAGCCTCTCCCAGCCCAAGGGTGCACCGAAAGCCGTGTCGATCTCATCCTTGTGCGCGAGAAGCTGGTCAAAGATCGCTTTGTTCTCCTCCTCTGCATCCTTGCCGCGGTCGATGTAGAGTTCCGCAGCACACTCGTCCTGGGTAACGACATAATTCAAGTTGAGACCGCGGTTGCCGGAACTCGTACCGATCCACGAATGCTCGCCGGGAGTGATGTGCGCATGCAGTTTTGTGAACTTAGCGGAGCGTTCGACCAACTGCGTCCACCAGCGTTTGCGGATGCCATAGCGCTCGGCGATCTCCTTCTTCGCTTGGCCCACGGTCTTGGATTCCTCGGACGGCCCAACAATCACGGTGAACAATGGTGCGGGCGGCGATTCGCCAATTTTCACGGCCTCTACCTTGACCATGTAGAAGCGAGCGCTGCTGGATTCGTTGAGCCAGGCCACCGCGGCAACATGTTCGGGGCGCGGGCCGGAGACGATCCAGACCGCCGCCTTGGCGCTCATCGCTGTCAAGTAGGTTATCAATTCGCCAAGGTGGTCATGGTTACTCTTTTCGAGCTGGTTCTCGATGATCACCGTGCCGCCGCCCTCGTCCTCCGCCAGCAGATCGACACTGAACGAACCGGCTGCCTGTTCGCGGTCCACGTTGACCAAGTTCAGGTCAAGGGCGTCATTCAAGATGCCAATGTTGTTCTCCAGCCACTGCGTGAAATCGCGCGCCTCGTTTGTCCAGACTTCGCGCAAATCGACGCGTTCCAGTTTCCCAATAGGTCTCGCTCATGCTTCACCTTGCTCGGTTTGCCTCATTCCACTATCGCCTTCAAGAGCGCCTCGCGGGCGTCGGTGTAGTAGAGGATGTTGACTTTGGTGATGAGATCGTCGGGCAGATCGTTGAGCTGCTTCCGGGCCGAGACCGGCATCAGCAACGTGCTCGCGCCCTTCTCGATGGCCAGCTCCGCCACATTCACGGCGTTGTGAACCGGGTCCACTGAGCCGCCCAGGTTCAGCCCGCCGATGACCACCAGCCCGCCCTTGGTGCTTTTTTGGAGCAGGGCGCTGCACAACGCGACCAAGACCGCCAAGCCCGTGGCGTTGCCGCTCTTGCTGGCGTCGAAGGCCCGGAGCTGGATGGAAAACTCGTGCTCGCGGGGGTCGCGGTCGCCGGTCAACTGCTTGGCCCGCGAGTAAAGGTTTTGCTCGGCGTAGCGCACGCTCTCCGAGAACGGTGCCGGGGCTGGCCGGTTCAATATCTTCACGCCGGACCCAGGCCCCTCCGCGACTTCGATCCGGTAAAGCCCGGCGTTCTCGTCCAGCCCGCCTGGACTGATGGTCCAGATTTGGCCGGGCGGCAGCGGGTCCGAGCCGATGCTGTCCTCGCTCTGAAGCTCCGGCGTCACCACGAACTTCTCCACGCCGTCCTGGCCCAGCGTGTAGCTGAAATGCGTGTTCCTGAACTCCGCCGACCCGATCCGCTTCTGTTGCTCCTTCACGCGGCGGCGACACTCCAGCGCCAGTCGCACGGCCCACTCCAGCGCGTCGTCAGGGATCGGGGTGTCAGGGTTCGGATACAGCAACTTCAGTAGGCCGTTGACCGTTCTCTGTGTCGCCCACGTATCACGACCGCTCAACGCCCCGCCGAAAAACACCCGTCCCTGTAGCGCCGTCAGTCGGCTTTGTTTACGAAGATGAGCCCAGCACTCCGACAGGAAGTCGCTGACCAGGCCGAAGTGGTCGGTGAAAAGTTGCGCCGACACCTTGGGCACGTCCCAGCCGGGCGCGTAGCAGTGGATGCGGTCCTGGAAGGCCGTGTCATCCCGCATCTCAGGCGGCAGCGGCCCGAACAGGTGCCCGATCTTCTGCTGGTGCTGCACGTCCACGTCGAAATTGCCGACCATCACAATGCCGCCATCGGCCCGGATGCTCTCCTTGCCCCGGCTGAACTCACCGGACTCCATGTAGCCCTTCATGATGTTCACACCGTCCTTCTGGTCGAAGGACACCCCGGAAATCTCGTCGAAGCACACCACGTCATACTGACAAACCAACCCGCGCTGGCCGTTGGCCATGTTGACGAACATCCGCGCCACGGTGGTCTTCCCGCCCGACACCAGGTGCGCGTAGGGCGACACCTGCTGGAACAGATGGCTCTTGCCCGTGCCACGCGGACCCAGCTCGACCATGTTGTAGTTCCGCTCGACGTAGGGAACCATCCGCAGGAAAATCACGTCGATATTCCGCGGCGTCAGCGCGTCCGGCTCCAGGCCGATGCTGCGGATCAGAAACCGCTTCCACTCCTCCAGGTTGAACAGCTCCCGTCCGCGATACATGGCCTCCAGGACATCCCGCTTGGAGAGCTGGATTTCCCGGATGCTCTCCACGCCGAAAGGCCGACCGGATTGCTCCTCGGCGATGGTCGCGTCGTAGGTTAACTCGATCTCGGCGTAGAAACCGCCCGTCAGCATCCGGTCATGTTGCTGGACCAGGGCGGGCGTGATCCGCACGTCGCGCAGGCGGAGGCTGGGCAGCTCGGCCAGGTAGGAGTCGGTCTTGGCGTCCAACCGGGCCGTGATGATGTCAATGATGCGGATCGAGCCGGTCTCGCGGGCCTTGGACTTGAAATACTCCTCTTCGCCGGGGCGCACCGTCCGGTCGGCCAACTGGCGCTGCACGATCTGCAAGCCCTCCTCGATCTCCTTCTCGTCGGTCGAGGAGCAGTAGCGTCCCAGCAGGAACTCGGCGACGTAGGTGGGCACCGGATACTGGCCCTTAAACTTCCTGACCAAATCCTTCCGCACGATGTAGCCCTCGAAGGCTTTGGCGGCGAGTTTGTCGATGGCATCAAGCTCCATAAGATCAATCAGCCACAAAAAGGCTCAAAAAACCCAAAACAGAGGCATTCCTTTTTGCGTCTTTTGTGCCTCATTGTGGCCATTCATGTTTCTGTTCCACTTTGCGGTTACTCTCCAATCACGGTCGGGAATTTGGCGACCACAGTGCCACTGGCGTCCACGAGGACGACCGTCGCCTTGGTTCCCGACTTCCGGTCATCCAGCACCAGCAGCGAGGTCTGACCGTCCGGTTCAATTTCTTTGGGTTTGGCGACCAGGGACGTGGCCTTGTCGGCGATGCTCTCCCGGATGTCGGCCAACAACCCCACAGCACCGGCGCTGGCCTGGACACGGCACCGCAGCCCTACCCACTTCACCGAAGTAATCGCAATTCTCTTCCTTTTGCACATCCGCCTTTGAGCGGTTGCACGGTAAATGATGGCGGTCGTTGCACCGAGAATGAGGGGAAGGTGAGTGGGGGGGTTGCGGGGGTCCTGTGAGCGGGGGCCGCTCTGGGGGACCAGTCCCCCAGACCCCCTGGGATTTATCGCTTTGTCCCTGCTCCAGCAGAAGGGCTCAGCAGAGCGAGCCGGGCAGCCTCGGTCGAGACCACCCGGCCCTTCTGCTGTGTGCAGGCTCCAGACGGCGCTCAGGTCGCTTCCCAGCGTTGCCCTATCCTCCGCTGGAGCAAAGGGGGCGTTTCCCGTTTCCGTTTCCCTTAGGGTCTATAGGCTGGGAAACGGGCAACGAGAGCTTGAGTTGATAACCTTGGGGCAGGCGAACGACAGTGCCTTGGTGGGAGAGTTCGGACAAAGCCGAGCACACCGTGGCGGTGCGCAGGCCACAGAGTTTCTGTAACTGCTGAACCGGCGCCGGTTGGTGACATTGGGCCAGGGCGTGGCGCACGCGGTCGAGTGGGGTGGGCTCGGCGTCGGGCTGAGCCGCGGGCCGAGGGGTGACTGTCAAGGCCACGCTGGTCCCGGATTCGACCAGTTGGAGCGGGATGTGGTCTCGGGAAGGGGCGGCGCGATGCTCGGTGGATAAGGTCAGGTGGGAGCCTTTGCGACGGAGATAGAGATTGGAGTCACCCCAACCGTGGAGTTCGCTGGAACCGCGCAAAGCCTGACCCGGTCGTGAACCGTGGGAGTCCTTGCGCGCGTGATGAACCACGATGACGGCCAGGTGGAACTGCCGTTGGATCTGGCGCAGGTAGGAGAGCAGCGTCGCGATCTGCGTGGCGTCGTTCTCATCGACGCGGTGGAGGCGAATGAGCGGATCGAGGATTAAGAGGATCGGTTGCTGCTCTTGGACGGTCTGCGTGAGGCGATCGCGGTCCGTGGCGGTGTCCAGGCGGAGCGTGGGGGCGGTGATGACGTGCACAGGCAACGACGCAAAGGGGACCTGGGCGGCGGCGGCGATGCCTTCCAAGCGCTGGCGCACCACGGCCAGGGAGTCTTCGGCTGGGAAGAGTAACACGGGCCCCCGGCGACGGACGGGGAACTGGCGTAAAGCGGCGGTGCCGGAAGCGACGCTCACGGCCACATCCAGGGCCAGGAAGCTTTTGCAGCACTTGGGTTCGCCGCCCAGGATGCCGACGGCTTGGTCGGTCCAGAGATCCTCGACCAACCATTGGGTTTGCGGACCGTGGCTGTCGAGTTGGCTGGCGCGTTGGACCGGGAGGGGATTCATGGTTTCTTGGGGGGTTTGGGGTCGAGGGCAAAGACCTCGAAGTAGAGTTTTTCGTCGAGGATGTCCCGTTCCTGCTGGCAGGCGCTCATCAGGAGATCATCGGCCATATTCAGGAGCAGGCGCAGATTGCCGGCAGCGTGGTCGCAGAGGGTTTGGAGCAGGCCGGGGCTGAGGAGTTTGAGGTTGCCGGCGGCTTTGAGGCGGTGATTGAGGCAGTCCTGGAGTTGCTTGGGGGGCAAGGCTTCCAGGCGCAGTCGGCTGCGCATCCGGCTGGCGATCGGCAAGAGGTCAGGCTCTTCGAGCCGATGCCCCAGGCGCTGATCGCCGCTGAGCACGATGGTGAGGATGGAGCGGGAGTCCAGGTCGGCACTGGCCAAGAGGCGCAGCTCGGCGAGGACGGCGGCGTTCATTTCCTGGGCTTCGTCGATGAGCAGCACCGGCCGGGAGGAAGCCGCCTCGATGTGTGCGAGCCATTTTTCGCGGAGGCTTTTGGAGCTATGCCACCGGTTATGGGGCGAGAGGCACACGCCGAAGAGATGGCCCAGTTCGCGGTAGAAGTCGGCCATTTTGGCCTGGGGCCGGGTCAAGGTGCCGACGCAGAGGTCACGCAGCCCGCCCAGGTGATCGGCGAGGATGCGCAGCGCGGCGCTTTTGCCCGTGCCCGGATCGCCCCAGACCAAGGCAAAGCCGCCTTCGCCGGTCTGCTGTTCGAGGCGCCAGCAAAAGTGCTGGATCGGGGGCGAGGTCCACAGCGCGGGGGTGGGGACCTGGGAGGAGAAGGGATTAAACTTGAGGCCGTAGAGGTTGAGCAGGCGTTTGTTCATGCGGGGTTTTTGGGTTGGGGCAAATAGGCTGGCGGCAGACCGGTGGTGGCGTACTGGCGGATGAGTTCTTGGAGTAAGGGCGCCATGCCTGTTGGCGGGGGCGGTGTGGCTGCTGCCGGAGTTCGGGGTGCGCGGCGGCCCTCGGCATTGCTCTTCTTGTCGACGGGATAGATCCGGCTCAGGAGGGCGCCGGTCTTGGGATCGGCCAGGTGGACCGTGCTCAGATCCCATGAGGCGTAACGCAGCCACAGTTCGGTGAGGTGCCCGAAACGGGAAGGGACTTCGAAACGGATGCCATCCAGGGTGAGGGTGCCATCGCTGCGGCGCTGCATGCGGCGCACTTCGGTGGTGAAGGCGCGCTGGAGGGCTTCGGCGGAGGGGCAGGGCTGGGCAACATTCTTGTGATCGAGAAAGCGTTGCAGGGGTGTTTGACCATTGAGCTCAGAATGGACCTTGCGGTTGTACTCCAACTCGACCCAGGGTTGGCTGACGTCGTTGAGTTGGTCCAGGGTCAGATCGGCGACGCCTTCGAGCATCGGCAGGAGGCGGCCTTCGACCTGGCCCCAAAACGCCTCCTGCTTTCCATTACTCTCGGGTGCGGACTGCACCCGATCCGGACCAAGCCAAACAGTTCTTTACGATCACACACCCGTTTCATCCGTGGCGGGGTCGACGTTTTGAACTGATCGAGTGCCAGCGACGATGGGGC